>Ga0315275_10005865_pt1 | contig 11690 bp, 10 predicted proteins | sample YL17G03_0_MG_FD_205557 | JGI IMG/M metagenome (GOLD analysis project Ga0315275, IMG submission 205557) | Sediment microbial communities from Yellowstone Lake, YNP, Wyoming, USA - YL17G03_0 | ecosystem: Environmental > Aquatic > Freshwater > Lake > Sediment | place: USA: Wyoming | collected... | reverse complement strand
AGATTCTTTCAACTTTTGTCGGACCGAATGCTGACTTATCCCTCTGCAGCCTGTAGCTTGCGGCAAAATCCGCACCAATTAGCCCTTCTTCATGCGTAATGACAAATATCTGCTTTACTACCTCAGGAACCTTGGTCTGCAATGTTTCTGATAGCATGGTAACTGCTTCTGCATCAAGGTTATGGGTCGGCTCATCAAGGATCAGCCAGGAAAGGTTTGGGGCGAGCACAACTGCAAGCGCTGTCCTGAGGCTGAGCGCTGCACATGCCCTTTCTCCTCCTGAGCTGACTGATTCAAGTGTTTTCCAGTCCTCGCCTTCCTTCACTTCAAGGTTATAATCCCGGTCGCTGACTGAAAGCCTGATGGAGGAATAATTCCTGTGTGGATAGAATAAGGGCCATACTTCTTTCATGGCTGAGTTAATCGCCTCAGTAAGGGTTGACCTAAGCGAGGTCTGGGTTTCAAGAAGAGCGTTGCGATAAAGCGACAGCTCCTCTTCAAGCAAAGTTAAGCGCAAAACATCTTTGGCAACTTCCTCCAGGTCTGCAAGCTCTTTTTTCAGCCGGCCACTCATTTCCTCGATCATGCTGAGCTTAGTCCCAATGGCCCTAAGTTCGCTGGCGCTCCTTTCGAGCAGGAGGGAAAACTGCTCGGATTTATTTCTAAGCTCTTCGTAAAGCCCTTCCTGGAATCCGAGTTCAGCAATGCGAGAATTGCAAGAGACTGATTTTTTTTCAGCTTCACCAAGCTGGGCATGCTTTTTTTGCATCTCCTCCATCTTGTTCGCATCGAAAAAAAGTAATTGAAGCCTTGCTTCGATTTCCATTAATTTTTGCGAAACGGATTCCTTTTCAACTCGCGCTACATTCAGCCTGTCTGTTATTTCTACTAATTCTTTCCCATCCTTATCAACTGAAAGCGCCTCCTTTTCAATGGATGAAATCAGGGTGATCAGGGAAACCGCCTTTTTCGCTCGTAAGGAAAGGGTTTCAACTGCTTTCCTCTTTTCTGCTGCAGTTCTTGAAAGAGCATCGATTCTGGAAAGGGAAAGGGTGATTTTTTTGTTTTTCTCATCTGCGACATGTGCTGCACCATCTTCACCAAGGTCGCTTTCGCAAAGAGGGCAAATGCCAATACCTGGCTTAAGCCTTTCCAGCAGTGCTTTGGTTTCAGATACAGAGGCAGCCAATGCATTCATTTCAGAGATTATAGAAATCGCGTCTGCATCTGCCTGCGAGCGTTTTTTCTCAAAAACCTCGTAACTTTCTCCATTTAGAATCTGTTCCAGCTCTTTTCTTGATTTTTCCAAATCAATTTTTGCCTGGTCTGCACGTTTCTTCCTTGCACTGATTGCCCCTGCTTCCCGGGAAAGCAGATTTATTGAGGAGTCAATAGCAGTCATCTGGTCTTTGGTTACCTGCACTAGCGCCTTTTTCTCTTTTAACTCGCTTCGCATCTGCTCGACCAATTTATCGTCAATGGATTTTCCCTCAAGCTCATTCTTTAGTTGGCCTATGACCGTATCCAGCTTGAGTTTCTCCCTTGAGAACGTTTCATGTCCCTCTTTCTTCTTTTTCATTTCAGAAAGCTCGGATTCGTATTTTTTCTGTTCGCTCTTTTGCTGAGCCTCAATTCCAAAAAGGTCTTTTTTCCTGATCCGGATTGATTCAAGCTCCTTTTCCAGCTCCGCCAGCCTTTCCCTTGTCTTTGATTGTGAAGAAGGGTCAAACCTGCTTTCCAAGAGCTTGCGGTCGGATTTTATCCTGTTTAATACGGAGACAATGTTGGTCCTTGCGATTTCAAACCTATCAAGGCCTAGCAAGGTATCGATCTCCTGTTTGCGCCTTCGCGGATCAAGAGTAAGGAAGTAGTCAATCCCATTCTGCTCTGAATAGACTGCCCTGGTGAAAAGGTCATAATCCATGCCAAGGGTCTGGCTGATGTATTCGTTTACTGAAGAAGGCCCGGATTCGAGCATAGACCCGTTTTTGAAAATTCTTGCCTCTGATTCGACCTTTTGCTTTCCTTTTTTCAGGCTGCGCTCCACCTGGTATTCTGAGCCCATCCAGGACAGATCCAGGTTCACTGACGCGCTATCCTCATTAAGCCTGAACAGGTCCTGCAGCTTCAGCTTTCTCCGCTCAAGTGCTGGGAATGTCCCGAAAAGGGCAAATGAGAGTGCGTCCAGCACAGAGCTCTTCCCACTGCCCATTGCTCCTATGAGAAGATTAGTTCCTTCTCTGAATTCTAGCAGGCTGTCTGAATGGGAACGCCAGTTGCGAAGCCTGATGGAAGTTATCATCAGCAAGTTAATGAGACGGAGCGATTAAATTACTATTTTAAGTACTTCGTAGGAATGAATCATTTATGAAAAAAACATTAGTACTCATGCTGGCGGTGTTGTTGATCTTTGGCTGCACATCGAATAATGAAGCGGCTCATACGAATGAAACAACCAATGCGAGCGCATCGAATTCGACTATAGCGAGCACTACGAATGTTACTATTGCAGAAAACTCGTCCTTGGATAGCGCACAAGATCAATCTGCTTCTGTCAATGGTTCAAACTATGACTTTTCCAAAGTTTATTCTGATGATGGGAAGATAGTGGTATATTTCTTCTACTCTGCAAACTGCAATGCCTGTAAGTCAATTGGGCCTTATGTTGAGGGTATTGGGAAGAAATACGAGAATCAGACAGAGTGGCGGGGCTTTAACATTGACATAAAGAGCGATAAAGAGATCTACTACCAGTTCTACAGGAAGATGAGTCTTAATCAGAGCAGGGCCGGTGTGCCAATTATGCTTATCAACAATACTATTCTTTGGGGAAGGTACGAGATTAACGACTCGCTCGAGCAGGTAATAAATGGCTCGATTCGCAACTGATAGGTAGCTGCTCAGGGCCTCAGGCCATGGTTGGCGAAAATATCGAGAATCTGCTTCCTCAACTCTTCACCCTCACCGTGCAGCGGCCGAAGGTCATCAGCCAGGTTAACGAATCCCTTTCGCATTAGCCATGTGGAGTATGCATCACTGTGGGAGTAAGCCTCGACAATTCCCACACCCAGGGTGCTTATGCATTTTGCCAACTCTATCGGGGATTCTGCAGATGTGACAAGGTTTCCAAAATCGTCATGGAATAAGAAGCTCTCATCTGCGGCGCATGCTAGGGCTTCGTATATGCTTTGCACAAGCACAGTCCTAAGCACCTCGCCCCTGTCCTGCCTGGGCCTGAGGATGTCACCGAGTTTTTCGAAACCATGCATATAGAACCAAGTGGAGAAAAGATCCTGCTTGGCATATTTCTCAAGCACTTCTGTTGGAAGCCTCTCGATCCTGTTCAGCAGTTCCAAAAGGGTAGCTGCCCGGGCCTTCAGCTCATGACCTTCATAGAAAAGGAAATCGCCCATGCCAGTGAAATCCCTGACATACTGCTCAAGTTTCTCGATTGATCCTGGATCTCCTTTGGGCGTTATAAGCGCAATGTCCTCAAGCTCCTTCCCTTCCTCCGACTTCGAAGCGATGATCACGGGAAAACGCGGGTATGATTTTTTCGCTGACAGGATAAGCTCCTTTCCATTCGGGCCCATTGCCCCTCCCTTAGGTATGTAAATATCACTAATGAGGCAAACTATGCTGTCCCCTCTCTCCCTGATGAATTCCTCAGCCTGCTCATATGAGCGTGCGATAGCGATATCCGCCCTCTGACCTATTATACGGTAGAGCACTGGGAGGAACTGGCTGAACCAGCGCGGCTCGTCGTCGACGACCAGGAAAACGAACCTCTTCTCGTGGGAGTATCTCTCAATGTTCACCTTGTCCTCAGCGCACCTTATGGCTGCAGGTATGACGGCAGTCGGTGCATTATCTCCATCGCCGATATAGAAAACAAAATCCGCATTTTTGACATAAGGATAATCCTTCTCTGATTTCCCTGGCGGATAGCTTCCGATATAGGCGCTCGATGAGAGCAGGACAACAATGGCGTCAGGATTGTTCTTCCTGAATTCCTCTGGGTCCATGAACTGGGCTGCTGTATAGTCGACAAGAAGCACGAAATGGCCATCGGCAATTTTCTGGCCCGCTATCCTGGTTGGTGGAACCACCTTTATATCTACCCAGGGAATCTCCCTTCCGGCATTAAGGGCATTGACCGCATCTTTCAGCAGCATATTCCCGCATGCGTAAACTTCTGTTATCCTCAGGGGATTGAGCAGCCTGGCGCCTTCGACATAAATCGGTTGTCTTGTCAGCTCCCTCCCTGGAGGCTTAAGTATGGGCTGATCCCTGTGCTTTGTAGTTTGTCCTTCTTTCATTTTATCACGCACCTCTTTTTTCCTGAAAGGTCTGCATAGATTGTTACAGCTTGTTGGAAAGTCTTAACATAAATGGGAGCATCTTCCTTGCCTTCAGGAGGCTCGAAGAACCATGGATCCAACCTCGCACTGAGCGGATCTACGTGAAGGTAGATGATGCCCTTGGTGATTAGGTTAGTCATGAAATGCGTACCTTGGGAGCCCATACTTCGCAATCGCCTGACCTTCTCTGCCTCGGTAGCCCCGCCAAGTATCTGATAAAGGAAATGGCTGCCGAAATGGCCTCCAGTCATCTCCTCCCTGCTCATCTCAATGGCATGGCTTCCTGATATGTCATAACCGAATTCCACGATAGCCGCCGCGTTTGATATATCGCTAAACTCAACATTGATACCCCAGTCCCGGTTCGATGTCCCGAGCCTTCCCGGACATACGAGGACATAGCGTTCGCCCCGCTCCTTCATGCCTTCATTGAGTTCTTTCAGCTCTTTCCTTACATCGTCATGCTGCTCCTTCCTGTAATTGAATGGTGAGATTGCGATCACGTGGCGGATGCCTTTAATAACTCCATGCCCCTGCACGTGGTCTGTGGAGACATACGTTTTCTTCCCATCATCCGGAATCACGATCGGAGTATTGTCAATGCCCCCCATCATCTTGTACTGCACGACATGGAACACGCCTATCCCATCGAAAACATTGAACGTGAATTCAATCTGGAAATTACCTGATCTTGCTGCGATTTGTTCCATGATCGACCGGAGCCCGCTCGCATAGCCAAGGCCGAGCGGGTCATCAGGGGATAAGAGCTTATCAAAATCCACGCCCCCACTGCTGCCGAAATAGTTGACATGCGGGCCGGCATGGCGGACATTGAGCATCTCCATTTTTTCCATCTCCACTCCTTTTAGCCCGTTGTTTTTCTCCATATCGATCGCATAGAAGAACGTCTGGCCGCGGCAGATGCTGCTCGGACTTGTAGGGTTCCGTATGGTGAGCATGGGGATGACCGGAAAATCGTCCCTGACAACTGCATATCCATGGCCGAACGCGATTCTGGCTATACCCTCGTCTGATCTCTTGTCTTCAACTGGGTAGTAGAAGAATGAATCCGCGACTCCGGACGACATCGGATAATAGTATAACCCTGCAGGAGTTCGGTCTAAAACCCCGGGAATCGGATTAACAACGATCTCAACGCTTTCGGAATCGTTAATCTGCGCTTTCTCGAAATTCTCGTATATACGCAGCATTGCTGATTGGAATTGGTTGAAATTGCTATTAGGGATCATGAAGGATGTGTTTGCACCGGAGGTCGGGATATTCGGGTCGTTCTCGTGTTTTTCCGAAGGCCTCACGCTTATGGGCTGGCCTTTGAAAGACCCATGCAGATCCTGGAGGTATATCAGCGTGTCAGGATCGAGCTTCCTCCCATTGTTCCTGAAGTCATCATAGAATCTAGTTGAAAGTACATCGGTCCTCAACCTAGCTGCCCTTTTCAGTTGCAGGCGCTGGAGAAAGACCAGGCCCTCGCTCTTTCCATGGAGATCGGGTCCCTTTTGGTGGATTGTGACATCGCCCTCTCTCGCCTTAACGAAAGTTCGCATATCATAGTATTTGTAGTTTGTGTATATAAATGCTCTTGTCCCAGATGACCAACTTTATTTAATCTTCAGAATCTAATTCCCGTCATATGAAGATAATCCACTTCGACCATAAGACAAACGAGCTCAAGCTCGCTACTGATACTGTGGATGACCTCTGGCACCTAGAGAAGGTCTTGAGTTTAGGGTCTCGTGTAGAGGGGCATTCGGTCAGGAGCTATAAGGTCGGGAAGGTAGAAGAGAAGAAACATGTGTTCATCACTATTGAGGTGGAGCGTGTTGAGTTTAGCAAATCATTGAATAGGCTGAGGCTTCTTGGGAAAATTGTCGCTGGAGATCCGGTAGAATTCGTGCAGCTCGGGAAATATCACACCATCGAGGTAAGCCCTGGGGACAAAATAAAAATCTTCCAAGAGTGGAAATCACACCAGCTGAATCGGTTGCGCGAAGCAGAAAAAGAATCCAAACGCCCAAAGATCCGCATAATCGTGCTCGATGATGAGAAAGCGCTCACAGCAATGGTCCGGGCGTATGGGATCGAATATGGCCCTGAGATGTACTCATCTGCGAGCAAAAAAAGCGAGAAATACGAGGAAGGAGTGAGGGGATATTTTGGCGAGATCGCATCTGAAATCGAGCGCCATCCTGAGAGATATGTTGTTGCCGGCCCGGGTTTCACCAGGGACAATCTCAAGAAATTTATTTCTCAGAAATACCCTGACCTCCTGAAGCGCATAGTCTGGGAGTCCTGCTCCTATGCTGAACGCGCTGGTGTTAACGAGCTGCTGAAGCAGGGCGTGCTTGAGAAGATAATGGGTGAGGAAAGGATAGAGCGCGAAACCAAACTTATTGAGGAGCTGATAACCCAAATCCACAAGGATTCGGGATTTGCTGCCTATGGTTTGGATGAAGTTAGGAAAGCAGTTGAAGCATCTGCAGTAAAGCAGCTTCTTGTTCTTGATGAGTACCTCCGGACGGATAAACAGGCTGAAGACGTTGTTGAGGCTGCGGACAAGGCAAAGGCAGCCATCGTCATCATCTCTTCTGAAGAAGAGCCTGGAATGAAGCTAAAGGGATTCGGGAAAATAGCCGCGCTGCTGAAGTTCAGGATGAGGGACTAGGATGCTATCCTTTGTAGATTTTTTTCCGGTGACCAAGTGAACGAATGAAAATTATTTTTTCATTCTGTGTCATATTAGCAATGACGCGAAAATCCCCTATCCTAAGTTTGTATTCTTCTCTTCCAGTAAGCCTTGAAAAATAATGGCCCGGATTTTTGCTGGTTTCTTCTATTTTCTCAATAATTCGTCCGGCAGTTTTATTGTCAAGCTTTCTAAGTTGGCGAAGGGCTTCTTCCGAAAAAATGATCTTGAACATCTGATCAGATCCCCAGTTGCCTTTTCACATCTTCAACAGAATAAACCTTTCCGTGTTTTATGTCAGACAGAGACCTAAGAAGCGATGCCCTGAACTCATCTGTATACTCGCCCTCATCGTCTCCTTTTGGGATGAGATCTATCAATGAACTCAGGAGCTCATCGTACGTCTCTCTTTCGTAGCTTTTAAGGTCCGAGAGCTTTTCCCTTGTTTGAACGGATATCTGTATGGAGGTATACTTCACATAACCACCAATATAGTCATTATACACGCGTCTATAAAAGAGTTTCGGTTCCCCTTAGCTATTGTGTTTAATAACCTACTATTGAGTATATATACTGTGGCACTGAACGAGGCGCAGAGAAATCAGGTGATGAAACAGCTTGCACAGCACCAGCATTCGCGGTACAATGTTGATGTCCAGCTCTCTTCTGACAAGGTGCTGCGTGGTTTTATTGTAAACCAGAATGTCATGAGGCCGGAGAGGATGACCTCATTACGCCTGGCAAGGTTTCTTTGGGAAAATCATCACATTTACAGGGACAAGGAAGCCATGGACATGGGCTGCGGAACCGGGCTGCAAGGAATTACTATGACGCTAAATGGAGCGGCTTACGTATATTTTTCCGATATTTCAGTCGAAGCTTTTGCCAACACAGTTGAAAACGTCCATCAGTTCTGCCCGAAAGGCAAGGCAACGATCTTTCATGGGGACCTTTTCGAAAAAATGACTGGCAAGGTTGATGTCATTGTTTTCAACCATCCTTTTTTTCCCGAATCCCCGGAAAAATACGAGCCTGTTGCTGCCACGATGCTTGATCCAGGAACGCTGATACAAAGATTCTTTCAGGATTCAAGAGCGCACCTCACAAAAGCTGGGAGAATAATAATGCCATTCTTCCATCTCGCAGGAACTGAGAACGACCCGCAGGTGCAGGGGCCAAAGAATGGCTATACTGTAAGAATAATGGCGCACGTCGATGTAATTGACGGGCTGCAGAAAGGCATGATTTCATTCTACGAACTTCGTCCCAAATAGTAAGGATTTCGGGTTTTGGGACTTTCCTTTAAATACTTTTTCCTTCCTAAATTAATTTACAATAGTAAATTGATAGGAGGTGTATAAAAATGACAAAAGGGTGGTGTGAAATCCAGTGATGAAGGAAAGAAGGTAAATGTAGAGTGCGGCAGCGTTGTATTATTATCTGATTTTGAGAAGAAGCCGGAAAAGAGAGAGTGTGGACGTCCGAATTGTCTGAGCGTGGAGAAACTCGAGGAGCTGCTTAGAATATATTATAGCAAGCCTTACTCGTTGCGCCGGCTCGCTGAAATGTTCGGAGTGTCTAGGATGACAGTATGGAGGGCAGTGCAGGGATACGCAGTAACTGCATGAGGTGGGCTTAATGAGACAAATGACAGCATTGAGGGCAGTGACCGCAACAACAAATCCGAGCCGGCCGGTGGTAAAGCCGGCATTGGATAAGTTATGGGATCCGGCTGGAACGATGAGCCGGCTGGTACCTGTACCAAAGACAGAGGCGCAAATGAAGAACAACCAGAAGCCGAATAAGGTAGTGAGTGAAGTGCTTACAGGTGGCCATGATGCATTCTCACGAAGTCCAGCCCGCGTACTTGTAAATGGATTCCAGGAAGGGGCATTGAGGTATTATCTAGAAAAATAGGTGGCTCCTATGAATGAAAAAATGCGTTCTTGTACTGGGCTTACTCACTCAGACTTATTACAGAAAATGCCTGACAGGAAGAGATTCACTGAGGTGACCCGGGATGCGGCGAAAAAGATGAACCCGCATTTTGTCCTTAGCGAGCTGCTTGTTGAGACTGCGACTGATGTCGGATGGCAGAGAGATAGGAAACTTGTTCATGGGTTCAAAGAGAATGCGCTCACTTATCTTGCGGAAAAAACACTTGCGAATAGGCCGCACGGGTTCGTGCACGTAAGAGTGGACCTTTATCGCAATCAGGAAACGGGTGCGCTTTATGAGAGATGCGAAACGGTCTCAGGGGAAGAACGATTTAGGTTAGTTGGAGTTCCAAGGACAAATCTGTCATTTGGGGAGCGATGATTTTGGGACCAAATCCTCGCTCTTTTCCTCTTTCGGCACAACCGCAAAGCTCGCGACCTTCTCGCCTTCCTCTTCCTGAAGCCGAATAATGCGAACTCCCTGGGTATTCCTACCTATAACAGATACGTCGGTAACAGGACTCCTTATGGTCTGGCCTTTTGAACTGATTACTATGACCTCATCAGTGTCGACAACTCCCCTCACGCTGACAACCGAGCCGTTCCTTCCTTCGGTCTTGATGTTAATCACTCCTGATCCGCCCCTGCCCTGCAAACGATACTCGTCAGTCGCGGTCCGCTTTCCATACCCATTTTCTGTAATTGTCAGCACGCTCGGGTATTTCTTGCATGAAGCGACTCCGACAACCGCGTCATCCTTGTCCTTGAGCCGAATGCCGATCACGCCCATTCCAGCCCTGCCTATCTCGCGCGCGTCGTTCTCATCAAAGCGTATCGCCTGCCCTTGTTTGGTTGCAATGAGCAGCTCTTCCTTGCCATCTGTTTTAATCACTTCTACGAGCTGGTCCGCATCGCGCAAGGTGATTGCAATTATGCCGTTCTTCCTCGGGTGCGAAAAGTCGTCCAGCGAAGTTCGCTTTACAATCCCGTTCTTCGTGACCATCACCAGATATTCGTCTGGTTTGAATTCCGGAACAGGAATCCACGAACTTACTTTCTCCTCTTTTAGGTCAAGCAAGTTCACGAGCGATTTGCCAGAAGCGTATCTTCCTGCTTCAGGAATCTGGTATGCCTTTAGCCAGAACACGCGGCCCTTGTCAGTAAAGAACAGGATATGATTGTGGTTCCTGACCACAATAACGTCCTGCACAAAGTCCTCCTCTTTCGTTTCCGCTCCCATCACGCCCTTTCCGCCCCTGTGCTGGGTGCGATACTCGTCCAGCCCAACGCGCTTCACATACCCGCGCCCTGAAATCGGTATCACTACCTGATCGTTCGGGATGAGCGATTCATCTGTCACTTCGCCTTCAGCCTCCAAAATCGTGGTCCGTCTCGCATCTCCGTATTTCGCTTTGACTTCCAGGAGCTCGTCCTTGATTATCTTCAGGATCTTGTTGATGTCAGCAAGCACATCCTTCAGCCACCCGATCGTCTTGACAAGGCCAGCATACTCATCTTCAATTTTCTGGCGTTCGAGTGCGACCAATCTCGAAATCTTCATATCTAAGATCGCATTTGCCTGCTTTTCTGAAAGCGAATATTCCTTCATAAGCCCAGCGCGCGCTTCTGCGATGTCTTTTGTCTTTTTCAGGAAAACGACGATCGCATCGATATTCTCGAGTGCGGTCCGCAATCCTTCGAGTATGTGCGCGCGTTCTTCTGCCTGCTTCAGCTCGAACAAACAGCGCTTGCGCACAACTTCTTTCCGGAACTCCACGAATTCATTGATGAGCGGGTATATCCCGAGCACTTTTGGCTGCTTTCCAACAAGTACTAAGTTGATGATGCCAAACGTTCCTTCAAGGGGTGTGTGCGCATAAATCTGGTTGAGAACAACTTCTCCGATTGCGCTTTTCTTCAGATCAACCAGAACCTCGATCCCATCTTTGTCCGAGCGATCGTGCACACCTGAAATTCCCTCTATACGTTTGTTTTTCACTGCTTCGGCGATCGCTTCGATTATCGCTGTTTTTGTCACCTGGTATGGGATCTCGGTTATAACAATCGCGTTCCGTTTGGCATCAACATGCGCCTTTCCACGGATCCGGATTATTCCTCGTCCGGTCTTGTACGCCTGCATAATTCCAGATCGTCCGAGAATCTCACCGCCAGTAGGGAAATCTGGTCCATTGACAATCGTGAGCAGCTTGCTCTCATCAGCACCATCAATCACTGCAATCGTCCCGTCAATGATTTCAGTAAGGTTGTGCGGAGGGATGTTGGTCGCCATGCCGACAGCGATTCCTGAAGTTCCATTGATGAGAAGGTTCGGTATTCTGGAAGGCATCACTATAGGTTCCTTGAGTGTAGCGTCGAAATTGTCCATCCAGTCTACGGTCTCCTTTTCAAGGTCCGCGAGAATATCTTCAGCAATCTTTGCCAACCTGACTTCAGTGTAACGCATGCTCGCTGGAGAATCTCCGTCGATGCTTCCCATATTTCCTTGCCCATGAATAAGCGGGTAGCGGAGCGAGAAATCCTGAGCCATCCGAATCAGCGCGTCGTATATCGCCACGTCGCCGTGCGGATGATATTTTCCCAAACACTCGCCAATCGCCCGCGCGCTCTTTTTGTGCGGCTTATCGAACGTATTTCCCATCTCATGCATGGCAAAGAGTATCCTCCTGT
>Ga0315275_10005864_pt1 | contig 11691 bp, 13 predicted proteins | sample YL17G03_0_MG_FD_205557 | JGI IMG/M metagenome (GOLD analysis project Ga0315275, IMG submission 205557) | Sediment microbial communities from Yellowstone Lake, YNP, Wyoming, USA - YL17G03_0 | ecosystem: Environmental > Aquatic > Freshwater > Lake > Sediment | place: USA: Wyoming | collected... | reverse complement strand
GCTGTTAATCTGGTCAGTGGTGTAGCGATCAAGTCTTTGTGATTGGTTTGCGTTGTATCGTGACTCGGCTCGACCATACTCATTTGAAGCATAATCTTGGCCGTACCGTGTGATGCCCTTCATCGCAGCACCGGAGAGTAGGCCACCACGCGATGCTGCCGATCGATCAAGTCCCTTCAGACCCTCAGATAAGCGGAAGCTATATCCAGGGTCTTGCTTGTAGTCAGCCATTGTAAAATCACGCCACGGCTCTGCAGGCTTCCATGGCTGCGCCGTCATGCTAGGCAGTTGTGCCAAAGCATTGGTCCCAGCTGCAAGCCAAGGAGCTTGGTCCTTACGACCTTGCTCCCACATCTCGCGTTGCAGACCGAGACTAGCCTGCGAAGCATCCCTGGCAGCATCTGCGGATGTCTGGGCAGCTTGCTTACTGCCCTTGGATGCAAGATACGCACCCCCAAGTGCGGCACCGCCAGCAATAACCGCAGCAGCTATGAATGACATGGTAGCTCCTTCGACTTCAGCTTATTACCAATTGTGAACATTGCTGTAGGGTCGCCTTCAACAAGCTCCGACTCGGCAGCTGCGACATCCGTAGCTTGGACTACATGAAACGTCATGCACAGAGCATCTGTAACCGCATACACGGCACGTTTAGTCCCAGACTTGCTACACAGTAGTCTGGGACCGGTAATCTCTTGAACACCCTCATCTGTAGTAATGCGCACAGTACCAAACACAACCAGATAGAAATGCTCCTTCTTGTGTACCCGACCTACAATCACCACATCCGCATGCCGGAATACTTGGCGGCAGTACATCCCACCATGGAAGGTGTGCACAGTCTCTGGCTCATACTGGGGTAGCTCTGATATTACTCGTTGCAAATGTTCGACCCGCCCTCGCATTAAAGATGGGGCCAACTCGGTATTAGGCACTTGCTGTTCCATGTTATGTAATCTCGCGACCGCCAACCCGCATTACAATGTTGGAAACCGAAGTTTGTGTGATAAACTTGTCTCCAGAATTCATACACTGTCCACTGATTTCGGGGCAGGTGTATGACTCTTGGGGTTGTAGAACCTTCTTCAGTAGCAGATTGGTTGCTGCAGGGGAATCCGCCGCCCGTATGATTGTTATATCCAGCGTAACAGCCACAGTAGGCGAGTTATTGTAGGCAGAAATTTTGTCCACAATCGAAGCAGCAACCAGACAAGTGTATTGTGTAGTGAAGGGCGCCTCAAGCACCTTTGTCTGAACCAGATCTTTCACTGTTACGGTCATAGCAGTCCCCTAAAGGGTACAGAATCCAGAAAAATTCACATCGAAGCCCGTACCTCCAGGGTACGCGCCAAGGTAGTCAGTAACACGCGCCGAGAACGAACTTGTAGCAATCCTTGTGACCTGCGCCACTGGATTTGTCGCACCACCACGACCAGCCAAAGTACAAACTGGTCCCTGGTTACTAAACGGTAACGAAACTACAAGTTCCCCAGCACCGGTTCCATTAGTAGTAATGTGGATATTGACATTATAGAACACCAGTCGACCACGCCGCAGGTATGCGGCATCGATGGTTCCAAGTGCAGTAATGGTCCCTACAGTTGTTATAACAGTTGGTGCGAATGACACCCACATGTCTATGTCATAGGAATTAAGTGGTGTGTTCGTAACATCCAACTTCGTAGCACCAATCAAGTTCCTAGAAAAGTCATTATTTGCAATAGACATAAACGCCAAGTTTGGGGACTCTGTGTACCCATAACTCTGGAAACCAACTGCGGTACACTTATTACCAGAAACAAAGCTATAGTCTGGGCGAGCAATCGTGTCTACGTCAGCAAAGGCATAGATTCCAGCCTTCTGTTCAGGGGTAGCAGAAACTTCTACTCCATTGTTCCAACAGAAGTTGCCGGACAATGTTGATTTCCATGCCGACCAAACAATACCTGGACCGCCATTAGCATAACAATTATTCCCTTCAACAGTGTGATATTGTCCAAAAATCCGCATACCCACTACCGGACCAAATGCGTCAACACCCGTATTGGAATGACAACTGTTATTAGCAATGGTGTGGCTAGTGTATTCCTTGTTTGGGGTGGTGTTAGCTAGTAACGTTGTTGCAGTAGTGATCCCTGCACCGAACTTAGACCCTACTGCTAAGTTGTTAGTGATGGTAAATGAACGTCCAGCGAAAAACGCACCAGAGCGAGCAAAGATGTTGTTGGTAATAGATGCAATCTCAGAAAGACTCAACGGATCGAGCGGATCATCACCAATATAGAGGTTGTAGTTCTCTGTTGTAGCTGGAGTCGTCATTGAGAAAACGTTGTACTCGATGATGGTATCGAAGCAGGCACGTAGAAATAAGCCACGAGCACCATGCTCGACAAGACCATTCTCGAACCGCAAACCACCCATTTCACGCAGCCAAAGCAACGGATTAGGGTTACAGTTGACATTACCATTCCAGTCGAAGACCAGATTACGAATCTCCCACTCATTACATGCGGTAGCAGTAAACAATGGTGCCGTAAACGCAACTCCCGGCTTGGCAAGGATCTTGGTCGTTCCACCAGAGTCCCCGCTCCAAGTTACACTGTCCATATTAGCAACGTTCATTGCTGTGCCAATGATATAAGTGCCAGCTGGAAAACGTACGCAGCGCCCAGGTCGAGTCGCCAGCATGATTGCTGCCGAGTCGTCCGTGACGCCATCGCCCTTGGCACCGAAGTCTTTGACACTAACAATTTCTTGCAACTTGTCATGCACAGTCTTGCCCACTGCACCAGCCAAAGCACCTGCAGTATTGGATTGCTGAAAGCCAATCAGCGCATCACCCAAAGCCACATTGGTTTGATTTGCAAGGTTAAACATATCAGTATCTGGCGACGTAAACCAACTGATGTAGTCCTTCTCCCAAATCTGTACAGCATTGGAATCAGCAAGGACAAATTTATACTGCAGAGTAACATCGATCCAAATTTGCTCGATTACACGACCTGCAGAGTCAAGAATGATCGGATTGGTGTTGGCCGTCGCACCAGTATGCGAGGTCCAGGTTGTTGTCGGTGTCGTAGTACCAGCAAGATACGAAGAAAGTAGACCACCTGACAGGGGGTCACCGTTCAAGTCAAAGAATTGAGCACCAGCACCAAAACACGGAGTAAGGACGATGGTCATGATGTTTTGTACCCTGTAATGATAACTTGTGCGGCTGTGACCGATGGTGCTGGTGCTGCAGCAGGTGTAAACAACAAACTTGATCCTACTACGATATTGGTAATGGCGTGGAATGTAAGCACATCACCAGCTTGTAAAACGCCCGCAAACGATACCGATACAACGTTGTTATCGCCTATGGCCGCAGCTTCGTAAACCACACCCGATCCTGGAATTGCAACCCCGTTTAGATTTACCCAGAATGTAGTGACATTGTTGTTCTTATCCTGTCGAATTTGTGGTTCAAACAGGACGATGTACGTGCCTCGCACTGAAGTTGTGAATGTATTACCAGTGCGGATTATGTTTCCAAACGAACCAGCACTATCCGCTTGAAAATTGATGATAGTATCTACGTTTGTCAACTGCTGAGTTACATTGGCTGTGGACAGCAACAAAGATACCAGACCACCAAGATTGGGAATGTCCGGAGTACGTGCTGCTGGGGCATAGGGGTCGAATGCAGCAAGTGGGTAAACTGGTGCAGGTGCAAGCATAGAATCAAATGAAACAAGTGTTCCAGGTAGGCTGCCGGGAACATTCTGTATTGGCGCAAGTAATGAACCTTCATACGCCGCACTACGTACTAGTTCTTCAACACCTGCAGTACTCGGATCAGGCGCTGAGATAAGCTGTGCGACAAGTTGTGCAACTTCATCACCCTGATTCACACGTGCGAACATATTCAAGAACCACAGATACCAGGGGCGTGAAATCAACCCAGTTCGTTCGTCAAGAAACGGCACCCGTGGCGGGGTGATGTTGTTGACATTGACGCCTGTAATGACTGTGGTAGTTGTCATGCTGCTGTTGCACTACCAATCAGTTCAGCGCCCATAACAGCAATCTTTATTGGGGCCGTGCCGCTAACCTCATACACGCGGTCACGAAGTTTTACTGTCATCCCAAGACGCCGCCAAATCACGCGTTTGCTGTGCTCACCAATGCGACCCATTGTGCGCCAGTGCTCATTGCTCCACGTGTGGCCACCATCATCAGACCAACGCAGCATTACTTGGGGGTCTTCACCAGAAGTTATGCCACCTGGTTGCTCGTCGATGAGCAGGGTATTCTCTAAATTCTCCGTGAGCAGAAGTTCAAATATCTCGGTTGACAGTAACTTAACAAAACCAGGACTACCGGCATCCAACCCAACACCAGTTTCGCAATCTAGCTGTAACTGGTGGTGTGCAGAACGCTTTAGATTGTTCTGTCCAGGTCCAAGTGCACGCCAAGCACGTAACCACTTTTGGGTTTCGCCATCGTCACTATGGATGTCCATATCAAATGCAAAGATTTTACCAGACCGGAAATCTCCAACAAAAACAAGATCGGAGAAGTACTGCTGGCAATTGGTTCGATGACGACCATATTCTCCGTTGTACCACGAAGCACGCTCATGCCATGACTGTGTGGCTACGTCATAGCACCAAGTAGCCCCACGGCCATCATTGGCACTGGGGAACGTGATCACATAGAATGAGTGCCCATCTTGTTGGTATGTGTAACCAATCGCATCGGAAATGTTACCATATTCTTGAATCTGCCACTCAACTGCATGGGTACTAATACGTGCACCCGTATAACCATTAGCTACGTAAACCATACCATGACCACGAGCATCAGCCCCAAGCCAAAACAGGCGATTATCCATCTTCGCCAGAGAATAGGTTGCCGCAAGTCCAATTTCATTGAACGCACCTTGAATACGCTCAAGTGGAAAATCAGTGGCACCATTATCATACCAAACTTCAACAGTTTGGGTGCCGAATACCCAGACTTCACGATGATCCACAATCAATGCTACGATGTTATCAGGATTGCCCTCAGCACTAGCAAACTCAAGAGGATCAATTGTAGTAGCATCATACAAAGTAGTAACCCACAACCTTTGGCTATTTGGCTCATTAAATACAAAATATCCATCAATGAACCCGACGGTTACAGCCCCTGGGAAGTCTGGATCAGTAATGGGACCGAACACCAATGTCTGTGCATTCCAAACATAGCTAGGACCATTGGCTGCAATAAATAGCTGCGTACCGTTATCAGCCATGCTCACAGGCCCTTCGCCGCCGACATACCCAAGCAGTTCAGGAGTATAACTTGATCCAGACAGACGGTAAAATCCCCCGCCACTAACTGCGTAAATCTGACCCCCATATGCCCACAAACCACGTACAGGTCCAATACCCGCAGTTGCGATCAAACGCAACCCAGGGCATCGTTGTAGAAACGCAGCCTCTTTACCTTCGAGAAGTGCTTCCGGGAACAAGTTGACCATCCGTGCAGCAGCGGCATTAACGCTACGTGCTACGTACGCCTGCCCGAGAATCGGAGTCTTCACAGGTTAGTAGTTCCCGGCATAGATATTGAATCGCTGCCGCGTAGCTATTAGCGAGTAGGGCAACGACATAATATCCAACGGGTCATTTTGACGCTTGATGTTACGCTTACTCACCATTGCAATACGTTGAATTTGTGGCAACGGTTCTACACCAAACTCATTAGCGAATTCCATCGCAAGGTTGTACCGGAACGCCCGGATATACCCAGGTGGCAATAAAATATCCGAAGCCAGATTTACGGGAGCGGTAATCTCGTCGACACTGATGAAGTGCCATGACAGTATCCGGGTCGGAACCGGATAAATCGCCATTGAGATATTTGGGAACTCCATGTTGATCCACATTACTTGTGGATACGTGGAAGTTACAGTTTTGACAGCAATACCATTATATTGCTGTTGGTTGATGATTTTAATACCATATGACACGCCGTTCTGCGGGTCAACGAAATAAGTAGAGTCGTCCAACGCAATAGGACGATTTCCAATGAAATCGCCTGTCGGTCCAAGTGTACGGATTCTATTACCAGCAATCCAAGAAAACACTTGATCCTGGGTATTGAATATAGACAATCGCTCGGTATTCCACGAGTCGATCATCTGGTTTAATGCTGTGAGGGCATCTTGCGAGGTCGCCGCGCCAGGCACCTCTTCCTCAGCGAGCATCCCAATCAAACGCAGTGAACCATTGATCAATTGTGCGGCTGTGGTCATGCTTACCTCAAGTAAAGAGAGCCGCCCCCGAAGGGGCGACCCCTACTTCCGTCAACCGATCAAGCAATGCGCCACGCCGCACCGTCACAGTAGACCGGTACAACGTTGGCACCCCCCGCCGCCACAACGGCACCGATTCCGGCGGTCGTCGCGGCGTTGGAGTCGGTGACTGTCCCCCGAGTGCCCAACAGCGCTACCGTGGCAGGGGGGAGCTGGCCCACGGTGATACCTGTCAACTGCACACTTTGAAACTCAGGGTCGAGGTATGCGACCCCTACTGCTTTGGTATTGGGCATGAGGCCTCCCTTACGACACGCGGTACGCAGACCAGAGTCCCGGTCCCGTCTTGCGGAAGACGAACGTGGCACTCGCAATCGTAGTCGCCGGCGTTGCCGCCGCTCCCACGACCGTAACACCAGTTCCGCCAGTCAAGGTGTTTGCGAACGCCCCCGTTCCGACAATGGCGAAGTTGAACGTAGAACCGATCTTAGCGTTACCCAGGTACGCGTCGATCTGCGCCCCCGTTGGCGTAGTCAGCGCCAGTGCCGAACCGAAGTTCGTCACCACAACGCCGCCCGTCAACTCTGCCATGGTCAGTGTACCTGCGCCCGTCTTCGCTGCCGGAGGCTCAGACATAACGTTCAGGTCGACTTCGTTCAGATTACCATCGTTGTACTGATACCCACCACCTACTGTTCCCAAAGACATGATGATGCTCCTGTGATTTACGAATGAAGGATTAGCCCCAGAGCCTGACGGCCATGGGCGGACGAATTGCAGCGAACCCATACAGCACATCGACCCGACACGGCATCCGGTCATTGTTGATGTCGTATTGGCGCACAATCCGCATCGAAATGCCGTTGTGGACTTGCCGACTCGCCATGTCCACACCCTGCGGCATGATGAGGTCAGCGGTTGCCAACGTGAAGGCGTCCTTGTGGTAAATCAGGTTCTGTGGGGCTTGGGTCGATGCGGCACCAATGAACGTGACAGCCTTGGCCGCTACCGGGAACGAGTCCACCGTCGCAAGTGCCTGGGTCGCCGTAAAGATCGCCGGAGCAATCGCCACAGCGGTATAGGCACCGCCTGCCGCCACATTGGTCGCCGTACAGACGAACTGTTGCAGGGAGCCGGTCGATTGGCGCGTCTGTGGGTTCACCGCGAAGCAATCCTGGATCGTGAACACATCACCCACGTTGATGACTTGCGCACCAGTGCCGGTGATATTGATCGTGGATTGACCCTGTGTCGCCACTGTCGTAGTGACCGTTGCGCCCGTCGCAGCACGAGTACCTGTCGTATGAACTTGGATCGACTGGCTCATGTTGACTTCTTCGTACCCCAAGACGCCGGTACCCATCATCCCGTTCTTGAACTGCCGGGAGACAGTATCGGTCGGGTTGAACAGGCCCTTCATGCCCTCGACCAGACCAGCATTCGCCGCCGGGTTGACCGTAGCATAACGCGGCGTAGGCAGCGCGGCTGTCTCGTTGAGCTTCTGCTGGCCCTGAAGCAGCACCAGCGAGGTGCCGGGCACCGTACCAGGGGTGCCGACCGATTGGAACACGTTGCGGTAGACGCTCGCCACATCCGCGTCAACGGAAGCAGCCAGCTGCGAAATCCGCGGCTTGAGAACACGATCCGCGAAGTCATCCAGCGACAGCGTGAGTTCAGCACTGGTAAAGTTGATGCCAATGTGCTTCTGGTTGCTGACTGCCAACGTCGTGAACTGCTCGTTGTCGTCCTGCACTTGCAGCGCAGCACCATCAGTAACCAGTGAGCGATCCGGCAGGCGAATACGCAGCGTGGAACCAATCTTTGCGCCAGTTACAGCGAAAGACTCGTCATACTGACGGTTGATGTTGCGAGAAATAACCAGATTGTTCTCGAGGATTTCCAGCGACTTCCTGGTAATCATGTCGATTGTGAGAAGACTGTTGCCCATGATGGGTAATTCCTTTTAACGAGAGGTCGAGTTGTGCCTCTTAACCTGCCGCTCGCGTTCCTTGGCGATCCACTCACTTGTGCTCATTGAGGCAATAGAGCGCGGGTCTGTAGTATCGAAAGTTGGCGTACTCGACACACGCCCTGCCAACGGTGCAATTGGGGCAGGTGCCGAGGAGGTCTTCTTCGCTGGCGGGTTAGAAGCGAGCTTGTCTTCGAGCTTGCCGAGTTCCTTCGCTTGCGAGAGAGGCGTCAATTGGGCGATGCGCTTCGCTTCTGCGGGGTTGGTGCCGAGGTAATACGCAATCTCAGGACCGACATCGCTACCCCGAATCGTCTCAGCCATCACAGCCGTGATTGGGAGAGTCGGGCTGTAAGCGACTTGATCAAAATCATCATAGCGCTCACGAGCTGACTCCTCACGTTCATGATATGCTTCAAGGATCTGGGTATTTTGCCGAACTAGTTCCCGCTCAGTTGCGAGCTTTTCAGCCAGCACCTGTACTTCTGCCGGTGGATCAGTTACCTCGTCGGCAACAACAGGCGCTACAGGAACACGTTGGGCATGCTCACGCTCCCATTTACGTTGCTCACGCGCAAGCCGCTTGCCGACCGCCGCATCAAGTTCCTCTTGCGAGAAAAGCTTTACGGGTTCAGCAGGCTTTGCTTCCGGCTCCTTCGATACATCAGCCGCCGGGGTCGCCGTGACCTCCGGTACTGGCGCGGGTTCAACCGCTACAACTACCTCTTCATCTGCCATTTCATTGCCCCATCAAAGGCACCCGGTGAATGCGCCGGTACACTATTCAGTTGGGTTCGGCCATCCAGCGTAATTATGCCGGATACCTTTATTCGGAAAAGTATCCACATCAACAACAAAAGCACCGCTAGCTACCAGGTAACAGACGTACTTCGCTCCTGGAGACACTGGTAGCGGCTCTTGACCATCATCCATTACATCGAGATACTTGGTTCCAACAGGAACAGACGTGTTCGGTGGGTATGGTGGGGTCCACGTCGGTAAGTCCGGTTTGCCCACTGTACCAAGAAACACTACCCCTTGAAGTCCGGGATAGTCCGGGATATTTGTAGTGCCAGTCACAATGGAGATGTTGCGACGATAACGAACGTTCGATGGAACTGGCATAGCTAACTCGTGAGTGTGATGAGTTGGGCGTCAGTCAATGCAACCGCATAAAACTTGATATTGCGCGAGGTGCCACCTATAGCCCCTGAGGTTATACTGTATGTCCCTATATTGGTAGTGGTTGTAAAACCTGTTGTGGTAGCCGTGGCTGGAGTACCTACAGTTCCATTTAATGCGCTCTGCACTCTCGCACCTGCGGTGTCCCAAGAACCCCCTACTTTGAAAAACGTGCTCGGAGTGACTGTAAAAGGTTTTAGTGCAACGCCTCCAGCGCTTACGCTTAAGTTGGTAGCACTTGCTTCAACAGTGCTCGAGGGTACAAGGACAGTACCTGATGCAAAAAAGGCTCTACGACTAGGGTCCGTAAGACTATTTACACTGTGCTCTCCCACCATAGATCCCAAACTACTATTTAAGTCCACATTGTAGCTAAGGCTATCTAGGGAACGGGTTACACCAACTGTAGTAGTGGGTATGTAAGAGGATGCAGCAATAGACACACCATTACTAACAAATTCAGTCTGCATGCCCCACAAAGAGAGGGTTACTGATCCCGCACCTGAAGGCACTCCAAAAACATCGAATGTGTTGCCCGTGGCGAATTGAGCATTACCTAAAAACAGTTGCGCATCCGTAACTGGGGTGCCCGGAGCGCGTATATTACACGAACATCTATACCACCCATCAGACAAGGCAGTTATCTTTGCATTAGCTATAGTATTTGTCGGACCTAGGTTGGTTTCGCCCAAAGTACCCGCATTCAAGTCAAAAACTTGAGTTGCCCAGTCTGCTTGGAAAACAGCGTCTGATACGCAAAGGTACAAAAAGTTGGCAGTTCCTTTCTTTGCGTATACGCTATAGGTTACGAACTGCGCCTCAGTATACGACATGTTGACCGCAGGTATTGCAACTTGTTTTGAACCTACACCAGCTGAAGAAGTAAAGAGGTCCGCAGTTGTAGTACCGTCAGGGGCTACTGTTACGTCAGACGTTATCGTTGCTCCTGAAACTACCCAAGGAGCAACGCTGAAATTTTGAGACTGCAAACATCCATTTGTTCTAGCGGTTTCACTCTGATAGCCCATCAGAGTATTCACTGGAATAGGCGTAGCGTCTGAGAGCTGATTGCTCCACACATTTTGGGATACCCTACGCGCCCCCTGAAATCTGGCTTCTCCAGCAGCACAAGATATTAGTAATTGAGAAGCCCCGGCCACAGCCCCCGCAGCATACCCAGAAACATAAGCCGTAGACGCTCGCGTATAGGTTGGGGTGGGGTTAGTCGCGATTGTGGGAACTAACGAAGTCAGCAGCGGGGCAAAGAAACTTTCTGTGAGCGGAGGCGGTATTACGACGCCAGCTTTTCCAATACCAGCGCTGAGTCCGACCGAAATACCCGATCGAAGTGGAATACCAAAGAACTTATTACCCATGTTAGATATTCATCGGCTTCGCGTAGACAGTACCGCCAGCGGTGATCTGAATTGCACTCACCCGCCACTCACCACTCACTGTTGCCGGTACCTTCAAAGGCACTGGTACGTTAGCCGGGAGGGGGATGGATGCGGTTGTGGCCACAGCGCCCTCGCCCACAGCCACATAAGCATCAGATGAACACCAAACCATGACGCCCTGTGGTCCTGCCTGCCACGTGGCCGTATTACCGGCAGCAGCAGTGTACGCAACAGAACGCGCCGGGAATTGGACATCACTCAAAGTCGTTAGCAGTTCCATGATTACATTCCTTGCGGTTGCGGTTGCGGTTGCGGTTGCGGGGGCATTCCTTGGGGCGGCATTGAATGCATCTCACCCTGTTCGAGGAGTCGTGGTTCTTCTTCCTCAAGTGTAGGTTGTGCCAAAATCTCGCGAACATATTGTTTAACTACCATTTCAAGTTCAGACGACATAGGTTCAACACCGGATGCACCGGACAACGCCGTCAACCGCTTGGTCTCAGCGTCAAAGGCTTGGATGTCAGCCTTGAAGTGGTCATTCTGAAGTTGCTGAGCTTCAAAGGACTTCGACACATTTTGAAGCATCTGGTGCAGATGATCAAGTTCCTGGCCCATTGCCTGTAGTTGTTGCTGCGCTGCTTGTAACGCTGGATCATCACCATCATCAAGCAATTTCGGATCAATTGTCTTCGCGAGGCGCTTTGCCATCTCGTCTGCGCCTGGCCAATCCATATTCTTGACAAACAAGTCCCCAGCAATCTTCCACAGTTCAGGGTTACCCTGCAGGATTTGGCCCATCGCTTCTTGGGTCTCTTGCCGTTTGGTAACATAGGACGGCCCAGTGGTTACACGCACACTGT
>Ga0315275_10005861_pt1 | contig 11692 bp, 10 predicted proteins | sample YL17G03_0_MG_FD_205557 | JGI IMG/M metagenome (GOLD analysis project Ga0315275, IMG submission 205557) | Sediment microbial communities from Yellowstone Lake, YNP, Wyoming, USA - YL17G03_0 | ecosystem: Environmental > Aquatic > Freshwater > Lake > Sediment | place: USA: Wyoming | collected... | reverse complement strand
GCCCGCGTCGGGCTCGATGGTCGCGTAGGTCAGGGCGTTGCCTCTGGTCTCGATGACGGTGCTCACGCCTCGGCCCTCCCCTCTGCCTGCCGGCAGGCGGCGACGATCGCGCGAGCGTCGTCCGGGGTGACCCGCGTATGGACCACGTCGTCGACGAGCAGGGCGGGACCCTGGTCGCACATCCCGATGCAGCTCGCCCACTCGAGCGTCACGAGGCCGTCGGGGGTCGTCTGGTCGAAGTCGATAGCGAGCTCGGTGCGCAGCGCGTCGGCGACCGCGTCCTTGCCGGCGAAGTCGCAGCAGAGGGTGACACAGAGACGGATCACGTGGGCGCCCTGGGGGGCGCCGTGCAGGAAGGCGTAGAACGAGGCGACGCTGTACACCTCGACGGGGTGGATGTCCAGCATGTCGGCGACGACCTGCATGGCCTCGCCGTCGACGGCGTGGTGGCGGCGCTTGACGTCCTGGAGGATTGGGATGAGCGTGCTGCGCCCCGGGCCGAGCTTCTCGACGAGCTCGGCGATCTCGGCGCGGAGCTGCTCCTGCTGGGAGGCGACCATCAGCTCTGCGCCTCCCTGCCGAGCAGGCCCTTGACCTTGGCGATCAGCGTGGCCGGCTCGACCGGTTTTGTCTGGAACTCGTCGACAGGGACCATCTCCTCGTCCTTGTCGATGTTGAGCCCCATCGCGGCGTTGACGCTCGTCAGCATGATGATGGGCAGCGAGTACCCCTTCTTGCGCAGCTCGCGCGCCATGTTGAGCCCGTCGTCCGGCTCCTCCATCATGACGTCGAGGATGAGCAGGTCGGGGTTGGTCTCCTCGAGCCGGGCGAGGCCCTCGGCGCGGTTCGAGGCCCCGTCGACCACGAAGCCCTCGCGCTCGAGCACGAGCTTGCCGGCCTCGATGATGTCGGGGTCGTCGTCGACGATCAGGATCCTGGGCACCACACACTCCCTCTCTCGCTTGCCGTTCCCCATGGCTCGAGGCGCGATGCGCCAGGCGCTCCGGCGACCGCATCACGATGGTTCGTGCTGAGACGTCTCGACGGCGCCGGCCCGCAGCCGGCGACGCTACGCTTGGTCGGGGCAGGTCGACCCACGGACCCCACGGTCCACCACGGCCTCGATCGGCCTCGATTCTCCCGTGTCCGGACGCCTTGTGCAAGGGGTAACGAGCGGCCCGGTCGCGAGTGCCGCTCGGCTTGGCCGTGACGATCTCTCCGGGCGGCCGGTCAGGCGGGCGCGGCGGTCTCCGCCGACGGCGGCGCGTCCTTGAGCGTCACGGTGAAGGTGCTGCCGACCCCGGACTCGCTCGTCACCTGCGTCTCGCCCTCGTACATCGTGGCGATCTTGCGCACCGTCGAGAGGCCCAGGCCGCTGCCGAGGACCTTGACCGTGTGCTCGTTCTTGATGCGCGTGAACTCGCGGAAGAGTTTGGCCGCTTCTTCGGGCTTGAGGCCGATGCCTGTGTCGGCGACGGCGATCTCCACGCCGCCGTCCCGGCGCGCCAGGGTGACGTTCACGGTCCCGCTCTCGCGGTTGTACTTGATCGCGTTCGAGACGAGGTTGTTGAGCACGATCTCGACCTCGCCGGGGTCGGCCCAGAGCTCGACGCCGTCCGGCGTCCCGAGCGTGACGGTGACGCCGCGCCGCGCCGCGTCGCCGGCGAAGAGCTCGATCGAGCCGCGGGCCAGCTCGGGCAGGTCGAGCCTGCGGATCGACCGCTCCCGCTGGCCCGACTCGATCCGCGTCAGGTCGAGCAGGTCGGAGATGAGCTTCTTCATGCCGTCGACGCGCACGATGCTGCGCTCGACCATGGCGAGGTTCTGGTCACTCTCGGTGGTGGCGAGGATGTTGAGGTAGCCCTCGACGGCGTTGAGCGGCGCCTTGAGCTCGTGCGCCAGGACGCTGATGAAGTTGAAGCGCACCTGGCGCTTCTCCTCGGCGAGCTTGCGCGCCTGGCGGCTGAGGATGAGCTGGCTGGTCGCCTTGCGCACCGCGTAGCGGAGCTCGTCGGGGGTGAACGGCTTGGCGAGGAAGTCGTAGGCGCCGAGCTTGGTCGCCTTGACCGCCGTCTCGAAGGTGGCGTAGGCGGTGATCATGATGGTCAGCACGTCGCGGCCCGTGCCGCTGAGCGCGTCGAGCACGTCCATGCCCCCGACGCCCGGCAGCTTGAGGTCGAGGAGCAGCAGGTCCACCGCGCCGCCCTCGCTGAGGTGGACGAGGAAGTCTTCACCGCTCGTGAAGTAGCGGAAGGTGTAGGTGGCGTCGACGAGGACGTCGGGGACGTGGACGTCGTACTTCTCGATGATGCGGCGCACGCCCTGGCAGAGCGCCTCCTCGTCGTCGACCATGACGACCTGCAGGACGACCTCCTGCGGGTCCATCAGGGCCTCCTGGCGACCGGGCTCGGTCTGCACGCTCATGCGAACGTCGACTCCTGGAGCCCGACCGCGGCTCCGGCCTCGAGCTCGTGACGCGGCAGTGAGATCGTGAAGGTGGTGAACGTCGGCCCCTTGGCCGGGTCGGCGTTGGACTCGACGGCGATCCTGCCGCGATGCATCTTGACGATGCCGTGGGTGACGGCCAGGCCGAGGCCGGTGCCCTTGCCGACCTGCTTGGTCGTGAAGAACGGGCTGAAGAGCTTCTCGAGGTGCTTCGGGGCGATGCCTGTGCCGGCGTCGGCGACCACGATCATCACGTTCTCGTCGGTGCCGTCGAGCGTGATCGTGATGCGCCCGCCGTCAGGCATCGCGTGCTGGGCGTTGGCGAGCAGGTTGGTGAGCACCTGCACGATCTGGTCGGCGTCGATCTCGGCCACGGGGTCGGCGAGCTGGTCGTCGATGACGATCTCCACGTCATCTTCGCGGGGGAACGTGCGCAGCAAGTCCTTGACCAGTCCGCCCAGGTCGGTCGGCTGGCGCACGACGCGGCTCTGCCGGGCGAAGTTGAGCAGGCCGGAGATGATCTTCTTGCAGCGGTTCGCCTGGTCGACGATGAGCTTGGCGTCGGCCGTCACCAGGGGGTCGTTGTCGCACTCCTCGAGCAGCAGATTGGCGTGCAGCAGAAGGATCCCGAGCGGGTTGTTGACCTCGTGGGCGATGCCGGCCGCGAGCTGCCCCATGCTGGCGAGCTTCTCCGACTTGACCAGCGCCTCCTTGGTGCTCTCCAGCGAACGGTTCGTCTCTTCGAGCTCGTCGATCGACTCGCGCAGGCGCTCGATCGCGTACGGCATGCACATCTCGACCTCGGCGATCCCCTGCCAGATGGCGACGGCGTGTTCGCGGCAGCCGTCGTACCCGCAGGCGCCGCAATCCAGCAGGTCCTCGGGCGCGAACTTGCCCATGCGCTCGAGGATCGCCTGCAGCTCCCCGGGGGAGGGCAACTCGTCGAACCGCTGGTCGAAGGCGGCGAACGTCCTCGAGAGGTCGAGGTCGGCGAACTCGACCATCGCGGCCTTCCAGGCGGCCTCGTCAAAACGTTCCCGGCGCGCGCGGGCGGCGCGGCTCACCTCGGCGCGGCGCGCGAACACAGGCTCCTCGTGGGTGTAGCCGGCGCCCATGATGCAGCCGTGGCAGCAGAGGATGTCGAGCAGCCGCGCCTCGGTGGCGCCGCTCTTGAAGTCCTCGATGGCGGCGCCGAAGTCGTGGCGCCCGTCGGCGCTGACGATGTCGTTCGTGAGCAGGTCCTCGTTCAGCCCGGCCGCCTGCAGCAGGCCGCGGGTGAGGGGGAAGAGGCCGCCGAGGCTGCCGTGCGGGGGGTCGAAATCGTCGTCCGCCGGCGCGTGTGCGGCCAGGTCGGTGCCCCTTCGCTCGAACATCGCGCGCAGCTCGACGTAGGTGAGCACGGCGTCGATGTCGCCGTCGAACTGCTCGTAGGCGGCCTCGCCCTTCTTGGCGATGCACGGGCCTATGAAGACGATCCGCGCGTCCGGCCCGAGTCGCCGCTCCAGGGCGCGGGCGGTGGCGATCATCGGCGACACGATAGGGGTCAGGCTGTCGAGCAGGTCCGGGTGGTACTTGCGCACGTAGGAGACGACCGCCGGGCAGCTCGTCGCGACGTGGCGACCCTCGCGGTCCTCGCTGAGGAGGCGGGCGTAGTCGCGGGCGACGAGGTCGGCGCCGAAGGCGACCTCGTGCACGGAGTCGAAGCCGAGGTCGCGCAGCGCCGCCACCAGCGTCGCCGTGTCGCACTCGGTGAACTCGGCAGGGTAGCTCGGAGCGACGATCGCCGCCACCGGCGCCGTCGCGGCGAGGAGCGCCTCGGTCTCAGCGACGCCGTCCAGCACCTCCTTGGCGTTCTGGCTGCAGACGGTGACGCAGTTGCCGCAGCCGATGCAGCGCGTCTGGATGACGCTCGCCTGTCCGTCGCGGATCTCGATGGCCTTGACCGGGCAGTCGCGCACGCACGTGTAGCACATGCGGCATTGCTCGCGGATCGTCGTGACCAGCTGCTTGTGGGCGACCCTGTCGTCGTTCATCTTTGTGCCGCCGGCCGGCTCAGCGGTCCGCGTCGAGCAGCTCGGCGACCTTGGCGAGCAGGGCGCGTCCGTCGATGGGCTTGTCGAAGTAGGCGTCGACGCGCATCTTCTGCATGTCCTCGGCGGAGCGCGGGCGGAAGTCGAGCCCGAGCGCGCTTGTCACTGAGGTCGAGATGATGATCGGCACCTCCGCCGTGCGCGGGTCGTCCTTGAGCGAGGCCGAGAAGGCGAAGCCCGCATCGAGGCTGTCCATCATCAGGTCGGTGATGATGAGATCGGGGACCTGCGTGGCGATACGCTCGCGCGCCTCGTCCGGGTTGGTTGCCGTGACCACGCGATGGCCCGCCCCCTCGAGGATGATGCGGTTGATCTCGAGGAAGTCGAAATCGTCGTCGACGATCAGGATGAGTCTCTGCTCAACGCTCACGGTACTCACCGTTCGTTGCCGGTCTGCCGTCCGTCGGCCTGCCTCCGCCAGTATAGCGGGCGGTCCTTTCGCCTCGCGTCCGTCGCCGTCCGCATGCGGCCGGGGCGGACACGCCCCGGCCGCGCCTCACGGGCGCGTGCTCAGACGCGCTCATGCTCGAAGTAGTGGGTGTGCAGGAGGTGGTGCGAGATCTCGCCGCAGGGCGCTCCGAGGTACTCCTCGTAGAGCTTGCACACGAAGGGATTCTCGTGCGACTTGCGCAGCTCGCGGTGCTCGTCCTCCTGGTAGATGGCGGCGATGCGCGCGCGGCGCACCTCGTTGGTGGTGAAGCGCGGCTGGCCGCCGCCGCCGATGCAGCCGCCGGGACAGGTCATGACCTCGACGAAGTGGTACTCGGCCTCGCCGTTTCTGACTTGGTCTATGACCATCTGGGCGTTGCCGAGGCCGTGCGCCACGGCGACCTTGAGGTCGGCGCCCTCGAGGAAGGCCCAGTCACCCTTCGCGCCCGTCACCTTGACGGTGGCCACCTTGACGCCCTCGAGTCCCTCGATCGGCTCCACGTGGAGATCAGGGAAGGGGAAGGGCGTCTGCGTGACGATCTCCCAGGCCGTGCGAAGGGCGGCCTCCATGACGCCGCCGGTGACGGCGAAGATGTCGGCCGCCCCCGTGCTGATGCCGAGCGGCGCGTCCATCCTCTCGTCGGGCAAGGAACGGAAGTCGATGCCCGCCTGGGTGATCATCGCGCCGAGCTCGCGCGTGGTGAGCACGACGTCCACGTCCTGGACCCCGCTGTCGTTCATCTCGGGGCGCTGGGCCTCGTACTTCTTCGCCGTGCACGGCATGACCGAGACGACGACCATGTCCTCGGGCTTCACGCCGATCTTCTCGGCGTAGTACGTCTTGGCGAGCGCGCCGAACATCTGCTGGGGGCTCTTGCACGTGCTCAGGTTGTCGAGCATGTCGGGGTTGAAGTGCTCCATGTAGTTGATCCAGCCCGGCGAGCAGCTCGAGAACTGCGGGAGCGCGACCTGCTCGCCGTCGACGAGCGCCTTCTTGAGCCGCACGAGCAGCTCGGTGCCCTCTTCCATGATGGTGAGGTCGGCGGTGAAGTTGGTGTCGAAGACGGCGTCGAAACCCATGCGGCGCAGGGCGGCGACCATCTTGCCGGTGACCAGCGTGCCGGGCGCGTAGTCGAAGCACTCGCCGAGGGCGGCGCGGATCGCCGGGGCGGTCTGCACGACGACCGTCTTCGTCGGGTCCTCGAGCGCATCCCAGACCACGTCGATCTGGTTGCGCTCGGCGATCGCCCCGACAGGGCAGACGGCGGCGCACTGACCGCACTGCACGCACACGACGTCAGACAGGTTCTGGGAGAAGGCCGGGCCGATGAGGGTGGCGAAGCCGCGACCCTGAGCGAACAGGCCGCCGACTCCCTGCACCTCGTTGCAGACCGTCACGCAGCGGCGGCACGAGATGCACTTGCCCGTGTCCCGGATGAGGGCGGGCGTGCTCTCGTCGATCATCTTGAACGTCTTCTCACCCTCGTAGCGAAGCTCGCCGATGCCGAGGTCGCTGGCCAGGGTCCGCAGCTCGCAGTCGGCGGAGCGGCCGCACACCTGGCAGTCACCGTCGTGCTCGGAGAGGATCAGCTCGAGGACCGTCTGTCGGCCGTCACGCACCCTGGCGGTATTGGTCTTCACGACCATGCCGTCGGTGGCCGGCTGGCTGCACGAGGCGACCAGCGTGCGTGCGCCCTCCACCTCGACGAGGCAGATGCGGCAGGCGCCGATGGACTGGACGTCTTCGAGATAGCACAGGGTCGGGATCTTCACGCCCGCCTGGCGGGCCGCCTGGAGGACCGTGGCGCCCTCCGGGACCTCGACTCTGGTGTCGTCAATGGTCAGGGTAGGCATCCTCAGCTCTCCTTGCTCACGCGGTACTTGCCGTAGTCGCAGCGCAGGCACCGTTGCGCTTCAGCGATGGCCGTCTTCGCCGCCCAGCTCAGCTCGACCTCGTCGAAGCTGGTGACGCGCTGCGCCACGGACAGCTCCTCTACGGCGTGCCGCTCCATCAGGACGGGGTCCGCGTCCGGGTCGAAGAACGTCGGCGGCTCCGTGTCGCGGCGCCAGAAGGCGTGGTTGGCACCGGTGAGGAACTGGTCCATGCCGACAGCGGCGCGCTCACCGGCGCCGATGGCTTCGACCACCGACGACGGTCCCGTGGCCGCGTCGCCGCCCGTGAACACCCAGTCGATCGACGTCCGACCGGTGTTCGCGTCCGCCGCGAGGTAGTCCCACCGGTTGAGGTCGACGGGCGTGCCGTCCAGGATGGCGGGCGCGTCGAGCTTCTGACCGATGGCGGCGATGACGGTGTCGGCCTCGACCACGAAGTCCGGGTTGTGGCCCGCCACGGGGCGCCGCCGCCCGCTCTTGTCGTAGTCGCCGAGCGCCATCTCCTTGCAGAGGACGCCGGTCACGTCGCCGGCGGCGTCGCGCAGGATCTCCTGCGGAGCGACGAGCGTCACGATGTCGATGCCCTCGAGGTCGGCGGCGTCGATCTCCTCGCCCCACGCAGGCATCTGCGCCCGGGTGCGGCGGTACAGGATCCGGACGCTCTCGGCGCCGAGGCGGAGGGCGGTGCGGGCGGCGTCGATGGCCGCGTTGCCGCCGCCGATGATCGCCACGTTCTTGCCCACGGGCGCCTTGCCCTCGAGGTTGTACTGCTTGAGGAAGGACAGGCCATCGTACACGCCCGGGCCGTCCTCGCCGGGCACGCCGATGCCCATGCCCTGAGGGGCGCCGACACCGAGGAACACGGCCTCGTAGCCCTCGTCCCTGAGGCTCTGGAGCGTGAAGTCGCGGCCCAGGGCCTTGCCATACTCGAAGCGTGCTCCCATGGCGGCGATCAGGTCGACCTCGCGGTCGAGCTCCTCGCGCGGCAGACGGTAGGCCGGGATGGCCTGGACGAGCATGCCGCCCGCCCTGCGCTCCGCCTCGAACACGACCGGCCTGTAGCCCAAACGGGCCAGGAAGTACGCGGCGGACAGCCCCGCCGGGCCAGAGCCGACGACGGCCACCTTGCGTGCCGCGTTCGCGGCGCTCTCCGCCATCTCGGGAAGCTGTGGTTCCTTCTCCTGTTCGACCATGAAGCGCTTCACGTGGCGGATGGCGAGCGCGCCGTCCAGGCTCGAGCGCATGCACTTGCTCTCGCAGGGGTGGAAGCAGACGCGGGCGCAGATACTGGCCAGCGGGTTGCGCTCGCGGTGCAGCCGGAGAGCCTCGTCGTAGCGTTCCTCGCCCACGAGGCTCACGAAGCCCGGGATGTTGACGCTGGCGGGACAGGCGTTGGAGCAGCGGGCCTTGAACATGGCGCCGCAGACGCCGGCCTCGCAGTAGTGGTCTTTGATGTGCGCCTCGTACTCGTGACGGAAATGCCGGATCGTCGAGAGCACCGGGTTGGCCGCCGTCTGGCCAAGACCGCAGAGGGCGGTCTGGCTGATGCTCTCGCCGAGGGCGACGAGGCGCTCGATGTCGCCCTCCTCGCCCTCGCCGCGCGTGATGCGCTCGACGATCTCGAGCATGCGCTTGGTGCCGACACGGCAGGGCGGGCACTTGCCGCAGCTCTCCTCCTGCGTGAACTCGAGGAAGAAGCGGGCGATGTCGACCATGCACGTGTCTTCGTCCATGACGATGATGCCGCCGGAGCCCATGATCGCGCCCAGTTCCTGAAGGGTGCTGTAGTCGACGGGGACGTTGAGGTGCTCCTTGGGGATGCAGCCCCCGGAGGGGCCGCCGAGCTGCGCCGCTTTGAAGGCCTTGCCGCCCGGGATGCCGCCGCCGACCTCGTGGATGAGCTCGCCGAGCTGCATCCCGATCGGCACCTCGACGAGGCCGGTGTGCTGCACGTTGCCGCCCAGGGCGAACACCTTGGTGCCCTTGCTCTTCTCGGTGCCCGTGCTCGCGTACCACTCGGCCCCCCTGAGGATGATGGGGGCGATGTTGGCGAACGTCTCGACGTTGTTGAGCACGCTGGGCTTGCCCCAGAGCCCCGAGACGGCGGGGAACGGCGGGCGTGGGCGCGGTTCGCCGCGGTGGCCCTCGATCGAGGTCATCAGCGCGGTCTCCTCGCCGCACACGAAGGCGCCCGAGCCCATGCGGATCTCGAGGTCGAAGGCGAAGCCGCTGCCCAGGATGTCGTCGCCGAGCAGGCCGTACTCGCGCGCCTGGCCGAGGGCGTGCTCGAGGCGCTCCACGGCGAGCGGGTACTCGGCGCGCACGTAGACGTAGCCCTGATGCGCGCCGATCGCGAAGGCGCCGATGACCATGCCCTCGATGAGCGAGTGCGGGTCGCCTTCGAGCACCGAGCGGTCCATGAACGCGCCCGGGTCGCCCTCGTCGGCGTTGCAGAGGATGTACTTGACGTCGTTGTCCTGCTGCTGGGCGAAGCGCCACTTCAAGCCCGTCGGAAAGCCGGCGCCGCCGCGGCCGCGCAGGCCGCTGGCCAGCACCTCCTCCACGACCTCTTCTGGAGTCATGGACGTGAGCACCTTGGCCAGCGCCTGATAGCCCTCGCGGGCGATGTACTCGTCGATCTTCAGGGGGTCGATGATCCCTGAGTTGCGCAGCACGATCTTGACCTGGCGGTTGAAGAACGGGATGTCGCTCATCTCGGCCTGGGTCTTGTCGGTGCCGGGCGCGTGGCTCACGAGGTGCTCGACGATACGCCCCTTGAGGAGATGCTCGTCGACGATCTCGGGAACGTCCTCGACGTGGACGTTCTGGTAGAAGACGCCGTCGGGGTAGACGAGCGCCACCGGGCCCTGCACGCAGGGGCCGAGGCAGCCGGTCTCGACGACGTCGACCTCGTCGGCGAGGCCGCGCTTCTCGAGCTCGGCGCGCACGGCCTCGCTCACGTCGAGCGCCCCGGAGGCGATGCAGCCGCCGCCGGTGCAGACCAGGAAATGGGTTCTCACGTCAGGCATAGTCGTGTCACTCGCTCTCAGCTCTTGATCAGGTACTCGTCGACGGGGGCTCCGCCCACGAGATGGTCCTGGACGATCGCGTGGACCTTGTCGCCGTCCAGCAGCCCGTAGCGGTGCATGGTCCCATCGGCCTGCGTCACCGTGGCCATGGGTTCCTCCTCGCAGAGTCCGGCGCAGCCGGTCTGGTGAAGGCTCGCGTCGTCGACACCGGCCGAGGCCATCTCGGTCATGAACGCGGCGATGACGCCGCGCGCGCCGGCGGCGATGCCGCAGGTGCCCATGTGGACCGTGACCTGCGTCTCCTTGCGCCCCTGACGCAGGTCGATGTCGGCCTGCGCCTTCGCGGCAAGCGCCTTGAGCTGGTCGGGGCTCGTGATCCTGTCGACCATGGTCATGCGCTCCTTTCGCGACCCGCGACCGGCTCCGCAAGCTGGTCCGCGGAACGCCGTTCACTACGACCGCTTGTTTCCGCCAGTGCCGGCTCCTCGGCGTACTGGGCGAGGATCTCGTTGACGCGCTTGGGCTTCACGCGGTGATGGACGTCGTCGTCGACGGTGATCACGGGAGCGAGCCCGCAGGCGCCGAAGCAGCGGGCGATCTCGAGTGAGAACTGGCGATCGTCGGTGGTCCCGCCGATGTCGATGCCGAGCTCCTTCTTGATGGCGTTGAGCACCTGGACGCCGCCGCGGACGTAGCACGCGGTGCCCATGCAGATGCGGACGAGGTGCTTGCCCCGCGGGACCGTCGTGAAGAAGGAGTAGAAGCCGACGACGCCGGCGACCTCGCTGTACGGCTTGCGCAGCTCGCGGGCGATGTGCTTGAGGGCGACCTCGGGCAGGTACCCGAAGATGCCCTGGGCGAGCTGCAGGACCGGGATGAGGGCGCCGGGCTTGCCCCTGTACCCGACGATGACCGCGTCGAGGCGCGCCAGGAGTTCCTCCTCGGTGGGCTCCTCGGCACAGCAGGCGCACTGCCGGACGTCTTCGTTCATTCGGCTCTCCTTCTCTCGGTTCCGCTGCGAGCTCGTCGCAGGTGATGTCCTTCGGTCAGGGTCAAAGTTCGAGGGATCGCTGGAAGGCGAGCAGCGCGGACGCGTCGCCAAGCAGCTCGCGTCCGCGGAGCGTCGCCCGTCCGTCGCCGTTCGCGAGGACGACGGTGAAGTCGACCTCAGGGTTCGTCGCCATCATCGTCACGAAGCTCAGCGCGAGGTCGCCGACCGGCGGCCGGTCGACGTGCGAGAGCCCCATCCACGCCCTCACCTCGACGCCGCCGACGTCGTGCGAGCGTCCGACGCGCAGGCCGCCTCCGGCGGCCTGCGCGTCCTGCAGGAAGAGGCTCAGACCGAGACCCGTCTTCTTGCCCTGCTTCGTCGTGAAGAACGGGTCCACGGCCTCGGCCGGGGGGACAGGGAGGCCCGGACCGTCGTCCTCGACGATCATCGTCAGGCTGTCGGTCTCGCGGTCGGCGACGATGGTCGTGACGACCCTGAACGCCCCCGCGCTCACGGCGTTCTCGAGCACCTCGAGCAGATAGAGGGAGAGGTCATGCATGGGTACCCCTCCTGCTCGCACCCGCACGCAGGGCGGCGGCGACGGAGGAGAAGCTCGCGTGGGCGACGTCGAGCGAGGTCCGGGCCGCGCCGATGTCGGCGAGAAAGTGCGCGTCGGACGAGCGCAGCAGCGACAGGCCGATGGCGGCGTAGGTCTGCTCGTCCAGAGTGCCCGGCGGCACGTGGCGCGAGACCTCGACGGCGTCGAAGCCCGCCTCGTCGGGGAAGATTCCGAGCTGGCCGATCACGCCGAACGA
>Ga0315275_10005860_pt1 | contig 11695 bp, 10 predicted proteins | sample YL17G03_0_MG_FD_205557 | JGI IMG/M metagenome (GOLD analysis project Ga0315275, IMG submission 205557) | Sediment microbial communities from Yellowstone Lake, YNP, Wyoming, USA - YL17G03_0 | ecosystem: Environmental > Aquatic > Freshwater > Lake > Sediment | place: USA: Wyoming | collected... | reverse complement strand
CGCCTCCCTTTCGGCGCCGGGCGTGCCGGCGAATGCTTACGGAACGCGTACAAACCGTGGGCGGAGCTGCAGAGTCTCAGTTATCGGAGCCCGGATTCCCGAATATCGCCTCCCGGGGCCGGACACCGTCTTGCGACCGCGCACTCCGAGGGCGTGGCCGCGAGCACTTGGGGAGAGGCTTCAGCCTCTCCCCTGGGTGTTCTAGCCGCGGAAGCGCCGCAGCGCTGCGGAGGCGACCTTGCCGGCGAGCACGTCGGACGAAGGCCCGGCGCCTGACGAGCGGTGTGTCATCACGGTCACGACGAGGGCGCCGCCGGGCCACAGGACGATGCCGTTGTCGTGGCGCGCGGAGTCGATCCAACCGGCCTTGTGGAGGACCCTGACGCCCGGGATCCGGCCCACCTCGCGGCCGATCTTGCCGGGGTCGCGGACCAGGGCGAGCAGGTAGAGCAGATAGCGGCCGTCGGCAGCAGAGAACCCGGGCTGCGCGGTGCGGAGCGGCCCACGCCCTCCACTCGCGAGCCAGACGTCACGGAGGAGGCTCGCGAGGTCGTAGGCGCTCGTCTTCTTCCCCGACCCCCAGCTCGGCTGGCTGTCGACCCGCAGTGGGATCGGGCCGGCGGGGACACGGGAAGGCCCGCCTACGGCATCGAGCTCGTAACCGCCGTACATCTCCGTGTCGACGAGCCCGAGCGAATGCATCATCGAGTTGACGAGTGACGAGCCGCCCGAGGTGGAGTCCCCGTAGTAGCGCTCGGTGGCGTTCGCGGCGGCGTTGTCGGAGTACGTCAGCATCTGCCGCAGGAGCGAGTCGAGCGTCGATCCGGGTACCGGTGTCCCGTCGCTGCGGGCGAGCGCCGTCACCGCGATCGCGAGCTTCAGCGTCGATGCCGCCGGGAAGGTCGCGCGCGCATTCCACGCCGCTCCCTCTCCCGTCGACAGGTTCTGCACGTAGATCGCACTCGTGCTCCCGAAGCCCGCGGCGAGCCTCCTCACGTCGCGTGCCAGTAGCGCGTCGCTGCGCGACGCACGAATACGTGGAGCGGCCGCCGGTGCGGCGCCGAGCACGTGCGGAACCGTGGCCCGGCTGCTGCGCCCTGCGCCGTCGACGGTCACGACCTGCACCGACGTCTCCTCCAGCGGGAGTGAGACGCGGAGTTGGAAGCGGCGCTGCCGCAGCGGCAGGTCGGCAAGAGTCCGGCCGCCGACGCGCACGATCACGCGGCTCGTGCCCGGCGCCGCAACGCCAGTGACCACGCCGTACGAGACCTGGTACGGAGCCGGCTGCTCGATCGCAGGCGGCGGTGGCAGTGCAGTGATCACAGCGGCACCGTAGCGTTCGAGGCGTGCCGATACTCGCCCATCTCGACCTCGACGCGTTCTTCGCCGCCGTCGAGGAGCTCGAAGACCCGTCCCTGCGGACGCAACCTCTCGTCGTCGGCGGCAATCCGCAGGGTCGCGGCGTCGTCGCAACCGCGAACTACGTCGCCCGGCGCTTCGGCATCCGCTCGGCGATGAGCTCGGCCGAGGCACTCAGACGCTGCCCTGACGTCGTCTTCGTACGACCGCGCCATGCGCTCTACCGGCAGTACTCCCAGGCGGTGTGGGGCGCGATCCGCGAGGTCGTGCCACGGGTCGAGCAGGTGGGGATCGACGAGGGCTATCTCGACCTCGGCACCGTCGCCACTGCGTTCACCGGCGCGCGCGCCGTCGCGGAAGCGGTGCAGACGTCGGTCCGCGCCGCGACGTCGCTCTCCTGCTCGCTCGGGGTCTCGACGTCGAAGGTCGTCTGCAAGGTCGCCTCCGAGCGCCGCAAGCCCGGCGGGATCACGGTCGTGCCGCCGGGGAAGGAGGCGCGCTTCCTCGCTCCCTTCGCGGTGCGGGCGCTGCCCGGCGTCGGACCGAAGGCCGAGCTACGGCTCGCCGCGGCCGGGGTGAAGACGATCGGCGATCTCGCTGCGCTCGGCGACACGGAGCTCCGCGTCGTGCTTCCCGGGACGATCGGCCCGCTGCTGCGCGACCGTGCCCGTGGGATCGACCCGCGCGACCTCGAGCTCGAGACCGAGCGGGTGTCGATCTCGGTGGAGGAGACGTTCGAGCGGGATCTCTCCGACCGCAAGATCCTCTACGCCGAGATCGAGCGCATGGCAGTCGAGGTCGCGGCCGGGCTCCTGAAGCGGCGGCTCTCGGCGCGGACGGTGACGACCAAGCTCCGCTACTCCGATTTCTCGATCAGGAGCCGTTCGACGACGCTCGCGGCCCCGATCGACGAGGCCGATCGGATCGCGGAGCTCGCCTGCCGGCTCCTCGACCGCGGCCTCCGCGACCGCCCGGGCGCTCTGCGGCTCGTCGGCGTCGGCGTCTCCGGCCTCTCGGAGTACCGGCAGCTGACGTTGGAGTAGTAGAGGTCGTTACCGCGCCTTGGTGCGCAGCAGGGGCCGGGTCAGGCAGGTGGGGCCGCCGTCGCCAAGGCGTGAGATGTGGTCGCCCCGGTAGGTGACGACGTCGACGCCGGCCTTCTCCATCCGCCGGCGCGTGATCTCGTTCCCCTCGAGCGCGAGGGCCCGGCGCGGGCCGAGCGCAAGGACGTTCGAGCCCATCGTCTCGAACTCCTCATCGGGTACCTCGACGATCTGGATCTCCCGCTCGGCAAGCAACTCCATCATCCGCACGGGTGCGATGCGTGGGTAGACGACCGCGAGATCGCGGTCGAGCGGGGAGATGAGCGACATCAGGTGCATCACCTCCGACGCACCGACCCAGTGCGGCAGGTCGAGCGCGATCACCTCGACGCCCGGAAACGCAGACCGTAGTGCCGCGATCCCGGCCGTACCGGTGCGATAGCCGTGGCCGGCGAGCAACGTGTCGTGGTCGAGCCAGACGGTGTCGCCCCCCTCTGCCGTCGCCGGCGCATCCATCCGCGACCGGACCGGGATGCCGGCTGCCTCGAGGCTCGCGCCGATCCCCGCCGGCTCGCCGAGGCGGCCCTCCTTGCCGGGCCGCAGCAGCGCCGCCCCGTCATCACCGACGAGGACGGGGTCGTAGACGTAGATCGCGTCGGGGTTGCCGGGATCGTGCTCGGAGACGATCACCTCGGCGCCCGCCTCGGCCAGCACGGCGCGAAGCTGCTCGTGCTCGACCTGCGCGGCCGCGACGTCGGGCACGCCGCGCCAGCCGTACCGCTCGACGTGATCGGCATCGGCGGCGAGGGGCGGCCGCACGAGCACCCGCTCGAGAGCGCCCCACATCGCCTGCGAGCCGTAGCTGGACATGCCCGCAGGCTACGTGACGACGTTGGCCGGCGTGCGGCCCTCGAGCAGGACGGCGCGAAGAGCGCTGACGCAGAGCATTCCCATCGCAACGCGGGTGTCGCGCGTGGCGCTGCCGAGATGGGGCGCAAGGACGACGTTCTCGAGCCCGAGCAACCCTTCGTGCACCTCCGGCTCCGACTCGTAGACGTCGAGGCCCGCCCCTGCGATCGTGCCGTCGATGAGCGCGGCGGCGAGCGCGGCCTCGTCGACGACCGGGCCCCGGGCCGTGTTGACGAGCACCGCGCTCCGCTTCATCAGGGCGAGCCGGCGCGCGTCGATCAGATGGCGCGTCTCCGCCGTGAGGGGCACGTGCAGCGAGACGATGTCGGCCTCGGGCAGGAGTGCGTCGAGGTCGGCGTCACGACCGGCGAGCACGGGCACGGCGCCGAAGGCCTCGACAAGGCGCGCGGTCTCGCGGCCGATCCGCCCTGCGCCGACGATCAGCACGGTCTTGCCCTCGAGCCGCTCGCCGAGCATGAACTCCAGTGAGAACTGCCACGGCTCCCGGCGGCGTACGAACCGGTCACCCTCCGTCACCCTGCGCAACAGAGACAGCATCAGCGTCAGGGCGATCTCCGCGGTCGCTCCGGTGAGCACGTCAGGGGTGTTCGACACGACGATGCCCCGGCGGCGGGCCGCCTCGAGGTCGATGTTGTTGACCCCGACCGCGTAGTTGGCGACGATCCGCAGCTGCGCGCCTGCTGCCTCGAGGTAGGCGTCGTCGACCGTCCGGGTCAGCACCGCAACGATCCCGTCGGCGCCGACCGGCGAGGGTACGAGCTCGAAGTCGGCCTCGAGCGCTTGCACGATCTCGACCGGAACATCGGCGCTGAGGTGGACGCGGGGGCTCATCGGGCGCATCATCCCTGAATGGGCGATCTCTACCACGACGGGAACCGTCTGCTCCAGGACCGCTTCGACACGCGTCGGCTCGCGGACCGGATCGAGGAGCGGATCAACCGCGACACGTTCGACGACGACGACCGAACCTTCATCGAGTCGCGCGACATGTTCTTTCTCGCGACGGCCGACGAGCACGGGTTGCCGCAATGCTCCTACAAGGGAGGTGATCCCGGGTTCGTGCGCGTGCTGGACGAGCGGACGCTCGCGTTCCCGAGCTACGACGGCAACGGGATGTACCTGTCGATGGGGAACCTGCTCCGGAACCCGCAGCTCGGGCTCCTCTTCATCGACTTCACGAGCCCCAAGCGGCTTCGCGTCAGCGGCGTCGCCACGATCGACGAGCACGACCCGCTCCTCGAGGCGTACGCCGAGGCCCAGCTCGTCGTGCGTGTGGGCGTGACCGACGTCCTGCCGAACTGTCCCCGGTACGTGCACCGGATGGAGCTCGTGGAGCGATCACGCTTCGTGCCGCACGAGGACACGGAGACGCCGATTCCGGACTGGAAGCGGCGGGATTGGTCGCGCGACGTGTTGCCGGCGGGCGATCCGGCTCTCGAGGGCGAGCGGCCTCCCGATTGATATTGACATTCTTCGATATAAGAGCGTATACTCACATCGATATCTATCGATGGGAGGTTGGTTATGGAGCCGGATTCGGACGCGGTTCGGGAGCAGGTCAGGGATCGCTACGCGGAGGCCGCGCGTGCGGTTTCGGGCGGGGACGCCGGTAGCTGCGGCAGCGGCTCGTGCTGCTCGACACCAGAGGAGGAGGCGCTGTTCGGCGAGGCGCTGTACAACGCGGAGCAGCGCGCCGCCCTGCCGGGCGCGGCGGCCGCGGCGAGCCTCGGCTGCGGCAACCCCACCGTCGTCGCCGACCTGCGCGAGGGTGAGACGGTGCTCGACCTCGGATCCGGCGGGGGCATCGACGTCCTCCTCTCGGCCCGCCGCGTCGGGCCGACGGGCGTCGTCTACGGCCTCGACATGACCGAGGAGATGCTGGCGCTCGCGCAGCGCAACAAGGCCGAGGCCGGGATCACCAACGCCCACTTCCTCCGCGGGCAGATCGAGGATGTGCCGCTTCCGGCCGACGCGGTCGACGTCGTGATCTCGAACTGCGTCATCAACCTCTCGACCGACAAGGCGCGGGTGCTGGCCGAGATCGCCCGTGTGCTCAAGCCCGGCGGCCGGGTCGGGGTCAGCGACGTCGTCGCCGAGGACCGCCTCTCGCCCGAGGAGCGCGCCGAGCGCGGCGGCTGGGTCGGCTGCATCGCCGGGGCCCTCTCGGTCTCGGAGTACACCGTCGGCCTCGAGGCCGCAGGCCTCACCGACGTCGAGGTGACGTTCACCCACGAGGTCGCCGACGGACTGCACGGCGCGATCGTCAGGGCCCGCAAGCCGGAGGCGCAGCGACGCGAGCTGCCGCTCGTCGGCGCGGCCCCTGCCGGAATGTGCTGCTGAGCCGCTCCGGCTCTACGGCATGCGCGGCCGCCGCGGCCCCATGTGCGAGCTCAGCTTCTGGAGGAAGAAGCCGCCGGCGAGCACGAGTGCGCCGACCGCGATGAACGAGAAGGCGCGAGCCACGGAGCTGAGGGTGCTGAGGTCGTAGAGGAAGATCTTCGCCAGGCTGAGCCCGAACAGCGCGAGGCCGCCGAAGCGCAACAGGCGCTCGTCGCGGATCAGCCCGGCAACGAGGAGCGCCAGGCCGATCAGGGCCCACAGGGAGCTGACCAGGACGTGGCCCCGTTCGAAGTCCGTCTGGACCGAGCCGCCGAAGGCGCGCTCCGCGAGCTCGAGGATCGCGAGCGAGAGCACGTAGAGCGCGCCGACGGCGCCGATCGCGTCGACCCACCTCCGGTAGGCGGAACCCGAGAGATGGAGCGCGATACCCGCGACGAGACACCCGATCGCGACCCACAGCCCTTGGCCGGGGCTGGCCGAGGCCGTCAGGAAATGGGTCGGCGGCGTCAGGAGCACGAGCACGGCGGCACTCGTGACGGAGACCACGACAGCGCCCGCCCACCACAGGCGCTCCTCGCGCAGGGGCACGGTGAGCAACGCGACGGCACCGCCGGTCAACGCTGCTGCGAATGCGGTCGACGGCCCGCCACCGAGGACGAAGGCCTCGCCGAGAATCAGCGTCACGACACCGACCCCCCACGCCCCGGTGATGAGGTCACGCCGGGCAGACACACGCCAGGCGAGGCCGCACACGACGGAGACTGCCGCCGCGGCGCCGAAAGCTGCTATCGCATAGCGGGCCGGCTCGGGCCCGTAGGACAACCAGTTCCCGGCGAGCACGAGCGACGTGACGAAGGCAGTGCCTGACGCGAGAACCCACCCGGCGAGCCAGAGGCGCGGCTCGCGAAGCGGCCGCTCCAGCGCAGCCACGACCCCCGCCGTGGCGGCGAACGCAACGGCGATCCACGTCACGTCCTGGATCGCGAACGCCTCGGCGTCGAGAAGCGCGACGATGCCAAGGGCCCAGGCACACGTGACGAGATCGCGACGCGCCGGGTCACGCCAGGCGAGCGCCGCAACGCCGAACAGAGCCGCCGCTGCGGCGAGCGCGCCGAGCGCCAGCCGCACCGGTTGGTCATCCACAAGCGCCCACGGCTGCGCGAGCCACAACATGGCGCCGGCTGCCGTCGTGACCGAGAGGGTCCACCCGGCAAGCCAGAGGCGCTGCTCGCGAAGCGGCCGCTCCAGCGCTGCCACGACGGCCGCGGTGGCGGCGAAAGCGACAGCGATCCACATCCCGTTCTGGATCGCGAACGCCTCCGCGTCGAGAAGCGCGACGACGCCGACGGCCCACGCACACGTGACGAGATCACGCCGCGCCGAGTCACGCCAGGCAAGACCCGCGACGACGAACAGAGCCAAGGCCGCAGCGAGCGGGCCGAGTGCCAGCCGCACCGGCTGGTCGTCCACGAGCGCCCACGGCTGCGCACCCCAGCCGATGGCACCGACCGCAGTCGCGACCGTGAGGCCCCATCCCGCGAACCAGAACCGCGACTCCCGCAGCGGGCCGGCGAGCGACGCCAGTGCCGCCGCCGTGACGGCGAAGGCGACTGCGCGCCAGGTGGGATCCTGGACGACGAGCCACTCGCTGCCGAGCAGCGCTGTCGTGGCGAGCGCCCACATGATCGTCGCGAGGTCGCGGTGCCGCTCGATGCGGAAGACGCCCGCCGAGAGTGCCGCGAAGACGACGGCCGGGGCGAGCAGGCGCCAGCCGATCCAGCTCGAGGTGAGAACGTCACCTGGAGGCGAGACGAGTGCGATCCCCGCCGCCGTGGAAGCGAGCGCGACGACACCTGCGAACGCGGGCACGACTGGAGGGCCGGGATTCGGGAAGAGGAGCTGGAACGCGAAGGCGCCTGCGAGCACTCCCGCAGCCGCGCCGATCAGCGCCCAGCCGCCGTACGACCGATGCACGGCCTCGACCATGAACTCCGGCACGTCGAACGCCAGCGCCACGAGGTAGACACCCGCCAGCCAGGCGAGCGAAGCTGCCACGAGCTCGAGCGAGCCGCGACGGGCCGAGAACGCGGTGACCGCGGCACCGACTGCTGCCGCCAGGATCGTCGCGGCGAGGTGCCCCGGACGGAACGAGATCGAAACGAGTGCGAGCGCCGCCGCGTAGGTGCCGAGCGCGGCGCCCGCGAAGACGAGCCACTGGCGGATGGGGTCGCGGTACTTCGCGAGCTCGGCACGTGCCACCGCGAGCCAGGCCAGGAGCCCGGACTCGGTGCGAGGAACGGTCTCGGCGGGAGCCAGCAGGCCCGCAGCGAGAACGGCCGCGGCCAGGGCTGCGATGGAGCCGGCGGCTGCACCTGAAACCGGAGCGTGGAAGATGACGTCCGGGGGCGCATCGGCGGTGAACGCGTTGGCACCGGCCAGCACGGCGTAGGCGAGCGCCGTCAGCTGCAGCCGGGCGTCGTGGAGACGCCAGGCGAGCGCCGAGAGCAACACCGACTCGGCCGCCCACGTCACCGCAAGGCCGGTCCCGGACAACAGATCGGCAGAGGCGACAGCGGCGAGGGTCAGCGACGAGACTCCGAGCACGAGCGCGAGGGACGGCTGTGAGCGCCGGAGCACGAGCCAGGCAGTGGCCCAGACGACCGCTGCCACGGCGAGCGCGAGCCCCATGTCACGATCGGCGTCGAAGAGCTGCCGCACGAGCAGGAGGGCGAGGCCGACTGCGGCCAGCGCGAACGACACCGCCAGCGGATCGAGATCCTTCGTCTCGGAGGCCAGCTGGAGCCAGATCCCGGCTGCAAGCACGGCGAGCACGAGCGCAGCCACCACAGCCGTCGTGCCGGCGTCGGCCGAACCGTCGGACGCGTGCGCAAGCCACCCGACCTGGGCGGTCACGATGGCGGCGATGCCGATGAGCAGCTGCTGCCAGCGGCGCGGCACCGACAGCGGTAGCGTCGCGACGAGCACGATCACGGCGAACGCGGCGGCGGGCCACGTCATCCCCGTGTCGATCGCCTGCAGCGCTGGCGCGAGTGCAGCACCGACGAGCCCGATCGCCGCCACGGTCTCGGACGACCAGGCGATCGCGATGGCCACGGCGATCGCAGCGATCACGCCGGCGAGCGGGAGGGCGAGCCAGTCCGGGACGAGGTCGTAACGTGCGGCTGCAGCGGCGAGGCTCGCATAGCCACCGGCAATTCCGGCGCCGACTGCGCCCAGCGACATCTGCATCTGGCCGTAGCGCTTCCGCACCCAGAAGCCCACGCCGACAGCGAGGGCCGACACGGCTGCGCCCATCAGGACGCGCATCGCGGGGGTGATCCAGCCGCGGTTCGTGGCGAGCACGAAGAGCAGGGTGATTCCGAGGGCCGTGACGGCGCCCCCGACGATCGCAAAGCCGCGCGGGCCGAGGAGATCCCAGTCGCGGGCCAGTTCCGCGACACTACGCCGCGGAGGCCTGGGAGGAGCGGCGGGCGGGGCAGGGCGAGGAACGACGGCCGCGTGGGCGACCCGCGGCTGGGCGGGTGCCGCCTGGGGAGCAGTGGTCGGGCGCGCGGCGGCCGGCGGGGCGGCCGGAGCTCGCTCGGCGGGCGGCACGCCGGGGGCGGCGATGTCACGCGTGGCCAGGGTCGCACGTGCGAGGGCTACGAGCTCGAGCGCGCGGTCGCGGACGAGCGGACGGTAGCGCGCGATTCCCTGCAGCTCGGTACCGAGGTGCCTGAGGCCGTCTTCATCGCCGTGGGCTCGGGCGTCGGCGATTGCGCGCTCCAGCTCGTCGAGAGCAGCGGTGGGACGTCCTTCGGAGAGGAGAATCCGCGCCGCGACGATTGCCGCCTCCCGCCGCGCCTGCGGGCTGAGCTGAGCCTTCGGTGCCACGGCGGCCGGCTCCGGAACAGGCGCCGGTGCCGTCATGGCCACCGCGGTCACCTCCGTCATCTCCGCAGCCGGAACAGCAGCTGTCCGGGAGACGAGCGCTCGCATCTCGTGCAGCTCGCCGAAGAGATCGCGAAGCTCTGCCTCGATCTCGTCGATCCTGACCAGTACGTCGTCGTGAGCGCCCATCGAGAGCCTCCCTGTCCGATCTGTCACCCTCAGTTGAGCAGAGTCGCGGCGGAAGCACCATCGGGGGCAACCCGGATCTCGGTCTAGGGGTTTTCGCCCACGGCCTCAACGGTCTTCTTGCTGTGCTGCAGCCATTCCACGACAACGGCCCAGCCGGCATGTGTCGGGTCGATCACGTCGAAGTGGTCGGCGCCCGCGAGCTCGGCGAGCTCGACCACGTCGCCCGCTGCAGTCGCCGCGCTCGCGTAGGAACGGCTCTGGGTCGGCGGCACGATCGTGTCGGCTGTGCCGTGGACGAGAAGCGTCGAGACGCCGAGGGGAAGCAATGACACGGGTGAGGTTGCCGCATAGCGCTCCGGAACATCCTCGGGCCCACCTCCGAGCAGCGCCGCGCACGCACCGTCGCCGAGACCGTCGGCAGCGCCGCGCGCGAGATCGGCGACACCCGCCTGCGAAACGACCCCGCGCGGGTGCACGCGGGGCCCCGCTCCGGGGTGGCCTGCCGCAATTCGACGGCGCGCCGCCAGCCAGAGAGCAAGGTGCCCGCCGGCGGAGTGGCCGACGGTGATGACCCTGGAGGCGTCGGCGCCCTCGAGACCGGCAAGCGCGTCGGCCGCAGCGGCGACGTCCTCGAACGTGCCCGGCCATCCACCTCCTTCCTGTCCAACCCGCCGGTACTCGATGTTCCAGGCCGCGAAGCCGCGCGCCGCGAGATTGCACGCCAACGGCGTCATCAGCGTGCGATCCCAGCGAACCTTCCAGAAGCCGCCGTGGATCAGGATCACCGCCGGCCACGGGCCGGCGCCGGAGGGTAGATGAAGGTCACCGCACTGGTCGGGATGATCGTCGTAGGCGATCCGGAGAACGGGAGGGAGCATCAGGGCCAGCGCCTGGCCAGGGCTGCGGTCATCGTCCCGGAGCGTAGTCACAGCGACTGGTTGCGAGTACGTTGCGTGTCACGTGGACGAGCTCGAGGACCCCTATGCACCCCCGCCCGGTCAGGCGGAGATCGTGGCGGCACTGCAGGCCGGCGACGAGCAGGTGTTCGAGGCGCTCGTCGCAGAGCTCGGCCCGTCGATGCTGCGGATCGCCCGGATGTACGTGGCGAGTCGCGCGGTCGCCGAGGAGGTCGTCCAGGAAGCCTGGCTCGGGGTGCTCTCCGGGATCGGGCGCTTCGAGGGCCGCTCGTCCCTGAAGACGTGGATCTTCCGGATCCTCACGAACCGCGCCAAGACCCGCGGCGAGCGCGAAGGCCGAAGCCTGCCGTTCTCGTCTTTCGGGCCCGCCGAGGCCGGCGACGACGAGCCCGCTGTCGACGCCGACCGATTCCACGGCAGCGGCCGCTACGAGGGGCACTGGACATCCGCCCCGTCCCGCTGGTCCGAGCTGCCCGAGAACCGGCTCGTCGGCAAGGAGACGATCGGCGTCGCCCACGACGCAATCGCTGCCCTCCCGGAGATGCAGCGCACGGTGATCACGATGCGCGACATCGACGGCTTCGACTCCGAGGAGGTTCGTAACGTTCTCGGCCTGAGCGTGTCCAATCAACGAGTCCTGCTCCACCGTGCCCGCGCGAAGGTGCGGCAGGCACTCGAGGCCTATCTGGAAGGCGATCGTACGTGACCGGCATCTGGCAACGCATCCGTGGCAGGAACGCCCCCGGCCTGACCTGCGTCGAGCTCGTCGAGCTCGTCACCGGGTACCTCGAGGGCGGTCTCTCCGAGGAGGAGCGGAAGCGGTTCGATGATCACGTGCGAGACTGCGACGCCTGCGCGAACTATCTCGACCAGATCCGGGAGACGATCGCCGTGGTGGCCCGGATCGAGCCCGAGGACCTCTCCGACGGTGCGAAGGCGGAGCTTCTCGCCGCCTTTCGGGGCTGGGCACGCGACTGACTTCGTCTCGATGAGCGAGGATGGAGCCGTGGAGGTCGAGCTCATCGT
>Ga0315275_10005859_pt1 | contig 11696 bp, 11 predicted proteins | sample YL17G03_0_MG_FD_205557 | JGI IMG/M metagenome (GOLD analysis project Ga0315275, IMG submission 205557) | Sediment microbial communities from Yellowstone Lake, YNP, Wyoming, USA - YL17G03_0 | ecosystem: Environmental > Aquatic > Freshwater > Lake > Sediment | place: USA: Wyoming | collected... | reverse complement strand
CAGGTTCCTGCCAAAAGGAAGGCTAATAAAAAAACTGCTCGAGACCGCGATCACGGACTACTGCATCGGCTGCGGGGCAATGGAAGTCGAGACTCCGATAATGTACGATATGGCGCATCCGACCTTGAAGAAATACCTGGACAGGTTCCCTGCAAGGCAGTACACTGTGCTAAGCGATGAGAAGAAGCTGTTTTTGAGGTTCGCTGCGTGTTTTGGGCAGTTCCTGATTGCGCACGACCTTGTGATATCGCACAAGCACCTTCCCATGAAAATGTTCGAGCTCACGAAATATTCGTTTAGGAGGGAGCAGGGCGGTGAGCTCGCAGGACTGAAGCGGCTAAGGGCATTCACCATGCCGGATATGCACACATTTACTGCAGACATGGATAATGCAAAAACAGAGTTCCAGAAACAGCTTGAGATGAGCCTGAAATGGAATGAGGACCTTAATTTGGATACAGAAGTCGGGTTCAGGATACTTGAGGAGTTCTACGAGAAAAACAAGGACTGGTACCTGGGCATGGTCAAGAAAGTCAACAAGCCAATTCTCGTTGAGATATTCACTCAGAGATACGCTTATTTCATAACCAAATTCGAGTTCAATTTTGTTGACAGCATGGATAAGGCGAGCGCGCTTTCTACTGTGCAGATAGATGTTGAGAACGCGGAGACTTATGACATAAACTTCGTGGATGACAAGGGTGAGAAGAAAAAACCGTTCATCCTTCATGCATCGCTAAGCGGATCGCTCGAGCGGGTGATTTACGCGCTTCTCGAGAGGGAGGCTATGAGGATAACACAGGGCAAGAAGCCGGTGCTTCCGATCTGGCTCGCCCCAACCCAACTAAGGCTGATCCCGGTTAGCGAAGGGCAGAGGGAGTTCTGCGAAGGCCTGCTCAAGCAATTTGTTGCAAAGCGCGTACGGGTTGATTTAGACGATCGGAACGAAACGCTTGGCAAGAAGATAAGGGATGGGGAGCACGAGTGGGTTCCCTACATCGCAGTGATAGGCGAGAACGAGATAAAGAGCGGAACAATTAACGTACGCGTGAGGACCAGCGGTGAGAAGAAGGATTTCAAGTTTGAAGAGCTCATGAATGAGATCGAGGCTGCTGGAAAAGAAAAGCCATTCGAGCGGTTATCGCTGAGCGCGTATCTATCGAAGAGACCTGTGATTTAATGCCTGATCCTTTATCGCTAAAGCAAATCCGAAATAACCTCAAGAATAACCTAAATAATGGGGCCAGCCAACGAAACCAGTTCAGACAAATCGAGCGTATCGATACTTACCAAGTATTGGGAAGGACAATAGTCAGCACAGGTTCTCCTTCTACTATGGATGAGGATTTTCCTCTCGCAGTACAAAAAGCGGGCGGGCTCGTCCTCAGGAAATATTCAGAGCAGTTCGGGAAGTTCGAGATAGCTGCGATCGTATTCAACGACGCTATGCTCGTCAAAAACGACCCGGAGTGGATAGCTAAGCAGGACTTCTCGTTTTTCGGCGCTGATGCTGATAAGATTAGGAAACGGGCGGTGGAAGAGGCGTCCGACGGCGGGATACATTTCTTCGCCAAAAAAACAGGCATTCCAGTGCTTGTGGGTAAAAAAGGAAAACTGATTTTCCTGAGCGGCGATGAGATCAAAACAGGCACCGGGACCGAGTATACGTTTGAGAAAAGCAGTGTGGGACTGGACCCACAGACCAGGAAGGAGTTTGAGGATGGTGCCCGTGCGCTGCGCGAGAACGACCCCGCTGCACTTGAGCGCCTAAAAAGGGCAGGAGGCGCGCACCTCACGACCAGGGAGAAAAGCATTGCAGCCACATCGGATTTCACCTTGCTCGATGCAAGAACAGGTGAGGAAATCGGGATTGCTGCCTCCAATGCCCGACTTGGTAAGGATCTTTCTTTTACAAGGGACAATATTTTCGTACCAGAGAGCGTACTCATCAACAGGTTCATTCAGGATTCCCAGCGCCAGGATCCCAGCATCAGCGGGCGGGCGGCATGGGAGGTTTTCTATATCCTTCCGAAGCGTAGTGATGATGAAGGAGAAGGAAGGTTCGGGATGAAGGTTTACAGCGTATGCAGGTTTGGAGCAATGACCCAGGATGCCGCATTGTCGTACGATGCTGATATTGGAAAACAGCAAAAGCCGAATGAACAGGCAGTTGTGAGCCAAACCACGATATTCGATGCGATTTCGAAAAAGTCAATATCCGGAAAAATAATACCCAAGTCTCTCCTTCCGGCTCATCCCCAGGCAATGCTGTTCGATGGATTTTCATTTAGTACTGAGAATAGGAGCGAGGCAAATGGGAGAACCAAGGCCTCTCCGAAAGACGTTGAGGATAGAATAGAGCGAAAAACAGAAGAAAACATAATGCTTAGAAAACCGAAACGCATGCGCACCTGGTTCAACGAAAGATTGATCGCGCCAAAATCAGAGCCGATAATGAAAGAACAGATGAGAAAAATTGGAGATAAAAAAGAAAAGAAGAAAGAGAAAAAAACCGAATCCCGGGAAAAGAAAGCTGAAAAAAGGAAACCTAAACCGGATGTTCGGATGCCTCCAGCATTTGGCAAAAAGAATGGGAGAGGGAAGGCAGGGGATAAGAGGGAAAAACCACCTTTCGCACATGCTGAAAAAGTATCACGCAAAAAAGCGAAAAATAGGAGGCCTCCGGCAGCTTCCTCAATACTAGAAAAGAAAAAAGAAAGAAAATCTAATCTTCCAGAATTAAAAGAAAAGAAAGAAAAAGCGAGAATTAAGATAAGAGAGGAAAAATTCGAAAAGAAGAAAGAGCAAAAGGAAAAACAAAGGGAAACAAGGAAAGAAAGGAAGAAAACCGCTAAGGAGGCTAAGGAAAATCCTCTCTTCAAGTCCTATGTTTTCGAAGCACTTACTTCACGAAAAACCAGGGCACGAAGTTCATCAGGAAGGAAGCGACAGTCAGGGCCATGATGCCCTTTAGCAATATCTTATTCTTTATGTTGATATCCAAAATCCTGTAGCCGTCGAAAAATGGGAGCGGAAGGAGATTGACTGTCCCCACAATGAAGTTCAGCGCAAAACAGAGGCCCAGTATGAGGTAGATGGAAAATAGAAGGCCTGATAAGAACGGAGCCAGGGCCACCAGCGCTCCCATGGAAAGTGCGATCCCAACAAATAATGCGAAAAAGAAAATCGAGGTCATCAGGTTCGCTGTTGATCCTGCAACCAGAACCCGGGTCTGTGCCACCTTTTCAGTCCTTGCAAGCTTGGCCTCATCCGGTTCCACAAAAGCCCCAATAGGTATTATACCAAAGAGCACGATACCAGAAGAAAACAATGGGACGCGGGCAATTCGTGAAAGGATTGCGTGCGCCCCCTCATGTACAACCATGATTATTATGAGCGCGATCATTCCCTCTACAAAAGGCAGGTTTACCCCTGGAAGAAGCAAGGTACCTCCTGGCGCGGTGTTTGCAATTGCATCTGTTCCTGAAATCAAAGTGCTTAACAGGGCCAGCAGGACAACTATCCCATAAAATAACAGGCTGAAAAGGATGAGAAGGAATAACCCTCCGACAATAAGCGCGCCAAGGGCAACAGGAAGCAGAAAACTGGAAAATGACTGGGTTGAAGTCTGCGCCTTTTCCACAACCCCCATCTTGAGCACTTGGGAGAGCAGAGGAGCGACTGATGGAGCAACGAAAAGAGTAATCAATGCGAGCAGGATCACTCCAGCAATCAAAGATTTTAGTGACGTGTTCCCCCTCATGAGCAGTGCTCCCATCAATCCATAGGAAATCGTAACTCCAGTGTCTGAGAAGAACTTCCAGAAGGGTGCGTTCCGCGAAACGGATTCTATTGCCTTCAGCCCCAGCTTGGACCGAAGAAGGATAAGACCCATTTCCCCGCTCATGCCGAAATAACGAATCATTACCTGGCTGACAATAACCATTTCAACAAATGCCAGCCCGAATTTCCAGATGCCTGGTATTGGGAGATTCAGTATAAGATAGAACAAAGATAATGCAACTGCTACTAGTCCGGCAAGTAACCACATGCATTTACATTGAGAGAGGGGATTTAAATAAATTTGGAAATAATAAGGCGGCTGCTGTTGATAAAAAGTTTTCCCATTATCTGGTTGTTCATTGTGTTACTTATGCAAACAATGATGGCGGAGTCACCTTTCTGACTATGCTGCGCCGGCAGTGAAGGGCAACCGTATTGTTTTAAATTTGCTTCAGCCCTAAAGCCCATCCATGAATAAGGTTAGTTGCGACATATGCGGCCGGTCCGATGCACGGGCTGTCATACTGGTTGAAGGAGCGAAAATGGTAGCCTGCGGCAACTGCATGCGGTCAGGAAAGGTCCTTTACAGGCTGGATGAAGAAATTGAGGGAGATGCCGAGCCATTGCTGACCAGAAGGGGACCTATGGAACAAAGCGAGGAGATAGTGGAAGGGTACGGAAAAAAGATAAGGGCAGCCCGGGACAAGATGGGCCTTAAGCTTGCGATTGTTGCTGAAAAGATTAATGAGAAAGAAAGCTATCTCGACGCGCTCGAAACCCAGAGAATGGTCCCAACATTTGAGGTTGCAAAGAAGCTGGAGAGGGAACTTGGCATAAAACTAATTGAGAAGATAGCGAACGAGATGGTTTCCGGGTCTTCGGTTTCAAAATCCAGATTCAGCGAGCCTACTCTCGGGGACGTTCTTGTAACTCCGAAAAAGAAAAAAGTGAAATAATGGGCGTTGACCTGGGAGATTTGGCAGTCAGGCACGCCGTAACCCTAGAATCCCTAAGTGGAAAGATAATTGCCGTGGACGCATTTAATGTAATTTACCAGTTTCTTTCCTCTATTCGTCAAGAGGATGGCACTCCGTTGATGGATTTTAAAGGAAGGATTACTGCACACCTTTCAGGCTTATTTTATAGAACTTCAAAGCTGGTCCAGAACGGAATAAAGCCAGTATTTGTCTTTGACGGCCCTTCGAGCGAGTTCAAGGAAAAAACAAAGCAGATGCGCGCTGAAGCGAAAAGGAAGGCAGAGGAAAAATGGAGGGCCGCACTTGATGAGGGAAGGATGAAAGACGCGAAGATGTACGCGTCAGCGACTTCCAGGCTAACTGGAGAGATGATAGAGGAAAGCAAGGTGCTTTTGGCTGGCATGGGAATCCCGTTTGTCCAGGCGCTTAGCGAAGGAGAGGCCCAGGCATCAGTAATGGTACAGAAGGGGATTGCTTATGCCACTGCTTCCCAGGATTATGATGCGCTCCTGTTCGGCTCGCCGGTGATGTTGAGAAACCTCAATATTTCCGGAAGGCGCAAGGTGCCAAGGCAGGACCGCTATGTCATGGTGGAGCCAGAGGAAATAAGCCTTAGGGAAACGCTTGAATCTCTTGGAATTAACAGGGACAAATTGATTTGGGTCGGATTGCTTGTTGGGACTGATTTTAATGACGGCGTTCCGAGGGTGGGGCCAAAGACTGCTCTGAAAATAGTAAAGGAAGTCTCGACTTTTTCAGAACTCCAAAAGATGGTAAAAGAGAAATATGATTACGAATTCGAAATTGAACCCGAGCGATTGATCAACTTCTTCCTAAACCCGCCCTACGCCGAAATCAGCGAGCGGCCCAGATGGGGAAACCCGAATCTAGAAGCAGTGAAGAAGATTCTTGTGGAAGAGCACGATTTCGCTGATGAAAGGGTGGAGAAAACGCTTACGGATCTTGCTTTGGCGCACAAGGAGAAGGGAGCGCAGAAGAAGCTGGGTGACTGGTTTCAGTAAAGGGATGCCAGAATTTCCAGGCCGTTTTCTGCAAGGAACAGCTGCCATAAAAGGATGATCAGGGCTGGGATAATCATCGAGGATAAGGCATTTGATTTTTTTATCCCGTGCAGTACGACCAGCCCCCAGTACGTGGAGTACAAGGCCCAGAGCATTCCGATAGAACCCGACAGACCTCCGACCATGAGAAAGCTTACAAAACCGTACATGAATGCCTGGTAGGTGTGGAAAACAGAAAGCCCGAAAAACTTGAGTTGGATTGCCAAAGTCCAAAAGATGATTATAGATACGAATGTTGTAATGACATAATCTGCAAGAAGCTCGGCAAGGGTAGTGACTGGAATGATGATTGTCATGACATAAGCGTTTATCGCAATGAACAGCAGGATGGAGGGGGTTATCCTGAACAAGATCCTGATGAAGCCTTCGTTTCCCCTTTTCGGATTTCGGAAAAACTTTCCCGGAATGAACAAAATTTCCACGATTTCGTTTATGCTGAGCATGTCATCCCCAAAATGTCTTCCGCCATTTTTAAATAGATATTTCAGTACCCAAACAGCTCGATTTCCCAGGCTCCTTTTCTTAGAATTTTCTTCTCCACAAGGTCCACAACTGCAGATGCCTCGTGATACCTTGTTACACCGATATCAATGGCCACATCCACTGCACTTAGGATTTTGCCATCTATCTCTTCAAGCCTGCTTGGAGGTTTTTTTCCAGCCGAATTTGCTGAAGAAGTTATTATTGGGACATTGGTTATATCGGAAAGCCGGTGCGAAAAGGATGAGTCGGGTATTCTCACCCCGAGCTTATTATTCGAGCTGACGGGCAGGTTAACCTTTAACGGCAAAAGGAACGTGAATGGGCCTGGAAGGTTTTTTTCAAGCACCATTCTCTGCCAGTCGTCCACCCGACAGTACCTCTCAATCATGTTTATATCCGCCATGACCACAGACATCGGCTTATCCGGCTCTGTGCCTTTGATTTTGTGCACCCTTTCTGCTACTTTGGAGGATATGGCAGTCCCCCCGATCCCATAAAGAGTGTCAGTCGGATAGATGAGAACGCCCTCGGATTTCACGATTTCCGCGGCCCGCTCAAGAGCCCAATTCAAGTCATAGAGGCTAACGCTGATTATCTCAACCATGTAAATCACAGTAGGTCTTTTTTCACCCTGTCAACGCCGAGGGCGCATAGCAGCTTCCCAAGCCTCGGGCCCTTTGGTTTTCCTATCAGGGCTTCATATATTTCAGAGAATAGCACCTTTGGCTCGATTCCTTTTGACTTTGAAAAATCGAAAACTGCGTTGTGTATAGCGAGCGCGTCCATGTCCGGCTTTAGCACTACTAGGAATCCCTTGACATTTTCCCCAGCCTTGTTTCGCTCAGGCTGGTATCTGAACCGGTAATCCTCTGGCATGAACTGCTTATTCACCCATTCTTCTACGTACGGTTTCAGGTATTGAACTCCTGAGGGGTCTTTTGTGAGCTCCGCGACCTTTTCCCAATTCCCGTAAATCTGGTAATAGAGCAAAACGTCGAGGAATGGGACTTTCCAGTTCAGTTTGTCAGCTGAAAGCCCGAACGCTATGGCCGCCTTTCGCTCGTGGCGGTTGAGGGTTTCCTTGTCCTTGTTTGCTAGTTCGCTCGCGAGCTGGAAATCTTCCATGGTCTTGAGCATGTTTTCCGGAGTCGGGTTAATGTCTATGTTTTCCTCGAGGTCTGGCTTCAGGAGCATGTACTTGATTATCTCAGGCGGAATCAGCATGCTGATCTCAGTTATGCCCATGCCAGTTCCCTTGGATTTCGAATATTTCTTGCCCTGGAATAGGACAAAGCCGAACTTGAATGGGATGTGGTAATCGGCTTTCATGAGATTGAGGGTTATCACTTTGCAGGTGTCTTCAGAGCCTCCTTTGGTGTGGTGGTCCATGCCAGCACCCTCAATGCTGGAATGGAATATCTGTTTCCAGGCAGGCCAGTGCAGCCGCCATGTAATCTTGTACTTGTGATCTGAGATTTTCGCTTTGCCCTGGAACGAGCATCCTTTGGTGTATTTCACGTCCCTGTCGCAAATATATTCGTAGGTTTCGCCATCATGTGATAAAACGCGCGTGGTGGCTATCCTGCCACAGTTTCCGCAAATAGGCATGATGGGAGACCAGTCCTTCTTTTCCTGCTTCCCACTTGTCTCTTCAACAATACGCTTCGCCTCACCATCGTTCTTCAAATAGAACCTCGCCCATTCATCAAATTTTCCCTGCTCGTAATAATCATTCACCCGGATTACCTGGCAGGAGATTCCGAATTTTTTCATAAGCTCGCGGGCCTCATCTAGGTAATGGTCGCCGAATGATTTGCTTTCCCCAGTTGGGTCTGGAACATTGCAAAGAGGCTTTCCAAGATGGGGCTCCAACTGGCTTTTGAATTCTTCCATTGCAACAGGCACGGAATCGAATGCGTCGAGAATATCAGCGATAAAATAGTAGGTGATCCTCTTGCCTCGTTTCTCAAGGGCAGTCTTGATGGCTTGCGGAAAAAGAAGTTCGCAAAGAGTGCCATAATGGGACGGGCCTGAGGTCGTCATGCCTCCAGTTATCACGTAAGGCTCCTTCTTTTCTTCTATTACGCGTTCCGCGAGCCACTCTGACCAGTGCTTGTGAATGCCCTTCTCTTCCTTGTCCATAAACGCCCTTTGTTGCTAAGGTTTTTAATCGCTATTCCGGCCTTGCTGCTTTCCAGAACGAGTAGGCATAAGGAAAGAAAATCGCTTCCATAGCCGCGATCTCTATTGTCAATAATACTGCCACGACAGAAAGGGAGGCAATGATCGTGTAACGGATTTCAGCGAAACTGAAGGACAAGTCTATGAAGAAGACAAAGAAAAAGTAAGGGGCGAAAACGAGGCTGAGGATTGCTATTGATATGATGTCGAATAGTACCACGCTGAGGAATTTTTTTCTAATGATGGACAATGACGCAGCCAATGATTCAAAAATGCCTTTCTCAGCTACTAGGAGTTCCCAAAGCCAGAACTGGGTTAAGAAAAGAACCAGGGAGATTAAAACAAATGAAAAAATCCCATATTCAGCTGATTCAAGGAAAATAATGGCTTCTGCGCCAAAAACTGCATTGGCGAGTAATGGGAAAATAAAGAGAAACATTACGAGGAACCCTATGTTGAAGATCTGATATGGGAGTAACTGATATTTTATCCGTCTGATTATGGCCCATAAATCAGGGTCAGCGCCCTCGAACCTCCCCTTTACAAAGATAAAGGACGTGGAAGAGATTGCCTGGTAGGACCACGAAGTTAAACCCATTGCTGTTGATACCAAGAGAAGGGCAATTGCCAAAACCAGCGGCCGCCCTGTTAGTAACCGAACAAATGCGAGACGGTCAGACCATATGAGGTCCATGCTTTCAACTGGGATCCCGAGCAAAGGGAAAATGAACGAGGTCAGGAATATGAACAGAAGCCCGGTTGCTACACCCAGGATAAGGGCGAGGAAACCTTTTTTCAGGAATTTCAAAAAAAGATAAAAAAAATTGGCTGACACAAACCGCAAAGTAGGTCCAATGAGTTCAATTGCATACCTGGTTCCAACGCCTTCTCTTTTTCCTGCCATTCCTAATCCAGTTTTTGTGTTCGCTTAATCAGCTTTATAAACACATATGAGCATAGAAATAGTTGTCAGCGGTCATAGGAGGGGGGAAACACCTGATCCCATCTCGAACTCAGAAGTTAAGCTCCCTCACGGCGCTGCCAGTACTGCCCTACGGGTGGAAAAGCACGCTGCTGCTGACACTTCTATTTATCTTCTGTATTCTCATTAGCCAGCAATTCGTCATTTTCTTTCTGTTTTCTTATCATTCGTCGTCTTCAGCCCTTCCGATGCTCCGAAAGTCTCTCGGTGCTTCTCTACAGCAACGTAACCCGTGCCATTCTACTGCCCTGCATCTACCTTTTCCTTTACCTTCTTCCAGAACAAGTAGTGAAGCGGAATGCTTACGACCTCGGCAATCGTGCTCAGGACCAGGCTGATTAGGGATCCTACGAACAAAACAATGAGAATTAGCAGAATGTCTTGCGTTATAGTAAGGCCTGTATCCACATAGTAAATCAAGCGGGAACCGAGGTTTATGAAAAATGCGAAAATAGAGAGTGGCAGGGAAGCAACGGATGCTGCCAAAAACCAGAGTATGCAGAATGCTATTGTCTCAAGGGGCTTTTTCCACACAATCCTGAAACTCCCCTTTAATGCGTCTATTAATCCCGTGTCACTTAGCAGGAAGCCATAACCCCAGAACTGGGCAAAGAAGCGGAAGATGGAACTAACAAAGGAAACCAGAAGCGAATAACCGATGATAAAGAGATACAGAAAAAGGTAAAGGAATATTGCTGGAATGAGAAGGAATAAAGCGTTCGCAGAGCCACTAAGAGTAATTGCAGAAAATATGGCTGTACCGATAATAATACCAAGAACCAAAAAAATCGGAAGTAGTAGGATCGCGTATGCGCCTTCGATAATCAAAAGATAACGGAATACCCTGCCTTTTATCCTATTGAAGGAATCCCAGATGCTGAACTCACTTCCAGTAAACCGTGAATTTGTGTATATTATAGAAGTAAATGATATGGATGATCTGATCCAGGTAATTAGGATAATTCCGGCCACTAAAACAACAAACATCAGCAATGCCACTGCGACCATGGATAAGGTTCCCAGCTTAGGAAACCCGTCAATACCACCTGCTGCGAAGAAAATACCCGCGATGCTGAGCACAAGCAAGGCAAATAGGATCAGACTGACAAAAAAAGAAGTCAACGCGATTTTAATCAAGCCCCACCAGTACCCTTTCCAGTTAAGCTTGGCAAAATCATACCACTGCTGGAAAGGTTCAAGGACAAATTCCTGAAGGCCCTCTTCCTGTTTTAATGGAGCATTAGGAGTACTCGGCTCTTTCTCTTCTGTAGTTTTCTTCCTTACTATTTTTGCCACTGGTTTTGCTATCGCCATAAACACATTTTGGAACAAAACCTTTTATTTCGTTCTGTATCTTTTCAAGGTATGGAATTCTTCGAAACTGTTGAGAATAGGCACTCGATAAGGGCCTTTGAAAAAAAAGAAGTGGATGCGAAAACCATAAGGAAAATCCTGGATACTGTGAACCTTGCCCCTTCAGCAGGAAACCTCCAGGCTTACGGGATATATGTCGTAAGGAACAGGAAAATAAAAGAAGAACTCGCTGTTGCTGCATCAGAACAGGAATCTGTGGCAGATGCGCCAGTGGTTTTCGTCTTTTTTGCTGACAAAAGGCCATCCGAAGAAAAATACGGGGAAAGAGGAGAGGACCTATATTCTATCCAGGATGCAACAATAGCCGCTGCGTATTGCCAACTTAGCGTCGCTGCACTGGGTCTTGGCTGCGTTTGGATTGGCGCTTTTGATCCTTTCGAGGTCTCGCGTATACTCGATTTAAAGGAACTCGAATATCCAGTTGCCATAATCCCTATTGGCTATCCGGGAGAGAAGTCTAGACCGAGCGGAAGAAAAGACCTGAAAGAGCTTGTACAGGAGATTTGATGACTGGGAAATTGGATGAGAAGGACCGAGCGAAGAAGGACCTGGATAAGCTCGATCGCATCGTTGTCGAGTTCAAAGGGCTTGGACTGGATAAAAAATATCCCCAGGTCATGGAATGGGTAACGAATTACTCGAACGATGCGAAGCACTATTTTGAAAAAGGCGATTATTTCACCAGCTTCGGGGCAGCGAACTACGCGTACGGATTCATTGACTGCGTGCTCGTTATAGAGAAAAAGATATTCGTGGCCCATGGCCACGAAACCTCGATGAAATAAATTTCATCAATGAGGATGAGACGAACGTCTATTAGCCTGGGAAACATAT
>Ga0315275_10005857_pt1 | contig 11701 bp, 10 predicted proteins | sample YL17G03_0_MG_FD_205557 | JGI IMG/M metagenome (GOLD analysis project Ga0315275, IMG submission 205557) | Sediment microbial communities from Yellowstone Lake, YNP, Wyoming, USA - YL17G03_0 | ecosystem: Environmental > Aquatic > Freshwater > Lake > Sediment | place: USA: Wyoming | collected... | reverse complement strand
ACAGCTCGTCCTCGACTTTGTGAAAGAAACCGAGAGGGTGAGGGGGGTTCGCGCACACCTCGAAGAGCGGCTCGCCGAGATCGGCGAGAAGAAGCGGAGGAGCGAGGAGGAACTCGCGTCGCTCGCCGCGACCGAATCGGCCTTTCGCGGTAAGCTCGAGGACATCGGCGGGATGGTGGAGGAAAAGAGATCACGGATCGCTTCCGTGAACCGGTCACTCGAAAACGTCGCCGCGAAGTTCGAGCGTCTGGCGACACTCGTCGCGAAGCGCGAAGAGATGGTTTCACGGGAGACGATCGAGCTCAACCGCCTCCGCGAAAAGACCGAGCTGCTCAAACGGATCAAAAGCGAACACGCGCAGAGGGCACACGAGCTCTTCTCCGAGAAGGGACGGATAAAAGGGGTCCTCGCCGACCGGGTGAAGGTGGACAAGAAATACCGGAGGTGTTTTGAGGCGTGTCTCTCACCGGTGCTTCAAGCTCTGCTCACGGAGAGCAAGGAAGAAGCTCTGAAGTGCGTCGAGGGGATACGGGGATCCGTCAACGGCAAGGTCCAGCTCCTCTACCCGAACAGCAACGGCGGAACTTCTCGAGAGGCGTGTGAAAGCCCGGGGATCGGGACGGCCCGTGATCTGCTCGGCGGCGACGACGGTGTGTTGGATTATCTGGGTCCTTACCTCTCCAGCATCGTGGTCACTCACGATGTCGACGGCGCGTTGGCGCTTCTGGAGAAGACTCCGGAGCGTCGTGTGGCGACGCTCGACGGCGTGTTCTTCGACGGCCCCGGCCGGATCGTCGTGGCGGGGGCCGATGACGTCGCGATGACTCTCCTCGAGTTCGATTCGAAACTCAAAGAGCTCGCCGGGTCCGCCGGCAGGTGCGAGGAGAGGAGCTCACGGTTGAGAAACCGGAGAGAAACCCTCGAGAACCGAAGGGTTGCCCTCGGCGACCGAATGGCGGCGCTCCGCGGGGAGCTCCACCTGCTGGGAGAGGAGAACGGACTCGTCATCGAGAGAAGACAGCAACAAGAGGTCGAACTCGCCGTGGTGAGAGAAAAAATTGCGGCGCTCTCCTCGGCGCGCGCGGAGTGCGAGGCGGAGATCGGTGGCGTCCACGCCAGGTTGGAGATGACGCCGGAACCTGCTCCCGATTCTCACGAGGAAGGCGCGGGGAGCCGGGACCTGTCCGAACTCGACAGGGCGGCCGTGGACATTGAACGCGAAAAAGATTCCCTCGGGGAGGCCGCCGCCAGGATCAGACTCGCCGTTGCCACGATCACCGGCGAAGTGACCACCGCAAAAGAGAAATGCAGGAATGCCGAGATGCTCGATGCGGAGCTCAGGGAGCTCGTCGTGTACCGGGAGGAAGACGCGAAACGGTGCGTGGACGAAATCGAAACGGCGAAAACGGATATCGCCGAAGCGAGGGGCAAAATACAAGGGTGCCACGCCGACGTCGAGAAGATCGAGAGGGACATCGACGAATCAAAGTCGTTGCACGAGGATGTCAAGCAACGCTGCGACCGACTCGAAAAAGAGCTCAGGGAGCTCAAAGAACAGAGGGAGCACAAAAAGGAGAACGTGCAGAGGTGCGCGCTGGAGATCGCCACTCGCGAGACGCGGATCAAGGATCTCATCGAAAAGGCCCGCGAGAATTTCAACCGGGACATCGAGGCGTACGTGCGAGATCGGAGCCTTTTCGATCCGACGGAGTGGGAGAAGCTCGACGTGGACCTTCTCGGCGATCTCCGCCGCACGGTGGTAGCCTTTGGCCCTGTGAACATGCTCGCCCTCGACGAATTCAACCAGAGGAAGGAGCGGTTCGACTTTCTCTCCAAGCAGAAGGCGGACCTCGAAGAAGCGAAGGAGTCGCTGAACCAGGCGATCCGGCGGATCAACAAAGAAGCGCGGCGGCGGATCAGCGAAACGTTCGATCAGGTTCGCGCCAATTTCAAAACGACATTCCTTACCCTGTTCGACGGCGGAGAGGCGGATCTCCTCTTCGAGGGATCGGACGATCCCCTCGAAGCGAAGATCAAGCTCGTGGCGAACCCAAAGGGGAAACGGCTCCAGGATATTTCGAGCCTTTCCGGCGGCGAGAGGGCGCTCGTCGCGCTCTCGCTTCTCTTTGCCATCTATCTTGTCAAGCCCAGCCCGTTCTGCGTGTTCGACGAGGTGGATGCCCCGCTCGACGATGCGAACGTCTCGCGGTTCGTGAGACTCCTCAAATCGTTTACGGACCGGACCCGATTCATCGTGATCACCCACAACAAGAAGACCATGGAAGCGGCCAACTGTTTGTATGGGGTCACGATGGAGGAACCGGGAGTGTCCAAAATGATCTCGGTGCACATCGGCGAAGTCGACCGGTTCCGCGAGAGAAGAGCCCCACGCGACAAAGCGGCCGAGACTGCTGAAGAAGTATCCTTGCAGACATAGCGATGTTCGACCTCAAGGCGAGACTGAAGAAGGCACGCGACGGTTTCGTGTCTCCGCTGAAACAGGTGTTTCAGCGCAAGCCCGAGCTCACGCTCGAAGACGAGGAGAAGGTTGAGGAGCTTCTCATCGGCTCGGACATGGGGGTGGAAGCCTGTGACCGGATCATGAGCGCCCTCAAGGTGCAGACGGACCTGAGCGACTTCCAGGGGTTCTTGCGAAACGAATTCATCAGCCTCCTGTCGGCCGACGAGGGTCCGCAACGCCGCGAGCTCCCGTCACCGCGGGCCGTCATCGTCATCGGAGTGAACGGTGTCGGCAAGACGACGAGCATCGCCAAGCTCGCCCACTACTACAAGAAACTCGGCAAGAACGTGATCCTCGCCGCTGGAGACACCTTTCGCGCGGCGGCGCAGGACCAGCTCTCGCTGTGGGCGGAGCGCTTGGACCTCGAGATGATCGGACACAAACAGGGCGGTGACCCGGCCGCCGTTGCTTTCGATGCGTGCACGGCGGCGAAATCGCGCGGGTCGGATTACGTGATCATCGACACGGCGGGCCGTCTCCACACACGCGTGAACCTGATGGAGGAGCTGAAGAAGATCAGACGCGTGTGCGAGAAAGTGCTCGGCCCCGACGCGGTGGACGCCTATCTGACGCTCGATGCGACTCTGGGTCAGAACAGTCTCCAACAGGCGAAGGAATTCGCGCGCAGCCTCGACACCAACGGGATCATTCTCACGAAGCTCGACAGCACGGCGAAAGGGGGGATCGTCATCGCCATCCGCCAGTCCCTGGGAATCCCCGTTCTTTTCATCGGTGTGGGGGAGGGTCTGGACGATTTTGCACCGTTCTCACCCGCCGAGTTCGTCGATGCGCTGCTCTCCTGATTCGTAACCGTCGTTTTTCGGAGACCTTCCCGTGCGGTGGATGGCCGTGGCGGGCCTTTTCGCGGGAACGAGCAAGGATCGCCCGCCACGGCCATCCACCGCACCCACCGGGCGACCCTCGATGCGGCTTGACAACTAACGGAAATCACGTAATATATGATCCGAGACAACCTTCGGGGCGGGGTGTAAGTCCCCACCGGCGGTAAAAGCCCGCGAGTGGAGAACATCCATTGACCCGGTGGAATCCCGGGGCCGACAGTAAAAGTCTGGATGGGAGAAGGTGCGGCTCGAATCTCCAACGACCCGCGGGGCGGTGGTCCCGCGGCGTGTTGTAATTCTCTTCCCGTCATCGAGTTAACCCCGAAGACAACCTGGCTCCAGCGGTCTGAGGACACGCGTCGGAGAATGGTCCGTGTGTGACGCCCATCGAGACAAGGCAAATTCGCTTTCGGAATCTCCCGACGGCACGAACTCGCTCGCGTCGAACGACACGAGCGGCGATGACACGCTCGACGACTTTTTCATCGATCGTGCCATCGATCTGGCGTGGATGGCGGCGGGGAAGACGCAGCGGAATCCGCTCGTTGGAGCACTGGTGGTCAAAGACGGGAGGATTCTCGGTGCGGGGTACCACCGGAAGTACGGTGAAGATCACGCCGAGACGATCGCCCTCGAGAGGGCGGGTGAGACCGCCCGCGGGAGTACGCTTTATGTGACGCTCGAGCCTTGCGCTCACGTGGGGAACACGCCGCCGTGCGTGGATCACGTCATCGAAAGCGGCGTGACCCGTGTGGTGATACCCACGCTGGACCCGGACGACCGCGTCTACGGGCGAGGGGTCCGGATGCTGCGCGAGCGCGGGATCAGCGTCGACGTCGGAGCGCGGGCGGACAGGGCTCTTCTGCTGAATATGGCTTACTTCAAAGCGAAACTCGGGCTGGGACCCGCGGTCACTCTCAAGATCGCGGTGACGCTCGACGGGAAAATTGCGTCGCGACCCGGCAAACGGGACGACATCACAGGGAGCGACGCGCGGAGGATGGTTCACCGTTTGAGGGCAGTCCACGACGGCGTCCTCATCGGGATCGAGACGTTTGTCACCGATTCGCCGCAGCTCGACTGTCGGCTGCTCGATTCCGTCGATCCGCCGGTTCCGATCGTGATCGATGGGGGTTTGAAGTTCCCCGATGCTCACCCTTGGCTCGATCGGCGGCAAGCGGTGATACTGACCGCGGAGGAGGCTTCCAAAGAAAGAGAAGCGACGCTCGTCCGCGCGGGGGCGCGTGTCATACGGTGCAGGACGAGGGGAGCCTCGATCGACGTTGCCGCTGCGGTCGCCGGGCTTCACGAGCACGGCATACCAAGCGTTCTCGTCGAAGGCGGAGGAAAAGTCTTTTCGAGTTTTGCCGAGGCCGGGGTGTGGGACGGGATGTTCGTTTTTGTTTCGCCGGCGCTCTTCGGACCCGAAGGGGTCGGCCTGGCTGACCGCGTGGTGGGGAGAAAGAATCTCGGGGCTCGCTTCGCCGGAGCTTCTCTCCTCTCGGAAGATATCGTCGTGAGCTTCATCAACGCGAAGACGCGCAGCGCCGTGCTCGAGCGGCTGTCGTGAGGGTCGAAATGTTCACCGGAATGATACGAACCGTTGGAACGATCCGACATCGGCGGCGTGTGAAGGACGGCGTGTCGTTCACCGTCACCGGTCCGGGTTTGGAGGACGGGGTCTCTTCAGGGGACAGCGTGGCGGTGAACGGCGTTTGTCAAACGGTCGAACGGTCGACGCGCGGGGAAATCGTTTTCACGGCGGTCGGCGAGACGTTGAGACGCACCACGCTGGACTTGCTTCGCACCGGCGCGCGGGTCAACCTCGAGACGGCGGCAAAGGCGGAGTCGCTCCTTGGAGGGCACATCGTTCAAGGACACATCGATGGAGTCGGGATCGTCCAGTCGTTCGTGAGGATGGGGAAGGACTGGATTCTCAAGGTCCGGATACCCAGGGACATGCTCGAGTTTGTCGTACCGAAGGGGTCGATCGCAATCGACGGCGTGAGTCTCACCGTGATCGAGCGCGGCAGAGGGGGACTGGTCGCCATGACGATCGTTCCGTACACGTTCGAGCACACCGTCGTCGGGGGGTACCGTTCGGGGACGATGGTAAACGTCGAAACGGACGTCCTCGGGAAATACGTCATTCGGCGCGCAGGGAGAGCGCGTTCGACCGGATCGTGAGAAGAAACGGGGGACACCGTTTCCAGAGGTGAAATGATGAGTATCTTCTGCAGCGTCGACGAGGCGGTCACGGAAATACGGGACGGGAACATCGTGATCGTGGTCGACGACGAAGGGCGAGAAAACGAAGGCGACATGATTCTTGCGGCGGAAAAGGTGACGCCGGAGAAGATCAACTTTCTCTCCAAGTACGCCCGCGGGCTCGTGTGTGTGGCGATGACGCCGGAACGGTTGAGAGAACTCGATCTTCCGCCGATGGTCCGTGACAGCACGGCGAAACTCGGAACGGCGTTTACGGTGTCCATCGATCTCATCGAAGGCACGACGACGGGGATCAGCGCATTCGATCGGGCCGCGACGATCCGCGCGGTGATCGATCCTCGCACGAAGGCGAGCGATTTCGCCAGACCCGGACACGTGTTCCCTCTGAATGCACTCCCGGGCGGGGTTCTCCGGCGGGCCGGTCACACCGAGGCGGCTGTCGACATGATGAGTCTTGCCGGGCTCTATCCGGCGGGTGTCCTTTGCGAGGTGATGGACGAGGACGGACACATGGCTCGCCTCCCCCAGCTGGGAAGAGTCGCCGAGCAGTACGGGCTGAAGATCGTCACGATACGAGATCTCATCGAGTACCGCCGGCGCAAGGAGAGGCTCGTCACGCACCTCGCGACGGCGGCTTTGCCCACACGGTTCGGTCCGTTCGAATTGCACCTCTTCAAGAACGATATCGACGGTCAGATACACATCGCGCTCGTGAAAGGCGCGGTGATGGGTGACGAGCCCGTGCTGGTCCGTGTGCACTCCGAGTGTCTCACCGGGGATGTCTTCGGGTCCCTTCGTTGCGACTGCGGTCCCCAGCTCGAGAAGGCGATGATGGAGATCGAACACGCGGGCAGAGGCGTTCTCCTCTACATGAAGCAGGAGGGAAGGGGCATAGGTCTCGAGAACAAGATAAAGGCGTACGCCCTTCAGGAGCGCGGCCGCGATACCGTCGAGGCGAACGTAGAGCTTGGTTTTCCCGCCGATCTCCGTGACTACGGCATAGGAGCCCAGATCCTCGTGACCCTCGGTGTGAAGAAGATGCGGCTCATGACGAACAACCCAAGGAAGATCGTAGGGTTGAGCGCGTATGGTCTCGAGATCGTCGAACGTATCCCTCTCGAGGTCCCGCCGAACGAGAGCAATGTCCGTTATCTCTCCACGAAGAAAGACAAGCTGGGTCACATGCTCGGCGAGCTCGTGGAATCATTGAAACTTCCCGATGTAAAGGAAGGAAAGGAGTAGACCGATGCCGAATCTGCACGAGGGCAAGCTCGATGCCCGTGGTAAGAAGGTCGCCATCGTTGCCAGCCGGTTCAACGACTTCGTGACGTATCGTCTCGTGGACGGCGCTTTGGATTGTCTCGTAAGACACGGGGCGGACGACTCCGCGCTCCATGTGTACTGGGTGCCGGGGTCGTTCGAGATCCCCCAATTTGCCGAGAAGCTCGTTCAATCGAAACAGTTCGACGGAGTCGTGTGTCTCGGCACGATGATCCGCGGGGAGACACATCACTTCGATGTTCTCTCCGGTTCGGTGGTCAAGGCGATCGCTGACATTTCGCTTCGCTCGCCGATTCCTCTCACGCACGGCCTCATCACAGCCGACTCGCCGGACCAGGCGATGGACCGCGCGGGAGGAAAGGGCGGCAACAAAGGCTGGGACAGCGCGCTCGCGCTCGTCGAGATGATGAACCTCTGGAAAAGTTGAAATAAAATTGGGCAAACGTCGTAAGGCCAGGGAAATCGTGCTCCAGTCGCTCTACGAGGCGGAGTTCTCCGATTCGCCCTGCGAGGAGATACTCGGAAACCAGGCGCGCCGGCGGGCTTCCGCGGACGAGACGATCCAGTACGCCCGTCTCCTTTTTTGCAAGACGCTGGAGAACAAAGAGCACCTCGACGATATCATCCGCACCGCCCTCGAGAACTGGGAGATAGATCGTGTGTCGCTCGTCGACAAGAACATTCTGAGGTTCGCGCTCTGCGAGATCCTCTATTTCCCAGATGTTCCGCCGAAAGTCATCGTCAACGAAGCCATCGAAGTCGCGCACAAGTACAGCTCCGAAGACGCCGGGAGGTTCGTCAACGGTATCCTCGATCGCTTTCTGAAACAGTACAGAGGGGTGTCGACTTGAGGATCCTGTTCTATTCCGACGTCCACGGGAATCTCGAGGCCCTGCTGGCGGTGCTTGCCGACGCGGAGAAACGAGGGTTCGACACGGCGATTTGCCTCGGGGACACCGTTGGGTACGGCGCCAATCCCGAGGAATGCGTCAGAATCGTCGCCGGTATGTCCCAAGGGGCCGCCGTTCTGGGCAATCACGATGCTGCGATCATCGACCCCGGCGAACGCGGGTACCTCAACCCCGCTGCCCAGGCGGGCGTGAGACACAGCCAGGCGAAGCTCACCTCCGAGAGCGTAGAGTATCTGAAGTCGCTCCCCTTGTTGATCGAATCGGAAAACGGCTTCGTCGGCAGCCATGGATCTCCGAACAAACCGGAGGAGTGGATCTACGTTCTCGACCCGATGGAGGCAAGAGACGCTTTTCGCATGATGACGCATCCGGTCGCTTTCATCGGCCACACGCACTACCTCGCGGTCCACAACGGCGAAGGCAGGATGAGATCGATCCTCCCCGGCGAGCCGATCACGGTACGGCCCCGGGAAAAGTGCATCATAAACGTCGGGAGCGTGGGGCAGCCCCGGGACGGCGATCCGAGAGCGGCGTACGTCGTGTTCGACGACGCGGCCAAAGCCGCAGAGGCGTTTCGCGTCCAATACGATGTCGACGCGGCGGCGCGAAAGATCCTGGAAGCCGGTCTTCCGGCGATGCTGGCGGACAGGATTCGCCATGGATATTGATCCGCCCGAACCAGCGATTTGCCGGGGACACTGATCCGCCGGAGGTGCCGGTCCGTCGGGGTGCTGATTCACCGGGTTTCGTATGACGAGAGTGTCGGAAAGAAAACACTGGGACACCTTCTGGGCGGCCTCGCGTAATATCGATGACGTCTACGGGACCGACCGCCGGATTATCGAGACCCTCGCGAGGCACATCGACGTCGGCGGACTCGTCGCCCTCGAAGTCGGGGCGGGGACGGGCCGCGACGCCCGCGCCATCGCGTCGCTCGGCGCGAAAGTGGTGGCGTTGGACTACAGCGAAGAGTCGCTTCGCCTCATGCTTTCCACGATCGGGGATTCCATCGAAATCGTTTGCGGCGACGCGGTGAAGCTTCCCTTCGTGTCGGAGACCTTCGGCGTCGTGTACCACCAGGGACTGCTCGAGCACTTCAGGAACCCTGCGGAGGTGCTCGACGAGAACATCCGCGTTCTAAAACGCGGGGGGATTCTCCTCGTCGACGTCCCGCAAAAGTACCATTACTATACGCTTCTGAAGCACGTCATGATGTCGATGGGTGTGTGGTTCGCGGGGTGGGAGACGGAGTTCTCGGCGGCGAGCCTCAAGCGGCTGGTGGAGAGCCGCGGTATGCGGGTTGTGGGGATCTACGGGCACCATATGTCGCCGCCGATCTGGTACCGGGGGTTGCGCCGGGTTGTGCTCAAGACCGGGGTGAGCCTTTCCATGTACCCCAAGAGCCCCGGCTGGTTCTCCGGGATCCGCCGCATCGTGCGGGCGATGACGCCCGAGAGCGTTCGCGTGAATACGGCGATCGTGATCGGCTGTGTCGCAAAAAAAATGTGACGGGGGGAATCTTGGCGAGGTTTGTTGCGGTCAATTGGAGAGATCTGAAACACCCCGACGCCGGAGGCGCCGAGGTCCACCTCCACGAGATACTCAGACGGTTGGCCGCCGACGGTCACGAGGTCACCTACTTCGTCAGCACGTTCCCGGGTTGTGCGGAGGAGGACCACTACGACGGGATTCACGTTCTGAGAAGCGGACGCTGGTACGACGCAAACTACGTGATACCTCGCCGCGTCCGCGCGTTTCTCGGAAGCCACCCGTGCGACCTTGTCATCGAGGACATCAACAAGATTCCTTTCTTGCTCCCCGCGTTTGCGGGACCGAAGGTGGTGGCGGTGGTTCCGCATCTCTTCGGCGGCACCGTCTTCCGGGAGACAAACGCGATTTTTGCGTCGTACGTGTACCTCTGGGAGAAGTTGATTCCCTTGGTCTACCGGGACTGCCGGTTTGTCGTCATAAGCCCGAGCACGAAAACCGATCTCATCGGCCGCGGCGTACGCGGCGACCGCATCGATGTGGTGCTCTGCGGTTTGGATCACGGGGTGTACCGCGTCATCGAGGGCGTCGAGCGATTTGAAAACCCGACGCTGGTGCACTTCGGGCGGATGAGGAAGTACAAGTCGATCGAGGTCGTGATCAAAGCGTTCGCGCTGGTCAAAGAAAATCTCCCCGACGCGCGGCTCCTCATCATCGGCGACGGGCCCGAGAGAGAAAGCCTCGTCCGTCTCGCCCGCCGCATGGGGTTGGGTGCGTCGGTCGAGTTTCCCGGCGCGGTGGACACACCAGAGCTCGTGACGCTGCTCAACAAATCGCATCTTTTCTTGAACGCGAGTCCCAAGGAAGGGTGGGGGCTCACCGTGGTCGAAGCGAACGCCTGCGGGCTTCCCGTGATCGCCAGCCGCCGCCCCGGGCTCCAGGATTCGGTCAAGGACGGGGAGACGGGGCACCTCGTCGAATACGGCGATGTCCGTGGGTTCGCCGCAAAGGCGATTGAGCTCCTCGCCGATCCGGAAAAGTGGGGGAGGATGAGCCTGGCCGCGGTCGAGTGGGCCCGGTCGTTCACGTGGGATCGAACGGGACGCGAGATGAAGAAGATCTTTCTCGACGAAATCGAAACGAACCGGGACACAACGCCGCGATGAGATTGTCGAGCACGCCGATACGGCTTCTGGTCAAGATCCTCGTGAGCGCGGGGTTTCTTGCGTTCTTGTTCAGCAAGATCTCGATCACCCAGCTGTTCGCTCTCGTCCGGGAGTTGGACGCGGGTTACATGGCCGCCGGCGTCCTGTTGTTTCTGGCGAGCAACATCGTCGGCGGTTATCAGTGGCACGTCCTTCTCACATCGAGCGGTGTACGGATTCCGCTCCACCGGACGATCCGCGTTTACTTCGTGGGGCTGTTCTTCAACAACTTTTTGCCTGCGAGCATCGGAGGGGACGCGGTCAAGGTGTACGACGTTTCGAGGATCGGAAGCAATGTGTTCCAGGTTGTCGCCGTGACGGTGCTCGACCGGCTCATTGGGATATTCAGCCTCTGCCTCCTTGCGTCCGTTTCGGTGATCGCCCTCCTGAAGTACCGTTCGGTCGACACGCTGTGGCCCTACCTCGTGATCTTCATAGCGTGTATGATCCCGGCCGCCAGTTTCTATTTCGTAAGGCCTCTTGGCCGGTCGATCCGCTGGATCGTCCGTCTTCTGCTGCCGCCGTCGTGGGGGAAGGGTGGGAGCAGGATGCTCGACTATCTTGGGGAGTTCAGGTCGAGGAAAACCTTGATCCTGGGTCTCATGCTTCTCTCGGTTGTCATTCAATCCATGAGAGTTGTCACCCACGTGCTCGTCGCCCTCGCGCTCGGCGTGCGGATCGACCCGGTCGTCGTCGGTCTCTTTTTTGTGTTTGTCCCCCTGCTGAGCCTTGCTATGATACCCCCCGTTACGATCAATGGTTTGGGAATCCGCGAAGGGCTCGGCATCATCCTGTTCGCCGGCGCAGGGATCGGGAAAACGGACGCCTTCGCCATCGAGTTCCTGACCTATGTTGTGTCCGTCGTGATCAGTCTTTTGGGCCTGGCGTTTTTCGTGGGGAGGCACCGCGAAAGAACCGAGCCAAAAGCCGGTACCATCGTCGGTTAGCTGTTGCGCCAAACCGGGTCTTCGGTTAGCCTATGAGTTCGGGCTCCGCGTTTCCCCGGAACTCCGTCTTCCAGACCACATAGAATAGGGTTGCAGGGATTTTCTTACCACACGGTTCTCCGGGAGTTGTGAAGATATGGCGGTGAAAAAAACGAAACCCCCGCAGCAGAAGAAAGCGCCAGCCGTGCCGGGCGTTCCCGCGGGCGCTCCGGTCTTGCTGGAGCCCCTCGGCAGATGGTACTTCTACGCAGGGGCGGCGATCTCGCTTCTGGCGAGC
>Ga0315275_10005855_pt1 | contig 11703 bp, 12 predicted proteins | sample YL17G03_0_MG_FD_205557 | JGI IMG/M metagenome (GOLD analysis project Ga0315275, IMG submission 205557) | Sediment microbial communities from Yellowstone Lake, YNP, Wyoming, USA - YL17G03_0 | ecosystem: Environmental > Aquatic > Freshwater > Lake > Sediment | place: USA: Wyoming | collected... | reverse complement strand
ACATACCTATCGCGGCTGTGTATCGAAGTTACACAGGTAGTGGTGTTGTTCCTCTGTCCAAATAGGCCCTCAACACACAACACCCTTCAGTGTAACTAGACGAACTCTCTTTGCTTCCCCCGATTCATTGAGACGTTACGATAGTTCTCTATCTAAGGAAACTGGTTGAATAGCTATACCCTCCTTCCAACAACCGAACCACATAGAAAGGCTTTGGAGAAATCAGCTTGATGGTGGCTGTCTGTCCCGGTGCCACCGAAATATCTCCATCTGCTATCACTCCATTATCTACCTGTAACATGCTATTCTCTTCGGTAATCGGGATGATCCTACCGTCAACACAGATGTTGGTTATTGAAGCGGGATTGTTGCTGTCTTGATTAACCATCTCTGCGGTAAATGTGTACGTATCGAAGGCCCGATCATACGACATATGGTACGAGGCATTACTTGTCCCAAAATGGGATGGCTCCATCCCACTGGAACTACCAGTACCACCGCCTGTTGCTTGCCCTAGGGCAACCCTCGGAACAAATAGAAAGGGAAGTGAAACTAGCACCAGAACAATAACTACCAGAGAAACAGCGTTCAGCCTTCTCTTGTGAGCGGTCTTCAATCGAGCGATAGTATCTCCCGCAAGGAGAAACAATGAAGCAAGCAAGGGAAACAATCTTGTTAGAGCCAATAGACCAGCTGAGTCAATGACAGGCCTAATCGGATTGATTAGTCCAGGACAAGCATACAATGCCACGAGTCTATATAGAGAGAAGTAACTAGGGCCGAGGCTAAACGAGCCGAGGCTAAACGAAACAAAGTAACCCAAGCACCCAAGGAAAACAAGCAAGCAATCGAGAGCCAAATGATATCGACGGTTCAATAGCAGATACAAAGCTAATAAGAGGGTGGGCAACTCTAAGATCAAACCCAAGAAGGGAACAAGCACAACTATTGGAAGAGCAGTCATTATGAGTAGTATTGCAAGCAGTCTACGAAGACCTATCTCTACCCCCGTTGCTCTAATTCCTTGTTCTTCTTCCTGCTCTCTACTATTCTTGTTTGCCTCTCTATTTCTTGAAAGGAAATCGTGCAGAGTCTTCATAGCCCCGAATATGGCAACCAAGACACAAAGCAGTCCAATGACAGCCGCGATTGGATTGCTTATCGGATTATCAATCACCTGACGGTTCCCTAATGTAAAGAAATCCAAGACGAAGACAATTATTGCCAACACTACTACATGCCAACCCCTAATCTTCATGGGAACCTTCCCTTCGCTGTTGACCCGCCCCCCGAGAAACAGCTGCTCCTCCGGAAAGCACTACACTGATCTCTCTTGCCCTCAAATGAGACTGAACGAAGGCAGCAAGTTCGCCCTGCGTCATTTCCTCGACGGGTTTCATAATGGCTTGCCGCGCCGCCTTGGCCTGCGCCGGTTCATCAGGAGCTCTTCACGCTCCTCCGCCGAGTAGAACGTGAGAGCCTTCTCGAGCAGGATCCTCAGCTCCTTCAGAAACGGGTATCTCGGGCTGAAGGTGTAAAGGCGCGTGCGACCTGCTTTGCGACTGGCCACCACGCCACCGAACTCCAACTTGTCTAGTTGCCTTTGGATTGGATCAAGATCGGTCTTAAAGAAGCGAGCGATCTCTCTCGGGTAACCTTCATCGCGGGCAAAGATGAAGATCAGGACTCTCTCTCTGCTCACAGATCCAAGAATCGGCTCAAGCATTCTCTCCACCTACCGTTAGGGTCAATTGATCTACTTGTTAGGTCATATGACCTAGTTTATAGGTCATTATAGCAGCAGTCCGCTCGGTCCGCCATCGGACACCGGCCGTCCAACTCCTTTGCACAAAGAACCCCGGCGCCCTCACGGACTGGGAGCGTGATGAAAGAGCCTTGGTTCCTGAGAGGAATCCGCATATATACGTTTCTCTTCCCCGGGCAAGGGGCTTCTTCATCAGCCTGCTAGAGTCCCGTTCCGGAAGTTCGATGAGAATGTCTTTCGCACTCTGCGAGGCCTTCGGCCTCACCCCCTTCCCCTCGCCCTGGATCCCGAGCGCACGCGAGGGGCTCTCCGCCGGGACTGGACGACCAGGCCGTCGACACAGCCGTCAGTGGCGGAGGAGGCCCTCCGCTCCCTGCACTGCGCTGCGCGCAGCGCGGTGCAAGTGTCGCTACGGGCTGCGGCGCGAGGGCCAGGGGTGGGGGTGGAGGACGACCACGGCCGTTCGGCATGCTCCCGTGGCGCGGCCGTGAAGCTGCACGTCGAGATCACCAGCCGCAGTTAGTCTGCGAACTCATGACGCGCGAGACTAGGCGCCGGGGTTCCAGTAGCATCAACACGGGGTTTCGGCTCAGCCGCGCGCTTCGACGGGAACCCACTTCCGATCCGTGGGGCCGACGTAGGCGGCGTCGGGCCGGATCAACCGATCCTCGGCGACCTGCTCCAAGACGTGCGCCGTCCATCCGCCCACCCTCGAGACCGCAAACGTCGGCGTGAACATCTCCGCTTCCAGCCCGACGCCGTGCAGGACCAGGGCGGTGTAGAACTCGACATTGGTCTTCAGGTTGCGGCCGGGCTTGAGCTCCTCCAGAACCCGGAGCATGACCTCCTCGACCGTCCGGGCGTCCTGGTAGAGTTGCGCCTCGCCCGCGCCCGCGAACAGCTTCCGGGCCGCCTGGTCGAGGACGTCGGCGCGCGGATCGCGCACCTTGTAGACCCGGTGGCCAAAGCCCATGATGCGGCCGCCGGAAGCCACCGTCTCGCGAGCCCAGGCATCCGCCTCCTCGGCCACGCTCCGCCCCGACTTGGACGACCGGGCGTGGATCTCGAAGACCATGTCCAGGGCCGGGCCCGGCGCCCCACCATGCAGCGGGCCCTTCAGGGCGCCGATGGCGCCTACGATCGCCGAGACCATGTCCGAGCGGGTGCTGGTGATCACGCGGGCGGTGAAGGTCGAGGCGTTCATGCCATGGTCGACGACCGTGTTGAGATAGGTCTCCATGGCCCTGGCGGCTTCCGGATGAGGCTCCTCGCCATTCAGCATGTACAGGTAGTTGGCGGCATGGCCCAGATCCGCCCTGGGCTCAACCGGCTTGTGGCCGCGGAGCAGCCGCCAGTAGGCAGCCGCAATCGTCGGCACGTGGCTGACCAGGGCCACGGCGCAGCCCGTATCGACCTCACCCGCGGGATGCGGCTCCGGCCCGCACAGGCCGACGGTATCCACCGCCATCCGCATGGCATCCATCGAAGGAAGATGCCGCGCTGCCGCCTCCCGCAGCACGCTCATCGCCGCCGGCGGCAGCGCCCGCTGTCCCAGCATTTGGGCCCGCAGCATCCTGAGCTCGGCGGCCTTCGGCAGCCGGTCGTTCCAGAGCAGGAACAGGACTTCCTCGAAGCTGGCGTTGGGGGCCAGCTCTTCCAGCCGGAAGCCGGCGATCGTCAGCTCGCCGGCCTGGCCATCCACCTTGCTCAAGCGAGTTTCGGTGAACTTCACGCCCTCTAGACCGCGTGCGATCTCGCCCATGCCCATTCTCCCATCGTCTCCGTTGGACTTCGTGCCCGCCTCCCAGACATATCCCGCCGCCCAACCCCCAGATCCCCTCACCCGGTTAGATGCCGAAGGCTGCTCGAGGTCGCCTCCATCGCTCACGGGTGGATCGCCTGGCCCTCGGCCGCGTGGGCGGCTTCCATCAGGACCTCGCTCAACGTCGGGTGAGCCTGGACGTTGCGGGCGATCTCCGCCGTCGTCAGCTCCATCCTCCGAGCGAGAGTCAGCTCGGAGCGCAGCTCCGTCACCTCCGGCCCCACCATGTGCGCGCCCAGGATCTCGCCGTACTTGGCGTCGGTGACGATCTTCACCCGGCCGGCACGGTCGCCCAGGCCCAGCGCCTTGCCATTCGCCTGGAAGGGAAAACGCCCGATCTCGACTTCGTGGCCATTCGCCCGCGCCTCGGCCTCACTCAACCCAAACGAGGCCGCCGCAGGCTGGCTGTAGGTCGCGCGCGCCACTTTCCGCCGGACCATCACCACCACGGCACCTCGCCCGTCGACTTCCCGTGTCACTGGCTCAGGCCCGCCCCCACCTCAACCACATCGGTGTTCACCCTATCCACGATTGCCGGAACCAGATCTCCGGGATCGAGCCTTGCCCTCGGCACTTACCGGCGGACCAGCGCAACCAGGCTCAGTTCGCCGGTCGTCGTCCGGCCCTTGACCTTGTATCCGACCCCGACGCCGACGACATTCCGTCGGACAAGGATGGCCATCTTGTGCAGTTCCTTGATCCTTCGCACATCCTCCTGCTCGGACATTTCCCCCTCCTCTTCGGCTTCCGCCTCCCTAGCAGGCTGCTGAAAATGGCCACCGCAAGGAAAGAAGCAGGCCTATGTGGGGGTGTGCGCTTCGCACACACCCCCACATAGGCCGATTGATCTCCTTCAGGGTTGGCATTTCCAGCATGCTCCTAGTGTAGTGCGTCTGACGCTTCTTTGCATTTGGCGATTTTGGCCAAGATACGTTCAACGGGTGCGCTCCAGACGAACACCTGAGGGTTCTGATTGTGATTGTCCAGGTACTGTTGGATGGCCGTGATCAAGGCGCGGACGTTGCGAAACGTCCCGCGGCGGATGCGCTTGTCGGTGATCTCGCGGAACCAGCGTTCGACCAAGTTCAACCACGAACTGGAGGTAGGGGTGAAGTGCAGGTGGAATCGAGGGTGGCGTTGAATCCAGGCCAGAACCCGAGGGTGTTTGTGAGTCCCGTAGTTGTCCACGATCAGGTGAAGGGCCAATTCCTGCGACGTCTCGGCGTCGATGCGTTTGAGGAAACGAATGAATTCCTGATGCCGATGGCGCGGCATGCAATCCCCGATGACCCGCCCATCCAGCATGCTCAGTGCGGCGAACAACGTCGTCGTGCCGTTTCGCTTGTAGTCGTGCGTTTGTCTGGCCGGTATGCCCGGCCTCAACGGCAACAGCGGTTGGGTTCGGTCCAGCGCCTGAATCTGGCTCTTCTCGTCTACGCACAGCACCAGCGCCTTGTCCGGGGGATTCAGGTAGAGCCCGACGACGTCCTGCAGCTTCTCGACAAAGCGCTGGTCGCGGCTGAGCTTGAAGGTCTGGATGAGATGGGGCTTGAGGTTGTGTTGCCTCCAGATCCGGCGAACGCTGGCCTCGGACAGTCCCTGCGCCCTGGCCATGCTGCGGGTGCTCCAGTGGGTGGCATTCGCAGGCGTGCTGTGCAAGGTCGCCTCCACCACCGCCTTGATCTTCTCCGGCGACAGGCGCGGCGTGCGCCCCGGGCGAGGCGCGTCCTGCTCCAGACCCGCAATGCGCAGGGCGAGAAACCGCTGCCGCCAAAGCTGAACGGTGGGACGCGACACCCTCAAAGCCTTGGCGATATCTTGGCTGTCCATGCCGTCGGCCGCCAGCGTGACGATCTGCGCCCGAATCACCTGCCGGTGGGCCAGACTGCGACCGCGCCTCCAGGTGTCTAGGGTCGCGCGCTCGGACGCACTCAGAACGATGGGTGGGGCGCTTCTGCTCATAGACAGGCAGGATACACCCCGCCTTGCTATATGTCAAGGTATTGGTGACGCAGTACACTAGATCAAGGCTTGAGGGTCAGGATCACGCGCCAAGCATACCGCAACTCCGGGCTTGGAGGAACGCCGGCGGATATCCGGCTCTTCGCCCGCCCATGCGCTGCCGATTGTCCCTGCCCGCTTGACCTCCTGGCCAATGGCCCCCTGGCGTTGCCGGTATATAATGGTGCGAGTTTGGCCTGCCCCGGAGGAGAGAATGCAAGGCTGGCTGCGCCGCCTTTTCGGCGGAGAGACCGCGCCAAGAAAGCCAACGCCTCCCCAAACACGCCCGCCCGTCCAGGAGTCGCCTGCGGCTCAGGCGCGCGGCTACCTGGCGCGGGTGCAGGGTAAGATCAACAAGCTGGCTGAGGAGTTCGCCGCGGGCGCCATCAACCGGGTCCAGTTCAACGAGCTCTTCGAGCACTACCAGAACGAGAAGCGCACCATCGAGGCCTGGATCGAGACCGCCCCCTGCTCCGAGGACTGGAAGGCGGCCTCGACCGAAGGCAAGAGCGTGATCATCCGGCGCAAGCACCTGGCCGCAGTGCTGGGGTATGCCGTCTACGAGAACGACTCGGGCATGCCGCTGGACACGATCGGCAACTTCGAGATCGACGCCGCCCTGGCCGTGCCGATGCTCTCCGCCTATCGCTCGGCCACGCAGGAGATCTTCGGCGCCGGGATCCAGTCGACCCAGATCGAGGGCGGGCGGTGGTTGTGCTTCATCCAGGGTGAGTTCACCACGTTGATGGCCCTCTACTCCACCGAGCCAGCCGCCCAGTTGCTCAAGTCGCTCGAGGAGCTGCACCGGCTGTTCGAGCTGGCCAACCGCCCCACGCTCCAGTCGCCGCCCATCAACCCCGAGTCGCTGCTCTTCCCCCACGCCCACTTCGTCGACCGCCTGGAGTGACGATGTCCGTCCGCTCGAATCCCGCCATCCCGGTTCTGAAGGTGCTCATCGTCGGCGATGGCAACGTCGGCAAGACCTCGCTGGTGCGCCGTTACTGCCAGGGGATGTTCACCGAATCGCGGATCGCCACCATCGGGGTCGACTTTCAGACCCAGATGGTTCGGCTCCCTCAAGCCGAGGTCAAGCTGTCGATCTGGGACCTGGCCGGCCAGGAGCGGTTCGCGAGCATGCGCCCGGGGTTCTACAAGGGCGCCCACGCCACGGCCATGGTCTACGACGTCACCAACCCCGCCTCCCTCGAGGATCTGCCCCGCTGGCGCCAGGAGGTGATCGACATCGTCCCCAACCAGCCGCTGATCCTCGTCGGCAACAAGACCGACCTGCCCCGGATGCAGCCGGCCGAGGCCGCCCAGGCCTACGCCGAGTCGATCGGAGCCCACTACATCGAGACCAGCGCCGCGACGGGTGAGGGGGTTCCGCAGATGTTTGAGACCCTCGCCCGCCTGGCGCTTGGTCTGGGGGCGGCCGGGTGAGGCCTGGCAGATTGTCCGCCCACCCCACCGCCCTTCCTGCAACCCAAGCATTTCCCGCCAAACCTTCCCCCCGTGCCTCTCTAGAGCCATTGATGCAGACGCCCCACGAAGCGCCGCGCATCGTCGTTGTGGGCAGCATGGTGCTCGACCTGACGGTCCGGGTGCCGCACTTCCCCCGCAGGGGCGAGACGATGTTCTGCTCCGGTTTCGAGATGTTCGCCGGAGGCAAGGGGTTCAACCAGGCGGTTACCGCCCGGCGCTGCGGCGCCTCGGTCGTCATGGTTGGAACGGTGGGCAACGATCCTTTCGGCGACTTGTTCCTCCAGATCCTCGAGCGCGAAACCATCGACGCCCGCTTCGTGTCCCGCCAGGCCTCGATCGGCACCAGCCTGGGGATCCCTCTGATCGACCCCAGCGGCGAGAACAGCATCATTGGAATCCCTCAGGCCAACACACGCCTCTCGCCGGCGGACGTCGAGCCGGCCCGAGCCGAGATCGGCGCCGGGCAGGTCCTGCTGCTCCAGCTCGAGGTTCCCCTGGAGGCCTCGCTCCACGGCGCCGAGATCGCCCGCCTCGGCGGGGCCATCGTCATTCTCAACCCGGCGCCCGCTCACCTTCCCCTCGCCTCGCTCCTCCGGCCCGGCCTCGACGGGCGGCCGCTCATCGACTGGCTGATTCCGAACGAGATCGAGGTCGAGATGCTGGCCAGCATGCCCGCCGGCGGCATCGACGAGGCCTTCTCACGAAGCCGGGAGGCGGGCGAGGCGGCGGTGCGGCAGGCTGGAAGGACGCTGCTCGCTCGCGGCTTGCGGCGGGGGGTGATCGTCACGCTGGGGGCGCGGGGGGCGATGATCGTGACGGCGGAGAGCCAGGAGCGCGTGCCGGGGTTCCGGGTTACACCCGTGGATCCGACGGGCGCCGGCGACGCCTTCTGCGGCGCGTTCGCCGTGGCGCTGGCCGAGGGCCGGCCGCATGCCGAGGCGGTCCGCTTCGCCAACGCCGCCGGGGCCGTGTCGGTCACCCGCCCGGGGGCCGAGCCCAGCCTGCCGCGACGGGACGAGGTCGAGGCGCTGCTGGCTGCAGGCGCAGGGGCTTAGTCTTCGACCTGTAGGTCGGCGGCGCTCGGTAGGGGCGGTTCGCCTGTCCTGGTGGCGTTCCAGGGCGAACCGCCCCTGCGGGTTCTCGGCCAGGCGTCCGGGTGGACCCCCTACGACACTCTGTCATTCTGAGCCAGAGCGAAGCGGAGGCGACGAATCTCGGTCCTCGCCCTGTAGGGCGTCGGCGTTCGGCAGGGGCGTTCAAATGAACGCCCCTACGGGTTCTCGGCCAGCCGTCCGGCGCCAGGAACGTGGCCTGGTGTCTTCGACCGGACGCCCGTGCAACACGGTGTCATTCTATGCCGGGACGAACCGGAGGCGACGAATCTCGGTCTTCGACCTGTAGGTCGGCGGCGTTCGGTAGGGGCGTTCGACTGAACGCCCCTACGGGTTCTCGGCCAGCCCTCCGGTACCCACAACCCAGCCTGGTGTCTTCGCCCGGCCGCCCCTACTGGCCGAACATCTCCAGCAGAACGGGGTTGAACCTAGTCCAGTCCGGGGCGAGCACGGCTGCGCCGCCGGAAGTGGTGAAGGGATGGACCATCTCGCGGGTGATCGTCCGGGCGTCCATTCCCTCCGGTCCGGCCCGGAGCAGCGCCAGCCCGAGCCGCGGCCACTCCCACGGCGGCAGATCGCCGTCCACCGCCAGAAACAAGGCCAGGGCCGCGCCCGGCAGCCGGGGCCAGGTCGTGGGCCGGAGCGCCTGGGCAAAGACGGCCTTGAGGAAGAGCTGGCCGCGCGCCAAACGGAAGAAGTCGTCCGTGCCCTGCCGGTTGCGGACGAAAGCCAGCGCCTGCTCGCCGTTCAGCACGTGGCGACCGGCCTCGTAACCCGCCATCGGCTCGGACAGTGTGACTTCCACCCCGCCCAGCGCGTCCACGAAGCGCCGGAAGCCGTCAAACCGGATCCGGAGGTAGTGGTCGACGTCGACACAGAAGTTCGAGCGCACGGTCTCCATGGCCGCGGCCGGGCCCGAGCCCGGCCGGTTGCTCTCGGCGAAGAAGTGGGCGGCGTTGATGCGGTTCTCGCCCCACCCGGGGATGGTCACCCAGAGGTCGCGCGGGACGGAGAGCATGCCCACGTACGGCTCGAGCGGCACGAACGTCATCAAGATGATCGTGTCGCTGCGTCCCAGGGCCGTCCCCTCGGGGGCGCGGTCGATTCCCAGCAGCAGGACGTTGGTCCGGAACGGCGCAAGCAGGTAGAGTCCGGCTGCCAGGCCAAGCACAACACCCGCGAGGAGGGCGCATCCCCAGCGGCGACGCCGCGGGCGGACGACGGCGTGCGGCTGCATGGGCGCGAGAGGCTGCCAAGCCGGCGGGGCCGGCCGCCGGATGACGGGTGTGGGCTGGGTCGGAGCGCTCGGGTCGAAGTCCATGGGGCGCCGATTCTACCACCCGGTGCGCCAGGCGGGTCGCCGGTGCTGCCCGCTTTCGGGCTTTGGGGCTACAATGGGCCCCGTGGAGCCCGATCGCCCGCTGGTGCGCCCCGCGGAACTTCCTGAGGCCAGCTGGATCAACACGCCCATGCCGCTCTCGCTGGAGGCTCTGCGCGGCCGCGTGATCCTGGTGGAAATCTGGGACTACACCAGCCTCCAATGCCTCCGCACTCTGCCCTATCTCAGGGCCTGGCACGAGCGCTACGCCGATCTGGGATTGGTGATCATCGGCGTCCACACCCCCGAGTTCGGCTTCGCCCGCAGCCGGGCCCAGGTCGAGGCAGCCGCCGGCCGGCTGGGCATCCGCTGGCCGATCGTCCTCGACAACGACCACAGGATCGGACGGGACCTCGCATGTCGGTGCCTCCCCGGTCTGGTCCTGGTGGGTCCGGATGGCCGGGTACGCTACCGGCAGGCCGGCAAGGTCGCCTACCCGGAGACCGAGCAGGCCATTCAGTCTCTCCTCTCCAGGCAAGATCCTGCCCCCTCCTTCCCCACCCCGCTGCCACCCGTCCGGCCCGAGGACACGCCCGGCGCGTGCCTGCCCACGACGCAGGAGCTTCGGATCACCGAGCTGGGAAACCCGGCCCCTGTGACGAGCCTGCCTCTGCTCCCCGAATCGCCCGCGGATCGCATGGACGGGCGCTTCTTTCTCGAGGGATTGTGGCGCTCGGCCAAGGACGGGGTGACGGTGAGCGGGCAGCGTGGCGCCCTCCACCTGCAATACCATGCCGCCTCGGTCCACGCCGTGCTCTCCCCCTCTCCGGATCCCGTCGAGCTCGACCTCGGCCTGAAGGATCCGCTCGAGATCCAGCTCGTTCAAGACGGGAAGCCGCTCCCCCGAGAAGCCTTCGCCGAGGATGTCTACCTGGCTGGGGACCAGGCGCGGGTGAGGATCGATGTCGCCAGGCTGTACGCCCTGGTGCGGAACCCGGATGTGTGCAGCCACGAGCTGCGCCTGGAGACGCTGGGGACCGGGCTGACCTTCTACGCCTTCTCCTTCGGCTCTTGCCTCGCCACCGCTTCCGCACCCCGAACCCCTTCAAAGGAGTCAGTCCATGCTCAGAGCCATCCTGCTGTACCTTTCTAAGGCCCCCTGGGCCCGCCGCATCGTCACCCGCTGGCAGTTCGCCCGCCGGGCCGCCGCCCGTTTCGTCGCCGGCGACACGCTCGAGGAGGCCATCCAGGCCATCCGGATCCTCAACGAGCGGGGCCTGTATGCGACGCTCGACCATCTGGGCGAGCAGGTGACCAACCCCGAGGAAGCCAGGCGCGCGGCCGACGACTATCTGGTGATCATGGAGCAGATCTGCCAGGCGGGCGTCAAGTCCAACGCCTCGCTCAAGCTCACCCAGATCGGCCTGGCGCTGGACTATGACCTGTGCCTGGACAACATGCGCCGGATCCTGCGCCAGGCGGCAGTCTGCGGCGTCTTCGTCCGAATCGACATGGAGGACTCAGCCGCGGCCGACCGCACGCTCCGGCTCTACCGGACCCTGCAGGCCGAGGGGCTGCACAACACCGGCGTCGTGATCCAGTCCTACCTGTACCGCAGCCAGGAGGATGTTCGGTCGCTCCTGGCACAGGGCACGCGCATCCGCCTGTGCAAGGGCGCCTACAAGGAGCCGCCGGAGGCCGCCTTCCCCAAGAAGGCCGACGTCGACGGCAGCTACGACCGGCTGGCGGCGATGATGATCGACGCCGCCCTGGCCGCCGGCTCGCAGCCCGCCAGCGACGACGGCCGGGTTCCACCGATCTGCGCCGTGGCCACCCACGACATCCGCCGCATTCGCTCTGCCCAGAAGCATGCCGCCGAGGCCGGTCTGCCGAAGCGGGCACTGGAGTTCCAGATGCTCCACGGGATCCGGACGGATCTCCAGGCTTCTCTCGCGGCCGAGGGCTATCCGGTGCGGGTCTACGTGCCCTACGGGACCGAGTGGTATCCCTACTTCGTGCGGCGTCTGGCCGAGCGGCCGGCCAATCTCTGGTTCTTCCTCTCGAACTTCTTCCGCCGCTAGTGTCCCGTTCCGGAAGTTCGATGAGGAAGTCCTTCGCACTCTGCGAGGCCTTCGGCCTCACCCCCTTCCCCTCGCCCTGGATCCCGAGCGCACGCGAGGGGCTCTCCGCCGGGACTGGACGA
>Ga0315275_10005851_pt1 | contig 11708 bp, 8 predicted proteins | sample YL17G03_0_MG_FD_205557 | JGI IMG/M metagenome (GOLD analysis project Ga0315275, IMG submission 205557) | Sediment microbial communities from Yellowstone Lake, YNP, Wyoming, USA - YL17G03_0 | ecosystem: Environmental > Aquatic > Freshwater > Lake > Sediment | place: USA: Wyoming | collected... | reverse complement strand
TACAACTGCCTGCTCTCCTCGGAGAAGAAGCCGCCCGAGCTCGAAGGGCTGCGCCTCAAGGTCATGGAGGCCACCAATTTCATCGCGGAGAACCTGAAGGGGGGCGGCGGGGCCAACTGAGGCCGAGCGCCCCCCAAGCGAACCCTTTGCCATCATTATTTGAAAAGGTATGAAAGGAAAAAGGAAAGGTTCATAAGGCATTCGGGTTTGCTTAAAAGCGGGAACACGTCGAAGAATATTGAGAAATTTGATATAAGGGTTTGCGATTGTACCACATTCATCACAGACCATCTATAGGGAGGCGATTAGGATGGACGAAGCGACCGAGAGCAAGGACAAGAGATTTCTCATGATCGAGCTGTCGTGCAAGGACCACAAATGCAATCCCTGCACATATCCTGACTGCCAGAGATTCGTCAAGTTGACCCAGAAGCCTAAGTTCAACGTCAAGAGGTTCGAAGTGGAGAACCCATCGATGAAGGACGAGGAAAGGCAATGGTACATGTTCGTGGAGCTCTCCTGCACCGACAAGAAGTGCAACCCCTGCACCTATCCCAACTGCCAGAGGTTCAGTAGGCAGATCAAGGGGAAGAAGATGTTCAAGGTAAAGACCACGGAGTTGAAGGGCAGCGAGGAGATCAAGAAGGTCGTGGAGGGCGATACGGCCTAGGCGCTCCGGGCCGATGCCGGTCACATCGTGAAAAGTGCCGGTGGAAAAAAAGGCCCTAGAAACGTCTGAAGGTCGTCATATTCGTTGGATATCGAAGGGGGTAAACCGAGATGGAAAAATCAGGAGTTGCCAGTAGTCGAAAAGGGAAGAGAGTGGAAATCGAGAAATCGGTGCTGGTCATCGGTGGAGGCATCGCGGGCATACAAGCTTCTTTGGACCTGGCGGACAAGGGAGTCATCGTGCACCTGGTGGACAAGGAGCCTAGCCTGGGAGGAAAGATGGCCCAGCTGGATAAGACCTTCCCCACCAACGACTGCTCGATCTGCATCTTAGCACCAAAGATGTCCGATTGCTACGGGCACCCCAATATCAACGTCATGACCTGCTCCGAGGTGGTCGGGCTTGAGGGCTCCAAGGGCAATTTCAACGTCCGGGTCCTGAAGAAGGCTAGGTTCGTCGACGAGAACCTATGCACCGGATGCGGTGAGTGCTTGGAGAAGTGTCCCACCAAGGGCATCCAGAACACATGGGAACAGGGCCTCACCACCAGGCGGGCGATCTACATACCCTATATGCAGGCCGTGCCCAGGGCGGCGATCATCGACCCGGAGCACTGCAAGTTCCTCAAGGAGGGCAAGTGCGGGGTCTGCAAGAAAGTGTGCAAGCGCCAGGCGGTCGACTACGATATGAAGGACGCCATTCTGGAGTTCGACGTGGGAGCGGTGGTGGTCGCCACTGGGTTCGACGTCTGGAACCCCATCTCAGCGGCCGAGTACGGCTATGGCAAGAACCCCAACGTCTACACCGCCATGGAGTACGAGCGGATCATCAATGCGGCCGGACCCACCCATGGCCATATCCAGAGGAGGTCGGACGGGAACGAGCCCAAGTCCATCGCCTTCATCCAATGCGTGGGCTCGCGCAACATCCAGACCGGTCACCCCTACTGCTGCTCCGTCTGTTGCATGCATTCGACGAAGGAGGCCATGCTGGCCACCGAGCACGTCGAGGGCATCAGGTCCACCATCTTCTACAAGGACATGCGGGCCTGCGCCAAGGGCTTCAACGAGTATGTGGAGAGGGCGAAGAAAGATTACAAGGTGGAGTACATCAATTCCGATGCCACCGTCCAAGGCTCGACGGGCGTGGGCAACCCCATTGTCTCCTATGATGTGGGGGGCAAGTCCCAGCAGAAGGAGTTCGATATGGTGGTCCTAGCCACCACCCTGGTGCCTTCGGAGAAGAATAAGCTGCTGGCTAAGACCCTGGGAGTGGACCTGGACGAGTTCGGCTTCTTCAAGGTCCGCGACCACGTCTTCGACCCCGTGGACTCGACACGCCCGGGAGTATACCTGGCAGGCTACTGCGCGGGTCCGGCCGACATCCCTGAGTCGGTGATCATGGGCTCGGCGGCCGCGGCCAAGGCCATGGAAGACCTGATGGAAAGGAAGGTGCTTGCATGAGCGAGGAAGAGCTAAGAATAGGAGTGTATGTATGCAGCTGCGGATCGAACATCGGCGGATTTGTGGACGTGGCCGCGGTGGTGGAGTACGCCAAGACCCTGCCCGACGTGGCCTTCGCCACCGGTAACCTGTACACCTGCGCCGAAGACGGCCTCTCGTCCATCAGGAACTCCATCAAGGAGAACAACCTGAACCGGGCGGTGGTGGCGGCATGCACCCCCCGTACGCATGCGCCATTGTTCCAGTCGACCTGCGAGGACGCTGGCCTCAACAAGTACCTTTTCACCTTCGTGAACATCCGGGAGCAATGCTCCTGGGTCCACATGAAGGAGAAGGAGAGCGCCACGGAGAAGGCCAAGGACCTGATCCGCATGGGCGTGGCCAGGGCAAGGCTGCTCCAGCCGCAGGAAGAAGTGCAGATCGACGTCATACCCTCGGCGCTGGTCATCGGAGGAGGGGTGGCGGGAATGTCCGCGGCCATCTCCCTGGCCGACCAGGGATTCCCAGTCCGCTTGGTGGAGAAGCAGGACATGCTGGGAGGGTTCGTTCGTAACCTCGGGTACATTTGGCAGGAGCGGCAGGAGGCCGTGGCCGCGCTGAAGGCCATGATCGACCGCGTGAAGAGCCACCGCAACATCGATCTCTTCCTGAGCTCCAAGGTGGTCTCGGTGGACGGCTTCATAGGCAATTACGAGATCGTCATCGACACCAAGGGGAAGCAGAAGAGGGACAACGTGGGCGTCATCGTGGTCGCCACCGGGGCGCTGGAGTACATCCCGGAGGGCCTGTACGGCTATGAGCTGTACGACAACGTGGTCACGCTCACCGAGTTCGAGATATTGGCCAAGAACAAGAAGCTCCCCAAGATGAGCAGCATCGCCTTCATTCAATGCGTGGGCTCCAGGGGGCAGGACAAGTCCTATTGCTCCCGCATCTGTTGCAACGTGACCCTGAAGAACGCCATGAACCTGGCCGACAACTGGCAGAACATGCTCGGCCTGGAGGAGGCGGGCAAGGCCGTGGAGGGCGTCTCGGTGGAGAAGGCCGTCCCGGACGAGATCGCGGAAAGGAGACGCGGTCGAAGGGGAAGGAAGGAGCGCGAAGAGGGAGGCGCGGAGGAGACCGCCGCGAGCACGCCCAAGCTGGACATCGCCGTTTTCAACCGCGACGTGATGAGCTACGGCGTGGAGCATGAGCTCATGTTCAACAAGACCCGGGAGAAGAAGGTCCGCTTCATCAGGTACACGCCCCACTACCTTCCCAAGGTGAGCTTGGAGAACAATAAGCTGACCATCGATTACTGGCACGACACCCTGCAGATGCAGCGCAAGATGACGGTGGACATGATCGTCCTCGCCACCCCGCTCATCGCCCAGCCGGACGCCACGGAGATCTCCAAGATGCTGAAGGTCCCCCTGGGCCAGGACGGGTTCTTCCTCGAGGCCCATGTCAAGCTGAGGCCGGTGGACTTCGCCACCGAGGGCATTTACGTCTGCGGGACCTGCAAGGGCCCGGCGGACATACCAGAGGCCGTAGGGCAGGGCATGGCGGCGGCGTCCCGCGCGGGCAGCCCGCTGGCCCGTGGCTATGTGAAGCCGGAGGCGCTGGTGGCATATGTGGACAGCGATGAGTGCAGCGGATGCGGCACCTGCATCGAGATATGCCCCTACAACGCGATAAGGAAGACCGAGAACGGCCTGGCCGAGGTGACCATCGCCGCCTGCAAGGGATGCGGCAACTGCGGCGCCACCTGTCCCGAGAACGCCATCATCATGAACCATTACACGGACAACCAGCTCCTGTCTGAGGCCAGGGCAGCACTTCAGGAGGTGAAGGAATGAGCGAGTTCGAGCCCAAGATAATCGTCTTCCTTTGCAACTGGTGCTCCTATGCCGGCGCAGACCTGGCGGGAGTGAGCCGGTACCAGTACCCTACCAACATCAGGACGGTGCGTGTGATGTGCAGCACCAGGGTGAGCCCGCACATCGTCCTGGAGCTCCTCAAGGACGGGGCGGACGGTGTGATGGTGACCGGCTGCCACCCAGGGGACTGCCACTACATCAACGGCAACTATTACACCCAGAAGAGGGTGGAGCTGGCGCAGAGGCTCCTCAAGCTGACCGGCCTGGAGCCGGAGCGCATGAGGTTGGACTGGGTCTCGGCCTCGGAGGGAGAGAAGTTCGCCCATATTGTCCAGGAGTACGTGGCCAAGCTGAAGGAGCTCGGTCCGAACCCGGTGAAGAAGGACAAGAAGCTGGTCACCCGGCTGGATGCGGCCATCGATGCCTCCAGGGAGTTCAGGCTGAAGGTGCTCACCGGGAAGGAGATCAACCTGACGACCAAGGGCAACGTCTATGCCGAGATCTTGAAGATCGAGAGCCTGGAGGATATAATGGCCAAGGCCACCGAGGACGAGTACCGGAACAGCCTCATCCTGCAGCTGACCCACCACAAGCCATACTCCGTGAAGGAGCTGGCGAAGGAGATAGGAGAGCCGACGGATAAGACGTTGGAGCACGTGGTCAGTCTCCGGGCCAAGAACATGCTGGCCCTAGACCACATCGAAGGGGCGACCCCCAAATACAAAGCAATCGTGATCGGAGGTGCTTAAATGGCAAACACGGTAGGAGCGGTAATGGTCGTCGGAGGGGGAATCTCCGGCGTGCAGTCGGCATTGGACCTGGCCGACTCAGGCTTCAAGGTCTACCTGGTGGAGAAGAAGGCCAGCATCGGAGGCACCATGGCCCAGCTGGACAAGACCTTCCCCACCAACGATTGCGCCATGTGCATCATGGCCCCCAAGCTGGTGGCGGCGGGCCGGCACCAGAACATCGAGCTGATCACCAACGCCGAGGTGGAGATGATCCAGGGCGTCCCAGGGGACTTCCTGGTCACATTGAAGAAGAACACCCTCAGGGTGGACGAGGAGAAGTGCACTGGCTGCGGCGAATGCGCCATCAAGTGCCCCGTGGAGACCAAGGACGAGTACAACGAGGGCATGAAGAAGCGCAAGGCCATCTATGTGATGTATCCGCAGGCCGTGCCCCTGGTCTTCTGCATAGACAAGAACGCCTGCATCGGATGCGGCATCTGCCATGAGGAGTGCAAGGCCAAGGCGGTGGTCTACGATAAGAAGAGCGAGGCCATGGAGATCCCGGTGGGAGCGGTCGTGCTCTGCCCCGGGTTCGAGGAGTTCGATGCCAGGCTGAAGAAGGAGTACGGTTACGGCGAGTTCAAGAACGTGCTGACGAGCATCGAGTTCGAGAGGGTATTGAGCGCCACCGGGCCCTTCTTCGGCACGGTGATGCGGCCGTCCGACGGGGACCTCCCCAAGAAGGTGGCCTTCATACAGTGCGTCGGCTCCAGGGACGAGAAGGTGGGCAACACCTATTGCTCGAGCGTGTGCTGCATGTACGCCATCAAGGAGGCCATCATCGCAGGGGAGCACACCTCCGGGCTCAAGCCCACCATCTTCTTCATGGACATCCGGGCCGTGGGCAAGGAGTTCGAGGACTACCGGGAAAGGGCCGAGAAGGAGTACGGCATCACCATGTACCGCGGTACCAGGGTGGCATCGGTGGAAGAGGACCCCGAGACCAAGAACCTCACCGTCCGTTACAGCATGGAGGGGGAGTCCAGGAGCGAGGAGTTCGACATGGTGGTCCTATCCGTGGGCCTGAAGCCTCCCGAGGACGCGGACAAGCTGGCGAAGCGGCTGGGCATCAAGCTGAACAAGCACGGGTTCTGCGACACCTCGATATACGACCCGCTGAGCACCTCCCGCCCCGGCATCTTCGTGAGCGGCGCCTTCGCCGCCCCCAAGGACATCCCTACCGCGGTGGCGGAGGCCTCCGGGGTGGCTTCCAAGGCCGGGGCGATCGTGGCCCCCGCCAGGAACACATTGGTCGTCAAGCAATCCTATCCGGAGGAGATCGAGGTCGTGGGCCAGGAGCCCAGGATCGGCGTCTTCGTCTGCCATTGCGGCATCAACATCGGGGGCACGGTGAAGGTCCCGAAGGTGGTGGAGTACGCCAAGGGCCTGCCCAACGTGGTGTACGTCGAGGAGAACCTCTACACCTGCTCCTCCGACGCCCAGGAGCGGATAAAGGAGAAGATCAGGGAGAACAAGCTCAACCGCGTGGTGGTGGCGAGCTGCACCCCGCGCACGCACGAGCCATTGTTCCAGAACACCATCAAGGAGGCCGGGCTCAACACCTACCTGTTCGAGATGGCCAACATCCGCGACCAATGCTCGTGGATCCACATGCACGAGCCCGAGAAGGCCACCGAGAAGGCCAAGGACCTGGTGCGCATGGCCGTGGCCAAGAGCCGGTTGCTCGAGCCGCTGAAGACCAGTCGGCTGGAGGTCAACCACACCGCCGTGGTCATTGGCGGAGGGCTGGCGGGCATGACCGCCGCGCTGGACATAGCCGATCAGGGCTTCAACGTCCACCTCATCGAGAAGACCGGGCAGCTGGGCGGCTATCTGGCCAAGCTGCCCCTGATGGAAGGCGACAAGCGGCCGAAGGACCACATGGATGCGCTGATCAAGAGGATCATGGCCTCCAAGTACATCACCGTCCACCTGAACAACGTGGTGACGGACGTGAGCGGCTTCATCGGCAACTTCAAGGTGAAGACCAAGGACGAGGAGCTGGACGCTGGTACCATCATCGCGGCCACCGGAGGCCTGGAGTACAGGCCCACCGAGTACCTCTACGGTCAGGATCCCCGGGTCATGACCCAGCTGGAGCTCGAGGACAAGCTGGCCCACAAGACCTTCCAAGGGAAGAACGTGGTGATGATCCAGTGCGTGGGCTCGAGGAACGAAGAGGTGAAGTACTGCAGCCGGATCTGCTGCGCCCACGCCATCAAGAACGCCATCGAGATCAAGAAGCAGTCCCCCTCGACCAACGTCTACGTCCTGCACAAGGACATCAGGACCTATGGCTTCAGGGAGGAAATGTACCGGGAGGCGGGCAAGCTGGGGGTCAACTTCCTCAGGTTCCCCGAGGGCACCATGCCCAAGATGGAGAAGGTCGGCAAGGACCTGGAGATCGTGGTCCCCGATGTCGTGCTGCGCGAGGACGTCAGGCTCAGGCCCGACGCCCTGGTGCTCAGCGCCGGGGTCAGGCCCAACCCGGACAACGTGGAGATCGCCAAGATGATGAAGGTCTGCGGCAGCAAGGACGGCTTCTTCCTGGAGGCGCACATGAAGCTCAGGCCGGTGGACTTCGCCACCGAGGGCATATACCTGGCCGGGCTGGCGCACTGGCCGAAGTTCATTGACGAGGTCATCGCCCAGGCTTCCGGGGCGGCCGCCCGGGCCATGACCATCATCTCCAAGGAACAGCTGGAGAACGAGGGCATCATCGCCGCTGTGAACGAGGACGTATGCAACGGCTGCGGCATCTGCGAGCCGGTGTGCGAGTACAAGGCCATCGTCATCGTGGAGGACCCCTCCAACCCGGAGAAGCGCAAGGCGGTGGTCAACGAGGGCCTGTGCAAGGGCTGCGGTGCCTGCGTGGCCGCCTGCCCGTCGGCGGCCATGGAGCAGAAGGGCTTCAAGAACGACCAGATGAATGCCATGATCGACGCTGCCCTTACCGGGGGGAAGTAGATGAGTACGACCGTGCACGATTCGACCGCGAAGCAGGTGGAAGGCGCTGCGTGGGAGCCGCAGATCATCACTTTCTGCTGCAACTGGTGCTCCTATGCCGGGGCGGACCTGGCGGGAGTGAGCCGGCTGCAGATGCCCACCAACTTCCTCGTCATCCGGACCATGTGCTCGGCGCGGGTGGACCCGGAGTTCGTGCTCCGGGCCTTCTCCAAGGGGGCCGACGGCATCCTGATCCTGGGATGCCACCCCGCCGACTGCCACTACATCGGTGGTAACTACAGGACCAGGCGCAGGATCGCGCTGCTCCGCATGCTGCTGGAGCAGTACGGCTTCGACCCGGACCGTCTCAAGCTGGAATGGGTGTCCGCCTCGGAGGGGCCGAAGTTCCAGCAGACCATCACGGACTTCGTTAACCAGATCAAGGAGCTAGGACCGAACCCGATCAAAGAGGAGAATTGGGACGTCGAGGAGCACTAGGAGAGTGTGAAAAATGGCCAAGATAAAAATAGCTCAATATTGGGGTGCCGGGTGCGGCGGCTGCGACGTAGCCCTTCTGGACATCGACGAGAAGGTCCTCGGTTTGGCCGAGTACGCGGATATCGTCTTCTGGCCCATAGCGATCGACACCAAGCTGAAGGATGTCGAGGCGATGCCGGACGGATACATCACCGCGACGCTTTACAACGGGGCGATCCGGAACACCGAGAACCTGCATGTGGCGAAGCTGCTCAGGCAGAAGTCCAAGCTCTTGATCTCGTTCGGTTCCTGCGCCTGTTTCGGAGGAATCCCGGGACTGGGGAACGTGACCACGGCCAAGGAGATCCTTGACTATGTGTACACCAAGACCCCGTCCTCGGACCAGCTCGGCGCGGCGGACAAGGACAAGGTGTTCCCGCAGGGCGTGACCCACACCAAGTACGGGGATCTGGAACTCCCCGTCCTCTTTGAGACGGTCAGGACCCTGGACCAAGTGGTCGACGTCGACTACTACATGCCGGGCTGCCCGCCCACGGTCAATCTGATAGGGGACTTCCTGACGGCGGTCGAGAAGCATGTGAAGGAAGGCGCGCCCTTGCCCCCGAAGGGCACGGTCATCGCTTCCAACAAGACCTTGTGCGACGAGTGCAAGCGGAAGAAGGCCGTGAAGAGCGTGCAGGACGTGCACGAGACCTGGGATGCTGATATAGATCCAGACAAGTGCATGATCGAGCAGGGCGTCATCTGCCTCGGGCCGGCCACCAGGGCCGGTTGCGGAGCGAAGTGCCTGAACGCCAACCAGCCGTGCCGCGGCTGCATGGGCCCGACCGCGCAGGTCATGGACCAGGGCGGTTCCATGCTGAGCGCGCTGGCCTCGGTGTTCAAGGTGGGGGACAAGGAGTCCCAGCTCAACGAGGAGGACATCCTGAAGATGATGAAGCAGGTCAGGGACCCCTTGGGCACCTTCTACTGCTACACCTTGCCGAAGTCCATCATCAAGCGGACCGTCACCGAGAAGAAGAAAAAGGAGGCAAAGACATGAGCGGCCCCGTAATTTTCGACCAGACCCATAAATCGGAATCGAAGCGCATCACCATAGACCCGATCACTAGGCTCGAGGGGCACGGCAAGATCGAGATCTTCCTCAACGACGAGGGCAACGTGGCCCACGCCTACTGGCAAGTGCCCGAGCTGAGGGGCTTCGAGAAGTTCTGCATCGGCCGCGCGGCGGACGACATGAACAAGCTGACCTCCAGGCTATGCGGCGTCTGCCCGGGAGCGCACCACTTGTGCTCCACCAAGGCGCTGGACCAGCTGTATCACGCCGATCCGCCCGAGCCCGCCAAGAAGCTGCGGGAGCTGTTCTACGCGGCGCACTACATCCACAGCCACATCGCGCACTTCTATGCGCTGGCGGCGCCGGACTTCGTGCTCGGACCTGGATCCCCCGCGGCCAACCGGAACATCCTGGGCGTGGTCGGGGCGGTCGGCTTGGAGGTCGGTGGACAGGTCATCAAGCACCGCTCCATGGCGCAGCACGTGCAGGAGATCATCGGCGGCAAGGCGACGCACCCGGTGTGCGGCGTGCCGGGCGGTATGTCCAAGGCCATCAGCGAGGAGGAGCGCAAGGAGATCGAGGCCATCGGCAAGTCCTGCGTGGAGTTCTCGAAGTTCACCATGCAGATCTTCACCGACGTGGTGCTGAAGAACAAGCAGTACATGGACATCATCACCAGCAAGGACATCTTCTACAACGAGACCTACAGCCTCGGAACGGTCGACAAGCATGGCAAGACCAACTTCTACGACGGCACGCAGGTCATGAAGGACCTGGACGGCAAGGAGGTGGCGAGGTACACCGGCAAGGACTACCTGAAGTACATCGCGGAGCACACCGAGCCCTGGACCTACGAGAAGTTCTGCTACTTCAAGCCGGTCGGCTGGAAGGGGTTCGTGGACGGCAAGGACTCTGGCATCTATAGGGCGACGCCGCTCACCCGGCTGAACGTCGGCAACGGGTTCACCACCCCGCTGGCGCAGGGCTACTACGAGCAGATGATCGGCATCTTCAAGGATATGGGCATCAAGGGACCGATACAGCACACCCAGGCCATCCATTGGGCGCGCGTGATCGAGCTGGTGTACGCTTCCGAGCTGCTCTACCAGCTGGCCCAGGACCCGGAGATCACCAGCAAGAACCTCAAGACCAAGACGGACACCCCGGACGAGGGGGTCGGGATATTGGAGGCGCCCAGGGGAACCTTGGTGCATCACTACAAGAGCGACCCCCGGGGAGTCATCACGGACGTCAACCTGGTGGTCGGGACGACCAACAACAACGCCCCCATCAACCTGTCGGTGTCCAAGGCGGCCAACGCCATGATCAAGAACTGGCAGGTGTCCCAGGGTCTGCTGAACATCGTCGAGATGGCCTACCGCGCCTACGACCCGTGCAACTCCTGCGCCACGCACACCCTGCCTGGCCAGAGCCCGCTGCTGGTCAACATCCGCAACCCGGACGGCACGATCTTCAAGCAGATCAAGAACTACTAAACCGCTTCCCTTTTCCCTATTTCTGATTTTTTCGATGCTCAGACGAAGTCCTGCATGGTGGTCAGGTCGAGGCTAGGCAACAGTTAAGAGCGCCCCGAGCTGTTCTTCGGACGAGAGCGATCGAGCAAGGGAGGGACCTTATCATGGATGAAGCGGCCGAGGGCGCGGTGTCCAAGCAGGAGATGACCGATCTCAGCTTCCAGCTGCTGGTGGAGTTCTCCTTCAGCGCCCTCCGCAGCCTGATCGACGCGGCCGGCTCGGAGCGGGCCATCGCCTTGAACCGTCCCTACTGGCATCATGCTGGCAACGCCGCGGGCATCATCCTCAAGCAGAGCATGGGCCTAAAAGCCAAGAACCAGAACGCCGCCGGGGAGATGTATGCATTCGTCGCACATGTCATGCGGGCGGAGGCCGAGTACATCGGTATCGAGGGGACGGATTGGCAGGAAATCCATGTCCATTCCTGCCCATTCGAGACCGCCCCCCCGGAATTCTGCGTGCTCTTGGACAAGATCGTGGCGGATGGCATGATCGAATCCTTCGAGATGAACCACGAGGTAATGATCGATCAGATGAGGACGCAGGGCGCGCCATATTGCATCCTGCGCATTATCCCGAAGGGATCAGAGCAAGAACGCCCCGCGGGCGAGGAAGTATCCCTTCCACCATACCCCGTCCCTCCGCTAAGCAGGGAGGAGGCCGATTCCTGGGCGGTGCAGTACATCGCCGAGCATTGGGTGATGCTCACCCGCGCCATGATGGACTTCGAGAGGTCGGAGGTGGTCTTGATGTCCCAGCTCATGAGCATGAGGGAGAAGGGCATGTCGCTCGGGCTGAGGCTTTTAAGGTCCTCGCCTCAGCGGGCGGAAGGTCTCCGGGAGGTGACATCCTTCCTGGAATTCTCCAACCGGCTCTTCCACCAGGA
>Ga0315275_10005850_pt1 | contig 11710 bp, 7 predicted proteins | sample YL17G03_0_MG_FD_205557 | JGI IMG/M metagenome (GOLD analysis project Ga0315275, IMG submission 205557) | Sediment microbial communities from Yellowstone Lake, YNP, Wyoming, USA - YL17G03_0 | ecosystem: Environmental > Aquatic > Freshwater > Lake > Sediment | place: USA: Wyoming | collected... | reverse complement strand
CAACGACCGCGACGCGATTACGGATACGCTTGACAATTGCCCGAACTTCGCCGAGGACATCGACGGCTTTGAGGACCGTGACGGCTGCCCGGACTACGACAACGACCGCGACGCGATTCCGGACACGCTTGACAAGTGTCTGAGCGATCCCGAAGACCTCGACGGTTTCCAGGACGCGGACGGCTGCCCGGACGCCGACAACGACAACGACGGCATCAAGGACACGCTCGATCAGTGCATGAACGTGCCCGAAACGTTCAACGGCTACAAGGACGAAGACGGCTGTCCGGACACGCTGATCAAGCCGACTGCCACGGAGATAATACAGCTCAACACCAAGCTGCGCGGCATCAACTTCAAGACCGCGAGCGCCGAGCTCCTGCCGGCCTCGTTCGCGTCGCTTGAATACGCGACAAGTTTCCTGAAGCAGTATCAGCTCTTCAAGTATGAGATCCAGGGACACTGCGACAGCAGGGGCGGGGATGACTACAACATGGTGCTCTCTGCGGCGCGCGTCGGCAGCGTCAAGGCCTATCTCATGTCCAAGGGCATTCCTGACACCATGCTGGTCGCGATCGGCTACGGAGAATCAGTGCCGATAGCCGACAACAAGACGGCCGCCGGCAGGGCGCTCAACCGGCGCGTCGAGTTCCATTTCATCGAGACGCCGGCGGATTACCAGACGCTCAAGATGCAGGAACAGATGTTCCGTGACAGGATCCGCGAGGCGAAGATCAAGGGAGCAGCGCAGTATTAATCCCCGGACCGCGCGGGTCAGGCGAAGACAACAGAGGGGTGAAACGCCATGGCGTTTCACCCTTTTTCTTAAGTTTTGATGGAAGTCCGGCTGGAAATTAATTTTACTGTGCGGGATTCACTTCACCATGCTATGCCGAGAATGACTTCTCAAGCGTTTTTATTCACCCCAGTTTCAGGAAAAAATATTTCTACGGCCGGTTCCGCCGCAGCCCTGTTCCGGGCCGCTCTCCTGTTGGTTTTCCTCGCCGCGCCCTGCGCGCTCCACGCGTCTTCGAACAACGTTTCATCCCCTCCCGCCGCAAAATATATCGGAAAAGACTACATCGACACCACCGTGCAGAGCGCCATCTTCATTATCAATGACGCGGCTAACACCGGCGGCGTCGGCTTCCGGCAGAAAGAAGCCATCATGCAGGCGAAGGCCGTTGCGAAGCGGCTTAAAGCCGAAGTGAAAGGGGACCCCAACGAGCGGTACGCGCTCTGGAAAGTGGGCGAACTCGAGTGGCTCGTCTATCTTGAGGAAAAAGACATTGTCCTGCAGAAGGTGAAGCAGGGGCAGGCGACGGTGCAGCAGCTCATCAACGCGTTCAACAACGAGGTGGGAAAAACGCGTCCCGATTTCAAGGAGCTTACGCGGCTCCGCGCACAGATGGCGGAGCTGGATGCGCGCCGGGTGCGGGAGATGGACGCTCTTATCGGTCGGCGGAGCGACCGTGTTTCGCGCGAGGCCGTGGTGGCCATCGAGAAGGCGCTCATGTTCGGCAGCATGACCGCGGCCGAGCAGGAGTTCAGGTACTGCCTCCGGAACCGCCAGTATCTCGCCATAGCGTCCGATAAGTTTGACCGGCTCGAATCGCAGGTGTCGGCGTGCCAGCGGTCGCGCGAGGAAATGCCTTGTATCAAGGCAGAGGCCGACAGCGCCGGTGCGTTTCTCAAGGCGGACAGACTCGGCGCGGCGCGCGGCGCAGTTTCCGCAGCCAGGAACCGACTGATTGACATCCGAAGCTGCGCGCCGGCGAAGGATGCGGGGGAGTGCATGACGATCATCAACTGCTGTGAGCGCGACCTGTGCCGGCGGGAAGACTCGCTCGTCCGCCTTAATCTTGACCTTCTGCAGGCAAAAGGCGCTGAAGCAGCCACCCAGTTTCTGGACAGGGTCCTGCGCAAAGCCGGGGTGTGCCACGAAAAAATCGCCCGCGTCGACCAGGCCGTTCTCGCCGCCGCTCCCCCGCAGGTTTCCGTATCGGAGAGCCGCGAGGTCTCCAGAGTGGTTGACGATGTCGCCGCGACCGCGGAGGGGGGCGGTACGGATGTCTTTGCGGAGATGCGGAAAAAAGCGAAAATACGGGCCCAGTTCAAGCTTGACAGCATAGAAATCGAGAAGCAGGAACGGGTGCGCGTCGTGCAGGCGCGGCTTGACAGCATTGATGCCGAGGCTAAAAAAGCGGCCGACCTGGAGTTCCAGAAAAACCAGGAGCTGGCAAAAAATATCGCGGCGGAGATTTACGGGGCCATCGAAAAAAACAAGGCGAAGGCGACGCTCGACCTGTTCAACGCCAAAAAGCCGTTCATGCACCAGTACCTTGTGTCTGAGGCGTTCGCGCTGCTTGAAAACACCGTCCTGCAGGCCGTGGACCCGAAGTGGGCGGAATCGTCGCTTGAAATCGTCTATCTCACTGCCGCGCCCAACGGGACCCAGCTGTCCGCGGCGGACGGGGGCGCGCCCGCCGCATCGCCTAAGGCCGATAAGAACAGGGGAAAGGCGGAAACGATTATCGCGAAAGTGTACGAGATGCTCGAACGTAACGACGTGAAGGGCGCGAGAAAGCAATTTAAAGGGGAAAAATCATTCCTGAAAAAATATCTTGACAAAGAGGCGTATGACGTTCTCGCGGCGACCGTCAGTCAGGTGGGTAATTGATGAAAGAACCCGTCGTTGACCTGCTTGCCCGGCACCTTGCCGCCCATCTTTCCCGCAGCGAAATAGAACGTCTTATCGAAGCGCCGCCGTCCGAAGAACTCGGGGATTTCGCCTTCCCCTGTTTTCCGCTCGCCCGGGTCTTACGCAAAAGTCCGGCGGCCATTGCCGGCGAGCTCGCAAAAAAAATGGAGGGCGCGCCGCTCGTTGCGAGGGTCCAGGCGGCGGGAGGGTATCTCAATTTTTTCATGGATGCACAGGCGATGGCGGCGCACGTGACCGCTGATGCTTCGTCCGATTCGTTCGGCAGGCCTCCTTCGTCGGCGCCGGCGGGCAGGCGGGTGGTCGTGGAGTTCGCGTCGCCGAATTCAAACAAACCCCTGCATCTCGGCCATCTGAGGAATATCGCCATAGGCGAATCGACCGGCCGCATACTCTCGTACTGCGGCGACAGCGTGGTCCGGACCTCCATCAACAACGACCGCGGCGTCCATATCTGCAAGTCCATGCTCGCGTATGCCGAATTCGGCAACGGCGCCACGCCGGAAACGGCGGGGAAGAAATCAGACCACTTTATAGGCGACTACTACGTTTTGTTCAGCAAAAAGGCCGCGGAGGACGAGTCGTGGAACGAACGGGCGCAGGAGCTTCTCCGGAAGTGGGAGGCTCACGACGGGCCGACCGTGGCGCTGTGGAAAAAAATGAACCGTTGGGCGTTCGACGGCTTCGCCGCGACGTACCGGCTTTTCGGGGTCGCGTTCGACAAGGAGTACTTTGAAAGTGATATTTACAAAGGCGGAAAAGAGATAGTCGCGGACGGGCTGAAGCGGGGAATTTTCAAAAAACGCGGCGACGGCGCCGTGGTCGCCGACCTTGAAAAGGAAAACCTGGGCGAGAAGGTGCTTCTGCGGCCCGACGGCACATCGGTGTATATCGTGCAGGACCTCTACCTCGCCGTTCTCAAGGACAAGGAGTATCATTACGGCCTTTCGCTGTATGTGGTGGGGAACGAGCAGGAGCACCATTTCGCGGTGCTCAAGGCGCTGCTCAGACAGCTCGGGTACTCGATCGCGGACAGGATCGTGCACCTGTCGTACGGCATGGTTGAACTGCCGGAAGGGAAGATGAAGTCCCGCGAAGGTACGGTCGTGGACGCCGACGATCTGATTAAGGACACCCAGGAGCTCGCGAAAGCCGGACTGAAAGAGCGGTATGCTCTTGCGGAAAAAGAGACTGAGGAGCGGAGCCTTAAAATCGCGCTCGCGGCGATCAAATACCAGCTGCTCAAGGTTGACATAACGAAAAACATGGTGTTCGACCCTGCAAAGGCGATTGCGTTCGAGGGCGACACCGGCCCGTATCTGCTCTACAGCTACGCCCGCGCCTCGTCGATCCTGCGCAAGGCCTTCGGCCTTTTGCCGGCCGGGGCCGGAACGCTTGAAAAAAGCGAAATCCGCCTTGTTAAAAAGATTGCCGCTTTTCCCGGCACGGTGCAGGCGGCCTGCGGCCGGCTGTCGGCCACGCTTGTCGCGGTCTATGCCTTTGAGCTGGCGCAGGCGTTCAACGAGTTTTACCACGCCTGCCCGGTACTCGGAAGCGGCAGCGCTGGTTTCCGGTTGTCGCTTGTCAATAGTTTCCGCGCCACGCTTAAAAAATGCCTCTGGCTTCTTGGGATTGAAGAGATAGAAGAGATGTAAGGGGAGCCGCGCCCGGACCGCCGGCGCCGGCAACCTGTTTTCAGTGTATCAGAAAAACGGTCAATAAGCCCAACGACAGCAGTACGGCGGCGGCAATGAGCAGAACGCCGTTACCGGGTTTTCCGCCGGGAGTAAAAACAAACGGATAGGTCACCTTGGTGATGTCCCCGGATTTATCTATTTTGTCAAATTTCCAGTTATTAATCAATCCGGCAAGTTGTTTTTCGAGCACTTCGTCGTTTACCGTTGAGCGGTCAACCGTGCAGTAGATGACGCTGCCAAGGTCATTTACGGCGAATATGAAAATGATTCTTCCTCCTAAACCCGGTTTGTCCGACAGCCGCGCGTTATATGCTTTTTTTAATTCCGATAAACGCGCCGTTACCACCCGGGCGATTGATCCCTTTGAACGTCCTCCCATTAAATGAACGGCGGCCGTTCCGCCGGCAGTATCGGGCCGGCTGCCCGGTGAAAAATAAAATGGATACGTTACCTCGAAAACATCTCCCGGTTTATCAATTTTGTCAAACCTCCAGTTTTTAATAAAATCCGCAAACTGGTTTTCCAGCGTGCCGTCGTTCATCGTTGAACCGGCAACAGTGCAGAACGGCACACGGCCGGATTCATCTATGCCGAATTTGAAGTCTATTTCTCCCTCCAATCCGGGTTTTTCCAGAAGACGAAGGGTGTATATCCTTTTGAATTCCGACAACTTTTCTATTATGACAATGGTGATTGATAACTTTGAACGTCCTCCAATGAAATCGTTTTTGCCGGATATGCCGTCGTTCATAGTGAATTCAGATGCGGTGCCCACGATGGAATCAGGCGGGGTCGTTAAGGCAGTAACGGAGGAAACAATCAGGAGCAGTAACAGCGAGGGGATATTCAAGAGTGATTTTTTCATGAGCTCCGGCAGACAGCGCGATGGTTTCCTGAGCGTATAATATAATTTCCGTATGTTTTTTGAAACTTGTCCCGCCGCCGCTGGTCAGGTTTTTTATTTTTGACAATTTCATCCCGAAATTGTTATATTATACAAAAGGGCTGGACGGGATTTTATAAAACGGTTTTTTATTGATTTGACAAAAATTGCAGTTTGCGGTACTGTTTTTTTACACCAGCAACAAAAATTTTTAATATAAAACCTCACTTATAACAGGAGAAGGTGCAATGCAACACACACGGACCGGTATTCTGGCGATTCTGACACTGTGCTGCGTCATTATGATTTCCACGTCGACCGCGAGCGCAGATGTTCCCTATCCGGCGTTGTATCTGGGGGCATACGGAGGCGCGCATTTCACCGTAGATAACGAATGGTTCCTTCAGGACCCGGCTGTCGAAAAAAAACCGGGCAGCGCCGGCTTGTTCGGACTGCGCCTGGGATACATGCTCAAGTCCTGGCTTGGTGCTGAAGGGAACGCGGAAGTAATGGCGTACAAATCAAAACCGGAAGGCAATATCAACCTGACACTGGCATATACCGCAGACCTGCTGTTCAATCTCAAGCGCGGCAACTGGGTCCCGTATGTTATTGCCGGCGCCGGGGCATATCAGCATCTCTCCGGCGATCTTGGTGCCGACATGGACTGGCAATTACAATGGGGTGTGGGAATACGCGCCATGGCGAACAGCACGGTATCGCCGCGCTTTGAATTCAAGCACATCCTGACCGATGCTTATACCGAGGGAAAGGCGTTCGCCAACAATCTGGAGCTTACCCTTGGCGTGGACTTCTTCCTGAATAAAGGCGAAAAACTGCCGCCGCCGCCAGTTCCCGTCATCATCCTCGACAAGGATAACGACGGCGTTCTGGACAGCATTGACAAGTGCCCGGACCAGGCGGGTCCCGAGTCCAACAATGGTTGCCCGGTTCTCGACAGGGACCGTGACGGCGTTCTTGACAAGGATGACGCCTGTCCGGATGAAGGCGGCCCTGAGTCCAACAAAGGCTGCCCGATCGTCGACAAGGACAACGACGGTGTTCTTGACAAAGATGACGGCTGCCCGTACGAAGCTGGCCCTGAGTCCAACAGGGGTTGCCCGATACTTGACAGGGACCATGACGGCATTCTTGACAAGGATGACGCCTGCCCGGACGTTCCCGGACTCGTAGAGGCAAACGGGTGTATGCCTGAAAAGGCGGCCAAGATGTTCTCCGGCACGTTCGAGGGCATTAAATTCGCCACCGGCAAGGCCATCATCACCAGAGACAGCTATGCAAAACTCAATAAGGCCGTTGCGGTGCTCGAGGAATTCGCTTCGATTCGTCTGCTTATCGAAGGTCATACGGACAACGTGGGCCAGCCCTTCAAGAACCAGACGCTTTCTGAAGACCGGGCGCAGTCGGTCAAGGACTACTTCGTGTCCAAGGGCATTGAAGCCACGAGGATACAAACAGCCGGGTATGGCGACACGCGGTCGGTGGCGGACAACAAGACCGCAGTCGGGCGCGCTGAGAACCGCCGCATCGATATAACGATCAAAGGCCAGTAAACCCGACCGGCCTCTTCGAAACGACAAAGGCGAGGGTTTTCCCCTCGCCTTTGTTTTATCCAGCAGGGCGTATCTTCAGTTGTTTCTGATTTTGACAAATCCGACTCTGTTCTGAATTATCTCACACTCACCATAACACCCGAGTATGTCGATTCGCCGCCGACAGTGCAGCAATAGTAAAAAAGACCGGCAGTCTTGAGACGGAGACGTACCATTGATTGTGAAGTGGAAACATTGGTATGCAATTTCCCGGACATTGTATACACGGAAACTTCTGCCCCGCGGCCGGGGCTCACGGGAAGGAAAAGCAGGACTTCGCCGTTTCTGCCCATGACCGGCCGTACATTCCTGAGAGCCGCTTCCGGCAATTGACGGTCGCGCACCACCGACGGCAGCGCATAGAGATACACCCCTTTGGACGTTCCGGCCATGAGTACGCCCTCCATGTTCCCTGTCGCAGGGCCGCGGAGCGCGAGACAGTTCGGCGGCGCGGGTATGTCGCTGACCTCGGTCCATTCCGATGAATGGCCGCCGCTTGTATAGACGCCGCTTGCGACCGCGGCAACCAGTATATCGCTGAACATCATGCCCGGCATTGTCAGCAGGTCATTAATGGGTTCTTTGGCCGGACCGGGAATCACGGTCCAGGGAATGAATGCCGACGGGCTGTAAAAGAACACTCCGCTGTCGCGCGTGCCGATGACAAGCTCAAGCGGCCCTACCTCCGCAAAAGAGCCCTGAGCGAGCGCGGTGACGTCCAGCCGTTTGGCGACCTCAAGTGAGTCTTTAATGAGTATGAGCAGGTTTCCCGGCCCTCCCATCATGGTGCTCTGATCATACCCGCCCGCGTACAGGGTCGTGTCGCCGAATAGAACAAGGTCTGCGCAACGGGGTTTCTCAACGCCGAACGCATACTCCGGGATTTTCAGGGCATTGAAAGGGTACAGGGTATCGGTGCCGAACATGCCGACCGACACTGCATTGCGTCCGCCCACGTAAAGAAGGGGGATGGCCCTGGTGTTGTTTATTACCATGGCTGTTGGTTCGATGAAATACTGTTGAAACCGCAGCGCATAAAACGGCGGGCCGAAGAGGATTTTATTGCCGATATACACGGCATCGGACCGCGACCCGTTGCCTGCTCCGACGAAGATCACCTCGTTTGAAAAGCGGACAATGGAGGTTACCGGCAGCGTAAGGCCAAAATCGTACCAGTTCCCGTTCCAGTACACCGACATTCCCTGGTCCGTGCCGGCGAGGATCATGGTGGTATCGTCGGCGAGAATGCAGTTGATGCTGCGGTCCGATAACCCGAGGAGCTGCCACGATGGCTGCGACTGGGCGGAAACGAAAAGCAGAAATGTCGCGCAGACGAGAGACACGTGATAGGGGTAGCGCATTCGGCGCCTCCTTTTCCTGTTATGTGATAACGGAAAATTGATGGCCGGCAAATGTTTACTTAGTAATATTTAGTAATATAATGATATTTTAAGAAAAAAGGCGAGAAAAATACGTATTTCAGCGGTTCCCCTTTCTGACCGGCAGCAGCGGGGCAAACTCACGGAGGTCGGGACGGTGGCGGCGGTAGCGGGTTTTTTCGTATTCGTAAACAACGGCGCCGAGGGCGGAAAAGAACGGCAGGGCAACCGCCTCGTATTCGTACTGGTCGTCGTTTACGATGTCGTCTTCGTTGGCGAAAATGACCGCGGAGAGAAAGAACTCAACATGCCGCTCGAAGTCGGCGAAATAGGCGACGTCGCTCATAAAACCGTAGGCGCGTCCCACCACGTTGAATTCGCGTACCGAAGCGGAACAGGGGTGTGTGCCGTCGCCGAACAGAAGATATTTTTTGTAGTTGTCGGCATAGCCGTTGTCCGGAACATACTCCGGCATGCCGGATTCACGCGGCAGCAGGCACATCCAGGTGCGCAGGAGGCGGTAATCTCCGGCGCTGAGCCGCAGCGGGCTGCCGCTTCCCGCGGCCGCAGGAAACATGACCTCGATAAGGAAACGGTGGACCGATTCGAGAGGCGCGTAGTTGAGGTTGTCGGCCCTGAACGGCCGCGGCAGGAGCATGCCGTTAAAATAAGAAAAACTTCCCATAGTGACCGGCGCGAGAGGGTTGTCATCGGAAAGCCGGGAAATTGTCCGCGGCTGGGCGTACAGCGTTTTCCCGTTTTCCGTACAGAAGCGCACCGGATTGTTCACGCGGTTCTGCAGGACGCCGCACGCCGACAGCCGGTGCAGGAGCCGGATCCCGCCGTAGCCGTATTCCTTTAGCCTGCTGTTGGCGTAATCCCTCGTTAAAAATTCCCACAGCCGGTTGTATGCGCCGTTGTCGCTCACGAGCAGCATGCGCCTGATCGAGGACTCCACCGATGCGGTGTCGGACCACCCGTACCCGGCGGGACAGTCAAGCGCGTTGTCGATCCGCAGTGGCGTGCGGCGCGAAAGCCCCTGGATCCCGAGCGTGTTGATTTTTTCAAGCGCCAGCGCCGCGACCGGCAGTTTGACGAGGCTGGCCGGATAGAAGTACTCTTTCGGGTCGACGCGGTAGAAGAAATGGTTGAAGTGCGGGCGGTTGCGGGCGTCCCGGTCAATCTGCGTATAAATGATCTGGAGATTATACCGGTCAGGATGATTCGCCACGGACCGGTACGGCGGCGGAAGACGCTGCAGCAGCGCATCAAGGATGCTCCCGTCTACAGGGTACCACAGCGCCGCGATAGTACCCGCGATGATGGCCGCGTGCGTCAGCGGGGAGCGGAACGATGGCGGCAGATAATGGCGCATGGCGCTGTTATCGTTTCTGCGCGGACGTATCGGGTGGGACGGCCGCGTCAGGCGCGCGCCTGATTGCCAGAATCAGACTGGAAAACGAGCCCCTCCAGTGATAGCCGATATTAAACGGCAGGGGTTTAACGTTATTACCCGAACTGAACATCTTGTCAAGGTCTTCCTGGAATCCGTAATTGAAGTCCTGTACCGGCTTCGTGTAGCGGCCGTAAAGCGTAACGGTCCACTGGTCCGGCGTGAAGAAGCGGTAGGGAATACCGGTGTCGTCTTCCAGCACTGCCCTGGCGCGCAGGCACAGGCCGCGGATGATGGAAAAATTCTTTCCGTGCATGCAGTAAGACGCCGCCTTGGTGAACATGACCATAGGGTCAAGGGAGCGGAGATAGGCCGCGAACTGCGGTTTGAGTTCCAGCGAAGAGTCCTGTATGTCGACCGGGAAGTAGTACAGGTGCCGCACGGCGCAGCTCTGTGCCTTGACATACTGGATCTCCATGCCGCCGGTCTGCTTTTTTCTGGCTTTGCCCGTGTCGCGCGGGGCGGCGACGAGCGTGCCGTTCGAGTCGATATGGACCTTGTTGATCGACACGACGGCGCAGTTCCGGCGCGCGAGGAACACCAGAAAGATGGTCAGGTTGCCTTGCAGATAAGGGGTGCGGAGCTGTTCGTCCATGCGGCGGGTGACGAAGTAGTCCCGCGCGAAGATGTTCGACAGCGATGTCCTGATGTCCCCGGTAAAATTGACAAAGTGCTTTTCGTTCATGTCCGGCGAAGGGAGGTCGCCGGTCTTTTCAAGGCTGATGTACACGCTCTTTTCGCAGTCGGGGAAAAAGACGTCGGCGTTCAGGAAGTCAGGGCCGGAAAACGGGTAAAAGAGTGTGGCGCCGGCGGTTTCGATGCCGGCCAGCTCTGCGGCGCGCCATTGCTCCATGGCCCTGAGCCGTTTGTCGAGTTTTGCCCAGTTTTTCTCGAAGAGTTTGCGGTGTTCGGCCCAGCCTTTGCCGACAATGAGCCGCGGGTACCGTGCGCTGTCGAGCGGCAGCATGCCGGCGTAAATGCGCGCCTGGTCAGTAAGCGCCGAATCGACTCTTGTCGCGCCGAACAGGGCCTGTGCCGGAGCGGGTGCGGCCGTGTCGCTGTTTTTGGGCTGGCCGCACGCGACGACGACCATTGTCAGGAAAAAAAACGCTCTTAATGGCTTGACATAAGTCATTTCATTGGTCTCCTTCGTATGAGAAAATAGACAATGATGCCGGCCGCGAGGACGCCGAGGCCGGTACAGGACTCTTTCGGGCACTTCCAGAGCAGAAACACGATCATCCATGCGTTAAGACAGAGAAAGATGACCGGCGTCACCGGATACCCGGTCGTTTTATAGGAACCGGTCATTTTCCGCCTGCGCAGCACAAAGACGCCGGCTACGCTGAGAGTGGTGAAAAGCGCGAGGGTGAAGCCCGTGAAGGTCAAAACTTCACTGAACGTCGAGGTCCAGATCATGATGAGCGCGAGACCGGTTTGCGTGAGGACGGCCACCCATGGAACGCCCCGCGAATTCGTCCGGGAAAACAGTGACAGGCGCTGATAATCTTCTCCCATGACCTTGAGGATGCGGGGGCCCGCCATGATCATGGAGCTGACCGAGGAAACAAGGCAGAAAGCAATGACCATGCCCATGATTTTTCCTCTGGCAGTGCCGAAGATATTGACGGCGGATAGCAGGCCGATCTCGATTTTTCCCGCCAGAGCAGGCACGGGCGTGCTCCTGAGAAACACGAAATTCAGCAGGATATACAGCACGAGAACAGTGCTTGTCCCGATGAGGATCGACTTCGGAAGGCTTGACGAGGGGTTCCTGATCTCGTCGGCAAGGTAGGTCGAGCCGTTCCATCCCGAATAGGCGTAGGAGACATACACGAGGGAGACGGCGAACGCAGGGCTGAAGATCATTGAAATGTTCCTGGCGTCGGGAACAAGGTGCAGCGTGACCGGCGCAGGGATCAGGAACACTCCGCAAATGATAAAGAAAACAATGATCGCTACTTCA
>Ga0315275_10005849_pt1 | contig 11710 bp, 8 predicted proteins | sample YL17G03_0_MG_FD_205557 | JGI IMG/M metagenome (GOLD analysis project Ga0315275, IMG submission 205557) | Sediment microbial communities from Yellowstone Lake, YNP, Wyoming, USA - YL17G03_0 | ecosystem: Environmental > Aquatic > Freshwater > Lake > Sediment | place: USA: Wyoming | collected... | reverse complement strand
GGGGTAGAACCGACGCGAAGGATCCTGAGCCGAATCGCCGCTTCGATCTGGCGGTGCGTTGTGCCGGTGAGCTTGACCATGATGAAAACTGAGCGGGATCGGGTCAGACGGGACTACCGCCGCGCCGGTGCGCGCCGAGGAGCGGTCTTGCTTTTTGTTCTCTTCTTTATTGTCCTGGCGACCGCGCTGGCCGTTCTGCTAACCGCCAATTCCGTGCGACTCGTGCGAACAACCAGAAACGAACACGAATCGATGCTGCTGCGGCAGCTCACGGACAGCGCTCGAGCGTGGGTGGGAGCCCATGGTGGCCCTCATGCCGACACGCCGGTGACCCTCGATGGAAAGGACATCCTGCTCGAGGGCTCTTCCGGTGAAGTTAAAATCAACGTTGATGGGCAGTTTCCAAACGTGATCGTTATTCGCGCCCAGTTGACATTCACCGGTCGCCAAGTCGTGCGGACGACCCGATGGGCGGCCCCTCCGTGAAAGGCGTCACTTCGCCTCATGCTTCGCCTTCCACTCGGCCGCGGAAGCGGCGAGCGCTATCTGATCCTGGAAACGAAGGGTTTTGACGAATTGCGGGACATCGATGTCTTCCAACAGCTAAACGCCAGCACAGTCGATAATGGCCTCGCTCTTGCCACCCTCGAACGATGGCGAACGATCGCCGGGTTGCGAGGCTAGAAAATCCCTCTCTCCTTTGAGGGGAGTACTCTGATGAGGGGGAAGCACGATGATACGCTATGAGTGTGATCGCTGCGGTGTGCCGCTGGGGGCCAATGATCCGCAGCGATTCATCGTCAAGCTGGAAGTCTACGCCGCCGCCGGACACGTGGACCTCGTCCTCGACCCCCACGCCGATCCCCAGCGTGAGATGGATGAGATCATGAGAAGCCTGTCCACAGCAGACCCGGATGAGGTCGAGGACCAGACCTACCGCTGCCTGCGTTTCGACGTTTGCGATACCTGTCGGCGGAACCTGTTGGCCAACCCGCTGCGGACGTAACGGCGTAGCCCGCAGAACCCCTTCAACTGCCGACGCCGACGGGCCTGGACCGCTGCAGTGCCGCTACTATCCCAGGTTGCGCAGTTCGCAAAGAATCGTAGCGATTTTTGAGCCGATTACGAGGCATGCCCTGAGCTTCGAAGGGGTGGAATGGCGTTACCGATAGTGCCAAGCGTAGTCCGTTCGGTGAAAGCGTGTGTGGTGAGAACCTACCTCCATTGCATCCGTAATAGGAGTGGTAGATTGCACGCGGGGAGGCAGGGATGTTTCTTCGCGAATACCACCGGACCAAGGCATGCCCTGAGCTTCGAAGGGACGGCAAGCGACACACCTACTTCGCGTTGGTCGAAGCGTAGCGAACCGAGCGCGGGCCGCGGCAGCGAATCGTCGCCCAACTCGGCGAGCTGACGCGGGATCAACAACGTTGCTGGCAGCGTACGGCCGTCTTTCATACGCGGCACAAGGCTTGCCCTGAACTTCGAAGGGACGGCGGGAAACTGCCGTTGTTCGTCGATGAGGGATCCGCGCCGCCGCCGCCCGCACGGCATCACACGCAGAAACGCCGGGGCAATACGTTTGTTTTAGGGCTAGCCGGGGGCACGGGAGTGGCGTTGGTTTGACGCTCTTCTTGCTTGGGAACCGCGCGGCCACCCGCCCTCATCGGAAAGTACACGGCCCCAGTGTCCGTCTTCTCCTTCTACTTTGTGTGTAGGCGTCCACGTCGTGTAGCCCGGACAACAAGAATCGTAAGAACGACTTCCCCTGGAAGCGACAGCTTTGCGAAATGCCGAGGAGTCGAAGATGCTCTTTCGCGCCGGCGGACGCAAACGACCCCGATATCTTTCTCTGAACGGCAAGGTGGCGAATGGCTCGTTCTGCCGTGTTATTGTTCCAAGGTAGATCGTCTTCGTCCAAGAAGCGGAAGAGCGAATCGCGATAACGCACAAAACGCTTCTGGTACCTCCCGATCAACTCGTCCTCGCGGCGCTCGGAATCGATGGTGGATTTGTAAAAGCGATCAACAGCCGCTCGGTGTTTGTGCAGGTGCCTTCTTCGCACACCGTATTTATGGACATCAGTGAAAATCGGTACAAACAGATCGCGGACGGCTCCGACGAATTCTTCGTACTCCCTGTCGAATGGGTTCTTCCACAAATCGTCATTCAAATCACGAATCAGATGGACCAAGCACTTCTGCTGCCTGCACGTGAGGGCATCGTACCCGCCGTAGAAGTCAGATACCAAGACTCCTTGGTAGGCACCCAGCAGTGATTGGACCAAACTGGTCTCGCGTGTTTCGGTCAAACGAAAGATGACGTGGCTGCCATCCGTCAAAACCCACACGTACTGGTTTGCACCCTTGATATTGATCTTCGTTTCATCCGCATGAATGAACGGGCTTTGCAAAATACGTCTCAGCAGGAGACTTTCCGTCGCGGCATGGTCTTTGGACACATGGCTCATGAAATTGAGGAGGGTGCCCGCGGGTAGGTGCTCCGAGAACATGTCCTCAGTAGCCTGAATAATCGCGCTATACGGAACACGCAGGGCGACGTGCTGGTAGACCACCCAAGCTCTGAAGCGATCGCCGAAGACATACCCATGCAACCGCCGAATCGTGGGCGGAGGGTAGGCAAAGTCGCACAAATGACAATACCCCCGCGTCCCCAGGTACCGGATGATAGTTTTTCTACAGCCATTCCGCGTAAACGTCAGGTCAATAAGCGAGTGTTCCGCCACCTTGTCTGTTCCTGCCAGCGGCTGTGTCGGATGACGAGGGCATCGTCTCTTTCGCGGAACTCGAATCACCGTGCCAACGCATCGTGGAAGAGCACGGGGTACTATGGCCCGCCGTTCTCGTCGGGGACGGGATTCTGGTGCATCCCCGAGTTCCTCCGCACTGGACGACCGAATGGAAATACGCTTTGCCTGGTAGTCGTGATGAGCGGAGGTCAGGAAGCCTTCCAAGACGCGGTGAATCTCGGCACCCGTGGCGGTCGTGTTGCGCTTTTGAGCACAAGCTAAGTAAACGTCGGGCCTTGATTCTCCGGACAACGGAATATCCTGCAGCTCGTCAGTTAGCAGCCGTAAGGCGCGACAGTCATCGCGATTGTAGGCTAAGAGCTGTTCCTTGTATTTTGGATCGCGCGTCTCGTCCCATCGCCACCGCCAGGCGATGCTGTGAAGTCCGGTTGCATCTGGCACGGTCCATTTCGCCCCAATGGCAGCCCCCAAGTCCTTCAGGCGATTCGACCGCGTGGGAAAATACACCTTGCCAAAGATAGCGGTGTTGACGTTGACCAGACGCTTCGTTAACCAATTGCACTTGATCCCATGCTTCGTCGCAATTCGAGCAAATGCACGCGGCTCATAGCTGCCATAGTGGAAGATCGGAGCATCCGGGTACTTGGCTATGACGTCGAGACAGTTCTTGAAAACGGCAACCTCGTCGCTGGCCGCATCAGCCCAAAATGAGTATTCGGTGACTTGACCACTCTCGCGGACATCAAGCCCGATGAGGTAGTCGAGGTTTTCATCGGGCACTCCTTCGATATCAAGAAACAGTTCAATTGAATGCTTGCCAAGGGACGGTGCTTCATGCAGGTAAATCTTACCCATGCGGATTGCCATTGCCTGCAATTCAATGTTGAACACCGGGGGTGCGCTGGCCGGTTTCTTACGCCGCCGCCGGGGACGGTATGCATAGGAAAGCTGATCGATCGTGAAGATTCCTCGCTTTCCGTACTTCCGTATCACCTTTGGCGTCATCCGGTCCAGCAGACTTAGATTGTCCTGCCGCTCCGCCTCTTTAAGGCACAATTGGCGAAACGGACATCGGGAACAATGCGTGTTAAATATGAGCGGGGGTGCATCCGCAGAGAGGGACTTGCCCCATTCCTGCAAGATGCCAATGGTCGACTCAACTCCCGGGTACAGATGGACAATTCGGACTCGCTTCTGCGCTGCGTTGAACGGGATGATGATGCCGTGGGTTGGGCGATGTCGAGATGTCTCGCCGACCAAGTGTCCAGCAAACGCCAGCCGAAGCCGTTGTTCAGTCGTGATCTTCGCGGTTCCGATGACGAGACGGGGCTCGTGTCCGGCATCCGATCTTTGACGACGCGGCGGTTCGAGGGCGTCGGAGGTAGCATGGGTAATTCTGGCGGATGGAGTCGCGCCTGCGCTGTTTTGGTTCTCTTGGATAGAATCTGCCTGATTATCGTGAAGAGTGCTGAGGTGGCGGGTTTGGGCGGCGGCCGCACGATCCGCGATCACTCGATCATATTCGTGCTGTTCGCATTGCAGGTCGCCCCGTAGCAACAGGAAAGCCTTTCGTCGACATTGCGAGTAGGCTTCCACGAGTTCGGATGTGATGGTGCCGTCCATCTGAGCGTGGTCCTCCTCAGATTCATCTTCGCTGTGCACTACCGCGTCACTAATACGCATCGTGGAAAGTGTATGGTAGCATGGCAATCGTTCATTCTACCCCAAGAGGCACGGGCGCACGACACTTTGCCGCCCTCCAGAATTCTGGCGAAGCATCAAGGCCCTAGCCCGTAGGAAGCGGCCCCTGCGCCCGACCGAACTGAAACGACGATACCATTCGCTCCTTGCGGTCGCCCGGCGGCCTCGAAGTTCGCCCAGGTGGAGGTATCCCGAGACGATGGCGGGAGCGCGACACGCGTGACCTTGCGCTACGATCGCATGAAGCTTCGCGCCGCCCTGGGTCGCGACGGCGCGTATCTGCTCTTGAGTGATCAGATGGACTGGACGGCGGAGCAGCTTTGGTCGACCTACATGCAACTCACCCGCGCAGAAGAGGCCTTCCGGGCGATGAAATCGAACCTGCTGCTTCGACCGATGTGGCATCAAGGGTCCGGACGCGCGCAGGCTCACGTCTTCGTCTGCGTGCTGGCCTATGCGTTGTGGAAGGCCCTCGATCACCTGCTGCATCGCTCCGGGCTGATGACCCGCATCCGCAAGTCCGATCCGCATCGCCCCAACGCCTCGCCGAAGGACCGCCCGATGAGTCCGGCCGCGGCGTTGCGGCTCCTTCATGATGTGCCCATCGGGGACATCCTCTTGACCACCGTGGAAGGCCGAACCCTTCGCCTCCGCCTCGTGGCTCGTCCCAACGCCGAGCAAGTCGACCTCCTGGCCGCCCTGAAGCTCACCCTCCCCGAACGCCTTTGTGCCGACCGCGACGTGACCGACGCCAACAGCTTCCGTTTACCGATCGAAAGGACACCCCCGAAAATGTAGTGAAGACTTCTGAGGAAAATCGGCCTCCGCGCTATCTCCAGGGCCGATTCACTCGCGCAACTGCGCAACCTGGGCTAGTTCGTCCTACCGGATCTTGTGCACTTCTTCTACACTGAAGAAGGCTCCGTCCCCATGGCAGGTCGCACAAGCTTCCCGTCCGACGGCGAGCGTGTTTAGCTCCACATGCGTCGACACGGCCGAAGAATCGTGACACGAAGTGCATGCGACTTTCCAAATGTTCACGTCGTCGCGCTCAATCGGAGCCTTCCACGCGTCCGTCGCGTGACACGCTTCGCAGTTTTTGGCTCCGCCAGGCATCGAAGGAAATACCCCTGTGGAAAAGTCGTTCACATTCCCGGTGTCCGGCGGCTGGCCGGCCGCGAATCCGACGATGTCGTATTGGCCGCCGTTCTTCACGACATCCAGTTCTTGTGCGTTGTGGATCTTATGAATCATGACCTTCCAATCGATCGTGTCCGGCGTCGGATCCTGCGTCTGCCCGGGGAGTGTATTGGTACGATCCTCTGCACCGGCCACATGGCAGAGTACGCATTCAGCGATTCCCTTGCGCGAATTCCCGTGGAACCGCAGGTCGCCATGGCAGGAGTTGCACTTGGCATCTGTGACGACACCCGCATAGCCGGTCGCCGGCCCCGACGTTCCCACTCGGATGGCCATCAACCCCGGCGGCGACGCCTCGCGATAGGTCGCATCCTCGAAATCGAACTGACGGAACGCATACACCATGACCGTGTAGCTTCCCTCGTCCAGCGTTCGGCCGCTCAACTCGCCCCATCCGTCGTCGAAACCAAACGCCGTCGAGTCATTCGGCGGCGGAGGATACAACGCCGGAATCGGCTCCACGCCGGTATAGGTGAAAGGCCCCTTCCCGCTTGTCGGAACCCCGCCGACGCCCTTCAACGAAGCCGCCGAACCGGTGGCAGGGATGACGTGTTGATAGTTCTCCACCGGACCGGAAATCACGAGACTCACGCCCGCCACGTCGCCAATATCCACCTGGTTCCCGGCCTCGTCGAGCAGATCGAACGTGACCACGGGCACGTCGCCGGAGCGGAAGAATCCCGCGCCCGTACCCCCGCTGACCGACAGCACCGTGGCTTGCAGTCCGACGATGTTCTCTGGCCGTAGCAGCGGCGGCACATGCACCACCGCCGGATCCAACGCCAGGTTGGTCGCGTTGTGGCACTGGGTGCATTCTCCGTTGCTGAAAGTATGTTGGATCACCCCAAGGAAAAGCGTCCGGAAGGAGGGATCGGAGAGTTGATCTCGCGTCAGCGTCCCCGCCACAACCGCCGGGTTGCTCGAGTCGAGCAAGGTGCCCGTCTGCCAGTCGATATCGTTATGACACCCGCTGCACGCGAGACGGTTCGGGTTCTTGTACGCCCGCTCCTCTTGCGCCGCGCCGGCGTGGCAGGCCCCGCAGTTACGTGTTTGCCCATTGAAGCCCGTGCCGCCGGGCATCACTGGAAACTCAACATCCGAAAAGTCATTCACGGACTCCCCGAACCCGATGACCTCGTAACGGTACGGGTCGCTGCTGTTCTGCGTCGCCTCCACCGTCGGTAGTTCCGCGCCTCGGTGAATCCGGTGGATCATGTTCGCGAACTGAATACTCGTTCCCGACGTCTGCTTCGTGGGATCGGTCGAGATGAGATCCTCCGCCCCATTGTTGTGACACAGAACGCAATTCGTCACGCTGAAACGATTTTCTCCGTGAACCGTCAATTGAGAGTGGCATTGATTGCAGTTTTCCTGGAGCACGACTTGCCGAGCCTGGAGCGGCGCCTCGCCCACGCTGAAATCGAACGCGGAGTCTCCGGCATCGCGGAGCGACTGCCCCTCTACTGTGAACGTCCGCCGTGCCTCGATCCCCACGGTGTACGCCCCCGCGGCAACCGGCGTGCCGCTTAACTCATTATCCGCCGGACCAAATGCGCTCGAGTCATTCGCCTGCGCCGCATGAGTGCTCGGAAACGGCTGTGTGAACGTGTAGGTATACGCCCCGCTTCCCTGGGACGTAACGTTGTTCGCCACGTCCCCTTCAGGGACGATCACGCGCTGATAATTGTTCGTCGGCCCCGAAACATAGATCGAAAAGCGGTCTAAATCTTCGATCGAGATCGGATCCCCGTCCTTAGTCTTTAGCGTGAACGTGACGCTGATGGGGCCTCCAACTTGTACCGGGCGCCCCTCATTAACATCTAGGATGGTTATCACGGTTCCGGGCAAATCACTCCCAGCATTGAGTCCCTGTGGCCCCTGAGGGCCTTGTGGACCAGGAAGACCTGACAATCCAACTCCATCACAACCTGCACACGCGAGTATCAGGCCGAGCAGGGTACTACCAATCCATTCAGGACACCGCCCCAACTGCTTGGGCCTGTTAAGTGCTGTGTAGGTTCCGACATTCCATTCGTGAGCTTCCATCGCTGTATCTCCCACTATGTCAGGTAAAAGGTCCACTATCGGGCACCCTCCGCCTGCTTCCACAGCCATCGTACGTGAAACTGCGTGAGGCGCACACTCCCAGTCAATCTACACGAAGCCGATCTCTACCGCGACCTTGCCGACACGTAGATCATGCGCGATAATTCCGGCAAGAAGCAGGTGGTCGTTGCCCGCGGTCGAAAGGGACTTGGGCCGACGATCTATGAGCAGCGTCGATACTAGAGAATCTGCCATACAGCCGGAACAGGCTAACGAGGCCCTCCTCGAAAAGCGTCTCGACGATATCTGCTAGGGATTGCGCGAAGCGATCGACCGCGAGGTGGAGAACCTCCGCCAGCGAGGGCATGCCCATTTACATTAGCGACAACGGCAAGGTGGTCGATCTCCAACTGACCGACCTGCCGGAGTAGCCCTTTCCGCAGGCGCATTGTCGCGGTTCCGCAAGTCGGCGGATTGCATCATCGCTATCGCCGCGCGGCCTGATCGCACGCAACGTCGCGGGAAGCACTACGCCTCGTGGTTTCTTTCTGGGCGGAGCGCCCAAACATTCCAGCGATGAGGCCCAAGGGTCGCACATTGCGCCGTAACTGACCGCAGTTTATCTGCAGCGTGCGGCAACTCATCAGACGATGACATGTCCCGATTAGGACGGATGGCAGTTTCGGGATGGACAAGGGTGCGACTATTCGGTTAGACCAAGTGTTGACTACACGGTACCGTGGGTATCCGTATTGGAATCCGGTGACTTGCAACACAACTTCAAACAAAGGATGGAGATATGTGCAGAAGACTGTTTTTAACCGGTTGTGGGTGGGGGTGGCTAACGTGGTCGGCGATGAGCGCGTTGGCCGCCGTGCCGCAGACGCTGCCGGCGATCTCCAAGGAAAGCGCCGAGTGTCTGAAGTGTCATAAGGATACCGACCGTGGTATTTACGAGCAGTGGGGTGAGAGTCGCCATTTTCGAGCCAACATAAGCTGCTTCGAATGTCATCGTGCGGCGAAAGAGGACGCGGATGCCTTCGAGCATTTCGAACAATACATCGCCACGATCATCTCGCCGAAGGATTGCAGCCAATGCCACGAGCGCGAGGCGGGCGAATTCGCGGCCTCCCATCATTCCAAGGCTGCTCGCATCCTTGGTTCCCTAGACAATCGCCTGGCGGAAGTCGTGGAGGGCAACAACGGGTTCATCACCGAGGGGTTTCCGCAGGGGGTCAGCGCGGCCGCGGTGAACGGCTGTTGGCAGTGTCACGGCACGGTGGTCAAGGTGCTCGGCGAAGGGAAGCTCGATCCCGCCACCTGGCCCAACACGGGCATCGGACGCATCAATCCCGATGGATCGGAGGGATCATGCTCGGCCTGTCACGCGCGTCATGCGTTTTCCGCCGAGCAGGCACGGCATCCGGATAACTGCGGCAAATGCCACATGGGACCGGATCACCCGCAAAAGGAAATATATTACGAGTCGAAGCACGGCATCGCGTTCTTGGCCTACAAGGACAAGCTTCGGATGGACCGGCCCAAGTGGGTCGTCGGCGAGGATTACGTGTTAGCGCCGACGTGTGCGACGTGCCACATGAGCGCGACCGCCGACCAACCGGTGACCCACGATGTGGGGATGCGGATCAGTTGGAACAACCGACCCATTCTGTCGATCCGACCGGAAGTCGCGGATGCGAAGATGGGGCTGGCAGGCAAGGACGTTCCCTGGGAGAAGCGGCGTGCCAACATGAAGAACGTGTGCCTCAACTGCCACAACAACCAATGGGTCGACAACTTCTACACCCAGTACGACGCATTGATCGAACTATATCACGCCAAGTTCGCCAAGCCCGGACAGGAGCTGATGGCGCTGGCCAAGCCGCTGCTGCGACCGGCGGAGTTCAGCAACAGGCTGGACTTCATCTGGTATGAACTGTGGCACCACGAGGGCCGCCGCGCCCGACACGGCGCCTCGATGATGGGGCCGGATTACACCCACTGGCACGGCACCTACGAAGTGGCCAAGCGGTTCTACGCCGAGATGGTGCCGGAACTCAAAGAGTTGATCCGCGACGCTCGTGTGGGGAAGGAGCCTGAAAGAATGAGGGCGACCGACTCGCTGGAGGCGAAACTACGCGAGATCCTCGATTCCCCGAACCATCGTTGGTACGACAACAAGATGGACCCGGCGGAGGTCGAGCGACGCAAGAAGGCGGCTGAGGAGTTCAACGCACGCTACAAAGGGTGAGTTGATCGTAGCGGTCGGACGGGCTCCACCCGTTACTCAAGTTCACGCGAGACGGCGGCGGAATCAGGGTGCTGGTGCGCTCGCCATGCTTGAATCGCTCGGGAAGTATTGTTTTTGGAACCACAAGGCCACGTTGACCAGGCCGATCAGCACCGGAACCTCGACGAGCGGACCGATCACCGCGGCGAAGGCTGCGCCCGATCCGATTCCGAAGACGGCCACCGCAACCGCGATGGCAAGCTCGAAGTTGTTGCTTGCGGCGGTAAACGCGATCGTTGTCGTCTTGGAGTAGTCGGCGCCCAGTTTCTTGCCCATCCAGAAGGATATCAGGAACATCAGCACAAAGTAGATGCACAACGGGACCGCGATACGCACCACGTCGAGCGGCAATTGCACGATGAATTCGCCCTTGAGCGAGAACATCACGAGAATGGTGAACAGCAGCGCAATCAGCGTGAGCGGTGAGATCTTCGGAATGAACTTCGTATCGTACCACTCGCGGTTCTTTGCCTTCAACAGGACGAATCGCGTCAACAGGCCCGCGATGAACGGGATGCCCAGGTAGATGAACACGCTCTCGGCGATCTGGCCGATCGTCACGTTTACGGCCGTGCCTTGCAGACCGAACAGCGGCGGCAGGACCGTGACGAAGAACCAAGCATACACCGAGTAGAACAGCACTTGAAAGATCGAATTGAATGCGACCAGGCCCGCCGCGTACTCGGTATCGCCTTTGGCCAACTCATTCCAAACGACGACCATGGCGATGCAGCGAGCCAGGCCGATCATGATCAGGCCGACCATGTACTCGGGATAGCCGCGAAGGAACAGCACCGCCAGGATGAACATAAGGATCGGGCCGATGACCCAGTTCTGTACGAGCGACAGCCCAAGGATCTTCACGTTTCGAAACACATCGCCCAACTCTTCGTACTTCACCTTCGCGAGCGGCGGGTACATCATGAGGATCAGGCCGATGGCGATCGGGATGTTCGTGGTGCCGATCTGGAACCGATTGATGAAGCCTTCGACGCCTGGAAAAAAGTAGCCGCTGCCCACGCCGACAGCCATGGCGAGAAAAATCCAAAGCGTCAGGAAACGGTCGAGCACCGAGAGCCTGCCGACCCGTCCATTGGTCATGGTCGTCCTTTCGGCTTGCGGGCCGCCACGTCCAGGCTGGTGATGAAGTCACTCGCCGACGAACCAACGGGCAACGCTTCCATGACCTTGCGATAGAGCGGATCGTCCGAGTCGGCCATTGCCTTGATGTATTGCGGTTTGGAGGTCAGCTCGATGTCGGCGAGTCCGGCGTCATGAATCATCCGCCGCGTCTCTTCGACGAGGACCGCCCCGGCCACGCAACCCACCAGGGCTTCCACCATCTGACGCACCGCGACGGGCAGCGGCTGCAGGAGAGCGAGGTCCGACACGGCCACGCGGGCACCGGGCTTGAGCACGCGGGCGATTTCACGCCAGACTTGGGGTTTGTCGGGTGAGAGATTGAGAACGCAGTTCGAAATCACAACATCGACGGAAGCGTCGGCGACGGGAAGGTGTTCGATTTCGCCGAGTCGAAACTCCACGTTATCGAGGCCGGACTGCTGCCGGTACGCGACCGTGTTGCGGCGAGCCTTGGAGATCATTTCCGGCGTCATGTCCACGCCGATGACACGGCCGGTCGAACCGACCTTCGCTCCGGCGATGAAGACATCGAACCCACCGCCGCTTCCCAAGTCCAAGAC
>Ga0315275_10005848_pt1 | contig 11711 bp, 8 predicted proteins | sample YL17G03_0_MG_FD_205557 | JGI IMG/M metagenome (GOLD analysis project Ga0315275, IMG submission 205557) | Sediment microbial communities from Yellowstone Lake, YNP, Wyoming, USA - YL17G03_0 | ecosystem: Environmental > Aquatic > Freshwater > Lake > Sediment | place: USA: Wyoming | collected... | reverse complement strand
ACAACTGTTCAAAGACCTGAACAAGGAAGGATACACCAGGGTTCGAGTGAACAAGACCATCTATCGAACCGATGAGAAAATCACCTTGGAGCGCTACAAGAAACATGATATCGACATTGTGATCGACCGCGTCGAAGTAACCGACAACACTCGACTGACAGAAGCCTGTGAACAAGCAATACAGAAATCTGATGGGCTCCTCATCGTATTAGAGACAGCAAGCAAAGAGCATATCTACTCATCGACCATGGCCTGTCCCATCTGCGGCACTGTCTTCGAGGAGCTCCAACCACGCATGTTCTCTTTTAACAGCCCCTTTGGTGCATGTGAAGCATGTCATGGACTTGGCATTAAGATGGAATTTGACCCCGATCTCATTATCCCAAACAAGGAACTCAGCATCGCTGACAGCGCAATCGCCTTGTATAAGACCATGAGAGACAGCTGGAGGAACAACTATCTCGGAGCGGTCGCAAAACATTATGGGTTTGATATCTTCACCCCGATAAAAAACCTCAACGAACGACAATACCATGCGATCATGTACGGATCATCAGAACCAATCCGTTTCAACCTCGTCATGAAAAACGGTGATGCGCACTACTCCCATATTGGGAACTGGGAAGGACTTATCCCTCAATCAGAGCGCCTCTTCAAACAAACCGAATCGGAATATCGCAGACAAGACATGGAACGGTTCATGCGCATCAGCCCATGCCCCGCGTGCCATGGGAAACGATTAAAACAAAAAATACTCTCCGTAAAAATCGCCCATAAATCAATCATCGACATCACCGATATGTCCATTAAACAGTCGCTTCAATTCTTCGAAACACTTAGCCTTACAAAAAAGCAAGAGGAGATCGCCTATTTAATCTTAAAAGAAATTAAAGCACGCCTAAAATTTTTAGACAACGTCGGATTGAATTATCTCACACTCTCTCGAAACGCTGGAACGCTCTCCGGGGGAGAAGCCCAACGGATACGGCTTGCAACACAGATCGGGTCAAACCTCATGGGGGTCCTCTACATCCTGGATGAACCATCGGTCGGGTTGCATCAGCGGGATAATAAGAAGCTCATTCAGACATTGCAGCGGCTTCGTGACCTGGGAAATACCCTTATCGTCGTTGAACATGACGAAGAAACCATACGTCATGCCGACTATGTCGTCGACATGGGTCCCGGTGCTGGGATTCACGGCGGAAAGATCATCGCCCATGGAACGCCACAGCAGATAGAACACAACCCTCGCTCCCTCACCGGACAATACCTCTCTGGAAAACAATCTATAGAGGTCCCCGAGACCAGACGACAGACCGAGAAACATATTCATGTGAAAGGATGCAAAGAGAACAACCTCAAAAACATCGATGTGAACATCCCAATCGGGGTCTTCACGGTCATTACCGGAGTTTCCGGAAGTGGAAAATCAACGCTTATCTATGAAATTCTCTACAAAGGACTGATGAAAAAACTTCATGAATCACGAGACCCACCAGGTAAACACGACGAGATCACCTTTGACTCAGAGATCGACAAAGTCGTCGTGATCGATCAAAGCCCGATCGGGAAAACCCCACGCAGCAACCCAGCGACGTATACAAAAGTGTTCGATGAGATCAGAAGCATCTTCACCAAGATCCCTGAGGCGAAACTACGAGGGTATCAAGCAGGTCGTTTCTCTTTTAACGTACGCGGCGGACGATGCGAAACCTGCCAAGGCGACGGCCTCATCAAGATAGAGATGAACTTCCTCCCCGACATCTACGTGGAATGTGAAGAATGCAAAGGGAAACGCTACAACAAAGAGACCCTTGAGGTGCAATATAAAGGAAAATCAATAGCGGATGTTCTTGCGATGAGTGTGGAGGAGGCACTGGACATCTTTGGAAACATCCCCTTCATTCGCAAGAAACTGGAAACACTCTCACGAGTGGGTTTAAGCTATATTAAACTCGGTCAAAGCTCCACGACACTCTCTGGTGGGGAGGCGCAGCGGATTAAACTGACGCGGGAGTTATCAAAGAAAAGCACAGGACGGACACTGTATCTTCTCGATGAGCCAACAACCGGATTGCATTTCCACGATGTCAAGAAACTCATCGATGTCCTCAACAGCCTGGTGAACATGGGAAACACGATTGTCGTCATCGAACATAATATGGAAGTGATAAAATGCGCAGATTACATCATCGATTTAGGCCCGGAGGGTGGGGATCTTGGAGGAGAAATTGTTGCAAAAGGAACCCCGGAAGAGGTTGCATATCATAAACAAAGTTACACGGGTCAAATCCTTCGACCATTGTTCCACGGGAAGAAAAAATGATTGACCTGACTTCGTTGCCTCCGAACCCTGGATGTTATCTCTTCAGAGACACTGAGAAAAGAATCATCTATGTCGGAAAAGCAAAAAACCTACGAAAACGGGTGAAGAGCTATTTTCAGAAAAAAGAACAGAATCTAAAGACCCGCTGTCTCATCACCACTCTTGAATCCGTAGAATTTTTTGTCACCGACACTGAGGTCGAAGCACTGATTCTGGAAAACACGCTGATAAAAAAACATCAGCCGAAATACAATATTAATCTGAAGGATGCAAAAACCTATGCGTTTATCGAGCTTACCGATGAGGTGTTCCCACGGCTTCTCATTGCACGGCAGAAACAGGGGAACGGAAAATATTTCGGTCCGTTTGTCTCAGCCCTTGAACGTGACCATGTATTGCAGTTTTTCAACAGGACGTTTACATTGCGGACCTGTAGAAAATTACCGAAAAAAACCTGTCTCCGTTATCATCTGCAGCTCTGCGCAGCCCCGTGTGTTGGATTAATCTCACAAGAAGACTACGACATGAGAATACGAAACGTACGGCTGATCCTTTCAGGGAAATCAAGAGAGCTTCTCAAAAAATTACGTCAAGAAATGACCAGAAAATCCCAGTTGTTCGAGTACGAGAATGCGTTGATCGTACGGAATCAAATCACAGCAATACAACATCTTCAGGAACATCAGAAAATGCAGCGGCAACATACCTTTGACGAAGACATTATCAGCTATCTTCTTAGGGATGGGACCGTCTATCTCATGTTGTTTAACATCTACAAGGGGACATTGTCAACGAAAAGCGAGTTTGTCTTTGATTTCACCCCTGATTTTTTTGAAGAATTCATCGTGCAGTATTACTCGGAAAACCCTATTCCTTCTGAGGTGATTATCCCTCAGAAACCCTCTGATTCTCTTGCAGTGTTTCTTACGCAGAAACGAAAGAAAAAAGTACGGATCATCGTCCCAAAGAAAGGCGCAAAAAAACAACTCCTTGAACTTGTAGAAAAAAATATTGAGATAACTTTCTTCGGAGACCGCTCAAAGGTCGAGGCACTCCAACACCAGTTGAACCTCCAAGAACCACCTCAGGTCATCGAATGTTTCGACATCTCCCATCTGTCTGGGACATCCATGGTCGGCTCCATGGTCCAATACCGGAATGGAAAGCCAGATAAATCCAATTATCGGAGATTCCGGATTCGATCGGTGGAAGGTATCGATGATGTCGCTGCGATCGCCGAGGTCGTACGACGACGGTATCGAAGGCTGCAGCTGGAACATGCACCTCTGCCACAGTTGATCATCATCGATGGGGGCGTTGGTCAGCTCAACAGTGCAGTCCATGAGCTTGAAACCATCGGCGTGAAAATCCCGCTTATCTCCATTGCGAAACACTTTGAGGAACTCTATCTCCCGGGACAACCACAACCTCTCCGGCTTGGGAAAAAAGAAAAAGCATTGTTGTTTATCAGAGAAATCCGTGATGAGGCGCATCGTTTCGCGATTGCGTACAATCGTTTGTTACGGAAAAAAGAGTTGAGATCGTGACACAGTTTACATTAAAAACGGACCTTGTTCCGAAAGGATCACAGCCTAGAGCTATCTCTCAGCTAGTCGAAGGGATTCATAAAAATTATTCTACCCAGACGTTGCTTGGGGTCACCGGATCTGGGAAAACATTTTCCATGGCACACGTCATACAACAGATACAACGACCTGCGATTGTGATTGCGCATAATAAAACACTTGCTGCCCAGCTCTATAGCGAGTTTAAAGAGTTTTTCCCTGACAACCGTGTAGAATATTTTGTTTCCTATTATGATTATTATCAACCAGAGTCGTACCTGCCTCAACGAGATCTGTATATCGAGAAGGACGCGGATGTCAACCCGAAGCTCGAACAGATGCGTCTTGCTGCGACTGCTTCCTTGTCATCACGACGTGATGTGATTATCGTTGCCTCGGTGTCTTGTATCTATAACGTGGGAAACCCGCTTGATTATCAGCGGCTTGGTTTTGAGATCAGAACCGGGCAGAGGCTCCCAAGAAACGCGCTTCTCCATCGATTACTTGACATTCAGTATGAACGAAATGATATGGAGCTGTTACCCGGTCGGTTTCGTGTGAAAGGTGACACCATTGACCTTATCTTAGGGTATTATCCTAACATCTATCGGATTGAGATGGATGGGGACAAGATTGAATCAATCAAAGAATTACAGAAAAACACTGGTGAGACTGTTGATGTCTTGAAATATCTGTTTATTTTCCCTGCGAAACATTTCGTGATACCAGAGGGCAGCCAGAAACGCGCGATCGAAGCCATTAAACAAGAATTGGAAGAACGGCTTCCTCATCTTTCGCCCCTTGAGGCGTATCGGTTGAAACAGCGGACGCTGTACGACCTTGAGATGATTCAGGAGACTGGGTTCTGTAAAGGCATTGAGAATTACTCACGGCATCTTGATGGGCGGAAACCTGGGGAGAAACCGTACTGTCTGCTTGATTATTTTCCCTCTGATTTTCTCATGTTTATTGATGAGAGCCATCGGACGATCCCGCAGGTTCATGGGATGTATCATGGGGAGTTCTCACGCAAGCAAACCTTGATTGACTACGGGTTTCGGTTACCCAGTGCAATGGATAATCGACCGTTGACGTTTCAAGAATTCGAGCAGTATATGCACACCGTGATTTTTGTCTCTGCGACACCAGGAGCCTATGAGCTGGGAAAATCGCAGCAGGTGGTCGAGCAGATCATTCGACCAACAGGTCTGGTGGATCCCCTCGTCGAGGTGAGAAAAATAGAAGGTCAAATCTCGAATTTGATCGGGGAGATTCAAACAACCGTCAAACGAGGCGATCGGGTTCTTGTCAACACGTTGACGAAAAAACTTGCTGAGGAGATGTCTGAGTATCTCGCTGAGAAAGGGATAAAGACCCGGTATCTGCACTCTGAGATCGATACCCTTGAGCGTTCTGAAATCATCCGTGAGCTTCGTCTTGGGAAATTCGATGTGCTCGTCGGTATCAATTTACTAAGAGAAGGTATTGATATCCCTGAGGTTGGATTCATTGGGATCCTTGATGCGGATAAGGAAGGCTTCTTGCGTGATGAGCGCAGTCTGATTCAAATCATCGGTCGTGCTGCTCGGAACGTGAACTCAAAAGTGGTGTTGTATGCTGATGTTCTAACTGATTCGATTCAGAGAGCTCTTGCGGAAACCAATCGGAGAAGGAATGTGCAACTGCAGTATAATAAAGACCATGGTATCACTCCAACAACCATCATCAAACCAATAAAAGAGAAAGTCGTGGAAATCACGGATACGAAGCATATCCCCCGAAAGGAGATCCCGGTTATCCTTGTCAATCTCGAGCTGGAGATGAGAAAAGCTGCGGACGATCTTGATTTTGAGAAAGCTATCGCACTGCGTGATCGGATCAAGAAACTGCGCCAATCGATGATGCTCTAAGTTTTTTTTATATAGTTGCGACTGAGAATACTGCGTGGTCTGAAACGAAGTGAAAGACCCGCAGATGAAAAGTCGCATCTCTTTTTTCTCCAGCTAAATAATATCTTTTTGTCGCGTGCGGCAGGCTTTCGCCTGCCCTTCAAGGACGCGACAGGAGATCAAAAAATATGAATATTGTAAGTAGCGGTAGCCCTAAAAAGATTGCGGATGACACCCGCAATAACTGGGTGACCATGATGTTCGTCACCCACAACAGGTATAATTGTCTTCGAAAACAAATCTATATCGACGTCCTCCTCCAAGCGTTCCACGATCTGGAACGTTTCGGTTTTGAGTTCGGGGAATTCGGTTTTGCTCTGAACCATGTCCACTTTTTAGTCAACATCCCGAAACGGTACTCAGTTCAAACCGCAGAGATCATGTTGAAATCCTATACTGCTAAGAAAATGTTTGAGGCGTTCCCTGGCTTCAGGAAGAGGTACCCACGTGGTGGATTCTGGAGCGGATATGAGCATCATGAGTCTACAGGATGGAAAAATCTTGAACAATCAACTGCCTACGTTCGTGATCAAGCACGACATCACAATGCGTACGTTATTGATGACAGACAGCAACAACTACCGACCGTAGACTGACCGCCGAGTGAGATACGGCAACGCCCGATAGGGCTTGCCGAGGAACGAAGGCGGAACGGGAGATCATAAGGGCGCAGCCCTTATTTCATTGGATGGTTTCTTCTCTGATGATGGTTCCTTTGATGCCGACGACTATGGATTTGATCGGTATCTTTCTTGATGCTTGGGACATTGCTCGTTGAGCGAGCGCTAGTAATCCTTGGCAGCAGGGTACTTCCATGGTCATCACGGTCAGTGAGGTGATGTGCGCATCATCGATGAGTGCGGTGAGTTTTTGCTGGTAGGAATCAAGGTTTGTGTCAAGTTTTGGGCAGGCGATCGCGAGGCTGTTCCCTTGAAGATACTCGTTATGAAAGTCTCCGAGTGCGTAGGCGACGCAATCTGCGACAAGTAAGATATTTTTTTCTTGGAAATAGGAGGCGTTTGGGGAGACGAGATGTAATTGAACCGGCCAGTGACCAAGATGTGATTTTCTTTCACCTGATTCTGTTTTTTTCTCTTTTGTTTCTACGGTGAAATCCATTGGTTTTGCTCCAGGGCATCCACAGGCATGGTGAGATGTCGTTTGTTCTTCTTTGAATGGAACGGTGATGTTTTTTTCTTTTAGGATGTCAAGTGCTTGTTTGAGGTAGTTTTTTTCCCCATGATCCTGGAGATGGTTCAGGTGGGCAAGGATGGTGTTGTCCCCTGCTTTGATGATGTTTTCCATGACTTTTTTCTCGTTGTATGGTTCTGCGTCTCGTTCTTCTGTGGTGATAGCGTCTTGCGGGCAGTGTCCGATGCAGGCGCCTAATCCATCGCAGAAGATGTCGCTGATGAGTCGAGCTTTTCCGTCGATGAGTTGTATGGCTCCTTCCGGGCAATTTGGTATGCACTCTCCGCATCCGATGCATTGTTCTTCGTTGATTTTTATGATTTTTCGTTTGGTCATCTTCATCACCTGGTATCTTTTTTATACTTGGTATATAATAGATACAAAGGTATTTATAGGTGATAGTTTCTAAAAGGATACTATGGACGAAACGTGTACGATCTACCGAACCATTGATTTCATCTCGAAGAAATGGACGCTTCTGATTCTTCTCGAGCTCTATAAAACACAGGGGACGAAACGATACTCGGAACTCAAACACAGTCTTTTGGATATCACCCCAAAGATGCTGTCCAGCAGACTTCGAGAACTGGAAAACCAAGGATTGATTACAAAAAATATCGTTACCAATGTTTTTCCGATAAAATGTGAATATACCCTGACTGACAGCGGAAAAGATTTCATCCGCATCATTAAAGATATCAAGAAATGGTCATTGCATTGGAAAAACAAAAATAAGGAATGCATGCAACAAGACTGCAAACAATGTGAATTGTAACCCTTCAAAAGGTGAATACCTCTGGCAATTAAAGAAATAGAAGCAAAATCGATTCTTCGAAAACATAAAAAAATCGACTCCTGGTTTCTTTCAAGGTACGGGATGAACCTCTATCGAGGATGCACCCATAACTGCGTGTATTGTGATGGACGAGCCGAAGGATACTATGTTGAAGGTGAGTTTGGAAGAGACGTATCCGTCAAAGTCAACGCCTTAGAAGTTTTACGCAGGGAGTTAGATTCAAGAGGAAAACGCAGTCCACTACAACCAGGGTATGTGATGGTCGGGGGTGGAGTTGGGGATAGTTACCAGCCTGTTGAGGAGAAATACGAATTAACCCGTAAAACACTTGCTCTTCTCTCTGAAAAAAAATTACCGGTTCATATCCTTACAAAATCAACTCTCGTAAAACGAGATGTGGATCTCCTACGGAAGATCAATGAGACAACTAAAGCGATCATCAGTTTTAGTTTTTCCTCCACTGATGAGTCGATCAGCAGGATCTTTGAACCGGGGGTCCCTTCACCACAGGAACGACTAGAAACAATTGCTTTTTTTAAAGAGAACGGGCTTGCCTGTGGGATGTTTCTCATGCCGGTTATTCCCTTCATTACTGATACGAAGGAGGTACTGAAGAAAACAATACAGGATGCCAAGGATGTTGGAGTGGATTTTATCATCTGTGGTGGAATGACGCTAAAGGAAGGAAAACAAAAAGAATATTTTTTCGATATCTTACAGAGATATTATCAATCCCTCATGCTCGAATATCAAATGATTTACAAAGGCAGTCAATGGGGAGAAGCAATCCATGAATACTCTGATCAATTACATCAGACATTTAACATGCTCATGAACCTGTACAAGATACCCAAGCGCATCCCCTCAGAACTGTTCAAAGATATTCTCAGTGAGAACGATTTGGTCATCGTGATACTGGAGCATCTTGATTATTTACTCAAAATCGAAGGTAAAAGATCTCCGTTTGGTTACGCTGCGTACTCACTGTCACAACTGCAGGTTCCGATATCAACGATGGTGTATCAACTACAGACCATCAAAGGCGTTGGGAAAACGACTGAAAAAATTATTCAGGGGATCATAAAAACTGGGAGCTCAACCTATTACGAACGCTTATTAAAAGGTGACATATAAGAGGTACGAATGGACTTCTCACAGCATATCATCTATGCATTTCTGCTCACTCTTCTGGCAGGTCTTTCGACTGGGATAGGCAGTCTAATTGCGTATTTAATTAAGAAACCAAAGATGATTTATCTTTCCTTCTCGTTGGGGTTTTCTGCTGGGGTGATGATCTATGTCTCTTTTGTTGAACTGTTACCACAAGCAGTTATTCAGATTGGACAATTCACCGGTATTGTCGTGTTTTTCTTAGGAATCCTACTGATCGCCTTTATCGATATGGCTATCCCCGAAGAACGAAATCCTCATCATTACAAGGAGATGCCGAACGAACAGACCCTGAAGGTCGATAAAACACTGCTGAGAACCGGGTTATTTACTGCTCTTGCCATCGCGATTCATAATTTCCCTGAGGGGCTGACCACGTTTGGAACAGCCTTGAGTGATGAGCGGCTTGGATTGATCATAGCGCTTGCGATAGCGATTCATAACATCCCTGAGGGTATCTCGGTTTCTGTCCCGATTTTTTATGCTACAGGGGATCGAAAGAAGGCGTTCCGATACTCGTTTTTAGCTGGTTTAGCAGAACCCCTGGGTGCAGTGATTGGGTTTCTTATTCTCCTGCCGTTTTTATCATCATCATTACTTTCTTCGTTGTTAGCGTTTGTCGCAGGAATTATGGTGTACATCTCGATTGATGAGCTTCTTCCCATGGCGCATCGCTATGGTTATAGTCATACCGTTATTCTCGGGTTTATCCTTGGGATGGCTCTCATGGCAGCAAGTCTTTTTATTTTGTAATTATTGAAAATGATGCCTTCGATTGATGTATGATGAAATATAATAACCTGATAACTAGGAAAGGGAGATTATAAAAAAATTCTTTGTTTTAGGAACGGAAGTGGATTTACAGTCGGAACATTCTACTGTCGTTGTAAGTGGTCTTATTCTTCCTCAAATAGGACAAGGTCATCAATCGTTGTCTGTAAGGCTTTGACGATGTCGTGTGCTAATTGTAACGAAGGATTATAATTTCCTTTTTCTATGAAGAGGATGGTTTCTCGTCGGACTCCTACCTTTTTTGCGACTCCCAACGATTCAATCCATAAAACATGCAAAATCTGTTAAAGATACGATGCATACTCTCATAGGCAATCAGGTGGTGCAAATGGAAACAATCACTGATATGCTGCAATCAGAATTCGTAACACTCCATGCAAAATTCAAAACGGTGTCAATTATCCATTTAAAAGACCTGCAAACAGAACTTACTGCATGGCAACGTGATGGGCTAATAACAAAAATTTTTTTTGAACAAAATTATAGTCAATTTGTCTTTCATCACCCTGAAACGCTTCAAAATGCACACTCAATACTTATCATTGGTATTCCACAAAAAATCACCCCTGTGGAATTTTTTTATAATGGAAAACGGTATCAAACAATTCTTCCACCAACCTATATCTTTTCCGAGATACGAGCTGCTTGCAAAGAAATATTATCAAAGGTTTTAGGGAAAAACGGGCATTCCGTTGATCGAGCAATACTACCACTGAAACTCCTAGCGGTAAAAAGCGGACTAGGAAAATACGGCAAGAATAACCTCTGTTATGTTGAAGGAATGGGGAGTTTTACTCGATTAGAAGCGTTTTACACAGATTATGAGTTTCACATCGATGATTGGAGCGAAAAAAAAATCATGGACTCCTGTAAAAATTGTTCCTTATGTCAAAACATTTGTCCTACTCACTGTATCCCAAGTGAACGAATATTAATCCACGCAGACCAGTGTCTCACCTATTTTAATGAGAACGAAGGAGATTTTCCCTCATGGGTTCCTGCGCAGTCCCACAATGCAATAATAGGATGCCTTCACTGTCAAAACATCTGTCCTCAAAATAAAAAGTATCTTGAATTCACTCGCAAAACCCTCACTTTCACCGAAGAAGAAACATCAGTAATCTTACGAAAAACACCCAGAGAACATATTCCACAAACACTAGCGAAAAAATTAGTAGACTTTAACCTCAATGAAGATTATCCTCAACTACAGAGAAACCTCACTGTTCTGATGAAAGAATAATCTGGGGAAACGATTTGAGCACCAGACGGATTTATCGTGATCTTTCATAGACCATGTAGAGATATTGCAGGATGGGAAATGCATGTGGAAATCGTTCGAAGAATTTTTCGAAAAAATGCATAAATGACAACGTCATCTGCGTATGACTCTTCGGCATTTTTATATTCAGCGTCCCCCAACCACTCTCAGCGTTCTGCATATCTTTTGCTTTAGCTTTGATAGTGTAGGTTCCACGTGTCGTCCAGGTATGTGATACGTTTACGTGTTCGCCTGATTGATATGGGCCAATCCATCCGCTGTTGGTTGAATCACCCCAGTCAATATAGTAGAAAATACTAGCTCCATCTGGATCGGTCGTAAGAAATGTATATTCGTAACTTTGTCCAGCATTACCCGATGTCGGACCACTGATGGTTGGTGTCATGGGGGGCTGGTTTGCTCCGTTCCCCGTCGTAAATTCCCATGTCTCTGATTGATTGGTAGAGGTGCCATCATCCGCGACGGCATACCAGCTATACTCTGTGTTATTTTCTAACCCATTCCATGTTATAGATGCTCGCGTCGAACTGGGGACGTTTACATCCACTCCAATCACCTGTTGGGTCGATGCATCATAAAACGAAATAGTCATCGTATCTTGATCCGCATCGTACACAAAGACCGATAACAACGGGTT
>Ga0315275_10005847_pt1 | contig 11711 bp, 9 predicted proteins | sample YL17G03_0_MG_FD_205557 | JGI IMG/M metagenome (GOLD analysis project Ga0315275, IMG submission 205557) | Sediment microbial communities from Yellowstone Lake, YNP, Wyoming, USA - YL17G03_0 | ecosystem: Environmental > Aquatic > Freshwater > Lake > Sediment | place: USA: Wyoming | collected... | reverse complement strand
GGCCGGCGAAGCATGTTTGAGCTTCCCGGCGCACTCCCGTAATTAGGAAGCCGGGAAGCGAGTTCTGAGCCGCCGAGAAGGACGGCGAGGAAACGGCGTTAAGAACCCGAGTCGGGAGCGAAGCCGTTTCCCGATCTTGTTGATGGGACCCGCGACGAACAGAGCGTTCGCCCGTTTCGAGCGAGCTGGTCGACGACAGGACCCAAAAAAGCACCGTCTATGACGAGCTCCGCGCACGGGGGTGAGCTTTGCGGTAGACGTCGAGCAGATGCTTGACGTCCACGTGCGTATATTTCTGGGTCGTGGCCAGGCTCTCGTGGCCCAAGAGCTCCTGGATGACGCGGAGGTCGGCGCCGCGGCTCAAGAGATGCGTGGCGAAGGAATGACGCAGGGCGTGAGGGCTGATCTTCGTCCGGAGCGCGGCCAACTTGAAATATTTGGTTACGAGCCGCTGGACCGAGCGGGACGTCAACCGCGTTCCTTGATAATTCAAGAACACGGCCGGCTCGCCCAGGACGAGCGGGAACGAGGGCCTGACACTCAGGTACGCCTCGAGGCTCGCCGCGGCCTTCCGCCCAAACGGCACCAGCCGCTCTTTCTTGCCTTTGCCGCGCACGCGGACCATCTTCTCGTCCAGGCTGATGTCGTCGAGATCGGCCCCGACCAGTTCGCTGACCCGGATTCCGGTGGCGTAAAAAAACTCGAGAATGGCCCGGTCCCGAAGACCCAGGGCGTCGTCCGAGGGCGGGACCTCGAGCAGCTTGACCATCTCGTCCTCGGATAGGAATCTCGGCACATGCCGGTCGAGTCGGGGCGTGGCCACGACCTTGGCCGGATTGTCCTCGACCCATTTCCGGCGGACGCAGAACTCGAAGAACGAACGGATGGCCGCGAGTTTGCGGGCCGCCGAGGTCTTGGTCAGCTGCTTTTGGTACAGCTCGACCAGAAAACCGCGAAGGACGACATTGTCCACTTGGGGGAGCTTCAGCTTTCTGGCTTCGAGATACGCGGCCAACTGGCTGAGATCGATCTTGTAGCTGGAGATCGTGTGAGGCGAGGCGTTCCGCTCGTGCCGCAGATAAGCCAGGTACGCGTCCAGCTCCTTTTTCATCTTTGTTTTATTTTAGCCTCAAGAGGGAGATGGCACAAGGGAGAGAAGATCCGGAATCGGCCTCGCTCCCGACTCGGGTTTTTAACGCCGTTTCCTCCCCGTCCTTCTCGGCGGCTCAGAACTCCGTCCCGGCTTATTAATTACGGGGGTTTGCCGGGACGTCAAACATGCTTCGCCGGCCGGCCTCTTCCGGGCCGGCTACCCTCGAAGAACGGCTCGGAAAGGCTAATCGTCATGACCTCCGGTCACCCGCAACGGATGAAAACAGCCATTTTTTTGAACGCGATATATCGGCATATGGCTGTTTTCAAGGTAAACCCTCCATGGTCGCTTCGGCCGTTCCCGGATCTTCTCTTATTTAAGCCCACGCAAAATGCTTCCCCCTTTCCTAAAGGGGGATAGAGGGGGATTATTCGAACGGATTAGGATTCCGTGTTTGAAGGGTTTCCGACCCCGGGCTTTTCCGGTCCCGGGATTTCCCCGCCGGCCGGCTTCTCCGCCGGCCCCGGAGTCTGGGCCGGGCTTTCCTTGGCGGCTTTCTCTTTGTCCTTTTTATGGGGGGCCTCGGCCTTGGCCGGATCTCTATATCCGCAGGTCTCGTCCCAGCAGTGGAGGTACGTCCCCTCTTTCTTGGAGGTCTTCTGGAGCAGGAACGGCTTCCCGCACTTGGGACACGGCTTCGCGACCGGCTCGTCCCAGGTGGCGAAGCGGCATTTCGGGAAACGACTGCAACCGTAGAAATACTTCCCGCGGCGCGTCTTGCGTTTGAGGATCGTCCCATCGCAGGCGTTCGGACAAGCGATGCCGGTGTCCGTCTGGTCCTTTTTGATGTATTTGCACTTCGGATAGTCGGAACAGGCGATGAACTGGCCGAAGCGGCCCCACCTCTGGACGAGCTGGGAGCCGCAGGTCGGGCACTTCTCCTCGAGCAGGACGACCTCTTTTTTGACCATGCTTTCCTTAAAGTCGCAGTCCGGATAGGTGGAGCAGGCCCTGAACTGGCCGAAGCGGCCGCTTTTGAGCACGAGCGGCTTGCCGCATTTCGGGCAGGCGCCGTCGAGCGGGATGCCGCTCGCTTTGACGCTTTCCACCTTCATCCCGGCCTTGAGGTCCTTGTCGAGTCGCTCGTAATAGCCCTTGAGCGAAACGCGCCAGTCCTGCCCGCCCTCGCTGATCCGATCGAGCTCCTCCTCCATCTGGGCCGTGAACTTGATCTCCATCAGGTCCTGGAAATTCCGGACGAGGAAATCGGTGATAAACATCCCCAGGTCGGTCGGGACGAACTTGCCCTGGTCTTTGACGACGTAGACGCGGTTCTGGAGGGTGGTGATGATCGGGGCGTACGTCGAAGGCCGTCCGATGCCTTTGGCTTCGAGCTCTTTGACCAGCGTGCCCTCCGTATAGCGGGCGGGGGGCTGGGTGAAGTTCTGTTTGGGTTCAAGGCCCGTCCCGGCGAGCCGGAGCTTCTCGCCCTCATGCGCCGCGGGCAGGTTTTCTTTTTCGCCGTTCTCCCGGTTGGGATAGAGGTCGAGGTAGCCGGCGAACTTCAGGACCTCGCCCTTGACCGAAAAGAGATATTTCGAGGCCGTGATCTCGAACTCGGTCTCCTCGAGGAGCGCGGCGCTCATCTGCGAGGCGAGGAACCGGTTCCAGACGAGCTGGTACAAACTGAACTCCTCGCGTTTGAGATAAGGCTTGACGACCTCGGGGGCGAGGTCGGGGGAAGTCGGCCGGATCGCCTCGTGGGCGTCCTGCGCCCGGTTCTTGTTCTTGTAAAAGTGGGGTTTGGCCGGCACGTGCTTCGGAGAAAACCGGGTCTGGATATATTTGAGCGCCCAGGCTTGGGCTTCGTTCGAGACGCGGACCGAATCGGTGCGCATATAGGTGATCAGGCCGACCGGCCCGAGCTCGCCGATGGGCATGCCTTCGTAGAGCTTTTGGGCGATGGACATCGTCCGCTTGACCGGGTAGTGGAGGCGCTGGTAGGCGTCTTGCTGGAGGGTGCTGGTGATGTAGGGCGGCGGCGGAGTCTTCTTCTTTTCCCGGACTTTGATTTTGTTCAGGACGAAGTCGGCCGTCTTGAGGTCGGCCACGATCGCCGTCGCGCCGGCCTCGTTCACGATCTTGGCCTTTTTGCCGTCGATCTTCGTCAGAGCGGCCCGGAACGGCGGAGGGTTCGACGCCGAGAGATGGGCGAAGATCGTCCAATACTCTTCCGGGACGAAGGCCTTGATCTCCTTCTCGCGCTCGCAGATGAGACGCAGGGCGATGGACTGGACCCGGCCGGCGCTCAATCCCCGCCCGACCTTCTTCCACAGAAGCGGGCTGATGAGGTAGCCGACGAGACGATCCAGGATACGCCGCGTCTGCTGGGCGTTGAACATGTCCCGGTCGAGCTTGCCCAAATGCTGGACGGCCTGTTCGACGGCGGGCTGGGTGATCTCGTGAAGCATGACCCGGTAAATATTCTTGTTCGCCCCTTCGAGCAAGGCGCTCAGATGCCAGCAGATGGCCTCGCCTTCGCGGTCCGGGTCGGCGGCCAGGATGATCGAGCTCGCCTTCGCCGCGGCCTCCTGGAGCTCGGCGACGACCTTAAGCCGCTCGGGGATGACGACATATTGGGGCTCGAATCCGTGTTCCACATCGACGCCCAGCTTGCTTTTGGGCAGGTCGCGGACATGGCCCATGGAGGCCATGACCTTGTAGTCCGAGCCGAGATAACGGTTTATGGTCTTCGCTTTCGCCGGCGATTCGACGATAAAAAGCGCCTTGTCCATCTAAATTCTCCTCTGATAATTCATGCCCGGGCTCTGCTTGACCAGTCCCTTGATCTCAAGGGCGAGCAGGAGGACGAGCAGTTCGGAAGCCGACAGGCTTCCTTTTTCGACCAGTTCGTCGATATGGGTGAGCTCGTCCGGCTTCAACCAGTGATATACAGCCGCCTCGCTGTCGGTCATCAAAGGAAGCGGCCGCGTTTCGCCTTCCTTTTGGGCCAAGAGCGTTTCCCGCAGCGGAGAGCCCAGTTCTTCGGCTACGTCCTCCCAGCTTTCGACGAGCTTAGCCCCCTTCTTGATCAGCCCGTTCGATCCCCGGCTCATGTCCGACGTGACGTTGCCCGGGACGGCCATGACCTCCCGGCCCTGGTCGAGGGCGAAACCGGCCGTGATGAGCGAGCCGCTCCGCTCGGCGGCCTCGACGACCACGACGGCCTGGGCCAACCCGCTGATGATCCGGTTCCGCCGGGGAAAATTGGCCGCGAAGGGGTCCGTGTCCAGGGGAAATTCGGAGAGGGCCGCTCCGCTCTCGGCGAGCTTATCGACGAGCTTGCGGTTCACTCTCGGATAAATATTGTCCAATCCCGATCCTAACACGGCGACTGTCCGTCCTCCTTTAAGAGCTCCCCAATGGGCGGCCGAATCGATGCCCAAGGCGAGCCCGCTCACAACCACTACCCCCCGGGAGGAAAGGTCCTCGGCCAGCCGCTCGGCGACGGCCCTTCCGTAAGGGGAGGGCTTTCGCGTGCCGACGATGGCCACGGCCGGGCCCTGCAGCACCTCCGCGCGCCCTTGAACATAAAGGACGCAAGGAGGGTCGAATATTTCCTTGAGGTCAGCCGGGTACTCCGTATCCCCAAAGGTTACAAGAGAATAGCCTTTCTGTTGGAGTCTGTCAAATTCTTTATGGGCCCGCTCCATCAAGGCCGGCGAACGCAGGCGCGCCGCGCGGTCCATGTCGAATCCGAGACGGCAGAGCTCGGCGTCGGGCGCGCGTAAGGCTTCTCGAGGGCACGGAAACCGGGACAGGATCTTCTGCAGGAGCTTCAGATTGTTCCAGAGAGCCAGGTTCAGGGCCAGCCAGCAGAGGCGTCGCTCGTCCATTTTACTCTCGTAATATTAGCGGTTCGGGTCCTGCCACCGAAGGGCTCAAGGTCAAGGGACGAGCCTTCGGCTCGCCACTCGCCCGTGGTTTTAAATCACGGGCGAGTACGGCGGAAAAGGACCCCCGGGCAAGCCCGGGGCCCCGGCCGCCGTGGAGGTTCGAAGGCACGCCGGTTTCCCCAGCGTGGAAACCGGCTCGCTCCTCGGCTCGCTCTTCTCGGCCTTTGGCCGAGAAACCATGCCCGCTTCGCCTCGGTATGTCCTTCTCCACCTCCAACCTTTCGCCCTAATGCCGATTCGGATCGGCGTCACCCGAACCGTTTCACAAAAAATTAGGAACCCGGTCGGAAAATGGCCTCGCTCCAAATTCGAGTTTTTAACGCCGTTTCCTCTACGTTCGCTCAGCCGATTCCCGACCTTGTCCTTCAAGCCCGCGAGAGTTGTAGGAGACTCAATAAAATAGACGATCGGTTAAAAGAATAAATGTCATTTTAGTCGAAGATATTTGGCGAAGCTTCGTAACTACTCAGGTAGCCAGAAGCCAGAATTCAGGAGACAGAATGAGAATGCCGGCGACGAGATTTGAGGACTCGAGGAGGCCTATTCTCAGGCATTCTGAATTCTGACTCCTGAATACTGTCTACCTGAGTCGTTTCGATTCTTGGTAACTATTCAGGTAGCCAGAAGCCAGAATTCAGGAGACAGAATAAGAATGCTGGCGACGAGATTTGAGGACTCGAGGAGGCCTATTCTCAGGCATTCTGAATTCTGACTCCTGAATACTGTCTACCTGAGTAGTTGCTCGGCCTCGATGGCGATGAGCTTGTTGCGGGAAGTCGCGCCTCGGGCGATCGTGACGCGCGAGCGGGGCACGCGGAAGTATTCGGACAGGAGCTCGATGACCTCGGCGTTGGCCCGGCCCTTGTCCGGCGCCGCCTTCACCCGCACTTTGAGATCTCTCTCCCCCGTCCTTTCGACGCCCGGCGCGGAAGAGCGCGGCTGGACCTTGACGTTGAGGAGCATCTTCATTTTAATTCCGGGGACACTAACTATAATCCCCCCGCTCCCCCCTCACAAAAACGGGGACACGTACCGAATTCAGAAATTCGGAACATGTCCCCACTCAATCATATGCGTAGACTCACCGCGCTGTGATTTTCTTTTCTACTTCAGAATGTCTCTGTACTTTAAAAAGACTTTCTTGAGCTGGTCCCTGGTCACAACGTAACCATTGAGGTTCATCGAGATCGTGGAGCGGAGGGGATCGTTGGACTTGAACAGCACGAATTCCCGGACCAGGCCGACCCGGTTCGCCAAAGCCAGCTTGATCGTCACTTCGATCTCTTTGCCCGCGGCGACCCGCAGCGGAAACTTGGCCGGCTTGCCGTCGGCCGCGAAGCTCGCGTTCTGAAGGACGCATTCGATTTTCAGCTCGAGCTCGCCCCGGTTCTTGATCACGACGCTCGCTTCGAGGTCGTCGCCCTCGATGAGGAGACCGGCGTCATGGGAGTAGCGGTCGAGGTCGATCCGCGGCTGGGGAGGCACGTCAACGGCGGCCGTGACCTTGAGCTGGAGCCGCGGCGCCAGCGGGTCGTCGGAATCCACGTAGATGTATTTCGTCACCTCGCCCTGGTAGCCCCGCGAATTGAAAACGACCTTGACCTTGCCCGATTTGCCCGGTTCGAATTTCGCGGTCTTGTTGTCGTCCTTGTCCGAAACGAGGGCCGCCGTACAGCCGCAGGACGTCTCGACGTTCTTGATGGTCAGAACGGCATCGCCCTCGTTCTTGAAGACAAACTCGAATTTCGGCTCGTCCCCCTGTTTGATCTTGCCGAAATCCTTGGCCTCGTCTTTGAAGACGATCTTGGGTTGTTTGGCCGCCTGGGCGAAGACGGCCGAGGCCAGGAGAAGGGCCAAAACGCCCGCCGCGACGGCCATCGTATTCTTGCGCGCTCGTGTCGTCATGTCGGCCTCCCTCTTTCCTAAAAAATACTCCAAATCGTTCAAATAAGCAAGATGCGGCCCAGGCTTGCAATGCGCAGGCCGTTGCGATATAAAAAAACGCCCGGCCGCCCACTTTTTTCTCAAGGAGACCGGGGCGCGAAAAATGCTCAAAACGATGCGATCGCTCCCGGCCTCCCTGGCCCTTCTGACGCTCTCCGCGCTCTGCGCTTCCGCTCAAGAAAGCCAAAGGGACCGCTTCGAGGTCGGCCTCTATCTCGGGTACGGAAGATCGCGGGCCGAGGGACGTTCGACCTATCACCATGAATGGTCGACGCTCCGCTTCTCGCCCGTCGTCGAGAACGACCTCTTGTCCCTCGATCCCGATCCGGCCCTGTCCGGGGGCGGCTTTCTGTCGTTCTATCCGGTCCGCTTCCTGGGCGTCCAGGCCGGCTTCGGATATCTGAAGACCTCCATGGCCGGCTCGTCCGTCTTTGATCTCAGCCCTCCTTCGGGGTCCGCCCCCGCCCGGAGTGACCGGTGGGAAGGCCGCGGGGAGCTCACCGCCGTCCCCTTGTGTCTCAATCTGGTCGGCCGGACAGGCCCGGCCCAGATCCAGGCCTTCGCCTCCGGAGGGATGGCCGTGTTCCTGAATTCCTTTTTCGCCGGATCCTCGGCCGGTCTCGGCGGAGCGGCGGCGGCCGGAGGAGGAGAGGAAAAGCTCGACGCCTTCAAGGTCCCGGTGACGGTCGAGGACCAGACGTGGACCGCGATCGGAGCCAACTTCGGCGGAGGATTCGACCTCAGGATCGGCAAACGCCTGGCCTTGAGCGCCGAAGTCCGATATTTCCTATGCCCGGCCAGGGACTTCGGTTGGACCTGGACACCCGGCGTTTACGAAGGCCTCGGCAAAAACATCCCCGCCTTGAACCTCAGCCGCGAGACGGCCCAACTCGCCGGCCGAAGAACCACGTCCATGACGATCCGCCCTTCGTTCCTTCACTTCTCGGTCGGGATCAAGTTCTTTCTGCCCGGGATCGTCAAGGTCTCGACGGGGAGCTCGAAATAGCCGACCGCGCGCTTTTCATGTTATAATCCGGGTTGATACGTTCGCGGCGCCAAACCCCGATTTTTAAATCGGGGTAAAAAGCGCCGCTCAGTATTAACCCTGCGCATACCCCGGGCTTCAGCCCGGGGATTCGAATGGGTTGATGAAGGGCCTATCATGAACAAGAACAAAACGAGACCGATCGGATGTCTCATGGTTCTCCTCCTCCTCGCGGGCTCACCGATCTTGGGCGCCGCCCCGATCAAACTGAAGGTCACCGCGGAGCTGGCCAATATCCGGCTCAAGCCGTCGATCAGCAGCGTCATCATCCGCCAGATCGCCCAAGGCGAGATCCTCGAGGCCGTCCGGCAGGAAGGCGAATGGTACTTGGTCAAGATCGATCCCGACGAGAGCGGCAACGCCTCCGGCTATGTCCATGAAAGCCTCGTCCTGCCGCTCGAAGAAATCCCGAAAACGGATCGGAAGATTCAGATCGCGGAGCCCGTCGTAAAACAGGCGGACGAACGGCCGCGGAGAACGGAGGCCGCCGTCCGGGAAACCCAGGCCGCGGCGGGCGGCGAAAGAGCGGCCTCGGCCTGGTCGTTCACGATCTCGGCCGGCGGTAATTACGCCCTCGGAGGCGACATCAACAAGGGCGCGCAAGGCCTGGCCGATTATCTCGGCGCCCAACTGACGGCCGCTTCCGGCGCCACGGTCACCCCCGCCCGCGTGAGCTTCATGTTCGGGGGCGAAGCGGCGATCCCCCTTGCCTCATGGCTTCAGATCACGATCGGAGCGGATTATTTCAGCAGTTCGAAAAACTCCCTGGTCAGCTACGTTCCCGGCCCGGTCACTCCGACGTTCGCGGCCAAACCCCAATTCCAGGCCGTCCCCATCAGCTTAGCCCTGAAAATCCATCCGGTGGAGCCGTTCTACCTCAAGCTGGGCGCTTCCTTTCTCATCGCCGGCGGCGCTTATTATTTCCGCTACGAAAACGATGTTTTTTGGCAGGAGTGGAAGGGGGACGCCAAGGCCCAGGCCTTCGGCTGCTTCGGCGGCTTGGGTTACGATTGGGCCGTCACCGAGAGTGTTGCCTTGGTCTTCGAAGCCCTCGGGCGATATGCGCCGATCAAAGGATTCCGCGGAACGGGAACCTACCAGGACTCCAATATGGTCGACCCGATTTCGGAGGACGGAAAACTCTACGCCTATGACGCCGCCTTGAAGGGCCGGTCCGCTGTCCCGCTGATCATCATCCGCAGCCAGAAACCGACGGAAGCCTACGTCGAGAACGCCCGCGAAGCCGTGATCGATTTCTCGGGCGTGTCCCTGCGCCTGGGCGTCAAGATCAAATTGTAGTTCACTTTTTTCTCAGCAGGGCCAAGTGGTAGGCGTGGAGCCCTCGAAAAAGGGGCTTCACCTTGACCGTTTCGAAACCGGCCGCCCGGGCTTCCACTTCAAATTGTCCCGCTTCGATCATTTTGATGTTCGTCCGGCTCTTGTTGAACAGCCGGCGAATTCTCCGCTGCAGTTTGTGGAATCCGTTCACCCGGTAAAAGGAGACGACGACCCAGCCGGCCGACACGCGGAAAAATTCGCGAAGGACGGCCGCCCGGTCCGAAGGATCATGGACATGATGAAAGAACCGGACCGAGAAAATCAAGCCGAAAAGGCCCGGCGGAAAGGGCAGGCCCCGTTTCGCGTCGGCCACGGCGCCTGCGAAACCGCTCTTATCATTCGCCCGCCGGACCATCTCCAAGGAGAGATCGCTGTTGATGACGGCCCACCCGGCGCTCCGGAGCAATTCCGTGAACCGGCCGTAGCCGCAGGGGAGATCCAGGGCCGGCGCTCCCGTCCGCCCGCCGCCTTCGGCCGCCCGGATGACCTTGAAATAGGCCCGGATCATCCGCGCCTCCCGGGTGTGGACGATCCGCTGATCGATCCCCCGGTAGCGGCGGCGTTCGTAGTCCTCGACCCCCCGTTCGGTGAATCCGGAACGCTCGCCGCTAGGGTTTGAAGAAGACATATTGGGGGGTTCCTTCGATTCTGAGCCGGCGGCCTTGGCCGGCCGCCTCGTTTCCGTCCCGGCCGACGATCCGTTCCACCGGCCGGGAGAATTCGTGCTCGAGCGGCGGACCGTCCGTCCAACAGGCCGCGAACGCCTTTTCCTCTTTTTGAAAAGAGAAGATCTCCGCGCCGGCGGCATCGGCCTTGCCGGTGAACGTGCTTCCGGACAGGATCCCGATCATCGTCCTGAGCGCGGCGAAGCCCGGCCGCCGCCGCCAGGCCGGTTCGCGGCTGTCCACGAGACCATAGCCCGGAGCGACGAGCTGCCACCAATACATGCGCTCGATCAGCCCCGAGGCGAGGCCGAGGAGGTAATACCGGACGAGATAGTCCGCCTGCTCGTCCTCGGTGACGTTGGGCTTGCCCGAAGCCGGCGAATATTTTCCCGTCCCTTCGAGGGGCCAGTTGAATTCGGTGATCCAGGCCTCGCCCGGCCGCCGCGCGGACCGGTCGGCGACCGCTTTGAAAAGGGCGACCTTCATGGCCGCCGTCCAGCCGAACTGGGCCTTCTCGGGAGCTCCGACGCGGTCCACATAGAGGAGCGAGCTGATCTTATCGAAAGGCAGCGCCCTCAGCGTCGGGGGATACAAATGGAACTCGAAATCGATCACTGCCGGCCCGACGAGCTTGAAACCGTACTTCCCGCGGAGATCAAAAGCGGGCCGGGCCAGCTTCAGGTATTCGGTATAATCCCAGACGCCCCATTTCGTCCGGTTCCAAGCGTGCCCGATCTCGTAGAACGGGCAGATGTCATGAAAGCGGGCGAAGACGTCCTCCAGAAAACGCGTCCAGGCCGCCGTTTCGAAAACATCCTCGCGCCGTTGAAGAAGGGCGATGGTCAAGCCGATGCCGTTGGAGTGCAGAAGCCGGAGGAATTCTTCATGGACCTCGAGCCGGTCCTTTTCCCAGGACGGGATGCGGACGAGCGTCTGAGCGACCCCGGCCTCTTTCAAGAGGGCCGCGACCTCGGCGTTTCTCCCGGCGGACGGCGACGAGGAAACGGCGAACATGTCCCGGGCGAACGTCACCGGCCGCCGGAACATTCGTTTCCGATAGCGGCGGTACAAGAAAAGGGCGGGAAGGCCGTCCCGGAGATCGGCCCCGATCATCGAAAAATAGGTCCGCCAGCGCCGGAGATGATGACACGTCCGCTCGGACCGCGGCGCGACATTGTGCGGCTGGTCGGCGAACTCGTTCCATTCGAAGCGAAATTTCATTGGATCTTCAGCCTGCGGGAGATCTTTTTGAGCCGGAGAGCTTTCTTAAATTTGATCCAACCCAAAAAAACGCTTTTGTTCAACTTGTACCAAAAAACAAAAGTTTTCATCAGCGGGCGATGTCCCGCCGCGGCATACCGCTCGAGGAAAAAAGGCCGGAGCGCCGGCGGAACGCCGAGACGGATGAGGTTTTTCGCCCGGGCGGCCGGGCCGATATGTCCGCGCGTGCGGACGCGATTGGTGTCGAGGAAGATGAATCGAAACGCGCCGGCGGCCTCTTTGACCAGAACATTTCCGTCCGAGAGATCGCGGTGGAGGATCCCCTTCTCATGGAGGCGGAACAGCGTTTCAGCCAGGGCCGCCAGGAGGGGCCGCAATGTCTCTCCCGAAGATTCTATAAAAAGACGCCTGATTTCGCGCCCGCCGAAAACGCGCTCGGCGACGAAATA
>Ga0315275_10005846_pt1 | contig 11714 bp, 8 predicted proteins | sample YL17G03_0_MG_FD_205557 | JGI IMG/M metagenome (GOLD analysis project Ga0315275, IMG submission 205557) | Sediment microbial communities from Yellowstone Lake, YNP, Wyoming, USA - YL17G03_0 | ecosystem: Environmental > Aquatic > Freshwater > Lake > Sediment | place: USA: Wyoming | collected... | reverse complement strand
CAAGAAGGAAACGATGTCGCGGATGGCCAAAGACTCGGGGATCACCTATCTCCAGTCGGCTAAGGCCTTTTCCTCCCTTATCGAAGGCATCAAGACCGCCCTCCGGGCCGGGGAAAAGGTCACTTTTTCCGGGTTCGGCAGCTTCGATGTCAAGGAACGGAAGGCCCGGAAGGGCCGCAATCCGAAAACCGGAGAGCAAGTCGCCATCCCCCCCAAAAAAAGGGTCAAGTTCACGCCCAGCAAAAGCCTGAAGATCTCTCTCTGATCCCGGCCGCTGCGCGTTCGTTGGACAGGAGGGGAGGAATCCGTTAAAATAGGCTCTTTTAGAGCCCTTGAAACGCCAAAAAATAACGATCGCCCTGCTTTTCGGCGGCCGGTCCGCCGAGCACGATGTCTCTCTGGCCTCGGCCGCCGCCGTCTACCGGAACATCGACAAAAAGAAATTCCGTGTCGTCTCGGTCTTCATCGACAAGCAGGGCGCTTGGAAAAGGACAACCTCTCCCCTCCTTCCCCCCGAAAAGCTGAAGGCCGGGCCGGCGTTCTCGTTCCTGCCGTGGGGCGGCCGGGGTCCGGGCCGTCTATCCGCCGATATCTATTTTCCCGTCCTCCACGGGCCCTACGGAGAGGACGGCACGATCCAGGGCCTGCTCGAAATGGCGGACGTCCCGTATGTGGGCGCCGGCGTCCTGGGCTCGGCCGCCGGCATGGACAAAGACGTGATGAAAGCGCTCTTTGCGGCCCGGGACCTGCCGATCGTCAAACACCTGACGCTTCTCGATGCGGATTGGCGCGCCGGGAGCGGGGGGGCCCTGGCCCGGATCGGCCGGGAGTTCTCGTTGCCCATCTTCGTCAAACCGGCCAACCTGGGCTCGAGCGTCGGGATCAGCAAGGTGAGCCGCGCCGCGGAGACCGCGGCCGCCATTCGGCGGGCGTTCCGGTTCGACCGGAAGATCGTCGTCGAGCAGGGCGTCGACGGCCGGGAGATCGAGTGCAGTGTCCTGGGCAATGACCATCCCCGGGCGTCTCTTCCGGGGGAAGTCGTCCCCTTCAGGGATTTCTACGATTATCGCGACAAATACATCGACGGAAAGACAACCTTCCGGATTCCGGCCGACCTTCCGTTGGAAACGATCACGAGAATCCGGAGCCTGGCCGTCGAGTCGTACCGGGCCGTGGGCTGCTCTGGGATGGCCCGCCTCGATTTCTTCCTCGAGAAAAAAACCGGGGAGATCTTTGTCAACGAGATCAATACGATTCCCGGTTTCACCGAGATCAGCATGTACCCCAAACTCTGGGCAGCGACCGGCCTGCCGTTCGGCCGGCTGGTCGAGGAGCTCGTCCGCCTGGGTTTTGAACGGCACCGCCTCAAGAAACGGTGCGGCATGAGGCCGGCGCGATGAGGTTCCTGGGCATCGATTACGGCGACAGGAACATCGGCCTCGCGCTGAGCGATCCCCTGGAGTTTACCGCCCAGCCGCTCGGCCAGTACATTCTCCGCAGCGAGCCCGAAAACAAGGCCTATTTCTGCGACCTGGTCAAACGGCAGGACGTCGCCCAGATCATCATCGGTTTTCCTTTGCGCATGGACGGGAGTCCGGGAACCCGCGCCCGGAAGACGCAGGAATTCGCTGCCTGGCTCGAAAAGGCCAGCGGACTGCCCGTCGTGCTCTGGGACGAACGCCTGACCACCCAGCAGGCTGTAGGCATCATGCAGGAACAGCGGGTCCGGGCGAAGGTGAAGCGGTTCGTCGAACACCAGATTTCGGCCGCCCTCATTCTCCAGTGCTATCTCGACCTCAGGCGCCTCCAGGGTCATGCTCCTCAGGATCGCTAAAACCGCCTTCTCCCTGGCGCTCCTCGTCCTCTTCGCGGTTCTCCTTTTCGTCGCCATCGAGCTTTACCGGCCCCTGAACATGCCGGAGGGCAAAGCCGTTTTCGTGGTCGAAAAAGGCATGGGCGCTGCGTCCGTCGCCCGGGCTTTGAAAAACAGGGACTTCATCCGGGCGCGCCTTCCCTTGGTGGCCGCTTATCGCCTCTTTTTCCATCCCGCGAAAATCAAGGCGGGAGAGTATGAGCTGGCCCGGCCCCTTCGCGAAAAGGGCCTCCTCGACATCCTGGTCAAGGGACGGGTGATGCTCCATTCGGTGACCGTCCCCGAGGGGCTGACGGCCCGGGAGGTCCTGCCGCTCGTCTCCTCCCTCCTCGCCGACGGCGACAGCGGGTTCGAGGCGGCCGTCCACGACGCGCGGCCGGTCGCGGCTCTCGATGACCGGGCCGGCGACCTCGAGGGCTATCTTTTTCCCGAAACATACTCGTTTCCCAGGGGCGTCGCCGCCGCCGAAGTCGTCGGGACCATGGTGAATCAGTTCAAAGGCGTCTTCGGGGAGCCCTGGAAGTCGCGGGCCGGGGAGCTCCGGATGTCCGTCCGCCGGGCCGTCATCCTGGCGTCTCTCATCGAAAAGGAGACATCCATCCCCGGGGAGAAGCGCCTGGTCTCGGCCGTATTTCACAACCGGTTGAGAATCGGCATGAAGCTCGACTGCGACCCGACCATCATCTACGCCCTGAAGCTCAAGGGCGCCACCGCCGGACGGCTGACCCGTCAGGACTTGTCGCTGGATTCTCCGTATAACACCTATCGCCACGCCGGGCTCCCTCCCGGACCGATCTGCAACCCGGGGAGGCAGGCGCTCGAGGCCGCCCTCTACCCGGCTGCCGAGCCCTATCTCTATTTCGTCGCCAGGGAGGACGGCGGCCACCGCTTCAGCCGCACCTTTTCCGAGCATGCCGCCGCCGTCCGGGTCTACCGGAAAAAGCGCTGAGGTTCTGGGCAAGGTGTATGCGCGACTCTTGCAAAAAAAGCGGATTCTGATATAGTAAAATTTCTATTTTTCCGGATCGGCCGGGCCTGATAAGAGATGGCATTGTTCTTGCAGTTGTGGGGTCCCGGACGCGAACGGTTTTTTCAAGGAGGATTCATGAGCGCCAAAAAAATCATCGTCCCCGTGCTCGTGGCCGCCGTCGCCTTGAGCCTAATGACGGGTCTGAACGCCGGCCAGAAGCAGAAAGACAAGCCGCAGGCCAAGCAGCCGGAGCAGCAGGAAAAAGTCTTTATTCCCAAGGAAATCAAGGCCATCCTCGCGGAAGGCATGGCGACAAAGCAGGGACGCCAGGACATTCCCTTCAGCATTTTCTACCATCTCTTTCTTCCCGCCCAGCAGAATTTACACGACATCTTTTTCCTGAAGATCAAGAACAGCGCCCTCGGGTTCGCCCCCGTATCCGCGACGCCGGCCGTCCCCCCCGCTCCCCCAACCAAGGGCCCTCAGCAGACCGCCGCGCAGGAAACGCCCCAGGTCCTTCAGGCTAACTTCTATCTTTTCATTCAATTCAGCGTGTTGAAAGAAGGCGCGCAGCCGGAGAGTGTCAAGGAAGTTTACGTTCCCTGCACGATCCAGGTGCCGGCCGCCGGGTTCGACCTGGAAGCCGAGGACACTTATACTTTCGGCTATCCGATGCCCGCGGGGCATTATCTTCTGGCGCTCGCGATAACGTCGCCCGACCTCAAGAGGATCGGCAGCGCGTATTATGATTTCAGCGTTCCCGACCCAAGCGAGTATGCCAAATCGCTCGAAACAACGCCCATCTTCTTCGTCAAGGAGATGGAGCAGATGGAAGGGGTCGAGACCCGCACGGTCCTTCACCGTGGTTTCTTCACCTATTCCGTTCTCAAGGTCGTCCCGAACCTGGAGAAAATCTTTTCCGCCGGCCAGAATCTCGACATCTTCTTTTTCATCTTCGGAACACAACCCAACGCCCAGAATCAGTACGACATCGAAGTGAATTTCGAGGTCAAGAAGGGCGAAGAATCCTCCGTCCGGTGGGCGCCGCAAGCCTACGCGAACCCCCTGGTCAGCCAGCCGCTGCCGCTGAAGCAGACGCTCAACATCAAGACGGGCGACCAGGAGAAAACAGAGACGAAGGACCTGCCGCCCGGCGACTACACGCTCGTCGTCAAGATCACGGACAAAGTCTCTGAAAAGACTGTTACCAAGACTGTCGATTTCACGATGAAGTGAGGCCCTCCCGGCCGTTTATTTCTTGAGGGCCTCCAAAAGCTGGCTGGCGATCGGCGCCTTTTCGTGGCCGGGGGCCAGTGCCAGAAATTTATCCAGGTTCTCCACGGCTTCCTTCACCTTGTTCAGGCCGATCTCGACCGTTCCCAGCTGATAGTAGGCGTCGGCGAATTCCGGTTTCAGGACGATGCATTTCTCGAAGGAAGCCTGCGCCGCGGCGCTCTCGCCCGTGGCGGCCTGCAGCAGGCCGAGATTATAAAGCGCATCCTGTTCATCCGGGCTGAGCTCGACGGCCTTCAGGTAATATTTCTTCGCCTCTTCCAGTTGTCCTGCCTTGCCCAGGGTCTCAGCCAACTCCTTGTTGACCCCGTAGCCTGAAGGGTTCAGATCCCGCGCCTTGGTGAAAGCGGCCAGCGCCTCGGCGCCCTGGCCGAGTTTCTTGTAAGCCAGGCCGCGGTTGAAATAGTAGGCCCACTGGAGCTCGTTGAGCTTGACGGCCTCCTGGTACGACGCCGCCGCCTCGGCGTACTTGGCCTCAGCATAGAGCTTGTTCCCCTTGACGAACAGGCGGTCGGCGTCTGAAAGGGCGCGCTCCGCCGCGGCCTCGACCGCCTCCAGCTTGGCTTCGAATTTCGAGGTTGCGTCGATGCTGACCTTGATCTCCACCGTGCGGCTGACATATCCCGGCTTGCTGAGCGTGACCTGATAATAGCCGGGCTCGAGGCCGACCTGGGTGAAATGTCCCTCTTTTCCCGTCGAGAGCTCGATTTTGGCGCTCGTGCGCTGGGACATGATCACGACGGAGACCTTATCCAAAGCGTTGCCCTCAGCGTCCGTTACGCGGCCTTCGATCTTGCCCCGGACCTGTGCCAAGCCGGCCATCGCCAGCCAAGCGGACAGAAGGCAGATCATCCCGGTCTTAGGCCACAGGCCAGAGGATTTCGGCGCTTCGCTCATGCTTATCGTCTCCTTATCAGCGCGTCTTTTGTATAACAGATTTCGACCGGTGCCGCAAAGAGCGGGAGAGCGGCTACTTAAGCCCTGCTTGAGCGCTTCGAATCATATCTTTGACGGCGGGCTGATGGGGGTCGATGTCGAGGGACTTCTGGAGCAGCGGCAGAGCCTTATCGCTCTGACCAAGGTGAATGTAGCACTCGCCCGCCAGGTTCAGCACGCTCACTTCCGTGGCCTCAGCCATGAGCTTTTCGAGATAGGCGACGGCAAGAGCCCACTCCTTAAGCCCCGCGTGAGCGGCGGCCATGATTTTCGCCGCCTCGCTGCCGCCGGGCGCCTCGGCGAGGGGGCGGGCGGCTGTCAAGGCTTCCTGGTACCGGCCGAGGGCGAAGTGGGCTTGGGCGGACAAGAGCCGGCTGCGAGGCTCCGCCTTAAGCCTGAGGGCCTGCTCGGCCGATTCCAGAGCCTGGGGATATTGTTTGGCCAGGTAATATTCCGTCCCCAGCCAAAACAGGTGTTCCGCATTCGGAAAAGCGGGGTGGACCCTGGAATAGACCCATGGGAGGACAGGATAGACCTGGGAAAGCAGCACGAAATTTCCTCTGGCTGACGCGCCCTTTTGGCCGTCCCCGTCAAGCAGAGATACCTCTACCGAGTAGTAGCCCGGCTTGAGCGATGCCAGAGAAAACAGGCCGCTGTCCAGCCCTTCACCGCCCGCCGCATCGGCCACCTCGAGCGGCGTCTTGTGGCTCAGGGCGATGGCTTCGGCGTCGGCAGGCCGCACTTCCACGAGGAGCGCGGCCGTACGGGAGTTTGCCTTGGCCGGCGCGCCGGGAAACTGGACGAAGACGCCCATCTCGCCGGGAGGAAGGAACTCGTTTTGGGCGTTCACAAGATAGTGTTTGTCCCCGAAAGCGAAGGCCCGCAGGCCGGCGCTGCGGCCCCCTCCCGTCGTCTCGCGGCTGAGGTAGAGCAAGACACCGGCCGGGCCGTTTTCCTGCGGCTGGGGAACCATGAACGGCGCGCTGAAGGACGTAAAATCCTGGGCCGTCTTGTTCTTGAGCAACCCTAAGAGCCTGAACCGCCCCGGTATGACGGGAAGCACATCCTGGAAGGCGAACCGCTGCCGTTCATGAGCCTTGTACTGTTCCGCGGTGACGGTCAGGGGAATCTCTTCGGTTTTTTCGAGGAGGAGGGTACCCGACGCGTCTTCGAGCCGGAGGACAAGTTCATAGACCGCCTGAAAGCGTTCTCCCCGGCCGACGAAGTTGATTTTCTTGGGCTCGAGCGCCCAGTGGACAAAGGGCTGACCGCCGTTCCGGAACACCTTGGCGGAGAAGCTGCACTCGATGAACCGGTCCGTGTATTCAGTGGTGATATAATCTTTGTAGGTTAGATAGTCGCGGGTGTAGGCGTCGGAAACCTTTTTTTCCGGGTAGGCCCCGATGCTGGCCAGGACCGAGGTCGAGGAGATGATCGGGGCCATGAGGTTCTGGTCCCCGGGGAGATAGCTCAACGCGGCGCCCGCGAGCTCGGAGTTGACCTTCTTGATGATCTGATAGGCGCCGGCCCGTGTCATCGCGCGTGAGGAGAGAGTGGGTACGACAAGGCCATCCGGACCGTCGGTGCCGGGAGAGTACAACCGGTACTCCCCCATCCCCTGCGGCTGAAAAAAGATCAAGTAAAAGTAAGGCGGCAGGCCGTACTCGACCTCTCCCTTGTAGAACCAGAGCTCGAGCGGCCAGATCTGGGATTGGGTGAGAAAGGTCTGTCGCTCCAGGGGCGGGCCGAGGAGCAGATAATAGAACCCGCGCTCGGTCTGACTGCCGCGCTTCGAAGTGCCCCGGCCGAAATTCTGGTCGGCGAACCGGATCCTCTCCGTGTAGGCTTTGGCGAATTCGTTCTCGTCGGTGTCCGGGAGAGTGTCCCGCTGCCGCCAGAAGAACTTGATGAACTTTTCCCGGTCGGTGTCGGTCTTGAGCCGGGAGAATATTTCCCGTTCTACCTTGGTGATGATCGGCGAAACGTCTTCGAGCCATTCCCGGTATCGCGGAGCGAGGTCCTGCGCCGGGAAAGCGACGGCGCTCAACAGGCAGAGGAAAAGGGATGCAGCCAGCATCTTTATCGGACCGGTCATCGGGTTTTCAAGTTAGCACAACCGCCCGGTCGTTTCAAATTCCCTTTCGCCGCAGATTTCGTCGTATTGTCTTTTTTCCTGAGGGTTCCATTTTTTTGGAGTCAGTTCAATAATTTGGATGTCCGGAATCGACCGGGCGAGCATTCTGCTGTCCAAATCCATTGAAAATACAATATTTGGTTTTCACTTGCTATGTGGCACGAACTTTGCTAATAAAAGGGACTTAAAAGCAGGCCATTAAGAATACAGGAGGTGACGATCGAACGATTAGAGCAGAAGCTTTTGGAATCGGATGGATGAACGCTCGCACTTCATGAGCAACGGGAAAGGAGAATGAATGAAAGTTAAATCACTTGCCGTCTTAGCCGCCGCGCTCCTGGCCCTGGCTCCGGCCGCCTTTTCTCAGTCGAGAGAGACCGGCGCCATCGTGGGCGCGGTTCTCGACCAGCAGGGAGAATCGCTTCCCGGTGTCACGGTGACGGTCAGCGGCCCGAACCTGATGGGCACGCGCAACTTCGTCACGGACCGTCTGGGCACTTACCGGTTCCCGGCCCTGCCCCCCGGGGCATATTCCGTCAAGGCCGAACTCCAGGGCTTCAAGACCGCCGTCCGGGAAGACATCCGGTTGACGACGACGACCCGTCTGACCGTGGACTTGACCATGATCCAATCGGTCGTCGAGGAGGAAGTGACCGTCCTGGCCCATTCGCCCACGGTGGACATCAAGTCCACCGAGACGGCCTCGGTCACCCTGTCGAACGATATCCTGAGGAACATCCCCTACAGCCAGTTCACCTCGGATATCGTCAACATGGCGCCCGGCGTCAACGGAGACGTCGCTTTCGGCGCCTCGAGCGATACGGGCATCGCCTACACCATGGACGGCGTCAACGTCGCCGACCCCGACGCGGGCTCGGCCTGGGTCTTCTTGGATCATAACATCATCGAGGAAGCCAAGGTCATGGGTGTCGGCCTGCCGGCCGAGTACGGGAATTTCACGGGCGTCATCTTCAACCTGGTCACGAAGTCCGGGGGCAACCAAGTCTCCGGGCACGTCGAGTTCGACCTGCAGGGAAAAGCGAAGGTCGAAGATGAGAGCCTGAATCAGTGGTATGACGGCGCCTTCTGGCAGGCCGCCAACAACGACGCCTATCTCGGAGATTTTCCGGAGCTGACGGCCCCGCGGTTGGCCCTCCAGGACGTCAACGCTCATCTCGGCGGCCCGATCAAAAAGGACAGGCTCTGGTTCTATGTCGGATTGCAGTACTACCGCAACCGCGAATTTCCGACCGGCTTTCCGCAGGCAATCGATTATAAGCAGCCCAGGAGCTTCTGGAAACTAACATCGCAACTGACTCCGGACACCAACCTCACGGTCTCCCTCGAAGTGGACACTTACAACGGGGTGAACCGCGACGGAAGCGTCACGGTCACTCCGGAAGCCACTGTCAATCAGAAATCGCCGGAGGTCGTGGGCAACTTCAGCCTCACCCACATCATCAGCCCCGCGTCGTTCTTCGACGTCAAGGGCGCTTACTTCTGGGGCTATTACTATCTCGACCCCAAGACCGGCCAAGACCTCCACACCCACCTTGATCTGAACGAAAACACGTGGCTCTATAACTCCGGTTATTACTCTTATCAGGACCGTAGCCGGCTCCAGGTCAACGCCAGCTACACTCACTTCGCCGAGGATTTCATCCGGGGCAATCACGATTTCAAGTTCGGCGTCGAGGTCGAGCGGTCGGGTGCGAGAAATCGCTACGGCTATACCGGGAACGGGCAGGATGCGCTGTTCGGCAACACGGGTCTGCCGTTCACCCAGTTCCAGGACTATCCCGGGGAGCCTTTTGCCGGGCCAATGGGTCAGTATCTCGCCTACCAGTACGAAGGCTATGACAAGAATTCGCCCTACACGCGTGTCGAAGGGTTCGCCCAGGATTCCTGGCAGATCACGCCGCGGCTGAACCTCAACCTGGGCGTCCGTCTCAGCCAGAACTGGGGGTTTGTCAAGGACGTCAGCGGCGCGGTCTACAATACCTTCCGGGTCGCCCCCCGCCTCGGGTTCACCTACGATATTCTGGGCGATAAGACGACGGTCTTCAAGGCCCATTACGGCCAGTACACGGAGGGCATGTTCGCGAGCTACCACGACCGGCTCAACCCGGCCTCGGCCTTCAAGGACGCGGTCAAGTATTACTGGGACACCGACATCAACAAGTTTGTGGAGTACGCCCGGACGGTCCACGAGGAACTCTACAAGGTCGCCGACAACATCAAGCATCCCTATCTGAACCAGTTCGTGGTCGGCATCGAGCGGGAGCTCTTCAAGGACACCTCGTTCAGCGTCAACTACATCAACCGCCGCTGGAACGATATCATCGGCATCTACGACACGAAGGCCATGTACGCGCCGTACACCGCGACGGTGGAGGACCTCGGCAATCAGAAGTTCGAGATCTGGGAGCGCACCGAAGAGACCGTCGACACCCACGAATACATCATCGCCAACATCAAGAAGGGCGACCCGTGGGTGAATCTTGAACCGTTCCGCAAGTACTGGGGGCTGGAGTTCGTTTTCAACAAGCGGTTCTCCGACCGGTGGCAGCTCCTCGCTTCCTACGTCTATTCCAAGGCGACGGGGACGATCGACAACGGCATGGCCGACGACATCGGCTACGGCTCCCGGGACAGCATGAACACCGACGACCCGAATTTCTGGATCAACGACGAAGGCACTCTGACCGGCGACCCGACGCACCAGATCAAGGTCCAGGGCACCTACATCCTGCCGCTCGGCATCAGCTTCAACGTCTACTACCACGGAGTAACGGGAAACGCCTGGACGACCAGGTACCGGACCACGCGGCTCAACCAGGGAAGGGTGACGTTTCTCGCCGAGCCACGGGGAGCGAACCACTACCAGATGGCCAATCTCCTCGACCTCAGGCTGGAGAAAATCTTTACGCTGCAGAATCGCTACAAGCTCGGCCTCATCTTGGACGTCTTCAATGTCTTCAATGACGACACGATCCGAAGCTGGGGCACGCGAATCGGGTACGACTGGACTCCGGGTGAGTTCCCGTCGAGCGACGGTCACGAAGACATAACCATCGTCAACCCGCGCCAGGCCCGGGTCGGCATCCGGCTGATCTTCTAGGAGGTCCACCCGCAGAAGCAGACACAGAATTCATTCAGAGCAGCACCGGGGACGGCCTGCGAGGCGGGCCGTCCCTTTTTTTATCCTGGCGGGCGTGCTGTCGGCTTTCAGATAAAGGCCATAATCGAAATTCAGGAAGATCGGCAAGCCTTGCGTCGCGGGGGCGATAATCCCGCTACGAGAAAGCTCGCTATTTCTATCAAGTTTCGAAGGCAACAACCCATCGGAATCTATATCGTCGATTTTGTGTGTCTTGAAAAAAATACTATAATCGAGGTCGACGGAGGCCAGCACGCCGCCCAGAGTGTAGAAGACTCCCAACGGGATGAATTCTTAAGAAAACAGGGCTTCAGAGTTCTTAGATTCTGGAATAATGAGGTCTTAGGAAATATCGGTGGAGTTATTGAGAAGATCAGGTCGAACATATAAATCACCCTCCCCTCTCTCCCCTCCCCTCAAGGGAGGGGAGACACCGCGTCTGGCCGTGGACGGGATGTTCATAAAAAAACGGTGCGATTCAGCGCGAGCCGGATCAAGTCGATGAGAAAGAAAATTCTCCTGGCCGGGCTGGCCGTCACGGCGATCGCCGTGGGCGCCGTCGTCATCACGATCCTCCGCCGGGGTGCGGATTTTGACGGGCTGCGGGGCGGGAAGGACCTGAACGTCATCCTGATCACGCTCGACACATGCCGGGCAGACCGGCTCGGCTGTTACGGATTCACCCAGATCCAGACGCCGGCGATCGACGGCTTCGCCGCCCGCGGCATCAGGTTTAAAGACTGCATCGCACAGACGCCGCTCACCCTGCCCTCGCACACGTCGCTCTTCTCCGGCACCCTGCCGTTTTTCCACGGCGTCCGCGATAACGGGGGCTTCATCGTCCCCCCGGAACTCGAGACCATGGCCGAGGTGTTCAAAGAAAACGGCTACGCCACGTCCGCTTTTGTCGGCGCCTATGTCTTGGATTCGAAGTGGGGCCTGTCCCAGGGGTTCGATTTTTACTACGACAAGTTCGACCTTGGCAAGTTCGAGAAGATCTCGCTCGACTCCGTCCAGCGGCCGGCCGACGAGGTGATCGACGAAGCCCTGAAATGGCTGGAAACCAACCAGACTAATAAGTTTTTCACCTGGATCCACCTCTACGACCCGCACACTCCCTACCAGCCGCCCGAACCCTTCAAGTCAAAATATTCCAAGAATCCCTATGCGGGCGAGATCGCCTTCGCCGATTCTCAGCTGGCCCGGCTCTGGAGCTGGCTCGAGGGTGTCGGCCTCACCGACAAGTCGATCCTGGTCTTCGCCGGCGACCACGGCGAAAGCCTGGGCGAGCACGGCGAGTCGACCCACGGCTTCTTTGTTTATCAGGAGGCGATCCAGGTGCCCCTCA
>Ga0315275_10005845_pt1 | contig 11714 bp, 9 predicted proteins | sample YL17G03_0_MG_FD_205557 | JGI IMG/M metagenome (GOLD analysis project Ga0315275, IMG submission 205557) | Sediment microbial communities from Yellowstone Lake, YNP, Wyoming, USA - YL17G03_0 | ecosystem: Environmental > Aquatic > Freshwater > Lake > Sediment | place: USA: Wyoming | collected... | reverse complement strand
GCATACGACGCCACGAAGTACGGCCAGCTGTCGCCGAACCCATATCTGGAAGTGACGACGTCGGGCGCGGAGGTGGCGATTCACTTCCAGTTCGCAACCTACGCGCTGCGCAGCGGCGACTGGAATTCGATGCGACCGGAACTCGAGAAATGCGCGACCGCGACGCTCGCGCAGCACTTCCCGTCATTCGGGGGCTCGGTGCTGTCAGTGCAGTCCGTGACTCCGGTCGATCTCGAGCAGTCATGGAACCTGACCGAGGGTGACCTCAATCATGGCCAACTGATCCTCGACCAGATCTTCTTCATGCGGCCGCTGCCGGGCTGGTCGAATCACCGCACGCCGATCGACGGCCTGCATCTCTGCGGGTCGGGCCTGCACGGCGGCGGCGGCATCAGCGGCACACCGGGCCGCAACGCGGCGCGCATCTTGTTGCGGGCCTAGCACTCGCGACTTGTGCCGCCGGTCGGCGCGAGCGAACTGGCCCGCGCCGACCAATCGTTTTCATGCCTGGCTCAGAGGTGCCCGCCCGACGCCGCCAGCTGCATCATCTGGCTCATGAGCGACTGCATCTCCGCGACGCTTGTCACGCCGGACCGATTCATCGTCATGTTGCCGATGAACGTGGCCATCGACGTTGCCAGCTGACTGGTGCCGACGGTCGACATCATGCTGCCGCCGCCCATCATTCCACCCATGCCGTTCATGTTGATGGCAGTGCCACCCATCCTGCCGTCCATGATTCCATCCGAGGCGTCGTCGAGCATCACGGTGACCATCGACGACGACGAAGTCGTCATCCCCAGGTCGTGGGCTGCCTGCGACATCGCTGCCAGCATCATCCCGTAGTTCTTGGACTCGAGGCTGGCGCCGTTCGCCGACCCCGCAACGGTGGGATCGATCGGGTGCATCATGACGATGTCGGCGTTCGGGCCCACGTACGCAGCACCGATGCGCGAGTTGGCCATCGTGGCGTTGGCCATGGTCATGCCACCCGCCATGTGTTCGGCCCATGCCTGTGCCATCGAGGTCAACGGAGTGACCTGGACGCCGGCCGTCGTCGACCCAGCCGTGACGGTGACCGCGGGAACGACGCACGTCAGCTCGTCGGCATCGAGCATGTTCATGCGGACGCCGGTCGCCTCGTCCAGGTACGAGCCGCCGTGGACCTGCAACATGACGGGACCCGCATAGGCGTCCAGCGTCATCGTGAAGTTGCCGCTCGCGTCGGTCGTCGCGCTGCCGAGTTGACTGCCCGTGGCGCCATTGTTGATGGCGAAGGCCTTGACCGCCGCACCACTCACGGGACCTTTCGTTGCCGTGCCGCTAAGGGTTCCCGTGGTCACCGCCGCCGGGCCGCCGCTGCTGTTACCGCTGCCACTGCCGCCGCAGCCGACCAGCAACGAGACAGCAAGGGCCAGGGCAGAGAAGCCGATCATCACGCGCGGTTGTCGCACATTCATCGTGAACATTTGAGATCTCCGTTGTGGCCGCAGTGGGCCGCAGGAAAGCCCTGACCGGAGGCCGCACAGCGGCCTCCGGCCACGGTACTTACTTGACGGCCGGCTTGGCCATCGCACGGTGCTCGGCCGCGAGCGCCCGATACTCCGTCGCAGCTTCGCGGTACTGGCTCACCAGCCGATTGCAGTGCGAGGCCATCGACTGCGTGCCTTTGGCACCGGCCGCCTTGTAGGCCTTTGCCATCGACTCATGGCTGGCCGCCATCTCGTCGGCCGCCTTCGCCTCGGCGTCGTACCTGGCCGCAATGGCCTCGTGATCGGCAGGCGTACGCGCAGCAGCGATCTGCGCCTCGGTGACGTCCGTCGCCTGCGCGATGGAGATCGGGGTGGCAACGGAGAAGACGAGGCCGGCCGCGACGATGCTCGCCGCGAAGATTGAATTGAAACGCATGTGGTTAAACTCCAGAAGCAAGTGACTGACGAATCGGGCGATCGATGGATCGTCCCGTGTACGAGCGCGAGGAAAACGCGAACTTACTTCGGCGGTCGAAGGAGTTTGAAAAGTGGCGTATCGAAGACTGGAGTGACCAGCACCATTTCCGCCGCGACAGGCGGACTCGGATCAAGCACCAGGAACCGAACGGTCCCGAGTGCCGGAGTATGCGCACACGGGCAGGAGCACGCTGCATGGCAGTGGCAACGTTGTCCGTCCTGATGGCAGCCACCGTCCATGTCAGCCGTCATGTGAGCGCAGTCGCCCGCGCCCACGCTCATCGCACCATCCCGGGTCATGCCTGCACAGCCCGCGTCGCCTGAGGGAATCGCCTCCGCGTGCGTGAACGGCGCGATCAACAGCTGGAGAACCAGCAGCAGCGACGCGAAGTACGGTGACCATGCCCGGCGAGCCATGATCACAACCGTACTCGTTCTAAACGCACAGACAAATCGGTAGGTTCCCGTAGTTGCGAGGGACTGTCGCGCGCAGTTCTGACTGCCCCAACGACTGTTGGTTCCGCTTCGGCCCATCTGATCGGGAATCGGAGCCGACTACCGATCCTTGGTCCTGGCGATCCAGGCGTTGATCCGGGATTCGAGCACGTCCAGCGGCAAGGGCCCCGCATTCAACAGCTCGTCGTGGAACGCCCGGATCTCGAACTTCGGACCGAGCTCCGCCTGCGCACGCTTGCGCAGCTCCAGGATCTTCAACTGACCCAGCTTGTACCCGAGCGCCTGGCCGGGCCACGCGATGTAGCGGTCCATTTCGGCGTCGGACGCGGGCGGCAGGTGTTCGTTCCAGTAGTCGACCATCTGCTGGCGCGACCAGTGCTTGCCATGCACTCCGGTGTCGACCACGAGCCGCAACGCGCGATACAGCTCGCTGCGCAGCCGCCCGAGGTCACTCGCCGGGTCCTGGTAGAAGCCGACCTCCTTGCCGAGGCGTTCGGAATACAGGGCCCAGCCTTCGACGTAGGCGTTGTAGTCGTTTGCGACGGCGCGGTGAAACGGATGCAGCCCCGGCAGCTCCTGCGCAATCGAGATCTGCATGTGGTGACCGGGCACGCCCTCGTGATATGCGGTCGCTTCGTCGTCGAGCATGTCGCGTGTCGCGTAGTCGTACGTGACGACCCAGACCTGGCCGGGTCGCGAGCCGTCGGGCGTGCCGGCGATGTATTGCGTCGAGCTTTCCTTCTCCATGAAGGCCGGCACGCTGGTCACCACCAGCTTGCTCTTTGGCAGCAGACCGAACAGCTGCGGCAACTTCGGCTCCATCTGGCCGATGAAGTGCGTGTACCGGTCAAGGACCTGCTGGCGCGAAGTCCCCTTGAGCTTCGGGTCGGCGAACACGGCTTGTTCGAAACTCTTGCGATCGGCGTACCCGGCCGACTTCGCCAGCGCCGTGATCTGGTGCTCGAGGTCGGCGACCTGCGCGAGCCCGATCTCGTGGATCTGGTCGCTGGTCAGGCTGGTCGTGGTCTGCGTATGGATCGCGTAGCGGTACCGCGCATCCCCGTCCGGCAAGGACCACACGCCGAACTGCTCACGGCCCTGCGGCGCGTACTCCTCCGCCAGGAACGTCCTCAGCCGGGCATACGCGGGACGGACCTTGCCATCGACGGCAGCAAGGATGTCGTCGCGAAGCTGCTGGCGGTCGGCCGCCGGGAATGAAGCCGGGATGTTGGCCACAGGCACCGCGAAGGGGCTGGCTGCCCCAGCCGCGTCGGCCAGGGTTGCGCTTTGCACGACGGTTTTCTCGAGCAGGTAGCGCGGCTGCATCAACCCGTCCTTCAGTCCCGCCCGCGAACGTTCGATGACCTGGTCGATCGCGACCGGGATCGCGTTGAGTCGAGCGATGTAATCGCGGTAGTGCTGCACCGTGTCGAACGGCGCGTAGCTCGCGATCTGCGGCAATGTCAGGTGCACGCCGTTCATCTGGTCGATCACCATCTCGTGATTCTTCAGACGGATCGACTCGAGCCGGTCGGTCAGCGTACGCACCAGCAGCAACTGGTCGAGGCGGTCCGCGTCGGAGAGGCCCGACGTGTCGATGCTCCGCGCACGCTGGAACAATGCGGCGGTCTGTGCGCGCACCTCCTCGACGTGTGCGAGTGAGTAGTCGGTCAGCCGGTCGTTGTATTTGTACTCGCCGAGCATCGTCGCGAATTCGGGATTCTCGCGCAGATAGAATTCCCAGTAGTCATCCGCGACTGCCCTGAGCTTCTCATGGCGAACCTGGATGTCCGGGACCGGCTTTGGCCTGGCCTTCGACTTGTGCGTCGCAGCCACCGCGCCCAGGACGGGCACCAGCACCAGCGCAACCATGATCAGTCGCACCACCTTCAGGCGGAAGGCCTTACCCATCAATCGCCACCCCTCAGCGGTCATTCCGCTCTTGCCAATTCTGGACGATACAGCAGCGCACGCTGCCAGCGCGCCCTCTCCGCATCACGTGCCTGCGCCGTCACCTGCCGCGTACGCGCAACGCAGGCGTTCGTGAAAATGCCACACGCCCGCCTCGCGACCCGGGCACAGCCTGCCCGCCCGATAGTGACCGGACGCCAGACCTTGCTGGACGCGCTCGCAGATGTCGACGTCCTCCTCCTGGATCGCGTTGGTGAACTCGCGATCATTGTCGATTCGCGCGTAGGCCGCGTCTGTCGGCGTGTAGAACCACTCGAACTCGACGCGACACCGCCCGGGACCCAACGGCAGCACGCGGTTGGTCTGCAGTCTTCCGGGCATCACGTTCAGCATCACGTTGGGATAGATGAAGTAGTAGTACGCCTGGCCATCGCCGTACACGTCGTCGCCGCCCTGCAGCGGGGAGTGCTGCAGCGAATACCACTCGAACAGCTCGACCTCGTAGCTGCGGTAATCGACGACCCTGGCCAGCGCCGGATGAATCAGCGGGACGTGGTAGCCCTCGAGGTAGTTGTCGACGTAGACCTTCCAGTTGCATGCGATGTCCCAGGCGTCGCGCCGCACGAACTGCATCTTACCGAGCTCGACGGGAGCGATGCGGTCCGTGATGCCGGCGTAGATGCGCCCGAAGTCCGGCACGTCGTCAGCGAGCGCGACGAAGACGAGGCCCTGCCACTCCCGCACGCGAAACTGAGGCAGCCGGACGTCCGCCACCCGGAAATCCCGTGCACCCTGCATTTCAGGCGCAGCGACCAGCTGACCTTCCTGGTTATACAGCCAGCCGTGATATCTGCAGCGCAGGTTGCCGAGACCCTTGCCGCTGCAGAGTACCAGCGGTCCCGCGCGATGGCGGCAGACGTTCGCAAAAGCGCGGAGGATCCCGTCGGCCGCTCGCAGCAGAACGACCGGTGTTCCCGCAATATTCACGAGCAGGTGATCGCCCGCCGCCGCCAGTTCGGCACGGTGCGCGACCAACTGCCACGAGGCCCCGAAGACCCTTCGACGTTCCAGTGCCAACGCCGCTTCGCCGCAGTAGTACGCCGGGTCGAGCGCATGCGCCTGGTCGAGACCCGGCGGCCGTTCGCCTGCGTTCAACGTGCCCATCGCGACTCCCTTGCCGGCGCCCTATTTCGTTGCCGTGCCGTCCGGCAGCAGGTGCTGCACGTTCCAGTCGAGCAGGCGCTCGAGCCGGTCCCGCAGGTAGCTCGGCACCTTGAGATCATGGTTCTCCCCGGGATACACGACGAGTTGCGTCGGCACGCCGAGTGAACGCAGCGCCTGGTACATCTGCTCGCTGCCGTTGCAAGGCACGTTGAAGTCCTGCTCGGCACAATAGAACAGCGTCGGTGTCCTGATGCGCTCCGCGTGCAGGAACGGAAAGCTGACGCGGTCCCACGCGGCGCGATTCGCCCACGGCGCGCCGAGCTCGAGTTCGTACTCGCGCGTGTACATGTCGTGGCCGTACATTGCCACGAAGTTCGACGCACCGGCGCCACTGACCGCCGCCTTGAAGCGAGTGTCGGTGGCGATCACGTAGTTGGTGAGGATCCCGCCATAGCTGCGGCCACCGACTCCAAGGCGCCCGGGATCCGCGACGCCGGCCGCAACGACGTGATCGACCGCGGCCAGCACGTCCTGCACGTCCTTGTCGCCCCAGTCGGCGTAGATCGCGCGCGAAAAGTCAAAGCCGCGGCCCGAACTGCCGCGCGGGTTGGCCGCAACCACCACGAAGCCGCGTGCGGCATACGCCTGCCAGTCGGGCATGAACTCGTGTGCAAACTGATACACGGGCCCGCCGTGTATGCGAAGTATCGTCGGATAGCGGTGCCCGACCACAAACTCCGGTGGTTTCACGACGAATCCGTCGATCGAGGTGCCGTCGTTGCTCGCGAACGTGATGTCCTCGAAGTGCACGAGCTTCTTCTGCGCGAGCCATGCGTTGTGCGTACCGAGCGGCCGCAGCTTGCCCTGCTCCAGCGCAGCAAGCTCATTGGGCGTGACGTCGTCGCCGCCGAGCACGACCATGCGGCCCTGCCCGGCAACAGCGAACCCGGCATCGGTGCGCGCGCCGGAGGTAAGCGGCGTGACCTTGCCCGAGGCGATGTCGATGCGGGACAGGTGAGTCACCCGACTCTGCTCGATCAGCGCCAGCACCGACTTGCCGTCGGGCGACCACTGTACCTGCGAGAACCAGCGATCGATCGGCGCCGGCACGCTCACCGCGCCGGTAGCCGCGTCGATGATTGCGAGCTGCATCGGAGCGTAGTAGATCCACTTCTCCGCGCCGCCCTGCAGGAACGCGATGCGACGTCCGTCCGGCGACCACTGCGGGCGCAGTCCCTCGAGCGAATCGCTGTCGGCACCGTCGAGCTGCGCGAGCGGCTGCTCAGTCGCACCGGCAAGCGGCGCGATCAGGTGCAGCGCAGCTTTCGAGTGCCGGTCCGAGTCCTCGCCCCGGCGGGTGACGAAGACAATCTGCCGGCCATCCGGCGACCAGGATGGATACGCTTCGTCGTGCGCGCCGAAGGTGAGCTGCGCCGTCTGCCCGCTGGCGATTTCATGCAGGTACAGGTGCGAACGGCGCGCACCGAGGTAGCCATCGACGTCCTGCTTGAAATGAAAGCGGTCGGTCACGATCGGTGGCGGGTTCCTGGGCTTCGGCGCGCCCGCGGGACGTTCCGGATCCATTGCGATCAGCACGAGCCGCCGGCTGTCGGGCGACCACGCGAAATCATCGACACCGGCCGGCAGGTTCGTGAGCGCCCGAGCCTCCCCGCCCCCGACCGGCATGGCCCAGACCTGCGTCTGCGCATCGTCGTTGCCACGGTCCGAGAGGAACGCGAGCCAGCGTCCATCGGGGGACCAGGCCGGTGCCCACTCGTCGGTCCTGGGCGTGTTCGTGAGTTGGGTACGATCGCGACCGTCGTAACCGACGCGCCAGAGGTCCGCTTGCGTCTCGTCCCTGGCGACGTTCGTCACGGTGACGGTGTAGACGACTGATTCGCCGTCCGGGGCAAATGCAGGCTCGTCGACCGCAGCCAGTCGCGCCAGGTCGGCGGGCCCGAAACGGTCCGCAGGAAGAGCGGCAGCCCCAGCGGCGACCGTCGATACCAGCAGCAGGAAGCCGACGAATCCGCTGAACGACGTGCGCATGGAGTCTTGCCGGGATCGCGCCGAAACGGGCGCCATCGCGCGATCCTAGCGAATACGCGAAACTGCTGCCCCAACTTTGCCTCGCGCAGGAGATCGGCATGGCCAGGAAACGTCCCTCGCGGACCGGCGGCACCGTCGTGATGCTGGAGCACCGCTCGAAGATCCTGGCGGACAATCCGCTCGGCGATCCGGCCTATCGCACGCTCGGCGTGTGGCTGCCGCACGAATACGACAGCGGCGCCACGCACGGTCGCGGTCGGCGGTTCCCGGTGCTGTACGACCTCGTCGGGTTCACGGGCACCGGCATTGCGCACCTCAACTGGAAACCGTTCAGCGAGAACGTGGCCGAACGCGCGGGGCGGCTCGTGCATGAACAGCAAATGGGTCCCGCGATCATCGTGTTTCCGGACTGTTTCACGTCGCTCGGCGGCAACCAGTACGTGAACTCATCGGCCATCGGCAACTATGCGGACTTCCTGCTCGACGAAGTCATCCCGCTCGTCGACAGGGAGTTCCGCACGCTGGCCTCGCGCGATCACCGCGGCTGCTTCGGCAAGTCGTCGGGCGGCTACGGCGCGATGATCCACGGCATGCGGTACGCGTCGCACTGGGGCGCAATCGCCAACCATTCGGGCGATGCCTATTTCGACTTCATTTACCGCGCCGACTGGCCGAACACACTGAACGAGCTGGGCAGGTTCCGCCGCCCGCCGTGCAGGGAAGGGCGCTACGCGAACCGGGTCGATTCCGCCGCAGATCGCAAGCTGGCGCAGGGGCTCGACGATGGCCGCGTGCGACGGTTCCTCGCGGCGATGTGGAAGCGGCACAAGCACACGCTCGGCGAAGGCCACGCGCTGATGAACGTGTGCATGGCGGCCACCTACGATCCTGACCCGGACGCGCCCAACGGATTTCGCCTGCCCTTTCACCTGGAAACCGGCGAGATCCTGCCCGCACGGTGGCAGCGCTGGCTGCGGCACGACCCGGTCCGGCTCGTCGACAAGTACGCCGCCAACCTGCGGCGGCTCAAGGGAATTTACGTCGACTGCGGTTGGCGCGACCAGTACCACATTCATTATGGCTCCCGGCAATTGTCACGAGCCCTTGAAAAGGCGCGCGTCGCGCACCACTACGAGGAATTCGACGACACCCACTCGGACATCGACTATCGCATGGACGTCAGCCTGCCCTTCCTCTACCGCGCCCTGCGGCCCTGACCACGGCTCGTCCCGACCGTGAGCAGTCCGCCGCCGTTCACGCCGCTGCCCGAGCTGCCGGTCGAGATTTATCGCTCGCACTGGCGGCCTGCATGCGAGGAGCGGGCGTTCATGCTGCATGCGGTCGGCATCGGGTCGCAGGTTGTGGCCAACGGCGAACTGTGGAGCCTCGTCGTGCTGCCGCAATCGGCGGCAGCCGCAACGAACCACCTGCGCGGTTACGAGCGCGAGAATCCGCCAAAGCGGCGCGTGTTCGCACGGCCCGAGCAGATGCATCCCCGCGCCTGGATCGGACCGGCCGCGTACTTCCTCGTCATGGTCCTGGTCGCGTGGCTCGCCGGCCACCGCGCCTTCGCCACCAACTGGCTCGCCGCTGGTGTGCTCGATACGGCAGTCGTGCGTGGCGGTGAATTCTGGCGAACGGCAACGGCGCTGACGCTGCACTTCGACGTCGCGCACCTCCTCAGCAACCTGGGCTTCGGCGCGTTCTTCGGCTGGCTCGCTTCGCAGCTGCTCGGCCCGGGCGTCGCCTTCGGCGGCGCCGTCGCTGCGGCCACTCTCGCCAACGCGCTCAATGCCTCGGTGCAACCGGCCAATCACGTTTCCGCCGGCGCGTCGACCATGGTCTTCGCCCTGCTCGGCCTGCTCGCTGCGTACGCGTGGCGACGGCGCGCGGATTCGGGCGAACGCTGGGCCTATCGCTGGGCGCCGTTGATTGCGGGCGTGTTCCTGCTCGGCTTCACGGGCGTGGGCGGCGAAAACACCGACGTCCTGGCACACCTCACCGGCTTCATCACGGGCGCGGCCACAGGCTGGTGGCTCGGTCGTCTGCGCAAGATCCCGGGGCCGCGCATCCAGTGGCTAACCGGTCTTGCGACGCTTGCCGCCATCGCGGCAGCCTGGACGCTCGCGCTTAACCTGGGAGCCTGAGCGCCAGCGCGTCACGAAATTCACGGTACGCAGCCAGTATTGCCTGCGGCGCTTCCAGGTGCGGGTAGTGCCCGAGGTCGTCGAAGAGCACGACGTCCGGCTCCGGCACGAGTTCGCGATAGCGCTCGGCCACGTGATGTCCCGAGACGGGATCGAGCGCACCGCAGAGCAGACATCGCGGCACTTTCGAATTCACGAGCGCACCTACCCAGCGCGGCCGTTGCCGCCTGCGCTGTTCCATGTAGTTGATGATGCGTGCGAGCGCGCGCTTGCCGCCGTCGCGCACCTGCAGGGACCAGAGGTCGCGCAGTTCCCGCTCTGAAGGCGGATGGACGCCGCCGATGCGGCGCATCGTGCGTTTGAACGTGCCGTAGCTGATCGCACGTGCAACCGTCGGACCGGTCCACTTGTTCGCAAGCAGTTTCTGGATCGGCCGCGCACGGTGCGTTTCCGGAAACAGTCCGCCGTTCAGGAAGCATAGACTGGCCAGCGGCAGCGTGCCTTCAGCTTCGCGAGCCAATAGCTCCTGCGCGACGGTATCGCCGTAGTCGTGCGCAAGCACGTGCGGGCGGACCACGCCGTGCTGAGCGAGCAGGGCCGCACACAGGTCGGCCTGCAGCGTGATTGGATAGTCAAAATGGCGCGGCTTGTCGGAATACCCGAAACCGAGCATGTCGAGCGCATACAGTGAGTAGTGTTCGGCCAGGGAGGCCCACAGCGGCTGCCAGTCGTAGCTCGCAGTCGGGTAGCCGTGGATCAGCAATAGCGGGTCCTTGCCGGGTGCCGCCTGCACTCGGCAGAAGATCCCGTAACCCACGAGCTGCTCCCGGCGCCCGGCGTTGATCCAGGCTTCGAGCTCCTGCGAATGATCCATCACCCCCCCCCCGAGGACTCCCTGTCATGTTCGAATCATTCGCCCCCGGTGGCAACGTCCTGATCCAGGGTGCCAGCCGCGGCATCGGCTTCGAATTCGTGCGGCAATGCCTTGCCGAATTCCGGGTCGGCCACGTCCTTGCGACTTGCCGATCACCGGCCCGCGCCGCCGACCTCGCGACACTGACAGCCACCACGGGCGGCCGCCTCACCGTCCTTCCCCTCGATGTGACGGACGAGGCATCGATCGCCGCCGCAGCGGCGGCGGCGGCGGCACATACGGTCTCCCGTCTGCACCTCGTCGTCAACTGCGCGGGGGTTCTGCACGACGCCACCTGCGGCATGCGAGCGGAAAAGCGCTTGACCGACGTGCGCCCGGAGTCACTGGTCCGCGCATTCGCAGTCAACGCGATCGGCCCGCTGCTGGTAGCAAGACATTTCGAGAAATTGTTCGCGCATGCGGACCGGGCCGTCTTTGCGAGCCTGTCGGCGCGCGTCGGCAGTATTGAGGACAACCGGCTCGGCGGCTGGTATGCGTATCGGGCCTCCAAGGCGGCCCAGAACATGTACACCCGGACGCTCGCAATCGAGTGGGCGCGCAGCCGCCGCAACGTCGTCTGCGTGGCCCTGCACCCCGGCACGACGGACACCGACCTGTCGCGCCCCTTCCAGGGCAACGTGCCGGAAGGCAAGCTGTTCGGCGTGGATTACGCCGTCGCGCGACTGCTGGAAGTGATCGATCGGCTGCAACCGGCCGACACCGGGCAATTCCTTGCCTGGGACGGCGAACGCATCCCGTGGTGAACGAGATCGCACCAACTGCCGTGCCTGAAACGCTGCCGGTCCTGTATCGGGACGAGCGACTCGTGGTGGTCGACAAGCCGTCGGGACTGCTGGTGCACCGCTCGCCGATCGACCGACATGAAACCCGGTTTGCGCTGCAGATCCTGCGCGATCAGCTCGGCCAGCGTGTCTACACGATCCACCGCCTCGACAAGGGCACGTCCGGAGCCCTGGCGTTCGGGCTGGATCCGGACACAGCCCGGGAGTACGGCGCGATCTTTGCGCAGCGGAGCGTCATCAAGACCTATGTCGCACTGGTGCGCGGCTGGCCGGTGACAGACGGCACCATCGATCGCCCGCTCGCCGCGGTCGACGACGAGCG
>Ga0315275_10005842_pt1 | contig 11716 bp, 9 predicted proteins | sample YL17G03_0_MG_FD_205557 | JGI IMG/M metagenome (GOLD analysis project Ga0315275, IMG submission 205557) | Sediment microbial communities from Yellowstone Lake, YNP, Wyoming, USA - YL17G03_0 | ecosystem: Environmental > Aquatic > Freshwater > Lake > Sediment | place: USA: Wyoming | collected... | reverse complement strand
CCGCTCCAGGTCATAATGCCGCTGATCGAACAACTGCTCTTCGAGAAAGCCGCGTGCATTATCCAATGTAGCTGGATCACCGGGACGCATACGTTTAAAGAATTCAATGAGAGCCGCTTCGGCAACCGTCAAACCGCCGGAAAGGTTCCATTCGGGCTCCTGACGCAATGTTGAAGCGATGAACATGCGCTCAGGATTGGTGTCCACATCTTTGAAGAGGTTGATTAGCTCCTCATCTGTGCCCGCAGTAAGGAGCTGATCCGAGCCATTCCCATCATCCACGGTTGACAACGCCCGCAGAAAAACGCTGATGGGTACGGTGCGTTTGCGGTTGAATTTCAGGATGATATAATCACTTTTGCGCGTCTCAAACTCCATCCATGCGCCGCGGTCAGGGATGAGTTTCGCCATCGCCAACGGGCGACCTGTTGCCCGGTCCGTGGGCGCTTCGAAATAAACACCTGGAGAACGGATCAACTGGGAAACGACGACACGCTCCGTCCCGTTGATGATAAACGTTCCTTTGTCGGTCATTTCAGGGAAATCGCCCAAAAAGATATCCTGTTTTATGGGTTCAGGGACATCCGGCCCGGCCAACAATACTGAGATATAAAGCGGGCTGGCGAAAGTCAGGTCACGCTCGACGCATTCTTCAATATCATGCTTCGGGTCACCGAACCAGTATTTCAGCCCCCATTGTTTTGATTCAGGGCCACGACTTGGGAAGAAAAGCTTCATCCCCTTGTTGTAAGATTCTATTGGCGAAATTTCGTGCAGGAGATCACCCAATCCTCCTGCTTTCAAACGTTCAAACGAGTCCAGCTGAACTTCGATAAGGTCGGGCAAGCTAAGCGTAACCGGGATACGCGCGTATTTCTTCTCGGGTAGGACTGATGCCATAGCTTTCTCCTGAATTTGGGTACTTTTGCGGAAAGACAATGCCGCATGCAACATCCCTCTTGGGGCAGCAGCAACGACAGATATGCAAAGATTAATTATACCTATTTCATAGGGCATAGTCAAGTTATTTTGGATCGATTCTAGACTATTCTTATCTATTCTTTATCTGAATCGTTGACAAAATGGTTGCCCCATAGTAACATCGAAGCCGCTTGCCGAGGTAGCTCAGTGGTAGAGCAGGGGACTCATAAGCCCTTGGTCGTGGGATCGACTCCCACCCTCGGCACTAAAATCCCGGCTTTGCCCTACTTTGGAGCAAGAAGGGATTTTCCTTTCCAAAGCCCGCTTAGTGCGGGCTATTGCGTTATTCATTCGTCCGCATGCTCGGACGCCGGTAGCGCTTTTTGATCTCCGGTATGAAGTATTTATCAAAGAATTTATCCGCGTCGTAATCCGGCCGCCAACCCCATTCGAGGCGCGCCAGCGAGTCGTTCACATCCTCCGGCCAGGAGTCCACAATGCCCTGGCGGCGTGGGTTCGGAAGGAAAGAAATTTGTGCACTGGGAAAAGCCTGGAGCGCCCTTTGGCGGAACTCTCCTGCCGTCAGGCTGAAACTGGCAATGTTGTAGACCACGTGCGATAATTTCTCGCGTGGTGTATCTGCCAACATCGATAACGCCTTGATGGCATCCGGCATGGCCATGAATGAGATCTTGGTGTCGGGCCGAACAAAACAGGCATACGGCCGGCCGTCCGCGGCAGCATGCAGCATATCCGGTCCGTAGTCACTCGTCCCACCACTTGGCAATGTGAAGGCGCTGATCAGCCCCGGGAAGCGGATGGCGCGGAAGTCACACATCACTGGTGGCTGCGGGTCCAGGTGACGCTGGCCGTTGTAGCGGCTGTAATACAACCCCAGCTTTTCGCAGTACAGTTTGTTACAGCCATACATCGTGTGAGGCGTATTGTATTCATCCTCCTTCACACTTCCGGCCGCTTGCTTAGCCGCCAGGTCAGCGAAACCATACGCCGCGATGGAACTGGGAAACAAAAACTTGACCTCTTTCATGTACTTCTCCGAGCGATAAGCCGCAAGCATCAGGAGCTGCATTGTCCCTTCCACATTGATGCGATGGGCCTCCTCGGTGGATACTTCAGCCTTCGACGATAGCGAAGCCGCCAGGTGGAAGATCATCTCGAAATCGTAGTCGTAAAATATCTTGACCGTATTGACCAGATCTCCCTGGATATGTTCCTCCGACAGCGACCGGATCGCCTCCGGCAGCGCTGCCAGGTCGGCAGTCACAATACGAAAACCTCCCCGCCGGGCCAGGTTTTGCACAAGCGCCTGACCGATCTCGCCACAGGCACCCGTCACCAGAACAGCTTTTTTGCTCATAGGGTTCTCCTTGATTTATCCAACAGTATGCAGCGTCGTTCGCGAACCAGTCACACATAGTTCGTTAGGGCAGCGAGGTATTCCTGATTGCCAGATTCAGGCAACACGCAGTAGAATGAAGAATATTGCAGGCTTAGTTCAATCTTTGATTTGATTGTACAACACCTTGGGCCACAATTCTTCCGGTTTTTGGGACGATGAAACTCACCATTCTGGTAAAACGAATTTTAACCCTGCTCCTGGCCGCGTCCGGACTGGTTCTGGCTGCCTGTTCTGGCCCGAATCCCATCCCAACCGGGACTCCGACGCTTTTCGCCCCCGAAACCCCCACCCCCACCATCGTCTGGTTCCCACCCACGGACACTCCCACCTTTTTCCCCACACAAACCCCTGTGCCGACGGAGGATTTTCATCCCGGTGTAGGCAACTTGATCTTCTCCGATTCCTTCGACCAGACTGAAGTGTGGAACACAGTCAGCTCTGCGCAGGCCAGCGCCTCGCTGACACGCAACCGGCTGGTATTATCCATCAGCGGACCGGGACCACTCTCCATCATCTCCAGGCGCAACCAGCCGGTGGTGGGCGACTTCTATGCCCAAGCCATGGTCGAGGTCAACCTGTGCAGCGGTAAGGACCAGTACGGGATGCTCTTTCGTGTTTCCAGCAGTGAAAATTATTACCGTTTCACCGTCAACTGCAGTGGCCAATTGCGCCTGGAACGCGTGCGTGGTGGGGAGACCTATCCCCTACTCGACTGGCTGTCGAGTGGCGATGCACCCCCTGGGGCACCCGCGCAGGTGAAGCTGGGGCTATGGGCAGTCGGCCGGGAGATACGCGTATTTCTAAACGGCAACCACCAGTTCACCCAGTTCGACCCGGTCTTTTCCGACGGAACGATTGGTTTCTTCATTAAAGCAACTGGGCAGACACCTGTTACTGTCTCCTTCTCAGACCTGTCCGTCTATTCAGTTTATTACAATTCCCCGACGCCCTCGCTTACCCCATCCCTAACCCAAATCCCCAGCCGGATACCAAACCCATGAAAAACAAACTCAACGACCTCGACCCGAAGACCTGGCTCAAGTTCCAGAAATCCTGGTTCATCCACAACCCGCCGGCGCGCAAACAGGGCGTAATGGTCCACCCGGCTAAATTCCCGGAGACAATGGCGCAGGAGTTCGTCGGATTTTTTACCAAAGGCGGCGAGACCATCCTGGACCCGATGGCTGGGACCGGGTCCGCGCTGGTGGCGGCGTTGAGGGCCGGACGCAATTCCTACGGCATCGAGTTGAACCCCAAATACGCCGAAATTGCGCGCCAGATCATTGCAGAAGAACGCGCTTCCCTGGGTAAGAAAGTCGAAAGTCTAACGTCGAATGTCATCACGGGGGATGCCTCTCAAGCGCCTGACTTTGAATTTCCGACTTTCGACTATATCTTGACTTCCCCGCCCTACTGGGACATGCTGCATGCCAGGGGCGCCGGGACGCAAAAGAAAAGGCGCACATCAACAGGGTTGGATATGTTTTATTCGGATGATCCGAACGACGTTGGCAACCTGCACGATTACGAGGAGTTCCTGGGGAAACTGGTGTCTATCTATCAGGGCCTAAAACCGCTCCTGCGCGCGAAGGCCTACCTCACCATCATCGTCAAGAACATTAAGAAGGGCGGCAGGATCTATCCGCTGGCCTGGGACCTGGGGCGTGAGCTTGGCAAGGTGTACACACTCAAGGATGAGAAAATCTGGTTACAGGATAACCAGCGCCTGGCACCTTATGGCCTGGGATCAGCCTGGGTGAGCAACACCTTTCATCATTATTGTTTGCAGTTCAGGAACGATTAACCAGTGACAGAAATGAGTTTCCTTACTCACTACTTGGCAACTGTGACTCGTTCATCGTAACTCGTAGACCTCTTCTCAAAACCATGCTGACCGAATCCGACCTGCTCCACTTGTCCTACACCCCCGACCTAAGCGAGGGGGGCATCGCCTACGCCTGCCGCTCGCTGACCAGCGCCTGCGACCGCATGGGCGACTCCCCCGTGGACTATTTGCGGCGCAGCGTGGCAGGAGTGGCGGTGGAACTGGCTTTGCGGCGTTATCTCAGTGAACAGGCGGTCCCATTCCAGGTGCTCGGGAATACACCCTTCACCCACCCGGAGCACTACGACGTCTCACTGGGTGGGCATCGCTGCATTATCAAGAGTTTCCTGATCACCCGCCGCAATCAGATCACACAACTGCGCCGTGATCCCGGCAGCCTGCTTAAAGCGCCTGCACTCGTCCCAATTGACCAGTTCGCCAGCGAGAACCACAAACCTGATGACCTGTACCTGTTTGCTTTTTTACTGGGGGTGGTGGCGGTTTCGCAAGCAGATGTGGGTAAGGCCATTGCCGCCGGTCAGCCGGTATTTCTGATCCACCTTTTGCCGCAAGCCTGGGCCCGTCCGATGAATTGGATCCCGCTCGAAAAACTAGCCCTTAAAAGTGAGTGCGGGACGCCCGTGACGGTTGAGATCGGCGGGCAGGACGCCGGGCGCGATTTCATCACCGCCACGCTGGTACTCCCGCCCAGGCAGCGCATGCTGGTGGAAAAAGGCTTCCACAGCCTGGCCTATCTCCACGCCCAGCGCAAGCCGGAAGCCCGGATCGGGATCCACAGCCCGTTGCATGGGGAACCATATATCATCCCTGCCTATGCCTGGTGCAACCTGTGGGTCTACGGCATGGATATTACCCTGGCCGGCTGGCTCACGCACGAAGAGTATCGCCGCAAAGCAAAGGTATTGAATTCTGGGGCGCTAACTTTCCAGGTTGAGCGGACACGCGAAAAAAACCTGCTGGTTCCCGTAGAAGGGTTGAATCCACTTGGGAGATTACTTGAAAAGGTGCGCGTGTGGGAGGCGGAAAAATCCCGGTCTAATCCTTCTTCCTGACCGTCAACCGCAGTCCTTCGGCTTTTACCACTTCCACCTTATCCCCCTTGTGGATCTTCCTGGACCCCTCCACGGCAGCCGCGCTCCAGAGCTCGCCGGCTGCCTGGACCTGGCCGGTCGGGTTGAACTCACTGACAGCAATGCCAATCTGACCGCCCAGGCTTTCCCGCCCGGTAATGACCGGCCGCCGCTGCGCCCGCAGGGCATAACCCAGGATGACAGTAAAGATCAGCCCAATGAACACACCCACAAAGATAACCAACGGAAGCGAAACTCGCTGGAATTGGGGTGCCCCGGATGAATTGAACAGCACCAATGCTCCAATGATGAATGATGCGACTCCGGCGATGGTCAGGGCGCCATGGGTAGGCGTTTTAATATCCAGAATGAAAAGCACAAACGCCATGACGATAAAGATCAATCCAAACCAGTTGACTGGCAGGAAGCCCAACCCGTAGGCTGCCAGGGAAAGGCAGACCACCGCGAAGAAGGCCGGCACCCAGGCACCCGGATGGGTTAATTCGATTAACAGGGCTTGCACTCCGATCGCCAGCAGCAGGAAAACAATATTGGGATCGACCAGCAATTGCAGCAATTGCTCAATGAATGACATCGGCAGGTTTTGCTGTGTCGCGCCGGAAGTATGCAGAACGCGCACACCGGTCGCCATCTGGACAGTGAATCCATCCATCTGCTTTAGCAGGTCACTGACATCATTGGCAATGAAATCCACCAGGTGAGCCTTCAGAGCTTCATTGGCGGAGACAGCTTTGGCGCTTTCGATGGTCGCTTCGGCCAGAGCCACGGCCTCCGCGCCACGCCGTTCGGCCAGCGCGCGGACGGTGGCCTTCATGATCTCAGTGGTTTTGGCCTGTTCGGTCGTGCCCAGGTTTTCCCCCTGGCTCCCAACCGGGCTGGCCGCGCCGATGGCCGTCTCGGGGGCCATGGCCGCCACGTGACCGGCCAGCGTAATGATCGTCCCGGCAGAGCCGGCCCAAGCGCCGCGTGGTGCCACATACACCACCACTGGCACGCGACTGGCGCGTATCGCCTCGGCCATGCTTTGCATCGGGCTCAGCCCGCCGCCGGGGGTGTTGAGCTGCAGGATAATCACCTGTATACCACTTTGCTCGGCGGTCTGGATGCCACGCGTGAGATACCCCTGCATGGCCGGGGTAATGGCCCCATCCATGGTCAGCACCAGGGCGCCTGGTCCGGTGGCGGCTGTGTGGATGGGCTGCAGCAGGAAAAGACTCAGGAAAAGGAATAACAGTACAACGCGTATGGTTTTCATGGGTAACACTCCATCTCGCAGGTATTATAAACCCGCTGAGGCTATCTGCTTGTCCGGCAGCGGAACCTGGCTTATACTCATCACATGCACAGCATAGGCCGTAAGTGGATGGATCTTGCCGCCGGCTACCAGGCTGTCCGGTCGCTGCAAGCCAGGCTGGAAGCCGAATTTGGCAGCGCCGTGCAGGCGGACCACAAGCAAAAATTCCGCAGGGAACTGGCCGGATGGCAGAAGAAACGCCGGGTCTTTTTCGTGCTGGCTGCGATCGCACCGCTCTCGATCATTACGCTATGCTTGACCGCCTTTTTCTTTCGCGAAGTAGCCTGTGTCATTGTCTACTGGGCAATATTGGTCATGCTCATCCTTGTCACGCTGGCGGTGGCCGGGCGCAACTATATCCGTGAAGTGATGAACCGCCCCAAGGCGGAACACCTGAAAACAATGGCCGTGGACCTGGAACAGCGCTGGTGGGCCAGCCTTTCCCCAGAAGAATTGGCAGTCGTGAATGCGGAGGACAAGGAGAAAGTAGATTTCCTGACGATGCTTGACCAGGCTTTGCCGGAGGCCTGTCTGGAAATCCGCGTGCCCTGCCTGTTGCTGTTCAGCCCGGCGGGGTTATGGCTTTTTCAGATCGTGCCCTGGAGCGGGACAATTGTCCGGCAGGAAGGCGTTTGGAAGCAGATACAAATCGTCCGGGATAAATTGGGACGAAAACAGCCTCAGGTGAAAACGCACCAAGCGGCTCCCGACGAAGAGTGGCTTCAACGAAAAAACGGTCTCGCCAATATTCTCAACGAGCGCCTGCCGCAGCGCGCCTGGACCGGAAGCTTGATCCAGGGCGGCGTGGTTTTTACCCACCCAAAAGCCAGCCTCGATAAATCCAGCATCCAGGGTAACCTGGCCGCCTATGGGCTGGCCAAAGCCTGGGCGGAACGCGTCCGCCGCGCCCCCGGCGCGGATGGGTTCACGCTGGAAATCCAATTGGAAATCCTGGATGTTCTGAATGAGCCCCAGGGCGAACGGGCGGCCTCGGCCAAAGATGAGGCCGGGCGTCTATACCAGGCAGCCGCCGAGGAATTGCGCCAATCCGTCGCAAAAATGGTGAACGCGACAGGTTGACCGTCCGTGCCCGTCACGGTAGAATATAGCGCACGCGGGCGTAGTTCAGTGGTAGAACGCTTGCCTTCCAAGCAAGATATCGTGGGTTCGAGTCCCATCGCCCGCTCTCTGTTAACGATCGGCCTTTTACGGCTGGCCGGTTTCGATAACCGCTGATATTCAATCGCTTTTACTCATCCTCCCTATGAACTGTTCCGTTGTCATCCCGGTCTATAAAAGTCAAACAACGCTTCCGAGTTTAATTGAGAGGTTGGATAAAGTGCTCTCCAGCCTTTCAGATAATTATGAAGTGATCCTGGTTAATGATGACAGCCCTGACCAGAGCTGGGATGTAATCGTGGCCTTGTCAGAACAATATCCATGCGTGCGGGGATACGACCTGATGCGCAACTATGGGCAGCATAATGGCACCCTTTGCGGGATCCGCCTGGCCTGCCATGAAGTGGTCGTTACGATGGATGATGACCTCCAACATCCGCCAGAGGATATCCATCTTCTCCTGGAGAAGCTGGGGGAGGGCTATGACGTTGTCTATGGTGTACCCAAGAAGCTCCCACATTCCTGGTGGCGCAACCTTGGATCCATCCTGACTAAATGGTTGGTGGCTTCAGCGATTGGCATCCGGACGGTACGCGACGTGAGTGCCTTCCGCGCCTTCCGTACGGATCTGAGGAGGGCGTTCGAAGGATATGAGAATCCGGATGTGATGATCGATGTGCTGCTCTCGTGGGGCACCACGCGCTTTGCGACAGTCCCGGTGGATGAGCAGCCGCGTAATGTTGGAAAATCCAACTACACCCTCGGAAGGCTCCTGCGCATGTCCCTTCTGTATTTGACCAACTTCAGTACCAAGCCGCTCCGTTTCAGCAACATTGTCGGTTTCTTTTTTACGTTGATCGGTTTTTTTGGTTTCATCTATGTGATCACAATTTATTTCGTGGCAGGTTCAGTACCGGGTTTCCCATTCCTGGCATCCGCGATCATGGTCTTCAGCGGCGTGCAGCTCTTCGCGCTTGGGATCATTGGGGAATACCTGGCGCGTGTCTTCGAGCGGACGGCTGGCCGAAGACCATACACGATCGCTCGCAGCGTCTCAGGGACGCCTGCAAAACAGCCATGAAATGTGTCATCCTGCAACCATCTTACATCCCCTGGCGCGGCTATTTCGACCAGATCAACCGGGCGGATGTATTTGTTTTTTATGACGATGTCCAATATGATAAACATGGCTGGCGCAACCGGAACCAGATCAAAACAGCGCAGGGTCGGCAATGGCTGACGATCCCGGTGCACAGCGCCGGCGTGGTGGAAAAAGCGATCCCGATCAAGCAGGTCGAGATCGATTGGAGCAAGCCATGGAATAAAGCCCATTGGAAGGCTCTGACCTTTGCCTACGGGCGTGCTCCTTTTTTTCGGAAATATGCCGCGCTGCTTGAACCCTTCTATCAACGCCAGGACGTATTCCTGGCTGACTTCACTATAGACCTGACCGTTGCCCTGGCACGGGAGTTGGGGATCCGTCATACCCGCTTCATCCGCTCGTCGGAGATTGAAGTGACTGGGCAAAAGACCGATCGTCTCGTGCAGATTCTGGTGCAGTTGGGTGTAAACCACTATATCAGCGGTCCCTCTGCCAAAGATTACATCGAAACCGACAAACTTGCTTTTGCCGGGATCACATTGGAATACCTGGATTACCATTACCCGGAATATCCCCAGCTCCATCCGCCCTTTGATGCGAGCCTCTCCATCCTGGACCTCTTATTCATGACCGGATCAGACGCAATGCGTTATATAGCAAGGTAGACGATGCCTGAACCCTCCCCCCTCCTGATAGATTTCAACCGCCCCGTGATGGTGGGCAAAGAGAACGAATATATGGCACAGGCCATCGCGGCTGCCAAGTTCTCCGGAGACGGACCGTTTACCCGGAAAGCCAGCGCCCTGCTCGAGCAGCAACTCGGCGTTCCGAAAGTACTGCTGACCACTTCCTGCACCCACGCATTGGAGATGTTTGCTTTCCTGCTTGACATTCAGCCAGGTGATGAGGTCATCCTCCCATCGTTTACCTTTGTTTCAACGGTCAATGCCTTTATTTTACGCGGCGCCAGGCCAGTCTTTTCAGATGTGCGGCCGGATACCCTGAACCTGGATGAATCCAGGCTCGAAACGCTGATCACACCTTACACCAAAGCCATCATCCCGGTCCATTATGCCGGGGTTGGTTGCGAAATGGACGCCATCCTGGATATTGCCGGTCGCCACAATGTCGCCGTGGCTGAAGACAACGCCCATGGGTTGTTCGGAAAATACAAAGGCAGGAATCTCGGCACCTTCGGAGCTTTGGGGGCGCAGAGTTTCCACGAAACCAAGAATTTCACCTGCGGCGAGGGTGGTGCACTGCTCATTAATCATCCGGAATTGGTTGAACGTGCCGAAATTATTCGCGAAAAAGGCACCAACCGCAGCCGCTTTTTCCGCGGCCAAGTGGACAAATACACCTGGGTGGATCTCGGTTCCAGCTACCTGCCTTCTGATATTCTGGCCGCATTCCTGTTTGCCCAACTCGAACAACGCGAGAGGATCCAGACCCATCGCCAGAATGTCTGGAATTTTTACCATGAGAATCTGAAGGACTGGGCATTGGCGCATGAGGTGCAGCTGCCGTATGTCCCCTCCTATTGCGATCAGACCTACCACATGTTCTACATGCTCCTGCCAACCCTTGAACTGCGCCAGGGATTGATCTCACATCTACGCCAGCGCGGCATTGAAAGCGTGTTCCATTACCTGCCATTGCATCTTTCGGAAATGGGACAGCGTTTCGGCGGACAGCCCGGCGATTGCCCGGTGACTGAGTGCGTCAGCGATCAACTTGTCCGATTGCCGTTCCACAATGCACTGAAGGAGGACGATTTGACAAAGGTGGTGGAAGCCATTCGGGAGTACACTTTATAAGGCTTTTTTTGTTCTTGTCATTTTTCGCTGCAACAAGACGGCAGTCATGCTATAATTTCGGAACCGGGGCCCGTGGCGCAGTGGTTAGCGCAGACGACTCATAATCGTTTGGTCGCAGGTCCGACTCCTGCCGGGCCCACCTATATCTAGCGGTATGCAAGACCATAGCCCCCACATCTGGGGGTTTTTGGTTGGGATATTGTCCAGGAAGAACATATGTTATGTTTGCATATAGAGAAAAATATATAAAAAGTAATGGCGCTCCTCGGCAACACATCTGGCCCAAACGACCGATCCCAACGACTCAAGTTGCCGGGGCTGCCTATGGGGGCGTGATGCCCCCTTGGCTTGTCCCAATGTGACGTTGCGCGGTGGCGGCTGGGTGTCGATACGGCTTGCGACTGACTCAATCACCAGCCGCTCCGGTTAATGGGGAGGTGGGGCAGGCAAGTACTCATTATTGACGATCATAAGGAGTTGTCATTGAAGTGGGTGTTCCTGTTGAGGTTGGTGTTTCTATCGGGGTGGGTGTCTCTGTCGAGGTAGGTGATTCTACCGAGGTAGGTGTTGTCGTAGATGTGGCGGTAGCTGTGTTGACCGTCCCTGTTGGTGTGGCCGTGCTGGTGGCTGTGGCAGTAGCATCGCCCAGGATGATCAGTACGAATTGTTCGTCACCAAAGAATATCCCGGTGAGGGTGGATATGGCCCAGTTTCCACGCACTGCACCTGTCTTGTTTGCTGGAGCCGTCATGGCAATGGAGAGTTCGATCTCCGAGCCCGGGCTGACGGCTTTGTCTAAAACCAGAGTCGGCCCGCATATGGCATCCCCACCGGTAAAGGCGAACTTGAAACCCACTTCCCAGGTACAAATGCCACTATTCTTGACCAGCCAGGTCTTGGTAAAAGTCTGACCGGAAAGCCATGGGGGTGTTATCCGGGATGGTCACATCCTTGACCCCGACCAGGCGATAACAGGAGACAGTTGGAACAGCCATGGTTCCGATTGCGATGAGGGTGTCTGCGAGTGGGGGTGGAGGTGGGGGTATTAGTAGGGTCACCAAGGTGGCCAGCAGATAAGTATTCTGCAATTCTCGAATTACTCCTTG
>Ga0315275_10005841_pt1 | contig 11716 bp, 6 predicted proteins | sample YL17G03_0_MG_FD_205557 | JGI IMG/M metagenome (GOLD analysis project Ga0315275, IMG submission 205557) | Sediment microbial communities from Yellowstone Lake, YNP, Wyoming, USA - YL17G03_0 | ecosystem: Environmental > Aquatic > Freshwater > Lake > Sediment | place: USA: Wyoming | collected... | reverse complement strand
CATGTCCACGGCATAGGCATGCAGATTGTAGGTTCCGTTGCCTTGATTAGGGAGTAAGTTTGTCAACAGCATATAGCCCCAGCCGGCGCGGTAGTTCAAAGGATAGTCGGGGTACGCTTGCTCAACATCCGGCCGTGCGCCCTCGACAAAAATGGCATCGCCGATCTTCCAGATCCCCGCCGTCTCTCCCGTAACGGCGTCTCGCCAAATTTCGATCTTGGCAGTTTCGATATCGTCCAACGCCCAGCCCGTCACCGGGATCGCTTCGGTGACGCCCACCGTCCCTGCAATCGGAAGATCAAAAAATCCGAAGGGTGCTTGGGTCATTTCAGATTCGTAAAGCTTGAGCGTGACGGCGATCGCCAGGGGCGAATTCGCGGCCAAGGGGTCCTGGACGATGATCGATCCCGTATACATCCCCGGCGCGAGTCCAACGGAGTTGATCGAGACGTTGATCGCAGCATTATCGGTTCCGGAAGGGGGAGTGAGTTGAATCCATTGCGAAGATGGGCCGGCCGTCCAATGCAAGGGAGCTTCTCCGATATTGCTGATCCAAACCGTTTGGGACGCCGTGACGACGCCTCCGGCCCACCCCCCAAAATCGAGCCGCGTTTTATCGACGGCGATCCGCGGCGCGGGGGCGATGGTCATGGTGTAGAGGCCGTCGCCGAAGGTGCCGGCATAAATCGTCACAGGCGAGGCCGGATCGAAGGCGACGTCTTTGATTGCAGGGAAATCCAATCCGAGATTTAAAGGAGACCAGCTCTCCGCTCCATCCAGGCTTTGGAAAACGCCGGCGCTTGACGTCCCGGCGATGAGTTTCAAGGAGTCAAGCGGGTTGAGATCGATCCCCGTGACTGAGACAATTCCGAGGCCGGTCGACCGAATATTCCAGGTGACCCCTTCATCGTTGGATTTATAAAGACCCTGCGATGTCCCGGCATAGATAATGGAGGGGTTTCGGGGATCGATGGCCAGGCAGTGCGTCGACTCCGCAAGGCCGGCGCTCGTCCATGTCTCGGCTCCGTTTTCACTTTTAAAGACGCCGTCATGGTTAGCCGCATAAAGAATATTTTGATTATCCGGATTGAGGATGAGATCATCAATGTAAAAATAGGACAAGCCATTGTTCTTTGGGAACCAACTCGCCCCTCCGTCAGTGCTTTTAAGGACGCCGCCTCCTCCGGTCGCCACATACAGGGTATCCATAATCTGCGGACGCGTCCCTGCTGTCCATGCGCCCGGCGTTTGAGAAGTCGTTCGGACCAGGCGCCTCACGTCTCGTGATGTCAGCCCTTCGTTGAGGCCGGCCCAGTGAACGCCGCCATCGATGCTTTTAAAGACACCGCCAGGGGAATAGGCCATTCCTCCCGAGACGTTCATAATTCCCGCTTGGAGGGTTGTCCCCGCGGCATCTTCAACCTTGAGGTCAGAAAAATACTTGTTCGTCAGATCGTCATTCGTCCCCTGCCAGTTGGCCCCTCCATCAAAGCTTTTCAAGACACCGACCGGACATCCGACGTATAAAGTCGACGCCGCACTTTGCATCCGAAAGCCCGGCGAATGATTCGCGGGCGCGAACGCTACAGAACCGGCTTCGAGCTTCTGGATTCCTTGAGAACGGAACGCCCACGTCTGACCGCCATCCGTGCTTTTATAAATTCCTTTTTTCCAGGCCGCGGCATAGACGACATTTGGGCTCGAGGGGTCGAGAAGCATGCGGTAGCGATCCAACGCATACAGGGACCACGTCTGTCCGCCGTCCGTGCTCCGACTCGTGTTCCAGAAGAAATTATTGGGATCTGAGCTGAGCCAACCAAGATAAAGGACGGAAGAGTTAAAGGGATCGACCGTGATCGTGTTTGCAAACCAGCCAGCCAGAGGGGTCCAACTGGCTCCTCCATTTGTGGATTTATAAAGGAACGTATTGAGAACATACAGATTGGCGGAATTGTTCGGGTCTATAGCGAAATCATAAGGAGACGAATCCCCGCTTCCCGGCGATGATTCGGACCACGTTTCGCCGCCGTCAAGACTTTTGGCGACCTTTAGCCCAACGGCAAAGAGCGTAGCCGGATCCCGGGGATCGAAACGGAGGATAGTGATAAACTTGCGGTCGCTGTTCGGAGAATATGCTAATCCCCAGGTTTGACCGGCGTCGGTACTTTTTAAGACGCCCTTCTCTGTCGCGGCAAAAACGATTTGGTCATTAACCGGGGACACAGCGATATCATTGATATAGTCGGGAAAAGATTGGAAGGTCCAATGGTCGCCGCCGTCGAGGCTCCGATAAACGCCTTTTTCCTGGACTCCGACATAAAGAATTGAGGTGTTTTGGGGATAGACCGAAAGGCCGATAATACGATAGGCTTGGACCGCTCCATAATGAGGGATTAGGAAAAAGTCGGGCAAATCTCCGTCGATCGACCGCCAATGAGCCCCGCCGTCCACGGTCTTAAAAAGACCGGCATTGTTCATGATCGCGTAGATCGTCTGGGATGAGCGCGGATCCATAATCAGCTTGAGGACGTCACCTCCGTCCGGACCGATTTTAGACCAGCGGTTGGTGTCGGCTTGTAAGGCCAAGCTCACTCCCGCAAGGAAAAATAACAAGAGGATTGGCTTCCCCGGCCGGCAAAATGTTCGCATTTTCTTCACCCGCGGAAAAACTGATAACAAATTTACATTCGGTCTCGCCCTTTGTCAAATCTCACTTTTGTTCTCGGATTTGGGGGGTGAAATAATTTTATCGGGGATCTAGTTCAAGCAGCAAATCAAAGGTGAAATCCGGGATCGCGTCTACAAAATACCGGTAAAAAGTGAATAATGTAGACGCGACCCCATTCTCTTTTGCTATAATAAGCCCATGGAAATCATCATCCAACCCGACAGCCATGAGGCCAGCCGGCTCGCGGCGAAGATCGTGGCCGGTCTCGTCAAGGAAAAGCCGCACGCCGTCCTGGGCTTCGCCACGGGCCAGACCCCGATCGAGCTTTACCGGCATCTCGTTGAGATGCACCGGAAGGAAAGGCTCGATTTCAGCGAAGTGACGGCCTTCAACCTCGACGAATATGTCGGTCTCGAGCCCGGTCATCCGGCCTCTTATCACAGCTATATGAACGAGCATCTCTTCAATCTCATAAACATCCGCAAGGATCGGGTGAACATCCCGTTCGGACTGACGGACGATATCCCGACCTGCTGCCGGTCCTACGAAGATCGGATCCACGCGGCCGGCGGCATCGACATCCAGATCCTCGGGATCGGCACCGACGGCCACCTCGGCTTCAACGAGCCGAGCTCATCGCTCGCCTCCCGGACGCGCATCAAGACACTCACCGCCCAAACGCGGAAGGACAACGCCGCCGCCTTCGGCGGCATGGATAAGGTCCCCCATCACGTCATAACCATGGGGCTGGGGACGATCATGGATTGCCGGACCTGCCTGCTGCTCGCTTTCGGTCCGAAGAAAACGCGCGCCGTAGCTCAAGCCGTCGAAGGGCCTTTGACGGCCATGGTCCCGGCCTCCATCCTCCAGATGCACCCGCGGGCGATCTTTCTGCTGGATGAAGAGTCGGCGGCGGAGCTTCAGCGGGCCTATTACTATCGGTGGGTCTACGACAACAAGCCCGCCTGGCAGAAATACTGACCGCTTTTATAATTTGTCGAGCGCCGGAATGGGAAATTCCTTGGACGGCTCGTGCTCGGCCTTCATGATCCCGATGACCGCCTTGACGATATCGGGCTGCTGGACGGCGACGTCGTTCTTCTCGCCGATATCGAGGGACAGGTCATAGAGTTCGATCGGCGCGCCGGCGTTCTTTATGAGGTCCCTTCGCACAGCCTTCCAATCGCCCATGCGGACCATCACCTGCCCGCCGTATCCCGCGAATTCCATATAAAGAGGCGAGCGCGCCGGCCGGGTCCTTTCCGCCAAAAGCTCCGGCCAAAAACTGATCCCGTCGATGTCGGCCGGGATCGCCTCCCGGGCGCCCGCGACATCGAGCATCGTCGGCAGGATATCCTGGAAGGCGACAACCTGCCCGCTCGTCCTAGCGGGCTTGATCCGGCCGGACCAGCGGGCGACGAGCGGGATGCGGATCCCTCCTTCATAAATGCTGCCCTTGGCCTCCCGGAACTGGCCGGTCCCCCGGAAGAAATCAGGATCATAGCCTCCGATCTTGTACGTGGAGCCGTTGTCGCTCGTGACCAGGACGAGCGTGTCATCGTCCAAGCCGAGCTGTTTGATCAAAGACACGATCCGGCCGACGCTCCGGTCCAGGCGAGTGACCATGGCGGCGTACGCGGCCCTCGGAAACTTCTGCGGCAGATAACCGTTCTTGCCGTCGTAGGGGGGATCGTCCCACACGCCCCGGTATTCTTGGAGCGAATCGTCGGGAACCTGCAGAGCCAGGTGCGGCACGGTTGTGGCATAAAAGAGGAAGAACGGGCGGTCCTTGTTGGCCCGGATGAAGTCCAGGGCTTCGGTTTCGAATAAGTCGGGGGCGTACTGTTTTCCCGTCGGCCCGCCGTCGTTGCCCTCGATCGTGATCTTCTTGTCGTTGCGCCACAGATAGGTCGGATAGTGGTTGTGGGCATGGCGCTGGCAGTTATAACCGAAAAAGCGGTCGAAACCCTGTTTATTAGGGTCGCCTTCCGAGGCCGGCGGACCCAGGCCCCATTTGCCGACGCATCCGGTCGCGTAGCCCGCCTTCTTGAGCAGTTTCGGCAGGGTGACCGTGTCACCGGGGATCGGCAATTGCCCTTCGGGCTGGATCTCGCGGTTGTCCCGGATGAAGGCGCGGCCGGCATGCTTCCCCGTCATCAAAACGCAGCGGGACGGCGCGCAGACCGGGCTTCCGGAATAGGACTGGGTGAATCGGACGCCTTCTTTAGCCAGGCCGTCGATATGAGGCGTTCTGATCTTCGATTGCCCGTAGCAGCCGAGTTCGGAATGGCCGAGATCGTCGCCCAGGATTAAAATGATGTTCGGCTTTCGGGGCGGCGGAAAGCCGGCATTTTGGATCCCAAAAAAACGGCTCTCCCCCGCCATCCTTGAATCCGGCCAGGCCGCCGCGCTCAGGACGCCGGCCATCTTAAGAAAGTCACGTCGTGTCGTTCGAGACATTATTTCTCCCTTCTACAATCGGGGACACGTACCGAATCGCAGCTATCGATCTACCACCCCCCCCCCCCCCAGAATCCAAGGGGACCAATCCCGCAAACCTTGTTGCGGACGTGGATTCGGTACATGTCCCCATTTTTTTTATTTGGCCGGCACCTCGAAGGCCAGCGGTTGGCCCGGTCTCAAGGTTTGGACCGTTTTGAACGCCTTTAGTCCCAATCCTTCCGCCGTGAACGTTTTAAAGGCCAGATCGCCCTTGAGCGAGGTGAGCGTCACCGATATCTTTCCGGCCGCCTTCTTTTGTTCGACCGTCCCATAGGCGTAGCCGCTCGACCAGAAGAAACGGCCGTCCTTGGCCGCGAAGGTCAAGGCTTGATCGACCGCGGAATAATGGAAGCCCGTGAGGGCGAGGACGCCGGCCCAGCTGATCATCGCCCGGCCGTAATGATGGCCGCATTCGGCCTCGTCATAGGGACTGCGCTTGAATCCGTCATAGCGGTTCCTGATATTGGCGATGCATTTAAGCCCCTCTTCGACCTGCCCCTCATAGAGCATCCCGATCGCCGCCGTATATTCGAAGCCGGTCATGACCTCGGTGAAATAAGGGAACGGATTGTCCGGCCGGCCGTCGGGATAATCGGCCATCAGAAGAGCCGCTTCGTCCCCCATGGCGAACGAGCGCAAGCAGTTGAAGTGGTCCCGAAGAGAATCGCGATAGTTGTATTTCATGATGCTTCGCAGCGTCGTCCGGATGTTGTCCGGCTTGGCCAGATAACCGAGTCCGCAGACGTGGGCCATGAACTGCCCGACAAGCTGGTCGACGAGGCAGCCGTTCCCCAGCTGGTAGTCCGGATTGGCGTAATCCGTCGAACCCATGCCGACCAGCAGGCTCGGGGCGATATTGGCCTTGTCCATGGGCGGGACGATCTTGTGGATATAGTAGCGACCGTTGAAGAGGTTCGCGTCGATCCAACGGCTGCCGTTCTCGAACAAGGATCGGCAGGTCTTGGCGAAATCCTTGTCGCCGACGGCTGCGGCCATCCGCTCGGCCGCCCGCAGCGCGCCCAGGTACCAAAATCCCATCTGAGGATTCGGGCCATAATACTCGACGTCCATCGTGTTGTGCTGGCAGCCTTCCATGACCCCGTCCTTATCGGCGTCCCATCCGCCGGGGATCCAGCAGAACTCGACCGCTTTTTTGATCCTCGGCCAGAATGTCCTCAGCATCTCCTGGTCGCCCGACAGCTGCCAGTCGCGGTACATCTTGAGGATGCAGCCCATCTGGCCGTCGGCCGCGGCCTTGCCCCACGGCCGGTCATAAAGCGGCAGCTTCACCCGGAAGCTCATCAGGCCCGTGTCGTCCGTCTCCTGAACGAACTCGACCTCGCGGAGAGAGGTCGCGATCGAACCGAAGAGAAAGGCGATCGCCTGCTCGTAGTTCCAAACATGCGTGCAGGAGCCCCAGCAGCAACCGTCCTTGTCGCCGCATCCTTCCCAGGCGAAAAAGCGGCCGTCCCCGGTCCGGAAACAGGTCTGGGTCCGGAGCGTGGACAGGTTGAAGAGGGCCGCTTCCTTGACCACGTCAGGCAGGTCGCTGTCCAAAAAAGCGGAAACGAAGGCGATCGTATCGGCCTCGAGCCGCTGCAATCGGGGGTGCGTCTTTTCGGCCACATCCCAAGCGTCGTCGTAGCGCGTCGTATAGTAATTCCCCACCCTTTTCGCCGACCAGGCGAACCGGTTTGGAAAATGCCACGTCAAATAGAAAGGGAATGCGCGGGTTCCGCGAGCCGGGATCCTATCGTAAGCGGCGAGCGAAGCGCGGGGCTGGTTGTCAAAGGACGGCCAGTTTTTCAATCGTCCATCGTCGCTCAAATCGTCCCAGAAATCGAGAAGGGCGGTCCCCCAGCCCTTGGGATTCCAGGCCGTCCTGAAAGTGACGTCGCCGGGCGAGGGAACGCTCAAGGCCATTGTTCCCCACTGTTCGGCGTCCTTCGGCATGCCTTCGGAAGACATAAAAATTCCCTGGACGGCGCGGCCTGTGCGAAATTCGTTAATATTTTTAGCGGACAGGGATTTCGTGCCGTCATTGCCGATGAAATTCTGGAGCGTTCCGCAGACGGACACTTGGATTTCCTGGTCGGTCAGGTTCTTCACCTCATAAATCAGTACGGCGATGGGGATGCCGCTGTCGTCGGGATCGGTCGGGACGAGCGGATTGAACGCCTTGACTTTGACGCTGACGGGAAGCGCCGGATCGGACAGATTGACTTGGCCGAAAGGATAGCTCGCGTCGAAGCTGCAGGCGCGAAACGTCGGGAGACCGGGATTCGTGGCACCCTGGACGCCCGAAGCACCGCCATATTGGGACAGCTCAACCGGCCCGGTCAGCGCCCGGGTATAAGTTTTTCCGGAAGCGGATTTGACCCAAATGGAAAAAAACGGCGATCCTGGAGCGAAGCCCTTCGCCGGGCGGTTCATGATCTCCCAGTCGCGAAGGTCGCCTCTTCCTCCCAGCGAGACCGTCCCCGTCCCGATCCCTCCGATGGGCAAGGCGATTTGGGCGAGGTGCGACTGGCCATAATGGTTGTGGAACGGCCAGTCAGCCGCCGCGGCTGAATCCAGAAGCAACGTGAGACTGAGCGCCAGGAATATCCATAATTTTCGATGCATGAACAACCTCCATAAAACGGGGACACGTACCGAATCACTCAAACCGATTTCGCGTCTCCCCGAAAGCGCATTCATTTGAGCTCGAAGATGACGATCTGCCCGTCGACGTTCGACGCGGCGAAGAGGCCGTCTTTAATCGGCCGAAGCGTATGGACGCCGGCCGGGCCGAGGAAGATCAGGGGAGTCAGCCGATACTTCGCGTCAATCTGATAGATGTACCCGTTCTGAGCGCCAAATAGAACCGTGCCCTTCCATTCGATCGGCTCGACGGGCATCAGGTCGCCCCGGCCATGGGCCGGCTGGATCTTCCGGATGAGCCGTCCAGATTCCGCCTCGACGAAGTTGAACTCGTCCAGCCGGCTCTTCACGAAAAGCGTTCGTCCGTTCTTGGACAGGCCGAGCGATTCCCAGGCGGCGAAGGGCTTCCGCCAGTTCGTTTTTCCGGTCACGAGATCGATCGACGCGGCATGGCCGTCGGGCGAGCAAACAAAGACGCTCTTTCCGTCCGAGATCGGCACACAGCCGGCCGGCGAATAGTAGAAGTTGTCGTTCTCGGTCCAGTTCCAGAGCTCTCGCCCGTCGTCCAAGCTCAAGCAGTGGACGCGGCCGTCCCAGCTTCCGTAGACGACGCGGCTCGCCACGACCAGCGGGCGCGTCTGGATCATCCCGCCGGCCCGGCCACCGGCCCACATGAGCTCGAGCATCTCCGCGTCCAAGCAGCGCATTAAACAGAAGTCGCCACGGGCCGTGGCGACGATGATCGCCCGCCGCTCTCTCGGTCCTCCGTCGGTCACGGCGAGCTGGGATGTGATCGGCTCACCCAGGTGCTTTCCGCGGACGGGAAGGCCTTTGCCCGCGTCGATCGCTTGGAGACGGCCGTTTCGTCCGGCGATCCAGAGCAAATTTCCGTCGATCGCCGGGCGGCTGATAATCGCCTCCCCGGCCTCATAGGTCCAAAGGATAGCGCCCTTGAGATCGAAGGCGGTGATGCGGCCGGAGACGTCGGCCGCGAAGAGCCGGTCCTTGTCAACGACGAGGGGCGCCATCATATGCGTCCCCAGGTCCTTCCGCCAGAGGATGTTCGGGCCGAAGCTGAGGAAGGGCTTGGCGGGCCTCTCCGCGGCCGGTTTCCACGCGCTCTTAAGGATGCGGCCCGCGGAAACAGGCTCTTTCTCTCCGTTGGCCTCAAGAAAATTGATCCGGTCGGAAGTCTCCTCCACCAGCAGGAAGCCCCATGTATCGGCATTATTCTTAGCGATCGCCGCCCGGCCCGTCGATACGGAAATCCCGCGTTTCGCTAAAAGCTGCGTCTTATGGACATGTCCACTGATGATGTGAGCCCGGCGGTTATGAAGAAGATTGTGGGCCCGGAACCAGTTGTCGATGGTCTCCGGCGGATAATGGACGAACAGAAAGACCTCGGCGGACAAGGGAACGGCGGCCAGCTTTCCCTCAAGCCAGGCGATGTCCTCAGGGGCCAGGTGCCCCGAATCCCAGGAATTGAGCCCGATGAAAACGTCGCTTCCTCTTTGAAAAAAGAAGCGGTCCTCAGGCCATGTCTTGAGGAAGTTGGTCAGGCCGTGCCCGATCCAGTGGGAATCATGGTTGCCGGGGACGGCGTAATAAGGGACCTTCAGCCCGTCGAGGATCTTTTTAGCCTCGACGAATTCGGTCAAACGGCCTTTCTCCGTGATGTCGCCGGCGACGACGACGAATTCAACGCCGGGTCGGGAATTGATACCGGCGACGACGGATTCGAGCGCTTCGGCCGCGCTCCCGGCCCCGATATGCGTATCGCTGACCACCGCGAAGCGGGCTTGCTGGGCGGAGAGAAACGGGCCAAAGAGGTGGGCCGAAACGAGAAAAAACAAAAATCGGAAAAGTCCCTTTTTCGTCGCCCTCGGCATGCTGTTCCCTAAATATCAGATTCCACGGTTTTAGGCAAATGTGAGAACAATCCCGGGCTCCGTCGTCTATCTCAATAAAAGGAGTTTTCATCCTCATGGCCCGAGAAGACGCGGCCTTGACACCGGTTGTTCCTTCACGTACAGTATTCCTGTACAGAAAGGAAAAACCGATGGCCATTCAAACCAACTACACCCAAGCCCGGGCCCATTTCGCCGAGCTCCTGGAGCGCGTGACGAAGCATCAGGAGCCCGTCATCATCAAGAGGAGGGGCCGCGAAGGCGTCGTCATGCTCCCCGAATCCGAGTACGACAGCATCATGGAATCCTATCATCTTCTGCGCTCCCCCAAGAACGCTCTCAGGCTCTATGAGGCGCTCAATCGCGCCCTGGAAGGGAAGGGCAAAAAAATGACCGTCGATGAACTCCGTCGCGAGGTCGGCCTTGATCCCAAAAAAACGTGAGGCCTTCTTCGATATCGATTTCATTAAAGATTTGGCGGCTTGGATCAGGATCGATCAGAGGACGGCCCTTCGCCTCCTAGATATCGCTCTGGCCGTCCTTCAAGATCCTTTTAAGGGAATCGGCAAACCCGAGCCCCTCAAGCATGTCTCATCCAACACCTGGTCGCGGCGCTTGACCCTCGAGCACAGGATCGTCTATCTCGTCCGGAACGACCGGATCGACTTTCTCCAGGCCAGATATCACTATTGATTCGCCGGCCACATCCGGACCAGGACGACGCCATGGCGGCCGACGGCGGCTTCGAACGTCCCCTCGAAAACACCGGCGTCTTTCTGCCGCCACAGGTCGCGGACCCGGCGCTTTCCCTGCAATCCCAGGTCGGCCCAGGCGGCCGTGATCACCGACAGGGATTCGCCCCGGTTGAACAAGCCGACCGCCAATGAACCGTCCTCGAGCTCGCGGGCCCAGACCTCCAGATCGCCCGTTTTTGTCAACCTCCGCCCCGGCTTGCCGAGCGGGTCCTGGTCGACATCGATGACCTCGTCGTTGGTCAGGAGGCCGAGGGTGAAATCGTCGAGCCGGGTGATGTCGCCGCTGAAGATCAGGGGGGCGGCGACCAAGCTCCACAAGGAGACATGAGTGTATTGGTCATTTGGCGTCAGGGGCGTCGGAACGGTCTGTCCCTTCCAGTTGCTCAGATAACCCAGCAGGAGATAATCGGGATCGTTCCACGCCCCGGGACCGCCGTATCTATGAAGCTCGTTCTTGGCGTAGACGTCGAAGCCGTCGCGGAAAAGGGCCAGGCCGATCTTCTCGAACGAGCCGCCGAGATCGCCGGCCGTCCGCCAGCTGTGGCCGCCGACCTCTTTCCCCCACTCCCAGACGTTGTCCATGCCGTACTGGCAGAGGTTGAGAATGATGTCGCGCGGCTGCTTTTTCAGAATCTCGCTAATGAGACGGTAGGGTTTTTGATATTCGGCGCGGCTCTTGTCTTTGGCAATGTCACCGTAGGAGCACCAATCGTATTTTAGGAAATCGAAGCCCCATTCGACGTAGCGCTCGACGTCCTGAGCTTCGTGCCGCCACGCGCCGACGTGCCCGGCGCACGTCGTCGGCCCCGGCGAGGTGTAGATGCCGGCCTTGAGGCCTTTATCGTGGATAAAATCCGTCAGGGCCTTCATATCGGGAAAGCGCGGGTTGGAATTGACCTTGCCCTTCGCGTCGCGCTCGTCGCCGAGGAGCGACGGATCCTTCGCCCCCGGCTTGACCGACCAGCAGTCGTCGATGTTCACGTACATGTAGCCGTGGTCGATCATGCCGCTTGAGGCCATGGCCTCCGCCGCGTCGCGCATGATCTTGTCGGTGACGTTGTTCTCCCACACGTACCAGCTGTTCCAGCCCATGTGCGGCGTGAGGGCGAGCGTGTCGCCGCAGACGATCTTGAATTTGCGCTCGGCCCGGCCGCGCCCGTTCTCCGCTTTCAGGTTCACGATATATTCGCCTCTATCCATGACCCGGCCGCTGATCCGGCCGGTGGCCGGATCGACCTGAA
>Ga0315275_10005840_pt1 | contig 11716 bp, 15 predicted proteins | sample YL17G03_0_MG_FD_205557 | JGI IMG/M metagenome (GOLD analysis project Ga0315275, IMG submission 205557) | Sediment microbial communities from Yellowstone Lake, YNP, Wyoming, USA - YL17G03_0 | ecosystem: Environmental > Aquatic > Freshwater > Lake > Sediment | place: USA: Wyoming | collected... | reverse complement strand
AGAAATCTGAAAGTCTGGAGAAAAGAAATACCGGAGTATCTGCGGTATTACAATTACGAGCGTCCGCATATGGCCTTACAGATGAAAACGCCCGGTGAAGTGTTGCGAAGCTATTGACTAGAAAACATGGGAATGGTGGACAACAAAACGGCATCAATTACGGTTCCGCTGTCTTTTTATATTATAAAACTAATTTTTTCCTTTCTCCCCCTACTCGTATTGCAGGGCTTCTATGGGATCCAGCCTTGCCGCGCTTCTTGCGGGCAAGACTCCGAACCCCACCCCGATGACGCTTGATACTCCGACGGCAATGACAATTGCGTAAATTGGAACGCTGAAGGTCCAGGCCAATCCGCTGGCAGTCGCAATTAAAGAAATAATCCAGCCCATGAAAGAACCGAGCAGCGTCCCGATAATTCCTCCGATAACCGTAACCAGGATTGATTCGATCAGGAATTCGTTTAAAATATCTTCGTGCGTCGCCCCCAGAGCCTTTTTCAGCCCTATCTCGCTTGTTCTTTCGGTGACCACCACGTACATGATATTCATGATGCCCACTCCTCCCACCAATAATGAAATGGCTGCAATGCATATGAGCAGAATGGTTATTCCCCCGAAAATTGTATTAAAGGTTTCCATGGCCTGAGCCTGGGTTGTTACGGTAAAATCGTCTTTTACGGGATCCGTAATGTTATGATTGCTCCTCATCACCTGGCGGATGAATTCCGCCGTCGCTTCTCCCTGGTTCGTGTCTTTCATCTGGATCACTCCGACCGTGAGATAATTTACGCCCAGCATCTTTTTCTGGGCCGTAACCAGGGGCATATATAACCCGTCATCTGCGCTCGGACCGCCGATGGATCCCTGGGGTTCGTAAACTCCGATTACCTGGAAATTCAAATTACCGATCCGTATCAGTTTGCCCAGAGGATCGTCCTGGGCGAATAAATCTTTTGCCAGATTGCTCCCCAGAATCACCACCTGAGATCCGCCCGTGTCTTCCGTCTTTGTATAAAATCTTCCTCCCGGCTGCACGGCGTGCTTGTCCATGGAAAATCTTTCCGCGGAGGCGCCGTAGTAGATAATGCTCTTTGCGTTGTCCCTATAGCTGGCAACGGCAAGCCCTGTAACCAGGCCGTAGGCATCAATAACATTGGGAAGCTTCTTGATGCTGTCCAGATCGTTCTGTTTAAAGCTGGTAATTGCAATCGAAGAAGAAATGCGGCTGAAGTCGGCTGACGACGCCGAATTATTCCTGTTTTTTGTGGTGGGCGGAACCCGGGTCTCGACGAAAAGAGTGTCTGTTCCCCACTGGCCCAGCTGATCGTCAACCAGGCTGCGGAATCCGGTCCCGGCCGAAAGAACCAAAATAACCGTGGCAATGCCGATGACAATGCCCAGGGTGGTCAGAATCGTACGAACGGGATTTGAAGACAATACTTTTATTGATTGTTGGAAATCTTTAAACATATTTATTCGTATCTTAAAGCATCTATGGGGTTTAACCTTGACGCTTTCAGGGCGGGATAAAGGCCGAAGATTACCCCGGTCAGAATTGAAACTCCGACCGCCAAAAGAACGGATCCCATGGAGACGATAAAAGCCCAATCGTATCCGAGATAGCCCATTGTCAGGGCAATGAGGTATGAAATCAATGTTCCGACTATGATTCCCATGACTCCGCCTACAAAAGTCAGCACGCCGGCTTCCAGAAGAAACTGCCGCATGATGGCTATGTTCGTTGCTCCGGTCGCTTTTCTCAAACCTATTTCTCTTGTGCGCTCCGCAACGGTGGCCAGCATAATATTTAAAATCCCGATGCCGCCTACCAAAAGTGCAATGGCTGCCATTGAGGTCAAAAATAAGCTTAAGGCATCAGTGATGGTGCTTAAAAGGCTGACCGCGTCGGCAATGTTTCTCACCGTAAAATCAATGTCGGAATCTTTTTGTATGTGGTGCTGCTGTTTTAAAACATTTGTCACGTCAGCAATCGTCTGATTGACATTGTCCGCCGAGTCCACCTTCATATTGATGCTTGCCAGATAGTGAATCCCTAACAGCTGCTTCTGGGCGATTTCAAGGGGCAAAAGTATTTCGTCGTCCTGGTCCTGAAAAAAAGACGTGCCGCGCGCACTGATCACTCCGATAACTCTTAAAGGAACTCCTCCCGACTGTTCCTGGGATCCGTTCCTTACTTTTATTACCTGGCCTATCGGGTCAACGCCCGTTCCGTCAAACAGCTCGCTGCTCACAGTGGCCCCTAAAACAACCACATTGGCATTCCCCTGCTCTTGTTGCTGGGAAAGGAACTGGCCTTTTTGCATTGTAAAGTCAATCACGTCCGGATAGGCGTAATCCGTACCGACAAAATTGGTATCAACGGTCTTATCTTCCCAGGTAATTGATGCGGAACCTCTGACCACGGCATTAACGGCCACGACATGAGGAATCTGATCATTTGATCTCAGCGCCTGGGCATCCTGGTTGGTAAGGGTGGTGATTATGATTCCATAGAGTTGCGCCGGCGGTCCTTTCTCGTTGCTCTTTCCGGGCTGCACGCTCAAAAGGTTGGATCCTAGTTTCGTAATCTGTCCCAGGATCAGACTCTGGGCTCCTGCGCCCAGGGCAATAATAGTGATGACGCCCGCAACCCCTATGATAATCCCGAGGATTGTCAAAAAAGACCTGCCCTTTCTGGCAAGCAAAGTCCGAAATACAAGTTTTATGGTTCCCAGAAAATCCATATTATTTCACCAAGTCGCTTTCTTCCTTGGCGATCGTTCTTTCAAGCACCTGTTCATCGGAAACAAGGGTTCCGTCTTTAATTCTAATTATTCTTTTTGCGTGATTCGCGGTATCTGTTTCATGCGTTACTAAAATAATCGTATGGCCCTGATCGTTCAAGCGCTGCAAGATATGCATCACCGTATTTCCGGACTTTGAATCAAGGTTTCCGGTCGGCTCGTCGGCAAATATTACTGCCGGATTGCATACCAAAGCGCGCGCTATCGCAACCCTCTGCTTTTCTCCCCCTGATATCTGGTTCGTAAAATAGTTCAGGCGGTGGGAAAGGCCGACCGAATCAATGGCCTTTTTCGCCAATTCATCGTAATTTTTCTTCTGGCTGTAAATCAAAGGAAGCTTCACGTTGTCTAAAACAGTCGTTCTGGCCAGCAGATTAAAAGACTGAAAAACAAATCCCACCTTTTCATTTCTTAGTTTTGCCAGATACCGGTCGGTGAAATCTTTTGTATCTTTTCCCTCAAATTCATATGATCCCGAGGTCGGACGGTCCAAAAAGCTCAATATGTGCATCAGGGTTGATTTCCCCGATCCGGACGGCCCCATGATGGCGACAAACTCTTTTTCGTCAATCGTAAAACTGACATCATGAAGAACATGGGTCACAACGTCATCGTTTACGTATATCTTTTCTAAATTTTGGACTTTGATCATAGCCATATTACTTCATGTAGGTTATTATCTCCTGGCCTTCCGAAATTCCGGAAATAATTTCAACCATTCCCCCGTCCGCCTGGAGTCCTGTCTGCACCTTAACTTCGTGATATTTATTCGTCTTTTTGTCGTCAATTACTTTTACATACTGGCCGTCTGCCTTGTTGGCAATAGCGGTCGAAGGAACGGCCAGTACTCCCTGTTTTTCCGCAACCAGAATCGTCATGTTCGCCGTCATTCCGGGTTTTACTTTCGGAATGTTATCCAGGCTTCCGGTAACCTTGTAATTGACAACGCCGGAAACAACAATGGATGCCGGATTTATAGTCAGTATCTTTCCGGCAAAATGCTCATCCGGCCCCAGGGCATCAAGAGTATAATCAATCGGCTGCCCGATTTCCAAAGAAGCAATATTTGCTTCGCTGACATTGGCTTCAGCGTGCAGGGCTGAAATATTCTGCAGCCCCATGACAGCGGATCCCGCCAGGGCCTGTTCCCCTATTTTTATATCAACCAGGGTGATTGTTCCGGCGGACGGAGCTGTAAGAATCAAATTATTCAGAACAGCTCTTGCCGCATCAACCTGGCCCTGAGCGGAAGTCACCTGGGCTGAAGCTGCGTCTATATCCGCCTGCCTTGCCGGAGCTTTTGTCAAAGCCAGCTGGTCCTGAGTTCTTTGTAGGGCTATCTTGTAAATAAAAATGCTGTTCTGGGCGGCCGTTGTGCTGGTCAGGCTTGTATTAATATTCGCCCTCTGGGTATCTAAAGATGTTTTGTCTGCAGCAGAAACCCTGGACCCCTCATAGCCCATATCCCGTATGATTTTAAGGGCATTTGAAACATTATTTAAGGCAATAATCGTCTGGGATACAGCTGATTCGGTTTTTTCTGGTGCAGGGCTAGATTTTGCCGCATCAAGATATGACTTTACCGTGTTCAGATTGCTGGTTATTATCGCCTTGTTTTCACGCACATCAATGCTGTCCTGATCCGAGGTGTTGAAATAGCTGTTTTGGATCGTGGTTACCGCAGCCAAGGCGTTATATATTTTTGTATAAGCGTCATTCAGGATATTTATTGCGCTTGCATAAGAAGCATCCAAATCCTGCTGGGCGGAAACCACGGAGGTTTCAGCTATTTTAATGTTCTCGTCAGACGCACCGGCCAAAAGTTTCTCCTGGTTTGCTTTTGCCTGGCTAAGAGCCCCTTGGGCTGTGGTCAGATTAGCCCTGGCAGTAGTCGTATCAAGCGCGGCCAGCGTCTGGCCTGCTGTCACCAGATCGCCTTCTTTCACCAATAATTGCCTTACAACCCCGCTGCCCTGAAAGCTTAATTTAAGGTCAACGGATGAAACCACTTGCCCGGTCGTAAGCACCGTTTCTTTCAAGTCCTGTTTTGCAACAACGGCTGTTTGCGTTCCGTTTGTATTATTTTTTTTGCCGGAAGCCAGGCCCCATATGCCGAAAATGACGACCAAGATTATTGCGGTCCAGATTATTGTTTTCTTCGTAAAAAACTTTGAAATATTAAACTTCATATTTTTTATATTATATTTATTATTATTCTTTTCTTAATTCCTCCGAATCAAAGCGCTCAAAAGACCGGCTTTGTGTTCCGTTCTGGAACTGAGATTTTAAGGAGAACTTCAGGATATTTTCGGCTCCCCCGCTGACCTTTCTCGGTCGGAATCTTATGTAAAGATTCTAACACAAAATGAAAAAAATAAAACACTTAAAAAGTGCCTCAGCTAGTAACAGCGATTTTTACTAATCAGCGCCAGTTTCTTTTTCCGCTTCCAGCTTTTAATTTCCGATTCTCGCTTCAGCGCTGAGCTCCGGTTTTCACATTCTTCGACATGCAGCAACTTATTCACTTTTTTTATTCTGGTATACGATCCACCCTTGCCCAGGATGTGTTCTTGAAATCTGCGTCTTACGTCCGTGGTAATTCCGGTATATAGGGTACCGTCTTTGCATTTAATAATATAAACGTAATACATAAAATTATAATGCTAAAAAGTCGTCCTTCTCGCTCAGAAGCTCAATCTAACAGAATGGATTATCTTTCGTGAAATCCGGCAGGAGATAGGAATGGCTTTCTAATTCCTGCACCCACCCGTTTTCAAAACCCAGCTTTACCAGATAATCAAAAACCTTTTCAAGTTCTTTTTTAGTTATGTTCCTGTTTATCTCTGGAAAATCTTTCGCCTTATAAACCGGCTCGTATTGGCTCATTAAATAAATGTATATATCCTTATCTATCTCCTTAATATATTCCAAGGCTTTAAAACTGTTTTCAAGATTGTTCGGCAAAATCAAATGCCTGACAATAACTCCCCTTTTCGCAGCGCCGTCTTGGGATATTTTTAGATTCCCGACCTGCTTGAACATTTCTTTAATTGATTCTTGGGCGATTTGAACATAATTTTTAACGCCTGAATATTTAAAAGCCAGATCATCATCGCCATATTTAAAATCAGGAAGATAAATATCCACCAGCCCCTCAACTTCCTTTAGAATTTTTACGCCATCACAAGCATTAGTATTCCAGACGATAGGAATTTCCAACCCCTGTTTCTTTGCTTCTATGATCGCTTCTCTTATCTGCCTGAACCATATTGTCGGGGTGACTAAATCAATATTCAAAGCGCCTTCTTTTTGAAGGTCAAGCATTATTTTTACAAGTTCGGCAATGCTGTAATTCTTTCCGCTGATATTTCCCTGGGATATCTGGTAGTTCTGGCAGTAAACGCAATGCAGATTGCAGCCGGTAAAGAATATCGTTCCGGCCCCTTTATCTGTTACCAGCGGCGGCTCTTCGCCGAAATGCTTCCCAAACCAAGAAATTTTTACGAAATTATTATCTGCCATTTATTTTATAATTTTTATTGCTTTGATTTAATAAAAAAGGGGACAATTCCCCTTATGTTGATTAGCCGTGCCTAAGCACAGTTGTAGCGCATTCTTCTGAGCAACAAGGTTTTATCCTTTCCTTCTTACATTTTTTAAAAATGGTGGTAAACATGGTGATTTCCTTGTGGCAAAATTCGCATTTGGTTTTTACTGTGCTATCAAACATTTTATCCAGAAATACTCCTGTTTTTTCCAAAATAGTTTCTGGTTCAATAATACTGGTACCCATCTTTTACCCCCTTGCTGATTTTTTTATATATCATTAGTTCTTCCAAGTCAAATGTAATAAAAATTGTATTTCTATTAAAAAATCACCTGAATAGCGAAAAATAAAAAGAGTTTAGTAATATAATTACTAAACCCCAAACTTTTTATGACGTAAGGTTTTTGATCCCTTCTTCTGCTTTACGAAACTGTTCATTAAGTTTATTCAGCTCATCGAAACGCGCGTTTTCTTCCTGCATAACCTGCAGTATAAGAAATACTTGTGCTGCTTGGGATCCCCCGAAGCAAGCCTCTTCAATGGTTTTTGGTTTACGGAAAGATGTTCCGCGGCCTTGATTTGGCATTGTAATTTTAAAACCCAGAGCAAGGTCTTTGAGTTTATTCATGCATTTCTTGTCGATCCTTGCATATCTGTCTTCTTTGATTAAAAAGTCAAGCTTTTTTAATCCGAAAAGAATTTCAATCATGGAAGCCTTGGCTTGCCGAAACATATCTTTTGTTTTACCCTCCAGACTTTCAAGGTACGACAGCTCGTCGCATCCCCAGGGTAAAAGGGAAAACCTTTTAGCAAACTCATTTGCGATCTCTGCATTATGCCCGCCGGCATGATAGAGATTGAGCGTTTTTCCCCCTTCGGAAAGTCGGAAAAACCAGAGCAGCTTGGAAAAGACTTGCGGATTAATAATAAATCGTCCCCAGGAAGGGCAGGAAGAAAAAACAGATTTTTCGGTAGTGTCCTTGAAAAACCCCTGAGAGAGCATCTGGAATGCTTTCCTACTGAGCTCTTTCCGCAGATCTCCGGAACCATCCATCTTACGACCAAACCTGCTCAAGTTGGAATAATAGCGGTCCTTAACGCCAGGATTGTCGGAAAAGAAGTAAGAATCAGAAGACTCGTCAGCTATTTTAAGGTACAGGCAGATGCGCTTTACCGCCTCATCGTAGTCGCAATCAATCTCGAATCCGAAATGAAGCAAGCTATGAAGAAACTCCGCTGGAAATGCTCTTCCCCAAAGTTCCTCCCATTCAGACCATTCCCTAATGCAATAAATTTCCTTTGCCAGCAGCAAATGCGCTGCTTCTCCGTTCTGTTGAGTCGTTTTAACACATCCATACTATGCCGCGCTTTTACGGCCAAAGTATATAATATATTATCCCTTCTCTTGTCCTTGTCAAGGCACAAAAATCGCCCAATGGGCGATTTTTAATTGCTGCATGCCCCAGTCTAGAACCAAAGTTTTAAAAGGAATTTCGGATATTTTTTGTTTCCCCACTGACCCGTCTCGGTCGGGGCATTTTAAAATAGTTATTATCTTCCGCTTTCTATGTGCCAACCGCCGCCAGGACACTTTTCAAAGAATTTTATTTTTATTGGTTTATTGTTGAAATCGTGGCCAATGGCCGTTTCTTTATTAATTCTATGTTTTCCGCACTTGCAATGTCTTATCGTATAATCCAAACCTTTATGCTTTCCGCCACAATGATGGACTTCATGTTTGTTTTTAGAATGATGAATATGATGAAATAAGTATAAAATATCTTCCATAAGCTAATAATACCAAAATTTATTCTAAATAGAAAAAGAGGTGCCTCATCGGAACGCCTCTTTTTTGGTAGCGTCGCAAAATCCAAGCTTGCGGCGCTCTATGATTTCTTTTGGCAAATACTTTTCAGCAATCTTCCGCAAGGGAATCTTACTGATGTCACGGCCTGTCCGATCCTGAACCGGGATATGGCTAATGTATTCTACAATTTCAGGATCCATATATGGAAGTTCCACGTTCAATCCCCTATTATGAGCAATTTGCATTAAGGGGACTAGATGATCTGGATATAATCTTTGCCAGAAATATCTGAAAGCGGCTTTTTTCTTTCTTAGGTCATTTGTTGCCCTGTGTCTCCAATATCCTCCCATGAGTTCATCAATTCCATCGTGAGCTAGGATAAAAGAACCCGGAAGAGCACTTTGGGAGATTTCATTATAAACAAGGTAAACCCCCAAACAATCTTGGATTTGTTCCCGGCTAATGTTTGGGAATATAGACATAAGCCCTATTCTTGCCGCATCAATCATTCTTTTTTTAGGAATAAATGAACGATGAACCGTTTTGAATGTTTCGGCAACTTTCTTTGCAAATATTAGATCTGGATGATGAGAGCTTCCTCCAATTGTGTAGGTGCGGATTTCTACTCCATCGCCCAAGACTTTCCGAATTATGGCAAGACATAAAGAAGAATCAATCCCGCCAGAAAGCGTTGTGTGGATTACACCATGATTCCTGTATAAATATTCTTCAGCGTAATTTCCGATAACTTTCAACAAGATCTGCTCAAGCTTTTTAATGCTCCAATACGGATTTTCCATCTGGACTATCGGTTTGCGCAGCGACTCACGCCACGGCTCAACGACTAAAGTCATCACAAAACCTCCTCTGTATTAACTACTAAATGTGCTGTTGTTGTTTTAACACGGGCTGTTAAAAAAACAAGTGTAAACTAAAACTGTCCAAATAGCTATTTCTAGGCTCTCTGTTTCTCTCGATACCGCGCTGAGTGATGCTGGGGCTATGGGATGATGTTGGAACTTTTATAACTTCAATCCAAAAATAGGGTTTTGCTAAAATCAAGATACTTTTAGATTTTTCGAGTGTTTTTTATCAACTCTCTTTGTTATTTTAGATATCATTTCTCGATCTGGTATAATAAATATTTTTTTATGTATATCTTTGCGAGCGCACAAATAACCTGATAAGAATCCTATTGCTCGGGATATAATTATTGTCTCTTTAATTTTTGGAAAAGAACGAAGGGATTTTGGAATATCTAATTCTTTTCTTGCGCCTATACTTTTAAAAAATTTTAAGTCTTTAGCGCTTAATTCATATCCATATTGATGAGAAAATTTATTTCGGATAGAATTTAATCCTCTTAATTTACTTTCTGATTCGTTTGATATAATATTTAACGCATTTAAAAAATCTAATTTTTCACTGAATGATTTTTTTAAAATAAATTTTGGATTAGGAGTTATTTTTTCAATCAAAGAATCTATTTCCTGTTCTAAGTACAGGTGACTTTTTAAAATAATTGCGACTTCATCTGATCGCAATAAATATGAAGTGAAATTATTTTTCTTACCTTTAGAATAATTATTATTTTTCTGTATGCGCATTTTAGGGACGATGTTGGAACTTATTTAGTTCGGTCCAACAGCCTATCTTGAAGTGCTTTTATTGCTGATAATAATTTTTCTGTCCTTTCTTCGTTTGTCCATCGATTCTTACCATTTTCTGTTATATCTCTTTTAATGCAACCATCTAAAAAATCTCTAACCAATAAAATATCGTCTTTTTTAATATAGCCAGGATAGTTTTCAAAAAGCTTTTTTATATTATCCTTACAAGATATCCATCTAACAACTAATGGTCTCACATCTTTTCTGTATGCATTTATTCTTATTTCTGGATCATTGAGATCACTCTTTATCTCTTCCATTAAGTCTTGCTGATTGCTCGTAATAATATCCATGAGCATAAGATTAAAAATTAAAGAGCCGTATAGTTTTTGTCGCCTTTCTTCTTCGCTCTTTCTTTTTTCGGAAAAGAAATCAAAAATTTTTGTTACTAAGGCCGCGACGGAAGAGGAGCTCAGTATAATTATTATTAATTGTTGTAAGTTTACGTTCATAATCTAAAAATTTTAGCTGTGAGGCCCGGTCTAGAACTGAGTTTTTAGAGGGGAATTCGATCTGTTTTCGGCTTCTCAATTGACCTGTCTCGGTCAGGCCACTTTTTCGCCCAAACACTGATCCATTTAACATCTTTTCTTCCAGACTCATCGGAAAAAATTCTTGAAACAATGATTTTAAAGCCCGCTCCTTTAATGAGCTTTTCTATTTCTTTTTGCGAGAAATAAATAAAGAGCCTTTTTTGACCGCTTGATAATTTATCTATTTTATATCCTACGCCCCTTCCTTTTTTAACCCGTATGTGCAATTTCCCATCAAGCTTAATAATTTCATAAAATTTTTTGAGGATTTTAGGAATATCCTTTTTCTTTAAATTTAATAATACTGCATTAGCCCATATTGCATCAAATGAATCTTTTTTAATCTTTAATCTATTTATATCCATCTTGATAAACTTAGCTGCTGGAACTAATTTTCTTGCTTCTTCTAAAAAAGAATCTACTAAATCCACTCCCACTACCTTAAATCCTTTTTGAAAAAACTTCTTGGCGTCTCTTCCTCCGGCGCATCCTACTTCCAAAACGCTCCCGCCCTTCGGTAAAATTTTGATAAAATCATTAAATTCTACAGGCGTTAAATTCCTTATATTTTTGATATACTTTTTGCCAAGTGTCTTGTAAACTTCAATTGTTTTTTTATATTTATCTGTTTTAGTATTCATTAAACAATAATACCAAAAAGTCGCCCGTTAAGCGACTTTATGATTATCTATACTGTTACAAGGCTGGGGCTCTGGGACGATGTTGGAACTTTTTTATTAAAAAATTTATTGAAAATAGAAAAGCACGAGACAGACCATAAAAAAGATTTTAAGGACGCAGGATTTTCTTGCATCCAGAAACGATCTCTTTTAAATCCTTATCCCGTGCCTCGACAGCGACAGTAATTCTGTCGCCTAAAATTGTAATCTCATTCTTGAGTGCTTCAGTCCTACTGAGAATGTCGCTTGGTGGGTCTTGAGACCTAATTACAACAAGAGATACGAAAAGTCGCACACGTAGAACCTGAAGATCACAAGATGTTACTGAAATTTTCTTAATGTCAATTTCTTTGAGCCCTTCTGCTATTTGAAAAATTGACATTTTTTTTAGCCTGCTTATGACGCTCGCAACTTTCTCCATTGTTTTGGCGCCAGCCTCCAATGTTCGTACGCCTTTCTCTACACATACTAAAACCGAATTAATGTCTTCACGCATTGAGATTACCTCGTATTTACAATAACATAAATCTTAATTTATGTCAACACCGTGTAATGCTTCAATACCTTTGCAACACCCCGTAGTAAAATATGTATATGCCTTACACTACCAATCCGCATTTACCAAGACTTAGAGCTCAAGCCTTGGACTTAGCATACGAAAAAGGATGGTCGATG
>Ga0315275_10005838_pt1 | contig 11719 bp, 9 predicted proteins | sample YL17G03_0_MG_FD_205557 | JGI IMG/M metagenome (GOLD analysis project Ga0315275, IMG submission 205557) | Sediment microbial communities from Yellowstone Lake, YNP, Wyoming, USA - YL17G03_0 | ecosystem: Environmental > Aquatic > Freshwater > Lake > Sediment | place: USA: Wyoming | collected... | reverse complement strand
CATGGCGGATGAACGCGGCCTTGCCGCATTCGGAACACGTGCCGCGGGGGTAGCAAGTGACGATTCTCTGGCCGTTGGTGTCATGAAAGCCGCGGCCATCCACCAGGATAAGCTGTCCCGAGCTTTGGGCAAAGACGGAGTGGCCGTCCGCATCTACGATGTCAAGGGCGGTGACAATCATCTCCGGATAGGCACGGACCGGCCATGAGTACGGCAGATCAGACGGCGATCCTGTGAAACACGGGGGACTGTCTATGGCATCCAGATATGTGACTTTGTTCGGGTCGTACTTGGCTTTCATTTGATAGCTGTACTTGCCCTGCTCGACGGCTGCCTTCTCCACCAGGACCTCCAACCCCGGCACCACTTCAGTCCAGTCTGCGGTGGTGGCAAAGGGAATATCGATGGCCTCGACGTGATCGCTGAGCAGTGCGGACATCGACCATTCAAGTCGGCTGAGAGCCACGGGGAACGGGGCATTATACGCCATCGACATGCCGATGGTGAAATTGAAGTACTTGGACTTGATAGTCCGCTGTTTGGCATCCGCGTCCACCATCGCCGAGTATTCCAATTCCAGCGGCTTGTATGAGGGTCCCTGCGGCCCGTACAACGGGCCGAGCGACCCCGGCATCGGCAATGTACTCGGATTCTCCACCTGAATCCGGTTGCCGATCTCATCGAATGCCTTTGCGTTTTTCGCGACCTCCGACAGCCCGATCAAGCCGTTGGGATCGATGACGTTCATCCAGCCTCCGAACGATAGGGATCGCCGGGGTACCATCGGCCTGGTTGCAGGGATCTCGTGGTTGAAGAGGCGCGTCCCCAGCGTCATGGACTCCCAGATCGGCGCCAGATGCTCGGCCGCAATCCAGGGTTCGTTTGCCTCCGTCACCGGCTCGTTCGGCTCCCCCGCCGCTGCCACCCCGCACACGCAAACCACCAGCACAAGCCATTTCCTGAATAGATCGCCGCACATTGTCGTTCCTCCCGCAAAACGGTCTCGAAAATCATGCACTATCACCGGAAAGGCCCCTTTTGACCCGATTGTGAGGCCTGGCGCCGCTTCACCGCAGCGTTCTTATATAAGTCCCAGGTTCGCCGGAAACGTTACACCGCTTCTGCAGAAAAAGTGCCCAAGGGCATCATTTGGTCGGCACGTGGACCTCCAGCCGCGGCGTCAACTCCTCCACAATTGCCGACTCATCCTCGGGTTTCTCCTCCGTCACGGCCCTCAAACGCTTCAAATACCGCTCGGTACTGTTCGCGACACGTTGAACAAGTCCGAACATGCCTGCGTCACTCTGGAAATACTGTGTGTACAAGAGTGATTGCGACATGGCAAATGATCGAATCGCGGCCTCCAATTCCTTCAAGAATTGCTCATTGAAGACGATCAACGGAACGATCAGAAGGACCTGGCAGCTCTCGGTAAAAAGGGGTGACTCGCGAAATTCCTTTTCGGCCGCCGAGAAGTTGCACACCATGATCTCTATCCCGGCGTGTCTTCCTGCTGTGTTGGACTGTTTGAGCAATTGCCGCGCAGAGTCCACCGCTCCAAGGATTACGGCATCGTCGGATCTGTACTTTTGCAGTTGTGCCAGAATATCGCCTTTGCGTAGTGGCATACTTGCCTCCCTTTGTTGTCATCCCGTTTCCTCTTAATAGAGCCGTGGAAAGTGCGCCAGCTTCCATTTCAACGGATGAATACTCGGATTTGCTTTCAAATACTGCTCCACGGCATCATCGATGTATGGCCTAATCGTATCGATCATCCCTCGAGGAATCTCATGCCCAAACCGCTCCAGCAACTTCTCCGCTACATCGATCAACTCTTCCGGGTTTTCCTTCTGCAAACCCAACACCTGTATCAGTGTCATGCGAGTTATCTTCTCGGTGTTCGGATGTGGCTTCTTCGTTAGATAATCCAAACTGTTGCGCAGAAGTGTTGTTGCCTCCCGCATCTTGTCCTGATTGGCAAGGATGCTGGCCAGGTTTGTCGATGCCGATGCCGCATTGTCGTAGTCGCCGTTGTCCAGACACAATTGCAGCGCTTCGGTGTAATTCTCTGTGGCCTCATCCATTTTACCCAGGCGCATATTGGCGTTGCCCAGAGTCACGATATCCTCGGCCAGTTGCCGGGGCTGCCCCAACTTCTTGTCCAGTACAATTGCGTCGTGCGCTCCGATCAGGGCCAAGTCGTACAACTCCAAGGCCACGTAGTAGATGGCCAGCGGTCCTAGCTCGTCCCGCCGCCTCCGGTCATCCTGAACATCCGCCAGGCAATCCATCGCATTCCAGAAGTGTTTCGAGGCTGCATCCGGATTTCCGCGGCCAAGAGCTTCCATTCCTTCTCTCACCTCAGCTTTACTATGGGCTACAATCCCGTCATACATGGTTCACCTCTCTCAGATGATGTCCCACCTTCCGTTGAAATTCGTCCTACGGCCGGGTGACCTCCGGTATCCTATGCCACGGCTTCTTTGCTGTCAACCAAGCGCCCGAGGGCCTTCATCAGAACCGGTAGCTGGGAGTGCCCCTGGAGTCGTCTGAGTCCTTTCTCTGCTCGGAGCATCACTGCCCCTGACCAACGCCAGACCATGTTCTCGTTCCGCCAGCGACGGACACGACCCGTCAGATCGCCGGCACGAGAATAGACGTTCTCGATCATGTTCGTGCTGTTCAGACTCCGACGCAACCACGCTGGTAACGCCAACTGATGGACCGTCAGAAGCTGATCGAAGGCCTCCGCCAAGCTGGCCGCCGCGGCTTCACTGACACTGGCTAACCAGGGGGACGGAGGGGAGGACGGAGGGACAGACGCGAATGGCACTTCCATAAGCTGTAACTCATGGACCGATAAGGGTATAGAAGAACAGGCCTCCAAGCCGACGAGATTGTTGTTATGGCAATCTATCAGCAAGGAGGTCTGCAATGAACAAGTATACCCAAGGACGGCTGGACAGCCAAGTCCGCCGAGTTCGCCAGTGTCGGCGGCAAATAGTGGAAGATCAAGACCTGTGCCTCACGAAACTGCTGCCCAAGGAGCAGGTTGAGGCGGCCCTGGAGCGACATCAAGTCCATTATCGGGAACGTCTGTACACGCCGCTGCTGACGATCTGGACGTTCCTGTACCAGGTGCTCGCCTCTGACCAGTCCTGCCGGGCGGCCGTGGCACGCCTGCTGGCCTTCTTGTGCGTCGGCGGAGACAGCTCAGGCAGTGCCAAGACCGACCCCTATTGCAAGGCACGCCAGCGTCTGCCTGAGAACCTCCTGGCTGATCTGGCTCGTAGCAGTGGCTTGGAGTTACAGCATCAGGTTCCGCCCACAGGCCTGTTGGGCGGCAGGCCCATCAAGATCGCCGATGGCACCACCGCGAGCATGCCGGATACACCGGCGAATCAGAATGCCTATCCACAGCAGTCGGCGCAGAAGGAAGGCCTGGGCTTTCCCATTCTGCGTCTGGTAGGACTGATCGGTCTGTCGTGCGGTGCCGTGTTGGACGTGGCCATGGGACCTTATCGCGGCAAGCAGACCGGCGAGACGGCCCTCCTGCGGCAGTTGTTGGACCAACTGGAGGCCGGGGACATCCTGCTGACCGATGCCATTTTCTCCAACTACTGGACCATCGCCCTGTTGCTCGAACGCGGCGTGGATCTGCTCGGTCGTCACGGTGGCAAGCGTCGGGTGGATTTCCGTCAGGGCCGACGGCTGGGCCGTCACGATCATGTCGTGCAATGGCACAAACCGGTACGGCCGTCGTGGATGAGTCAAGAACTCTACGAAAGCCTACCCCAGACGCTAAGCCTTCGCGAGGTGACGGTGGAGGTGTCTCAGAAAGGCTTTCGGTGTCGCCATCTGCGGCTGGTCACCACGCTGCTGGATCCGCAGGTCTATCGCAAGGAAGAACTGGCGACGGCTTTCCGTTGTCGCTGGCAGGCGGAACTGGATTTGCGTTCGATCAAGCACGTGATGCAAATGGACGTGCTGCGGTGCAAGAGCCCCGCGATGGTCCGCAAGGAGATTTGGATGCACCTGCTGGCCTACAACCTGATCCGCAAGCTCATGGCCCAAGCGGCGGCAACGGTCGGGGCCTATCCCCGTGACATCAGCTTCAAAGGAACGCTGCAAACCCTGGTCGCCTTCGCGGCGGCTGGCTGGTCGTGTCCCCAGCGAAGAAGCGAGTTGTATGTGGCTGTCCTCAGAGCCGTGGCCACCCATCGCGTCAATGACCGCCCGGATCGAGTCGAGCCGCGTGCGGTGAAAAGACGACCCAAGAAACAGGTCTATCTGAACGAGCCTCGATCCATTGCCAAAGCACGCCTCCTCAACGCGGCATAGGCCTTATGGAAGTGCCATTCAGGACTGACGCCTTTTCGGTTTTGAGATTCTTCGATATGTCACTTGACGAACGCCTGCCGGCAGGGTAGAATACCTATGCTTCAAGGAGGAGCATGGGCAGTTCTGGTTCTTGCCTCCGACACTCTCCAGGGATAGTTGGTGATCGTGGGAATGCGCCGAGGTGTGCAGGCGTGCGGCAAGGTCGCAACGCTCCCGCACTGAATGGCGTTTGCGCCGCTGATCGCGGTACGGCTCTCAGTATGTCCATGTGCGTGCTTGTGTTGTGAAGGTGGGCCCTCTCCCTGTGCGAGGTGACCAATGATCCTGGCCACAATTCTATCCTCGTTGCTGGCCGCGGCCGTGTGGCAGCGTCTGCCCGACATGCCGCAGGCCAAGGAGCAGCTTGGCTTTGAAGCGATGGGGGATCGTCTCTATGCTATTGGCGGCATCTGCGACGGCAACGAGACGAACATGGGTTTCGCCTACGATCTCCTGGCCGGGTCCTGGGCGCCCATAGCGCCGATGTCGCTAGCCATCCAAAGCCCGTGCCTGCGAGCGGTGGGCGACCGCCTCTTCCTGATCGGCGGCTACGACAGCCACCTAAAAATCAAGTATGACCAGTGCCTGGAATATGACGTCGCATCGGATCAATGGCTGGAGCGCAGCCCCATGCCCTCCGGGCGCGAGGACATGGGCTCGGCGGTCATCGACAATGAGATCTGGATTTTCGGCGGCGTGGCCAACCCGGAACACCAGATCCTCAACGAGATCCTCATATACAACAGTGACCTGGATGTCTGGATCGGGCCCTATACGATGCCGGAACCGCGTGCGTTGGGGGACCTGGCCACGTCGGTGGGCGAGACGGTGTACCTGCTGACCGGGACGAATACACTGTTCGGCTATCCGGCCCTGCAGCCGGTCACATATGGCTGGGCCTTCCACAGTCGCGATCGCACCTGGTCGCCCGTAGGCGGCATCCCAACGCCCCGGTGCTACGCCGAGTCCGAGCCGGTCGGGTCCTACATCTACGTCGTTGGCGGCGTCACCACGTCAACGACCAGTTGGTTCTCGACGATGGACATCCTCGACACGGAGACGAATCTATGGCGGCCGAGCCAGCCCTTGCCCTACGCCGCAAGGGGCATGGTCGCGACGAGCGCCCGGGGGGAGCTCTATATCGCAGGCGGGCACAACGGGCGGGCGCTGGCCAGGTGCTATGCGTACGCCCCCGACAATCCCGGCATCGACGTGCTCAGCGGCGATCCGAACTCTGCCGGCGTCATATTCATCGACACCATAGGGCCGACCCCGGACGACGACCCGCCGCCGCGCCCCGGCCCACAGCGTTGAGGTCGCCCGGAATACACCGGCGGCCGCAGGGGCGGCGATAGCGATAGGGACAAGAAAGGACTCAGCCCTCGGATTTCAGTGTCCTCCCATGTCACCCCCGCACAGGCGAGGTCCAGGATCGGACGGCATGCGGCTGGATTCCCGGCTTCGCGGGGATGACATGTAGGCAACCTTGCCGTGTTTTCATTGTCTTATACCGAAATATGATTCATCCTCGCGCATAGCTGTCATCCCGAACGGAGCGTAGCCCAGTGAAGAATCTTGGCGTTATGGCACCCCATGAAAACTAGTGGCACACTGTCTCGCGACGCTCACGACTGAAAAGGCGGGCAATGGGTGCACTCCGCCGGACTGGCATCGGCGTACCAGGTGTTGATTACGGCTTCGACCTCGGTGCGGGTCTTGGCTTTCAGCAGGGCCAGCAGGACCTGTTTGCGTTTGGGGTGGCGGCGCGTGTAATACACGATGAATTTGCGGAAGTGATTCACCGCCCATTTCTCCGGGTGGCCCTGAAGGACGCGGTCGAGATGTTCAAGGATGACGAGTCGCTGCTCGGCGAGGTCGGGCGGCGGCGGCAGGGGGCGGTTCTCCCACACGCAGCGCAGGTCGCGAAAGATCCAGGGATTGCCGATGGCGCCTCGGGCGACGACGAAGCCGTCGAGTCCGGTCCTCTTCAGCAGCTCGACGGTAGCGGACGGATCGAAGATGTCCCCGCTGCCGATGATCGTGGCGGCGGGCAGGCGGCTCTTGACCGATGCGAGGGTGTCCCAGTCCGCCTTGCCGCGGTACATTTCGGACACGGTGCGTCCGTGAATCACGAGGGCGTCGGCCCCGTGTTCGACCGAGCGGGTCACGATCTCCCAGAAGCAGTCCCGCGACCGGGTCGAATGGTTCATGCCGATGCGGAGCTTCATCAGGACCGGGCAGCGGACGGCGTCCCGGACCGCTTTCAGGATGTCGATGGCGGCGTCCGGGGCATCGAGCAGGGCGCCGCCCCGGCCGCGGCGCACGACCTTGGGGGCCGGACAGGCGAAATTCAGGTCGATGACGTCGTATCCGGCGCCGACCAGGTCGCTGGCGGCCCGGGCCATCGTCGCGGGGGTCTTGCCGAGAATCTGGGCGCCCACCGGATGCTCGTCGTCACCGGGGCGAAAGCAGGCCTTGCTCTGGAACTGGGGATGGGTCACGCTCTTGTCCAGCATCACGTCGGTCATCACAAAGGGACAGCCGAACCGGCGGGCGAACGTCCGCATGGCGTAATCGCTGTAGCCGCTGAGCGAGGCCTGGAAGAACGGGACGTCCAGCGCCAGCGTGCCGAGTTTCAAACCGACAGTGCTATGCATATTTCCTATCATCCATCAAGAGCCACGCAGGCGATTCTAACATGAAGCGTCCGGGATGGCGATGGGGGAATGGCCGGTGCCGCCCGCTGTTTCTCTTTCCCCTTGCTTCCAGCGGAGACCTCAACCATAATGCCGGCAATGACCCTGAGGATAAGATGATGCGCATACGAACGATCACGTCGATAACGTCATTGCTGTGGATCGTCGCACTGCTGGCGCCGCCGGCCGCTTCGAGCGAGACGGCGAAAGCAGCGCCGCCGGACCCGCTGTCGGCGGGACCCTTCCCCGTGGGCGTGACTACCACGGTGTTCGTCGATACCAGCCGCACGGACAATTTCACCGAACAGCCTCGCACGCTCGTCACGGAGATTTGGTACCCCGCGACGGACGAAGCCCGGCAAATGCCCAGGAACAAGTACTCGGACTTCATTCCCGGCGGCGTGACTCCCGAAATCGACGAGCTGATCGTGAAGACGTACAAGATGAGCGCGTCCGAAGTGGACAAGGTCTACTGGAACGAATCGCATCGAAACGCGCCGGTGCGCGAAGGGCGATTCCCGCTGGTGGTCTTCTCGCACGGCAACGGCGGCTCTCGCCATCAGAACACTTTCTGGTGCGACTACGTCGCGAGCCACGGCTACATCATCGTCTCGCCCGACCACACGGGCAACGCCCGATGGACGATCATCGACGGCAAGCCCATCGTGTCTCAGGGCGGGGAGCGCATCAACTCGGCCAAAGACCGGCCGCTCGACATGAGCTTCCTGCTCGACCAGATGATTCGATGGGACACGGGCGCGGATCCACGATTCGCCGGGCGCATCGACACGGAACATGCGGCCGTCGCCGGCATGTCCTTTGGCTCTTTCACTGCCCACTGGGCGGCGGATCGTGAGCCGCGATTCAAAGCGGTGGTCGCGATGTCCGGCGCTCCGCCCCTCCATACGAATCTGACCGTCCCCTCGCTGCGCATGCTGGGCACGGAGGACCGCACTCTCGGCGTTCTGGGAAACGCACTCATTCGCGACAATCACGCCAAGCACACCGGCCCGTCCTTCCTGCTCGAATTGAAGAATGGCGGACACTATTCGTTCACCGACGTTTTCAAGGTCAACAAGGACTTCGGCGACGGCGTAGGAGAAGGCAAGCGGCGGGACACGAACGAGCCGTTCGAGTTCACCTCCATGGAGCTAACGTACAGGATCGTCAACTCATACAGCGTAGCGTTTCTCGGCTACTTCCTGAAGGGCCAGAAAGAGTACTGGAGTTTCCTAAGCGAGAACCATTGGCCCGACACCCTGATCTGGGACGTAAAAGGCATGCCGGACAAATGACCGAAACAAGTGAGATGACGACGAGATCGAGGCCGCCCGGGCCTACGACCGTGCAGCCGTCGAGTGCTTCGTCGAGTTCGCCAACCCCAATTTCCCCGAAGAATGACCGCCCGAACGGCGACAAGAGGTCTACGCAAATCGGCCGGCCGGCGTGAAGAGAAAAGGTCGGAAGACCGGAAGGAAAGAAGGCAAAAGCGGCAAAGGCAATGGGAAGAAGAAGGCCAAAGGGAGGAAGGTAGGAGGGAAGACGAAGCCTGCACAGGCCATGACTCCAGAACTGCCCCGAAGGAGCCGCAAACGCGCGACACCATGAGGATTTGAGCAACGAAGGACAGTTTTGTTCTTCGCAGTTGATTGTCGATAATCTACAATCAACTTGCAGGCAGGTAGCCGATAACTGTTGTGTAACGATCAAGAGGCCCTATGGCTCGTGTGTCGGAGAACATGGACACCCAAGGAGTATGCTGTACAACGTGAGTTCCCTGATGTCAGGGAGGAGACTTTAGACGTGACCGCATTCGCACATTCTGCTGCTGCTTTGAGGCCCCTCCTTGAGGATTGTGGCTATTCAGGCGTGCGATTGGTGCCGGATTTCAGGGTCGATGATGCCGTATACCCGCTCGTTGGCTTCGCCAGCAAACCGTGGGATTTCGATTCGGCATGCATCGCTGTCGTGGAGACATCCGGCGAGCCGGAAGGTGCCGTTAGAGAATGCCGTCAGTTGGGCGCACCAATCGTGTGGGTGCAGCACAATGGGATCGTTGATTGGTGGGTGCAGCACAGCACAGCCCCGAAATGCTTTGACTCCAAACCGGTCGGTGAGTTTGCCTCGCTAGTGCGATCGCGCCGGGCCGATCTCACGCCCGCGAGCGTTTACAGAGCCAAGGTATTGGGGCGTCTACCCGGTGCAAAGCAATTGGATTTTGTGGACGTGGGACTCATGCCCCTGCTCCGCGCTGAGGCAGGCGAGAAGCTGGGTGAGCTTGTCGAGAAAATGACACAGGCCACCCTCAAGGGACTCGGCCGGAGCAACCCGAGCAAAGCAATGCTCCGCGCCGTGTTTACCAATGTCTTTCGGTTGCTTGCAGGGAAAATCCTAAAGGACAAGAACGTTGGCAACTTCGGCAAGCTCGACTTGCGGGACCCCGTCACAGTCTTACGTGCCGTGGCAGAGCACTACGACAAGGACGGCACAACTGCAAAGGTCGAAGAAGCATTGTCGCGACAATGGAAAGCGGCGCTCGAGCCAGCGAGCCACCTAATCTCGATATTCGGCAATGTACGTGTTGTCTCGCCCGAATCGCTCGCATACGTCTACGAGCATACTCTCGTCAACAAAGAGCTGCGCAAGAAGCTCGGTATTCACGCGACGCCTCCGTATCTGGTGGACTACATCGTCTGGCAGCTTTATGACTGGATCCGTGAGATTCCATTGGAAGACCGGCACGTCTTTGAACCCGCGTGCGGCCACGCCCCGTTTCTTCTGGCTGCAATGCGATTGCTTCGCCTAGAGATGCCAAGCGGGGCAGATCACAGAATCCACAACTATCTGAAGACACACATCCACGGCGTGGAGATGGACGACTTCGCGCGTGAGATTGCTCGCCTGTCGCTGACTCTCGCGGATATTCCTAGTCCTGACGGGTGGGATCTCAAGCCCGGCGACATGTACGCGTCAAATGTGCTGGCAGAGGAGGCCGCAAAGTGCCGGATCATGCTGAGCAATCCACCGTACGAACCGTTTGGGGAGGGCGACAAACGCAGATACAAGGAAAGTGGGCACAAGGTCCAGCATAAGAAGGCCGTGGAAATGCTCAGCCGAACGCTACCTGAGCTCCCGGTTGGAGGGGTCTTCGGTGTCTTGGTACCACAAGCCATACTCAATGGCCCAGAGGCGCGCGGGGTGCGCGAGGTGCTTCTCCGCGACTTCGAGCTCGCGGAAATCTGTCGCTTCCCAGGCAAGGTCTTTGAATTCGCCGAAATGGAAACGGCTGTTATCCTGGGACGTCGCCATTCTGAGGCTTTTGACCCAAGGTCCCACCGCGTACGCCTGCGTTCCGTAGGCGAACATGGTCTGCCTAAGTTCATCGAGAACTACTCTGTGGAGGAAGACCAGTCGGCTCCGCAGTCTCGCTTCCAACTGGACCCACGTCTTGTGCTCACCGTACCGGCACTGGATGAGCTATGGGCTCATTTGGACAGTAATCCGCGCATTTCGGACGTCGCAGTGATCGGTCGGGGAATTGAGTTTAAAGGCAAGAAGGCGCGGAGCGAAGTCCCTGTCGTCTTGCCGCATCCAAAGCCACCAGACTATCCCGCCGGTTTTGCAGGGGTGGCCAGGACGACCCAAGAGATATTCACCACTCCACCTCTTTGTGGTCTCGCAGTCAAACCTGAGCTGATCGAAAACCCTCGCCAAGGGCTACCTACAGGCCAGCCCCAGATTCTAATCAACAGGGGGCGAACCTCCCGATCACCGTGGCGCGTCAAAGCCCTCCTGGACCCTGACGGAAGGCCGATCAAGGATAATTTCGTGGTCATCCGCCCCAGCGTACCAGACGTTTCATCGCTATACCTTTGGGCGATCCTAAACTCTCCAATTGCGAGCGCCTATGCTGCCAGCCGCACGACAAGGCGCCACAACTTGGAGGGCATTCTCCGAGGCGTGCCGATCCCACGTGCTGGTGAGCAGGACATCGGCCAAGTGCAACGGGCGGCCCAGTCTTACCGTGACTTGGCGGCACGTCGGGCCTCTTCAGTTCAGAAAGAAGCTACCAGCGGACGCCGGCGTACCCCGCTGTTCGATGGACCGTCTTTCACACCTAGCGGGCCCAGTGAGAAGGAAGTGACGGATGCTCTTCTTGCTATGGATGCGGCAGTACTCAAGCTCTATTCTCTGCCAGTCCGACTTGAGCGACGATTACTCGATTATTTCTGCGGGCACGTTCGTCGTGGCGTCGGCTGCACGTTTGGCGACTATTTTCCCGCCGATTTCAAGTCACTGGTGCCGCTGCACAAGTATATTTCGTCCGCCTATCGCGGATCGACGATTGACCAAGTCGCCGAACGTATGAAGCCCGGAGAGTCGGCGCATGTGCTCGCGAGCCTCCGGTCGGCTGCTGAGGCGTTCGCGGAGGAGTCCTGAGTGCGTGACTTTCTTCTGGACACCCAGACAGTTCGCTATTGGTACGACAGCGACTGTCTACAGAATCAGGCGGTCATGGCCAACATCGAGTCGCTACGAAGACAGACCGAATCGTGGGAGTACAAACCACGGTTGCTCGTCTCGGTCATCACGCTCGGCGAGATCGAGTTCGGACATCGCGTCAACCCACTGCCCAACCCGGA
>Ga0315275_10005836_pt1 | contig 11719 bp, 10 predicted proteins | sample YL17G03_0_MG_FD_205557 | JGI IMG/M metagenome (GOLD analysis project Ga0315275, IMG submission 205557) | Sediment microbial communities from Yellowstone Lake, YNP, Wyoming, USA - YL17G03_0 | ecosystem: Environmental > Aquatic > Freshwater > Lake > Sediment | place: USA: Wyoming | collected... | reverse complement strand
AACCGCTCAGGCTTTCTTAAAATGTTGATGGCCATCTTCGCTTTTCGTGAGCCATTGTCCGCCCGACTTCTTATTTTCTTATGGTTTGCTGCGACCAGGGCAATTTCTGAGCCGGAGAAAAAACCCTCAAGGAGGAGAAGAGGAATGATGAAAATGAGCAGATTACCTATCGTACTCATCATAAATCTCTCCGAAAATCTCTTCGAGGATATCTTCCATGGTTACCAGGCCGGCCACCTTGCCCTGCTCATCGATTACGATTGCCATGTGGATCTTTTTCAGCTGGAGTTCCTTGAGTATCTCGTCAATCCTTTTATTCCGAGAAATAAATAACGGTTTGTGGAGGATTTTTGATACGTTGAACGTCAGTTCCCGTGTCCCTTTTACGGAAGGGAGGAGGTCTTTAGCGTTGAGGACCCCAACGATATTATTTTTATCTCCCGAATAGATGGGGATGCGGGAATAGTGTCCCTCTTTCACCAGAGAGATGAGCTTTTCAAACCCCAATTCTAAGGGGAGCGTGAACATCTCTTTTCTGGGAGTCATGATCCTGAAAACCCTGGTATCGCCCAGTCGAAATACCCGGTGGATGAGATCTCTTTCCGTTCCCTCAACAGATCCTTCCCGATGCCCCAGATCCACCAGGTCTTTGAATTCAGCCTCCATATAGATATTTTCCCTCGGATCCCGTTTGACGTTGAGAAGAGACATCACGCAATCCACAAGGTGGTTAATGGTCCAGCGAAGCGGGGTGATGAATTGTACGAATTTCATCATGGGACGGGCAATGAGCCGGGATACCTTGTCAGGGTAGCTGATGCAGAGCGATTTCGGTACGATGTCACACACAAAGATGATAGCCAGTGTCATCGTCATAATAGCAATCCATTTCCCTTGTTTCCCAAAGTAGGATATGAAGATAGGTGCGGCGATTGATGAAGCAGCAATGTTCCCGATCTCATTTGCAATGAGAATTGAGATGAGGAGGCGACGGGGATTGTCCAGAAGCCTTGCAATGACTGTGGCTGAAGCATCTTTTTCTTCCTTCATTTTCTGGAGTCGTAAAGGCCCGAGAGAAAACAGGGCTACTTCGGATCCTGAAAAAAAAGCGCAGAGGAAGAGAAGGAGAATAATGAGGGACAGTTTTATGAGAATGAATGGTTCCATGAGTGTAAGCTAAAAGTGACGAAAGCCTTCTCTTCTGAGAAGGTATGGTTCCCCGTCATTTTTGATGAGATGGATCTTGCCCTTTTCCCCTGTTATCTTCCCGATCATTGTCACGGGGAGGGAAACCTGGCGGGACAGCCGGGAAAATTTCTTCAGCCTCTCCTGGGGGACGGTGAAGAGAAGTTCGTAATCTTCGCCACCGGCGAGCGCAAGATCAATGTAATTCTTTCTGTAGATGTGCGAGTATTTCATGACCTGAGGGGAAAGGGGCAGTTTTTCAATCCATATTTCTGCACCCCGCCTGCTCTCTTCAAGGATGTGGTTGAGATCAGAAACCAGGCCATCGCTGATGTCGATCATTGCTGTGGCAAGGTGGTGAGCGGCGATGAACCTCCCCTCTCGCACTCGAGGTTGGGGCGAGAGGTGCTTCTCGGCAAGCTTTCGCAGTGCGGGAGTGTCTTTTACCTTACTCCCGGACTTGAGGACCGTGAGGCCTAACGAGGAATCCCCGAGGGTGCCGGTAACAAAAATTGCATCACCAGCCCGGGCGCCATCCCGGTAAACAGTCTCACGGGGTTGTGATTCGCCGCACAGAGTGATGTCAAGTAAAATTTTTCGTGAAGAGCTGATATTACCTCCGACCAGCGAAAGCTTATATTTCTTTGCCATCTCCTCCATGCCCTGATAGAGCCCTTCTACGAAGGCAAGGCTGAGGGCAGGGGGCAGGCCCAGGGAGACCAGATAAAATCGTGGATTTCCTCCCATTGCGGCAATGTCGCTCAAATTTACCGCAAGTGCCTTTTTCCCCAGATGGTAACTGTCTGTATAGGTGAGATTAAAGTGAACCCCCTCCAGCAGGAGGTCGCAGGTTATGAGGAGGAGTTGGTCGTCGCATATTTTGACTACTGCGCAATCATCGCCGATACCTTTAACAACCGAAGGATCAGAGAACCTCGTTCTCTTCTTAAGCCTTTGTATAAGCCCGAATTCGCCTATTTCTCTGATCTGCAAGCCTGGTCTTTCCCTTCTTTGCCAAGGCTACCGTCAGAATCTCGTCCATGTTCTTTACGAATACAAAATTCAATTTATTCTTGATATTTTTAGGCACTTCCTCGAGATCCTTACGGTTCTGCTCTGGGATGATTACGGTCTTGATATGGGCTCTCAGTGCTGCAAGTACCTTTTCCTTCAGGCCCCCGATGGGGAGTACTCTCCCCCGCAGGGTAATTTCTCCGGTCATGGCCACTTCTTTATTGGTCGGGTGCCTGGTGAGGGCTGATACGAGTGCTGTAGCCATCGTTACGCCGGCAGATGGGCCATCTTTGGGGATTGCCCCGGCAGGGACATGGACGTGGATGTCCTGCTTCTCGTAAAAACGTTCATCAATGTCAAGATCTCTGGCGTTTGAACGGGCATAACTGAGCGCAGCCTGTGCTGACTCCTTCATAACATCTCCCAGGCTTCCGGTAAGGGTGAGGTTCCCTTTCCCCTTCATGGTAGACACCTCAATGTAGAGCACCTCTCCGCCTACCTGGGTCCAGGCGAGACCTGTGGCCACCCCGATTTCGTTTGTCTTCTGCTCCTCCTCAGGGATAAACTTGGGTACGCCAAGAAACCGGTGGAGGTTATTTTTTGTAACGCGGGTTTTGCTTGCCTTTCCCTCAGCGATTGCCCGCGCTGACTTCCTGCAGAGGTTTGCTATTTCTCTCTCCAGGTTTCTCAGCCCGGCTTCCCGGGTATATTGGGCACTGATGGCAAGGATTGCCTCGTCACTGATCTCAAGGTTATCAAAAGAAATACCATTTTCTTCCAACTGACGGGGGATGAGGAACTGTCTGGTAATCCTCAGTTTCTCCTCGTCAGTGTAGCCGGAAAGTTCGATGATCTCCATGCGGTCTTTCAGTGCGGGAAGAATCGGATCAACCAGATTGGCAGTGGTAATAAACATCACATTCGAAAGGTCAAAGGGGAGGTTCAGATAGTGATCGCTGAAGGCATAGTTCTGTTCAGGGTCCAATGCCTCAAGCAGGGCAGCTGAGGGGTCGCCCCTGAAATCAGCTCCCACTTTGTCAATTTCATCCATCATGAAGACCGGATTGTTAGAACCGGCCTGCTTGATCCCGTGAACGATCCTGCCCGGGAGTGCACCGATGTAGGTTCTTCTGTGCCCCCTGATTTCAGCCTCGTCCCGGATTCCCCCCAGGGATATCCTGATAAAATTCCTTCCAAGGGCGCGTGCAATCGATTTGCCGAGTGAGGTCTTGCCAACCCCGGGCGGGCCTACAAAGCAGAGGATTGGCCCCTTCATCTTTTTCTTAAGCTTCCGTACTGAGAGGTATTCGAGAATTCTCTCTTTTACCTTCTGGAGGTCATAGTGATCTTCATCCAGGACTTCTTTCGCTTTTTTGATGTCGAGATTATCCTTCGTACCCTTGCTCCACGGAAGTTCGACCAGGCACTCTAAGTACGTTCGTACAATAGATGCTTCAGCGGCATCGGGGTGCATCTGTTCCAGCCGGTTGAGCTGCTTCCTGGCTTCCTTTTCAACTTCCTGCGGCATGTTAGCTGCCTTGATCTTTTCTGTAAAGTCAGCAATCTCTGCAGACTTTTCATCCATCTCCCCAAGTTCTGACTTGATTGCCCTGAGTTGTTCGCGCAGGAAATATTCCCTCTGGGTCTTTGACATCTCCTCCTTTGCCTGAGACTGGATCTTGGCCTGCATGGTGGAGACTTCGAGCTCTTTAACCAGGAGTTCATTCACCCTTTTCAGCCTTGCAACGGGTTCCAGGATTTCGATGATAGACTGGGACTCTTCAATCTTAAGGCGGAGATTGGAGGCAACCAGGTCAGCGAGCCTCCCGGGTTCAGCGATGTTATTCAATATCTCGAGGATTTCGGAAGAAATGAGACCCTTCAAAGAAAGGATTTTTTCACATTCTTCTTTTACATTCCTCATCAAGGCTTCAGTTTCAAGGTCAATCTCCGGGACGGCTTCGTCTTCAAGCTTCGTGACCTTTACCTTGAAGAAGGGTTTTTCCTGGACAAACTCTTCGATTTTTCCTTTCATGATTCCCTGGACCAGGATCTTGATCCGTCCATCGGGCAGCTTGAACTTCTTCATAATCATTCCCACCGTCCCGATGGAGTATAATCCCTCTCTCTCAGGGTCGTCGTCGGTTGCCTCCTTTTGAGTGATGAGGAAGATGAGCCTGTCTTTCGCCAGGGCTTCATCAACTGCCTTGAGAGAGGCATCCCTCCCCACAAAGAGGGGCAAGAACATATAGGAGAAAATGACGATGTCCCTCACCGGCAGAAGCGGGAGGACATCGGGGATAGTCAACTGGTCCTTTTCCTGAGTTTCAGCCATATCTATTGTCCACCTCGTGTCTGTAATGAATAGAGAACGCTCACGGTCGTGTACACTATAGATTATCTACAGTGTAAGGTCAAGTTATCCATGTGAGGGACTTTTTGTTTGTATTTTTTACAGTAGTTTAGTAAAACTTATCCGTTGGATCAGGAAATTTATTAAGGTATTAAGAATGCAAGTTGATGGCAGATAACTGATTGCTACGGGAGGATACCATGACCCAGGATGACAATGGACACAAGCGAGACATACTGAGCATTATCAGGGAACGGCGTTCAACCAGGATGTACAAGAAGAAAGCCCCTCCAGAGGAGGAAATTGAAAAAATCCTGGAGGCAGGAAGGTGGGCGCCTTCAGGGTTGAATAACCAGCCCTGGAGATTTCTCGTAATGAAAGACAAGGCTAAAAAAGATGGTCTTGCCGAATTCACCAGGTACGGGAATATCATCAAAGACGCACCGGTTGTTATCGTTGCATGCATGGACGTGGCTGATTCATATAACCGCGATAAGGACTTGATGGCAGTTGGAGCCTGCATCCAGAATATGCTGCTCCAGGCACATTCCATGGGGCTGGGCTCATGCTGGCTGGGTGAGATAACGAACAGAAAAAAGGATGTCTCCAGCTATCTCAAGCTCCATCAGGATCATGAACTCATGTCAGTTATTGCACTCGGTTACTCCGATGAAGGCGTTACAGAAGGCTGCAGGAAGACGTTAAAGAGTTTGATGATAGAGCCTGCGGATACACCTGAATAATGAGTGAGAGAAAAATCATCTGTACGATAGGACCTGCAAGCGACAGCCCTGCTGTATTGAGGAACATGATGCTTGCCGGGATGGATGTTGCGAGGCTGAATTTTTCTCACGGTACACATGCTGGGCATCAACGCCGGGTTGATTTGATCAGGAGGCTGAGTAAGAGATACCGTCGTAACATCTGGATTCTGCAAGACCTGGAGGGCTACCGCATCAGGGTTGGCAGGTTTGAAAAGAAAAAAGCGATAAATCTGAAGAAGGGGAAAACCGTTTTGCTGACAAACAGGATTGGTGTGTCAGGTGATGAGCACACGATTCCTTTCGATTACCGTGGCTCTTTAGAGGATATAAAAGCAGGAAGTTCCATCTACATGGATGATGGCAGTATTCTGCTCAAAGTAAAGGGGAGAACGAAATTTTATCTTAAAGCGGAAGTGTTGATCCCCGGCATTCTCAAGGAGAGGAAAGGGATCAATATCCCTGATCTCAAGCTCAAGTTCAGTGATCTCACCGGTAAGGATGAAGCCGATATCCAGTTCGGGATCAGGAACAGGGTGAGCTACATTGCCCAGTCGTTTGTGAGAGATAAGGAAGATGTCATACGGGTAAGGGATGCAATCAGAGAGAACCTCCCTGCCTGTCAGCTCATTGCCAAGATAGAAAACCGTGATGGCATCAAGAACATTGACAGAATTCTTGATGTTTCCGATGGAGTCATGGTTGCCCGGGGAGATATGGGCGTATCTCTGCCCATCTATGAAATACCCATGCTTCAGAAGATGCTCATTAAGAAATGCAATCAGCGGAAGAAGTTTGTCATCACCGCCACGCAGATGCTCGAGAGCATGACCGAACATATCAGGCCTACCCGCGCTGAGGTGACTGATGTGGCGAATGCAATCCTTGACGGTTCAGATTTCGTAATGCTCTCTGAGGAGACTGCTGTGGGTAAATATCCGGTTGAAGCAGTGCGTATGATGAACCAGATTATCAAATTTACTGAACGGTTCGTAGCGTAAAATCACTGGTGACACTTTCCCCTTCAAAATCTACCGGGCGATATTCTGTACTGTATCCATTCTTGAAAAGGAAAATGAAATACTGTCCCGGAGCAAGGCTCTCAAAACCGTACCTGCCCTGAACATCAGAACGCGTTTGTCCAGATATACCATTTTCAGGAGAGAAGAGAAGAACGTTACACCCCTTGATTGGTTCTCCTGTTTTTTCATCCACGACAGTGCCTGAGATGCTGGCCTGGATGGTTGTAAAACTCCACCGGGGACCTGTGGTCTCTGCACCTTCTCTATCACGCGACACGATCTTCCAGTAGTAAGTTGTATTGTACCAGAGACCTTGAGGAGTATAACTAATGTCTTTTTGATGAGGCGAGACAATCTCCATTTCAATATGGTGTTCTGTCCCAATGCCCAGATAAACATCATAGAAGACCTCGTCACTTTCGTCAGGATCTCCTCCCTGCCAGCTTAAAACTACATTACGAGGTTGATCCGGTGCCCCGTTTTGTGGCTGCGGGTTTGATGGCACATAGGGAAAACAATTGCCTGCTGTAAGGGGTATGGTGATCTCTGCCACATCACCCCCTCTTATACCCTTGACTTTTATCGGAGCAATTGATTGAAAACAGTCAGCGAGCGGGGTGATCGTATATGATCCCGGTAATACCTTCAGGGTAAAATTTCCTCCGGCATCAGTGCCGGCGCGATACCTTCCCGGCTGAGTTTCGAGCACGACACCGTTCATCCCTTCGCCGGTATCTGCTTTTAACACAGTCCCATGTATGGTTGCTGCATTCTCAGCATCTTCAAGGAGATAGATTTCAAAATCAGGGTCTGTTGTTCCGAGACCATAGAAGACTATCTTTTCTCCGTTAGAACTTATGTTAGGGCGGAACCCGGAAATGGAAGAATCTGTGAGGAACTCAATGCTCCCCCATATCCCGTCTTTTTCTTCAACGATACCAATCCTCTCGATGCCCGTTCCATCAGCCTGGTCAAAGGTTACCCTTTTGCCATCTGCGCTTATGGTCGGGTCATATTCATAGAGAGGGGTTGAGGTGAGAGAAATTGGTTCCTGCCAGGCCCCATCCCGATACTCAAGGAGGTGTATTTCTGCATTTACCCCTGGTGTCACGTGGGGCACATAGTTCTCCATCCAGTAATAGACAATCCGTGTTCCGTCTCCATTGATAGCGGTCTGCATATCCGTTGTGTCATTCTCTGTAAGCAATAAGGGTGTTGTCCATTGATTGTCCTGGAAGCGGATAGAGTAGATGTCGCGGTCAGCACTTTCCTCAGCCCTCCCGTGAAAGGCAATGACGCTCCCATCGCCGCTTATGGTTGGAAAGATATTTTCAACCGTTACCGAGGTTAATTTTTGAGATGCCTGCCATATTCCATCCTTCCTCTCGATTACATAGACGTCGCGGTACGTTATTCCCCCTTGGTCCAGTCGTGCCATGTAGGTGATCTTCCCGCCATTCTGATCGATGGAAGGGTAATAATCTTTTGTTATCCCATCAGTGAGCTTAACAGGCACTCCCCATGTTCCACTCTTTTCTTCTATGAAGTAGATGTTCCTCAGTTCTCCCTCTCCCCCATGATATGTAATGAACGTTCCATCAAAATTGATGTCGGGAAGAAAGTCGTCGAAATCGTTATCAGTGAGCTTAACGGGGTTACTCCACCTTCTTCCGTTGAGGGTGAGGAGGTAAATATCATTGTCCCCATCTTCGTCGCTGTAGTAAACAATCCTCTTCCCATCCCCGCTGATGGCAGGGACCTGGTCTGCGGCATAGTTATCGGTGAGCTTCATGGGAGAGAGCCAGGCCGCTTCACAAACTGACAGGCTGAAAAAGAGGAGAATGAATAAGGATAATTTCTTTGTCATTTGAGAAGGTATTTTAATACCAGAAAACGTCAGCAATGTAATCATAGAATTGATGTAAGTGCCAGCAAAAAAAGATTGTACAAAGGGATTTCTTATTGGACTCAAAATGTGATAAAATTATTTTGTGATAAAGAAAATTGTAGCTAAACATAGTCTGCGGGATTCCTTACTGAAAAACTATGACCTGGCCTATTGGTTGAGCAAAACCCCTGAAGAAAGGGTTGCGACGGTGGACTATTTACGGGGGCAATATCATGGAAGGGCAGCAAGACTTCAGAGATCTGCTTGCGTTATTCAACGAGCACAACGTTGATTACATGATCGTTGGTGCGTATGCACTGGCATTCCACGGTGCTCCACGTTATACGGGTGATATAGCTATCCTTGTCAAACCCAATTCAGTCAATGCTCGGCGTATTATAGCAGCCCTTGATGAATATGGTTTTGGATCGGTTGGATTAAAGGCAACTGATTTTGAGACCTCTGATCAGGTTATACAGCTTGGTGTCCCCCCGGTTCGTGTAGATATGATGACATCAATCACAGGGGTTACAAGGGAAGAGGCGTTTTCAGGGAGGGTAGAGGGGAAGTATGGTGATATACCCGCTACCTATATTGGACGTGAACAATTTATCTCGAATAAGAAGGCACTGGGAAGGAAGAAGGATCTCGCTGATTTAGAAGCGCTTGGAGTAGAATAATTAATAATCAGATACTTTGCATCTGGCAATTCAGTCCATCCGAGTGGAATGCGAATTGGCGGGGCAAACAGGTTTTAAAAACGAAATGTGAACCCGTCCCTGATTTCCCAATAAAGATTTAACCCCACACCCTGCAGACACGACAATATAGTTTTGACCTGGACAGATATTTTGTATATGGTACCGGCAGTGAGAAAATTGTTATGAAGGAGAACAACAACGAAAGAAATAATAATAAACCATACAAGAAAAAATGGGGTTATCGCTGGACCATTTTGTTTACTATCTGGATTCTCTATATCATCAATTATTTTGACCGCATCAGTGTCCTTATTTTTCTTCCCTACATCCAAAGAGATCTCAATTTAAGCCCTGTAGAAGTTGGCTGGCTGGGATCGATTTTTTTTCTCGGCTATGCCGTTGCACAAATGTCGTCAGGTTATCTTGCAGACAAGATAGGTCCCAAGAAAACCATGAACATCGCCATCTGGGTCTTCACAACCGTAACCTTTCTGACCGGCTTTGTCAGTACATTCTGGCAGTTTATCATTCTTCGCATCAGTCTGGCCCTTGGAGAGGGGCACCATTACGTACCAGCGGTGCGGACAATTGCCAATTGGTTCCCCAGGCACGAAAAAGGGCGGGCCAACGGATATTTTACTACTACCTGGGCTTTCGGTCCCGCCATTATCCCGATAATAGTAACATGGTTATCGGCAGATGTTTTTGGTGGCACGTGGAGGCCTGTTTTTTTTGTATTGGCGGTGCCCGGTATTATTGGTGTGTTTCTTTTATCAAAATTCATGGAGAACGCCCCTGGTAGGATACTGCAAAAGGGGAAAATGACGCAGGAGGAGTATGATCTCATTACTTCTTCGGTTGGAGAAGGAGAAGATGTTCATGGGGAAAAATACTCTACTAAAATATTTACAACCGACATTCAATACTATATTTTCACCCTTAATTTTTTTGTTCTGCTCATGATTTATTGGGGCATGACCACGTGGATCAGCACCTTCCTGGTTAAACAGCACGGCATGGATTTAAAAACCATGGGCTTTTATGCTTCCATGCCGTACATCGTTGCAGGGTTTGCCATGTGGTTCGGTGGTTTTATTGCGGACAAGTTTTTTCAGGGCAGGATGAAGATAGTCACCATTATCGGCTTTCTGGGCTGCGTTCCCGCTCTGTATGCTATTGGTCAGGTCCAGGAGGGGGAAACCGGACTTTTGCTTTTATGTCTGGCACTGGGAGGATTTTTTGTTAACTTCCCGTGGGGAGTTATGCAGGCATATCCTTCTTTGAGGTATCCCAAGGAAGTTGTTGGCCGGGCAATGGGCATTACTAATGGCATTGGTCAGTTCGGCTCTTTTGTTTCACCGCTTATTTCCGGGTATCTGGTAGTCTCCATGCCGGATTCCACGTATGATTTTTCCAACGTGTTTATTTTCTGGTCACTGCTGGCGGTTTTTGCTGTTATTTCAGCTTCTTTCCTGAAAGAATCTCTGGTTGACTGTTCAAAGTATGAAATCCGGCCATGATGCGGCAGGAAATACTTCACTGCTGTAGATACGAAATGTGAACCCGTCCCTGATTTCCCTGCCGTCCCTGATTTCCGAAGTGCCCAGAGTGAAATTTTATCTGACGGCAACATACTCTGCAAAGGAAGTCGACTGAGGGATAGACAGCCCATCCTCTTTCAGCCCTTGCAAGTGCAGTTCAATGGCTTCATGCATATTTTGCTCTGCTTCTTCACGCGTAACTCCTGTAGCTACACATCCGGGCAAGTCAGGTGAATATGCAGAATAGTTTTCAGCTGCCTTTTCGATTACAACAAGAAAACGATACATTTTATTTTACCTCCTTCAACTTAGTCTGCTTCAAAATACTGTTGAGAGTTCCTGGCGCCAAATCATCGCCAGGATGAAATGTGAACCCGTTCCTGATTTCTCACTACGATCAGCAAGACGGTTAAGGAATTGGAAAAGAGATACTAATATCCCAAGACCTGACCCCGTTTGGACCCCGGCGACGTCGAACGCAAGCGTACCATCCTTGCGTTCTCCTATGAAGGAATAGACGATGTTGCGTTTTTCGTTGGCCTTCTTGTGCTCCAGCGTGGAGGCGTCGAAGAAGAACTTCTGTCCGTCCAACTCCACTTCGAGGCTCTTGAATAGGCGGTCAGTCTTCACGTAGTAGAGCATGTGTGTCTTCCAGAACAGCATCACGTCTTTGTCATCAGTATAGACCTTCTCGTACACGTTCTGGTGTAGCGGGGTGTAGCGAAAATAGATCGAGCCGCTCTCGCTGAAATAGCGGTGGAAGAAGTCGTACAACTTCTCGAAAAGCTCTTCGCGGAAGGCGGGAAACGGCTTGAGGGCCTCGTTGATGCCCACTTGGAGTTTGGGGAACACGCCCTCGGTGTAGTAACGGGACTTTATGCGCATCAGATTGATGTAACCCGACTCCCCCTCCACTTTCGCGCCGACAAACACATCGCGCAGGGCATTGAAGAATTTCTGTTCTTTAGTCATAAGATTCCAAGGGGAACGTGATTTGGCTTTTCAATGCTTTTCTCAATTGATAGATTGTTCCCAAATTATATATTAGCTCGTTGCGGACGTGTGGCATGAGAAAGCTCTTCGCAGACAGTCCTTAGAAGTTCTTTGCCCTGCGGTTTGGGAATTTTTCGGCCTTCTTTCTTAGCAGTTTCTAACCATAATTCCATGGCAGTTTTAACTTCTTCTAATGCCCCTTCTTCTGTCTTTCCAAATGCAGAACATTCGGGCAATTCAGGAACCACAGCGATATACCCT
>Ga0315275_10005835_pt1 | contig 11719 bp, 10 predicted proteins | sample YL17G03_0_MG_FD_205557 | JGI IMG/M metagenome (GOLD analysis project Ga0315275, IMG submission 205557) | Sediment microbial communities from Yellowstone Lake, YNP, Wyoming, USA - YL17G03_0 | ecosystem: Environmental > Aquatic > Freshwater > Lake > Sediment | place: USA: Wyoming | collected... | reverse complement strand
GTGACATTAAACTCTACGACTTTTCGTCCAGAGTCTGACAATGCACCACAATCGGTATCTGCGAATGCTTCAGGCATTACAAGCTGTAAACCGCCCATTTGGTGGATTTGTTCAATTGCATTGACATTCATTTTTGAGACATCAAGTGATTGTCCACGAATTTGGGTTTGTGTGTATGTGCTTCCGAATAGCGTTGCTCCCAATACAGCTACTGCTGCAATGGTAAAGAGCATACTAATTCGCTTATTCATTAGTCACCGTGATTAACGAATCCTATATAATAATTCCCATTATTGGCATATTTGAGTTTACAAAAATATCTGAAAAAGAATGAATAGTGGGAAATTAGGAGTAAGATCAACTTGGAATTTAGATTAGATGAAGATTCACTTGGTAAAGTTAAGATTCCATCAGAGGCATATTATGGAGCATTCACTGGAAGGGCAATTCATCAGTATCATGTGACAGGTACCAAGTCACATACAAATTTGATAAAGTCATTTGTCATGATTAAACGATCTGCAGCAATAGCAAATATGAAGACGGGTGCAATTGACGCAAAACGTGGAAACGCAATAGTTGCAGCATGTGATAAAATATTGTCTGGAAAACACATGGATCAATTTGTAGTTGATATGATAAACTCTGGTGCAGGAACTGCATTTAATATGAATTCAAATGAAGTAATTGCAAATGTGGCGCTAGAGATATTACACAAAAAGAAAGGAGAGTACCAACATCTTCATCCAAATGATCATGTAAACATGTCACAGTCAAGTAACGACACATATCCGACGGCAATGCATGTTGCAATTCTTATGAATCTCAAAGAAGTAATTCCGGCAATTGGTATACTAGTAAAATCCTTAACACAAAAAGCAAAACAATTTTCATCTTATAAAAAAATTGGAAGAACTCATTTAATGGATGCACTTCCAGTGACGCTGGGAAGTGAATTTGCAGCTTATGCCACATCCATCATAAAAGCACGAAATGCAATAATTTTAGCTCAGAAGGAATTACAAAATGTTGCATTAGGAGGAACTGCAGTTGGTTCGGGAGCAAATACGCCCAAAGGATATAGAAAAATTGCAATAATTGAACTTGCAAAGATTTCAAAAATTTCACTCAAACCAGAAACAAATATGCAGTATTCATTGCAAAGTAAATTTCCAGTAGCAAACGTATCCGGTGCATTACGTAACCTGGCACTTGAAATTGGCAAACTTGCAAATGACATTAGATTAATGGCATCCGGTCCAATCGCGGGACTAGCAGAACTTGGGATACCAGCGGTTCATGCGGGGTCATCCATCATGCCAGGTAAAGTAAATCCGTCATTGGCGGAATGTATGAACATGATATGTTTTAACATTATAGGAAATGATACCGCAGTATCCTATGCAGCTCAAAGTGGACAATTTGAGTTAAATGTAATGTTGCCAGGTATGTTAAAGTGTGTTCTAGAGTCTACAGATATGCTGAAAAATTTTGTTCCAATATTTTCTGCAAATCTAATAGATGGATTGACTGCAAATAAAGAAACACTTCGAAAAAACATTGAAAATAGTCCAGTTATTGTAACTTTGCTTACGCCAAAAATAGGATATATTAAATCTGCAGAATTGTTCAAAGAATCCCTAAAGACTGGAAAAACTATTCGAGAGTTGGTCGTATCAAAAAATTTGATGAGTAATAAAGAAATCGATACGTTGTTTGGATAAATCATGGCAAAGATTTTCGTAGAAGCTTATGGGTGTTCTGCTAGTTTTGCAGATTCGGAGATGATCTCAGGATTAATTTTAAACGGAGGACACACCATTGTTGATAATGCTTCAAAATCAGATTTGAATATTGTTGTCACATGTTCTGTCAAAGACTCAACTGCAAACAAAATGATGCACAGAATAAGATCATTAAAGTCAAAACCTCTTGTTGTTGCAGGTTGTCTTCCAAAAGCTGAGAGAAACACTGTAGAAAGAATCACAGAGAAGGCAAGTTTGCTTGGACCTAATTCATTAGGAAAGACATTACAGGTAATAGAGTCAACGCTGAAAGGAACAAGATTTGTTGCACTTGAAGATTCCGATCTTTCAAAAGTAGGATTGCCAAAAGTAAGATTGAACCCAGTAATAGGAATTGTAGAGATAGCTAGCGGATGCATGAGTGAATGCACATTTTGTCAGACTAAATTATCAAAAGGAGACCTTACAAGTTATAGAATGGGAGACATTGTACGACAAGTTGAAACTGAAATCAGTGAAGGATGTAAAGAGATTTGGCTAACATCTACAGATAACGGGTGCTATGGTTTTGATATAAATACAGATTTACCATCTTTAGTGAAGGCCGTATCAGAGATTCGACATGATTTCATGATACGTGTGGGTATGATGAATCCCATGTACATGCCTAGGATTAAAGATGCATTGATAAAATCTTTTGATAGTGAAAAAGTCTATAAATTTCTGCACATACCAGTCCAAAGCGGCAGTAACAGAGTATTACATGATATGAAAAGAGGCCACACAGTAGAAACTTTTAGAGATATTGTTGGTAAAGTCAAAAAACGATTTTCGAATTTTACAATTTCAACAGATGTCATCGTAGGTTTTCCGTCAGAGACAAAGGAAGACTTTGAAAAAACAGTGGATCTGATAAGCGAAACACATCCAGACATTGTGAATCTTTCAAAATATAGTGCTAGACCAGGCACAGAAGCTGCAAGATGGAATCAAATTGATGCAGTAGAGGTAAAAAAGAGAAGTAAAATCGTCTTCGATTTGATAAATAAAATATCATTGGAAAATAATCAAAAATGGATCGGATGGAAAGGCAAGGTATTGTTTGATGAGGAAACAAACGAGGGCATTAAAGGAAGAAACTATGCATACAAGTCGGTATTTGTAAGAGAGAATGTCAAAATTGGTCAAACTCACATTGTGGAAATTGTTGATGCATCTATACACAGCATTATTGGAAAGATCGCAAGCTAAATTTTTTAGATCGAAGATTTGATTAAAATAACGTAAGAAGGTTTTTTATACAAATCATAGAATATGACTTGAAATGAATTTTCAAATTAAAGAACCAATTTTAGTCATAGGATTGGGCGGAGTAGGCTCAAAATTAGCACTTAGAGCCAAAGAGGCTCTAAATTCAGATTGCCTAATAATTAGCAATGATCAGAAAGACATTCATTCAGATTGCAGTTCTATCAAGGTCTCTACAGGTTCAATTATCAATCCATCGGTTCAATTAATCAGAGGTTCAACATATGTAGTTGCAGACCAAATAAAGTCAAAGATCTCAAATTATGCTACGATTGTTCTTATGGCAAATTTGGCAGGCAAAGCCGGTGCTGCAATATCACCAGTAGTTTCAGAAATTTGCAGAGAATCAGAAAAGGGCCTTATTTCATTCGCCATTATGCCATTCAAATATGAAAAAGACCGAATTTTTAATTCGGGTGTTTCACTAAAAAGAATAAAAATGAATTCAGAGTGCACCATTGTTTTGGATAATGATTCACTTTTAGAAAGCAATCCAGATTTAAATCCAAATACATGTTATGGAATTGCAAATAATGCGATAATGCATGTAGTTTGTTCCCTAGGTTCTTCAGAAATATCAACTCAAACAAATATTCTAACTACCAGCAAGGATGAGCAAAGCTTAGAAGAATCATTAAGAGATTCACTCAAAATGCTCTACGACGATGCACCAGCAGGTGCAGTAAAACGCTCAATGCTTTACATTGTTGGAGGAAGCAACATTCCTGTCGGCATTCTTAATTCAATTACAAATCTGAGCAGTGGAATATTAGGTGAAAGTAATTATCAAGTGAATTCATCGTATTCTGAAGAATCTAAGGTAGTAATCCTATCTTCAATTCAAGGAACAACAAAATTCGATAAATACGATCCACTAGGAATGATTCCAAAAGAGAACACACTTGATTGGGCACAACCAGATTGCAGTATTGATTGTAAACTGGAATTATATCAATTAGAGTAAACTAGATTCATACTAATACCAAAAATAGTGTTTTTTATTTAGATTTTTTCTTTACGCCTTTAGATACTTCTTTCTTTACTTCTTTCTTTACTTCTTTCTTTACTTCTTTAGATACGTCCTTTTCTACTTTGGCTGCATCCTTTTCTACTTTGGCTGCATCCTTTTCTACTTTGGCTGCATCCTTTTCTACTTTGGCTGCATCCTTTTCTACTTTGGCTGCATCCTTTTCTACTTTGGCTGCATCCTTTTCTACTTTGGCTGCATCCTTCTTTTCTTTTTTGGATTTCTCTTTCAATTCTTTTTTGGATGGTGCTTCTTTAGATTCTTTTTCTTCAGTATATGGAGAAACTAAAACATAACCTTCATCGGTTTTATTCATTTTAACTCTAATTTTTCTCGGAGGACTTCTAACTCCTCGTGCCCAAATTTGATGAGCTAGATCTTCTTCGATTTTGATGTCTGATGTTTTCATATGATGGCGAGCAAATTCCTTAATCATGTTAATTGCTCGTGGTGCACGATGTGTATCTACTGAAAGCAATGCCTTACCCAAATTGATCGTATAGACTCTTTCTAATTCTTGAGACAACTATCCAACCTCCACATCGGTTGATCTCCAAGCTCTGCGTTTTGGATTTGATCTAACAGTTCTTTTTGTTTTTAGAATAATCCAAGCTGGTACAGGTGATGTCTGTCTTGTCTTTTTTAACAGACGAATTTTTCTAGGAGATGACTTGCGTGCAGCCATAAATGTTCAGGCGCGATGAGCTCTTTTTAAATGAATCTCATGAATTTAGACGGTTTACTATTTGTTTCAATATCCTGGCAGAAGCACCCCATATAGTTTTATTTTGGTATTCAAAAGTGTACATTTCTTGAATTCGGTTATGGGCTGGATTTGGATCATTATTCATTGTTTTCAAGAAGGGGTTTAGTGGGATATGAAATATCCTTTCCACTTCAGAATTAGCAGAGAGGGATGTAATTTTGTCAACTATAGAAACAAATGGTAGAATCATAAAACTGGAATTAAGAGTCATAACTGGCTCGAGTTGTCCTATTACCTGATTTTTTGAAATTCTTAAACCAATTTCTTCTCGTGTTTCACGCAATGCAGTATCTAAAAGATCAGAATCAGTTGGTTCAAATTTTCCTCCTGGAAATGAAATTTCTCCAGCATGAAGTTTTAGATGTTTTGGTTTTTCAGTCATTACAATAATTGGATCATCGCCATAAATCACAACAAGTACGGATGCAAGTTTATTTTTTCCATAATGTTTTAAAACAGGATCAATTCTGCTTGAAAGCGATGATTTTAGTAATTCCGAGTCCATATTGATTCTACCAATTATCTATTTTATTGATTTTACGTTTAAAGGTTTTAACCAAGTTAAATTGGAGATTCTTTATGACAGTCATTTACGAGATAAATCCTCCAAAAATTTCAGAGAGTAGTGATGTATCAAATGATGAAATCAGTTTATTATTAAAACTTCAACAGAGAGTTTCAGACATCAGTGCATTATGTGACGGAATACATGTAACAGATTCTGTTCTTGGTACTAGACGAGTATCAGCATTGACTACAGGGATATTATTGAAGTCAAACCATCCAGATTTACAAATTACGATTAGTATGCGTGTGAGGGACAAAGACATGAATTCCATCAAACAGATAGTTCAAAAATCAATAGAAATGGAATTAGATGGAATTCTTGTTCTAAAAGGTGATCCTTCAAGTGACAATTCAGTAGATTCAGGATTAATCCCGAGCCAGGTTGTAAAACAACTAAACGAATTAGGTTATGGGAAGAAAATGAGTTTTTTCCTATCATTGCCTAGTAATCCCAACTTTGAGAAAATTCAAAAAAAAATTATGGCCGCACCGGAGGGTTTTATGACACAGGTAATTTATTCAGCAAGCCAAGTACAGCGAATTTCTGACAAATTAAGACCAACCGGGTTTAGAATCATCCCATGTATTTTATTGCCAAGTGAGAAAAATGAAAATTCTGCGAAGTTCTTGAATCTAGATTGGTCAGAGTATAAAGAAAATCCAGTTAAATTCATTAAAGAGATTCACAGTATTGCAGGGGACGTACTCATCACATCTCCTAGTGATTTTACATTTGCAAAAGATACATTGAAGAATCTTCAGAGTACAAAGTATTGAGATTCAGGATGATGCACCACAATTGCAGCAGTTGATTGTTCAGGAATAATTTGCCCATATTCAGTTAGAATCATTCCTGATTTTTCCGGTTGCAGTAGCTTCCAAACTAAAGTATGTTGTAACACATCAGGACAGCTTGGAAAACCCCAGCTATATCGCAGCCCACCTTTTCCTGTTAGTTTTAATTCAGATTTGATTTTACGATTTATCCATTCTGCCAATGCCTCGGCGACTTCTACTGCCAAACCATGTAAATAATATGCATCGGCGTACTTGTCTTCCGTATTCCATTTTTCTATAATATCTGAAACTTTGTTTCCAACAGTAACTGATTGAAATGCAACAATATCATTTTCTCCAAAATAATCAGTAAGACAAAGATGACTGGATTTAGAAGAGCGTGGAAAATCAAATTCAACACTTTCACCATTAGGATTATCAACTTTTAGTTTTCCATCTTTATTATGACATCTAAAATATCCATAAACAATTTCAGGTTCAAAGAGGTTCTCTTGAATTATTCTAATTTTCCATTCATCTAGTAACTTTTCATGATCTGCTTCAGAATCAGAACCTGCTTTTCCACGTAGACCCCAAGATAATTTGAATAGTGATTTTTTATCAATTAATTGCCAAATCTCATCCATCCGGATTTGATCATATTTCAATCTAATCGGTTCTCCAATTATTGGAGGAATTGGAGGAACAACTGGTATAATGTCACTTTTTGGAAGATTAGAAGAATCAACAGTAGCGGTAATTCGGTCCCTCCAATTTTCAAGTTTTTCTTTCCATTGAGCTAAAAACGTGTTTTTCTCATCTGAAACTAGTGTATCCATTGTTTTCAAGCCTTCAAACATTGTATTACAGTAAAACACTCCAGATTCGTAGATACCACCTTCTTTTGCAATTCTGTTGATATAGTTAGTATTGATGGCAGCACCTCCACATAAAATCGGAATATTCATGTTGTTTTTTCTAGCGTGCTCTACAAAATATTGCATTTGCTTTGATGTTGAAACTAACAGTGCAGACAAACCTATAGCATCAGGTTTAACTTCATCTATTTTTTCTAGAAATTTTTGTAGTGGTACCTGTTTTCCTAAATCATAAACACTGTAACCATTATTTTGAAAGATAGTTTTTACCAAATTCTTACCTATATCATGAACATCGCCGTAAACGGTTCCAAGTACAAGCTTTCCTTTAGAGGCACCTTCTTCTTTAATCAGATATTTTTCTAATTCGCCTACAGCGGCTTTCATACATTCAGCAGATTTAAGAACAAATGGCAAAATTAATTCTCCCGAACCAAATTTATCACCAACTTCTTTCATTGCAGGAAGTAAATCCTCATTTAGTGTTCTAATTGCCCCATTGTGAGTAATTGTAGGAGAGACATTTAGAGAAAGAATGCCATTATGATCTTCAATGATTTCATTTTTACCTATCTTTTCTGCAATAGCTGAAACAACATCGTTTTGAATTCCATCCTTAAGTCTATTTAGAATCCTAAAGTATGCACGTTTTCCAGGAGACCACATTGGATCTACATCCATTTTTTTCAAAGTGTCATTGCCTTGCGTACCTGCCTTTTCAAAATAAATAATTAATTCAGATAATGCATTTGGATGAGTATTGAATATTAGATCTTCAGCTAGTTTTTTCTCTTTTACATCAATTTCACCATAAGGAATTATTTCTTTTGAATTTACAATGGCTGTATCCAGTCCAGATTTTACTGCATGATACAAAAAGACAGAATTAATAACTTTTCTAGCATACGGAACTAGTCCAAAACTAATATTACTTAATCCCAAAGTTGTAAACGAATTTGGAAATTTTTCTTTTACAAGTTTGATACCATCTAGAGTATTTTTCCCCGCATCCAAGAATTCATCTTCTCCAGTAGCAAGTGTAAATGTGAGAACATCGAAAATAAATTGTTCAATTTTCAATCCATATTTTTTTCCTGTTTCATAAAGCAATTCTGCAGTCTCAACTTTCTCTTGTGGAGTTTTTGCCATACCTTTTGGTCCAATACATAATGCAATTGCAGGCAAGCCATACTTTGCCATTATTGGTGCAAGTTTTTCAAATCTACTTCCATCCCCTTCCAGATTAATCGAATTAATTATAGGTCTTCCAGGAATTTGTTCTACAGCCGCCTCTATCACATCAGGGTCGGTAGAATCAATTACAAGTGGAGCATCAATTTCCAAGCTTAATTTTTTAACAAGATTTAACATGAATTGACGTTCATCAGCCCGTTCAGTAGTTGCAACGCAAACATCAAGACAGTGTGCACCATCTTCCACTTGGATTCTTGCTAAATCAACTAACCCATCATAATCGTCATTGAGTACGAGTTGTTTTGCTTTTCTGGAACCTTGTGTGTTAATTCTCTCTCCAATAATTAGAGGTGGAGGTAATTGCTTCAAATCAACTGCTTTTAGCGCAGAGCTAACTCTAGGAATAGTCAATATGATAAATTCTCCTCAGTTTTTCTAAATACTTAACCCTTGATAGAATAGGCTTTTTCGTCAATTACTTTTCTTAGTACGGCAATATGCTCAGGATTTGTTCCACAGCAACCACCGATTATCCGAACTTTTTTGTATTGTTTAAGAAAATCACCTAAAACTTCACCCATTTTTTCAGGAGTCATCTTGTATACTGCTTGCCCACCTTGATTTTCAGGCATACCGGCATTAGGAACCACCAATAGGTTATGCTCATTTTGTTCATCAAGCCATCTAATACTTGGAGTCATCTCAATTGGACCTGTAGAACAATTCAAACCAAAAACATCAATGCCCATATCAGATACAGTTGTGTATGCAGCTTGAATGTTTGTTCCAAGTAACATTTTTCCATATTGATCCAAAGTAGCATTTGCAATAATTGGAATTTTTTTTCCTGTTTTTTTCATCGCATCGTGACATGCCTCAATAACCAGTTTTACTTCCAAGATATCCTGACTTGTTTCAATTAAAAGAACATCCACTCCACCAAGAATTAGACCTTCAGCTTGTAATTCAAATGCCTCTTTAATTTCTTCGAGAGGTTTTTGTCCCAAGTCAGGATCATTTGAGCTTGGAAGATAACCAGATGGTCCCATTGAACCAATCACGTATCTAGGTTTATCAGTATATCGTGAGCAAACTTCAACTGCTAGTTGAGCTATTTTTTTGTTGAATTCTACTGTCTGATTACCAAAACCATATTCATCTAGTTTTATTTTGTTTGAACCAAAGGAATTAGTTTCAATACAATCAGAACCTGCATCCAAATAGTTTTTATGGATTTGTTTGATCCATTCTGGATGAGTTAAGACAAGACCATCGTTAAAGCCGTCTTGATTGTTTGGGAAATCTTGAGCTGTTGGATTATATTTTTGAATTTCAGTTCCCATTGCCCCATCAAAAAGCAAAATTCTTTTTTGTAACGCAATGAGAAATGACTCTTTTTGTACCAATTTGTTTTTAGATTGTTTCTAGATAGTTTAACTCTTTTGAGAAAAATCATCCATACAATCAGGTAATTTGCACTTATGTTGAAATTAGGCAGAAAGAAAAATTTTGTATAATTATGCAAAAAATACAATTAAACAATCTTGTTCGTAGCGCTACTTTTTTTCAACATGCTGGAATTTCCATTGTCTTTGTATTCTTGCCCATCATGGCAATGGGAGTAACAGATTCTGTTTTCGAAATTGGTCTAATAATTGCATCATTTAGTTTTACCGAGATTTTATCCCAAATTTACTTTGGACGACATTCAGATAAAAAAGGAACGAGACTGAAATTCATTAGAATAGGCTTCATTGGATGTGCCATAGCCTTTGGATTACATTATTTTGCAGATAGTATTGGACTGTTGCTTTTAGCCAGAATTGGTGCAGGAGTTGCAAGTGGGATAATGGTTCCGTCTATGATTGCCTATACTTATGAAGCAAATCATGAAAAAAAACGAGCAGTCACTGTAATTTCATTTCATGCCTTAGGATGGCTAGTTGGAACAGCTGCCGCAGGAATTGTAAATGACATCAAACTAACTTTTCTAATTAGCGGAGTTTTCTTTTTGATTGGATTATTATTTACAATCAAGATGCCAAACACATTACAAGAAAAAGAGATTAAACCCGGAACTACAAAAAATGTAATTATAAAAAACAAATTCCTATTCATTTCACTCCTATTACGACATATTGGTGCATCATCAGTATGGACAATTTTTCCAATAATGTTAATAGAAAAATTAGGTGCTGAACTCTATCAAATTTCAATTGTGTACGTAGCAAACACGTTAGCTGCTTTTGTTTTAATGAATTTAATGGCAAGTAAAATTAAAATTTCAAATGTAACAAAATTTAAGATTGGAATTGGGGGCACCACATTTGTCTTTGTTGGACTAGCTTTGATAAAGGACTGGTGGATGGCAATGCCATTTATGGCACTTGTGGGTGCAACCTGGGCTTTTTTATATATTGGTGGAAGTTTTCATTTGATGGAAAATAATCCACGTTCAACGTCAACAGGAATTTTTAGTTCTACCATATCAATAGGAGCTGTTGTAGGACCAATAGTTGCAGGTGCAATTGCATTTGCATTTAATTATGTATCTGTTATGTATTTTGCAATTGGGATAATCATTGTAGCATTTCTAGTATCGCTGAAAATAAAATCACAAAAGACAGTTAGCGCAGTCCCCACCTAGACATTACTTTATTTTCAATTCTCTTAAAAATAATTCCATCAATTGCAATACCAACCATCATAATTACCAACATTATTGCAAATACTTGAGAGATGTCATTTAGTTGTCGTCCTACATTGAGCAAAAATCCCAGACCTAGGAATGAAAATAGTAATTCTGCGCCTATTACCCCCCTCCATGCAAAAGCCCAACCTTGTTTGAAACCAGAAATCAGATACGGAAATGCTGCAGGAATTAAGACATATGTGGCAAGTTGAGTTCCTTTTGCACCCATATTTTTTGCAGCCTCGATATAATGCGGATTGATGTTTTTGACTCCAGTGTAGGTAGCAATTGTCACTGCAAACATCGAACCAATTGCAGTAACAAAGATAATTCCGCCATCTGTCAATCCAAACCAAAGTATTGCAAGCGGTACCCAAGCAACCGAAGGAATTGATTGTAGTCCTAAAACCAATGACCCTATTGTTTGATTTACAATCTCCACTCGGGCCATAAAAATTCCAAGCAGCATTCCTCCAACTATCGCAATTGTCAATCCAATTATCAATCTCAAAAGACTAGTTGCTATTCCAAAGAACAGACTTCCATCAGATGCAGTATACACTAAATCTTCAGCCACCTCATAAGGAGAAGGAAAAAGATTATTTGGCCATATATTTGTCATCGATACAATCTGCCAAATAGCTACAAGTGTTACATAAAAAATAATTTGTTTTGCCAGGGTATTTTTTTTCATAAAATGTCACTTAGCTTTTCTTTACCTCAGGTCGCAATTCAGATAAAATTTCTTGTTGTAGTGGAAAAAGA
>Ga0315275_10005834_pt1 | contig 11720 bp, 8 predicted proteins | sample YL17G03_0_MG_FD_205557 | JGI IMG/M metagenome (GOLD analysis project Ga0315275, IMG submission 205557) | Sediment microbial communities from Yellowstone Lake, YNP, Wyoming, USA - YL17G03_0 | ecosystem: Environmental > Aquatic > Freshwater > Lake > Sediment | place: USA: Wyoming | collected... | reverse complement strand
GAGAGAGCGATTGTCTGGTGAAGTGGAAGTTGATGAGACTGTCGTCGGTGGAATGTGAGCCATTGAAGCCAGCCATGAATCGACGGCTGCCCTGGAGCAGATCGCCAAACTCCTGAAAGGCGACGGCAACCTGAAGATCAATGTGGTGGGCCATACCGACAACGTGGGGGGGATAGACTCCAATATGAAGCTTTCGCAGGCGCGGGCGGATGCTGTTTTAATGGTCTGCACCTCCAAATACGGGATCGACGCGACAAGACTCAAAGCCTACGGAGTTGGGCCGTTGGCGCCGGTTGCGTCCAACAAGACTGAAGAAGGCCGGGCCAAGAACAGGCGAGTGGAATTGGTTGAACAGTGAATTGATCCATTTCGCTTCGCGGTAGGGACCGGTCATCGCCGGCCGGCTGCATGCGGCGCCTTCGGTGAGCAACAAAGGTGAGTTCCAGCAGCCGTCCCGGGATCCGTCAGAATGGTTGCGCCTTCGTCCGCGTGCGCCGCTTCCGCGATCCGCGCCAGGCCGAAGTCGAGCACCTTCACTCGGCCGTCGGGGGTGATGAAGATGTTATTCGGCTTGATATCCCGGTGGATGATGCCCTTGCCATGCGCGGCTGCCAGTCCGTCCGCAATGGCGGCTGCGGTCTCGCGTCGCATTTCGGCGGGCAAATGTTGCACCCGCCGTGCCGGAATTATTGCGTTCATTCCGAGTGTGCCGTGATCCAGACACGAACCGCCGCGGCCGACAGGTAAAATGGGCGGGTTCTTCTCGTTGAGGGTCTCTCCCGAGGCCCGCCCATGAACTCTCCCCTGCTGTCGTCTTCCCAGCCTGTTCCAGGGACGCATACCGCCAACGACGGTCAATAAAGCCAAGGGACCAGCAGAAAGATCAGCGGTTCACGCACACTTCAGCCCTCTGGCGCGAATTGCCGGTTCCTGGCTTAGTAGGCGATTCCATAAATACAGTGACATATTTCTGCGCGCAATTCGGACCCCCAGAGTGCTCCTGCCGGTCGGAGTCGGAATCGGCATCGGGGTCGGTATCGCAGTCGGGCTTCGAGTGCAGGGCAGCAAAGCGACTCGAATGCCGATTGCTACCCCGATTCCGATCCCGAGACTCACGCTTCACGAGACGGCATAGTTTGATAAGTTACTGTATTTATGAACATCAGCACTTAGAAAGCAGCCCGCTCGCATTGGGCGGATGTTGCAGCGCCCTCACTTCGCGCCCAAACCGATGCCAAAACCAAACCGGAAACCCGAATGCTCATCGAGGACGATTTCTTCGGGCAGGAAGCCAGCGGTCTTGCATACCATCCCCAACTCGAGCGACAAGGATTTCAACTGCGACTTCGGCTTTGTCAGCAGATTGTAGCTGCCCGCGACTTCCACCGCGCCCCCCGCCTTCCCCTCTCTCTCATTGAATCCCAGATTCAACGGCTGCTTCCAGACATGCGTATGGAGCGACACTTCAATGCGCTTGGTTATCGGGTATCGGCTGATTCCTACTCCCGTGTCTACCCGAAAAACCTCATATCCTTTTAGATCCAAGGAATCAGAAGGGTTGTGAAATCCGTCCGGCAATTGCTATCTTTGAGCATGAAAACAATCCAGAATCTCTGTCTGCTGCTCCTCGAATTCCTGCGATTCGGACCAGATTTCATTCTTTATGCACTGATCTTTCTCTCCGCCTTCTTCCGCAATCGAGCCTCTCTGGGATGTGAGTTGGTGGCCATTCGAAGCCAGCTCACCTTCTACAAAGAAAACATCCGGCAAAAGAAACAGCCGCAACCTCGGTTTACCCCGGCTTTCCGTCTCCTGTGGACTGCATTATAAATTGGGAAATCGCTAGATCCTGTTCTACCGGTCACATAGGCACAACCTAGGACGTCGACGGCGATTCCATCGACCTCCTTATCCTCCCCTGCACCACCGAGGTAAGTTGAATAAACCAACGTGTTGCCTGTTGGAGCTAACTTAAAAACAAATGCATCGCCGTTTCCTGCGTATGAAGACTGATATGGATTCTTCGTAGGGAAATCCATGGACTCCGTCTGTCCCGATACGTAGACGCTGCCTGCATCATCAACGGCAATAGATTGAATACGAATCCGAACACGACCATCTTGGCGCCGAACATTTCGCGCATCGATGCTCCCATAGGAACCCCTGCTGCGCCGACCAGCGGGTATCGGATGCTGGCAGTCGAGACGTGGCCGTTATGGGCCCAGAGCACGATTTTTGCTCCGGGATTGCTGTCCAGGATCCATTTGACGTTGTCGGCCATACTTTTGTCGCGCGTCGCTTCATTGGCGCGCATCTGCATGCCCTGCAGGACGACTCTCGCGTTTTGAATGGCCCATTCGACATCGCGAGCGGCGGCGCCTTGCTTGCCATAGGCCTCGCGAGAGGTTTCCAGATGACGGACTACGTCCTTCCACATTGAAGCTGCGAGCTTGGGATCCACTCCTTCCGGAGTGTTTGCCGTCGCCACCCGCGTCATGCGGAGGCTTTGCTTGCCGCTGTGGAACACCTGGGAATCCAGTTGCACCCTATATCCATTGCCCCCCGTGTAGAAACCTTTGGGCGAAGGGGATTCAAAGTCGAGATCAAAGGCAGTGTCGTTCACGTACGGCGTACCATCCAACTCTATGGTCAGTTCGTCGAACCAGGCCGTTCCATTCCCAGGAAAGAGTGCGCCAAAATTGATATTCTTGGCCTCAGCCGCCACGAGCAGTTCGATGTCATAGCGCCTCCAATCCGTTGTTCCACTAGCGCCCCGGCCCCGCATGCTGTCGTGTGCCAGTTCTCCTGAACGGCCGTCCACGCGCCACCAGAGCCCCGCATATCCGTCGGTTAGGGCTTCTGTTTTGATATAGCCGCTGAACCGGATTCGCTTGCCGACCGCATCCTTGACCGGGAATATCGCAGTCGCCCATCCGGATGCGGCACCGGACCTTATGTCGCTTGCTTTCTTGGCCAATTTGATCGCTTGCCGCAAAGAGTCACCGTAGGCAGGGTCAGCACCGGCAACGAAGTCATTGACAACCTCTGACGCGACGTTAGGATTCTGCATATCGAATCCAGTGAACTGTATGGGTCCCTGGCCCAATTTGTTGAACTCCCGCATCCACAGGACCATTTCGAGGACCTCCTCCGTGTCCCAGGTCCAAAAATACATGCCTTTGATGAGCCTGGCGGGCTCACCCTTGCCGTTCAGAACGAAGTCGTTCAGGCGGTAGGCTTCGGGCATGTTCGCTTCGATGGAGAAGATGGTGAATCCCATCTCGGTAGCGAGGAACTCCAGCATACGATGCTTGAGCTGGAAAAATTCGCGCGTGCCGTGCGTCGCCTCTCCCAGGGCGATAATGCGCGCATCGCCGACCACCCTTTTCAGTGGCTGCATGTCGGCGAAGCCATGCCCTGCTGACGGTGTTTCCAGCCGGATGGCGTTCTCACGGATCCATTCCACGACCTCGTTCGTTTCTGTCGCGTGCAACATCGCAAACATTCCGGCCAGTGAGAAGATAGCGGTAATTCCCCATGCGACTGGCGGCGAGGAGGTGGAAGGCATGACGTCTACGTTTTTCAGACGATCATGTTGCAGGCGCGGTAGGATTTGATGGCTCGTGTGGCTATGGCCGATCATGAGGAATTCCTCCAGGGAAAGCTGCCTCGGCCGCGAATAACCACTCCGTGGGATTTGAACCAGGAGCCGGCAAAGTCGCCATCAGCAGGAATATCGATCGGGCGCAGCCGCCGATCGATGTTCTTCATCACCGTGGTCAGCAGCTGAGCGTCTATGACTGCCTCCCCTGCCAACAGCGCTGTTTGCCGCGCATGAGAATTCCAGCCTACCAGCCCGGCAACGTACAGAGCGAGAGGGAAAACGGCCGTGCCCAGCGATGTGTTGCGCCCGCTCAGCACTTTGTTGAAATCACGAGAGTCGCCGGTGCGACGAAAATAGGGCGTATCGGGCGGGTCGAGCGCCACCAAAGCCGAGGTGGTCAGGATAAAGGCCAGCGTCTTGCCGATGTGCTTGCCCTGCGCAACGCGCACGGGAAATAGCCAGATGGCTTTCTGGTCTTGCACGAGATTGGGGAAGAGTCGCTTCCAGGATACAGCTCGCTCTGGGTTCGCGCCAGTTACAGCCGGAGATACAGCCGGAGGTGAAGATTGGGACGCTACCTCAGACTGGCTTGGACCTGCCGCAGGCGGTTGCGCAGCTATCGGATGGCCGAGGAACAGCAGCGCAAAGAACAGGAGACCGAAGCGAGGCCATGCCGTCCTGGCAGGCCGAAAGCATCGACGTCTTAAATTCCACATGCGAGATTCTCCGATCCACAACCTATTGTTGCGGTTATTGTAAACGAATTGGCGGTGCTCCTGCGACTTGCGGAATTTCCTTGCACCCATATTGAGGCCGGTAATACGATCGCGGCGCTATTGGTGAAAATATAATCCTGCTGCCTGCTTAGGAGGGGCCCAATGAAAAATAATCTTTTGGCTGTCGATGCAAGTAGGATTCTGCTGGTCTTTACGCTCATCCTTTGTTACATCCCGGGTGTTCTTCCGGCCCAGGAATTTCGTGCCACGCTAACCGGTCACGTGACGGATCCTTCCGGTGCCTCGGTGCCCAATGCCGTGGTGCAGGCTCGCAATCTGGCGACCAATGAGCTGGCTACCGCCGCTACCGACACGCAGGGTAGCTATACGATTCCGTTCTTGAAGCCCGGAACCTACAATATTTCGGCGGAGGCGGCGGGCTTCAAAAAGGTGATCAAGGAAAACCTGACCCTGAACGTGGGCCAGACGGCCATGCTCAACCTGGGCATGGAGCTGGGCGCGGTCAGCGACACCGTTACGGTGACGGCAGAAGTGCCGCTGATGGAGACGTCCAAGGCCGACCGCGGCCTGGTCATCGATACCCAGCGCGTCAGCGAGTTTCCGCTGAACGCCCGCAACCCCTTCATGCTTTCCACGTTGTCCGCAGGGGTCAACTTCAACGGAAACATCATCTACCAGCGGCCCTTCGACAACGGCGCTATCGCCGATTGGAACATCAATGGCGGCTACGACCGCAACAACGAGTTCCTGTTGGACGGGGCGCCAAACAACGGGCAGGCGGGCAACAACAACATCGCCCTGGTTCCGTCGGTGGATGCGGTCCAGGAATTCAAGATCCAAACCAATTCCTTCGATGCGCAATATGGCAAGTCCGCGGGCGGCATTGTGAATGTTTCGCTGAAGAGCGGCGGTAACACCGTCCACGGCACGGTGTATGAGTTCGCGCGCCGAGAACCGTGGGACGCCAACAGCTTCCAGAACAACGCCGCCGGCCTCAGCAAGTTCGGTTGCGGTTCGAGCAATTCGGCTACCGACACGGCTTGCCGCAGCACCGCCGGAGGCCATTTCCTCGATCAGTACGGCTTTACCATTGGAGGCCCGATCTACATTCCGAAGCTTTACGACGGAAGGAACAAGAGCTTTTTCTTCTATGCCTACGAGGGTTACCGGGAAGGCACCCCGACTCCCTTGCGCCTGTCTTATCCTGCGCCGGAATTTCTGACCGGAGACTTCAGCAATCTGAAGGACAGCAATGGGAATAAGATCACCATCTACGATCCCAATACGGGCCGCGACGTGAACGGCACCTGGACGCGGGATCCCTTTCCCAATAACCAGATTCCCAGCACCCGCTTCAATCCCATCGCGTTGAAGATCCTGAGCCTCTACCCCAAGCCCAACATCCCCTCCGCCGGCTCCTTCTACACCCAGCAGAACTTCGCCGAGCAGAGCATCGATCGCGACGATTTCTACAACATGATGTTTCGCTTCGATCAGAACATCGGCGACAAGCACCGCATCTTCTTCCGTGAGGCCAACAACGACCGCACCGAGATGCGACCCACCAACGGCATCACTGGAGCCGGCGCCGACGGCCAGTTGCCGCTCAAGCGGGTCAACCACGCCTTCGTGCTCGACTGGGTGGGAACCATGCGGCCCACCACGATTGCCAACCTGCGGGTTTCCTGGAATCGCTACGTGGTGGGATCGCGCGGCGATCCCAACGCCGGCCACTCACCGACGGAACTGGGATTCCCGAGTTCGCTGGTCAGCCAGCTTTCCGTGACCAATTGGTACGGGCGCTACAATCTGGACAACTACCAGTCCATCGGCCGCTACTACAGCTTCAACTACACCAACACCTTCGCCATGAATCCCAACGTCACCTGGATTTACCGCGGGCATTCGATTCACGCCGGTATGGACTATCGCACCATCGTCTACAATAACCAGAACGTCGGGAATCCGTTCCAAGTCACGGGCACCAAGGCCTTTACGCAAAGGGTTTACAATACCGCCGATGCGCTCAGCGGCAACTCGGTGGCCTCGTTTCTGCTGGGAACGGTCGGCGGCGGCGGAGCGGATTACAATGTGCTGCCCTCCTATGTGCATCGCTATTATGCCCCCTTCGTGCAGGACGATTGGAAGATAAGTCGCAAGCTGACCATCAATCTCGGATTGCGCTGGGATTTGAATCTGGCGCCCTTTGAGCGCTACGACCGGAATAATCGCGGCTTCGATCCGAACGTGGTGAACCCGGTGGACAAGATGTTCGATCACTCCAAGTTCCCCGATCTGGCGGTCAGCACGATCAAGGGCGGCCTGCTTTTCGCCGGCGTCAACGGCGCCGAGCGCCGCGCCGGGGACATCGACTGGACGGCGATCCAGCCACGCTTGGGTTTTGCCTACCAGTTGATGCCCAAGCTGGTGATTCGGGGAGGCTGGGGCAGGTATTATCTGAATCCCCAGAACGACTACATGCAGAATGCCGGCTACAGCTACACCACGCCGGTGGTCTCCTCCCTGGATGGCGGGCGAACCCCCATCGCCAATTTGCTGAACAATCCGTTTCCGTCGGGAATCACGGTGCCTACCGGCAACAGTTTGGGTTCGACCACCTTCGTTGGCCGGAACCCGAACTTCTTCGATCCCACGTTCAAGGTTCCCTACGTGAATCAGTACTCCTTCGGAATCCAGTTCCAGTTGCCGATGCGCTCGAGCGTGGAAGTTTCCTATGTGGGCAACCGCTCGCACAAACTGCAAAACTTCCTGGACTTCAACGAGTGGGATCTGGCCTTCCGTAAGAAATGCAATCCGCTGGAGGGCGGCAACCCGACCTTCTGCGACGCGCTGGTGCCCAATCCGTTCTACAACCTGGCGCCCTTCGCCGGTACCAGCCTAGGAACCAGCCCGACGGTGTCGCGGGCCACGTTGAATCGGCCGTTCCCGCAGTTCACGGGATTCCAGCAGCGCGGCCGGAACGACGGCAAGCTCTGGTATGACAGCCTCCAAACCACTTACCAGATCCGCGGTTACGCCGGCATGAACCTCACGCTGGCCTATACCTTCTCGAAATCGATCGAGCAAGGCGGGCTCTCCAATTCCTTTATGGGAGCTTCCAGCACGGCATACTCCGACACACAGCAGCGCATTCTGCAGAAGAGCGTCTACGCCTTCGACCGCCCGCATGCCCTGCGGATCGGCACGGTGTGGGAACTGCCGATCGGCAGGGGGCGGCGACTGCTGAACACTTCGCATGGGCTGTGGAGCCGTCTGGTCAGCGGCTGGCAGCACACCATGATCTTTCAATACAACTCGGGCCGTCCTTGGGAGTTCCCGGGCAATGTCATCTATCAGAAGGACGCTGCACTGTCCCCCGACTGGTCGGCGCCGAAGGTTTACGGGGTGCGCCCTTGCGTCCTGAGGATGGCCGCCAACGGCACGATCACCCCGCAGGCCTACTCCACGGCGTATGGTTGCGGGACGGATCAATCCACCTACAACTTCCTGTTCGTGCCCTCGTCGCTCTACACACCGCGCATGTCTCCCACGCACTTCTCCAATCTGCGCTTGCATGCGATGCCGCAGGTGGACATGTCGATCAACAAGATGACCCGAATCAGCGAGCGGATGAGCATTCAGTTCCGGGCGGAGGCTTTCAACATCACCAACACCTTCTACATGCCGCATGTGCAGTTTGATAATGACCTGAACTCTTCGAACTTCGGTAGCATCACCAAGGCGACTGCGGCGCAGGGCAATGCCAACTTCCCGCGCCAGATCCAGTTCGCGGTGAAGTTCATATTCTGATGGGTGGATCAGTTGCGGCGCTGGATTATCAAGGAGTCGAAAAGGGGCTTGCCGGCGCCTGCGGATAGCTGGATGGTTCGGGCTTGCACGGGGACCAATCCCAGTGCAAGCCCGAACTCTTCTAACTCGGGACGGACCTCGTTGTGTACCAGGTATCCGCCCGGCCGCAGCATCGAGCAGATGTTGGCCAGGGCCAGGCGCAACTCCTGCGCGTTGAAATAAACCAGAATATTGGCGGCGACCACCAGGTCGTATTTTGGCGATGGATCGTAGCGCTCGGTGAGAATGTTCATCGCCGCCGCTGTTACGGCCTGCGCGACCTCCTGGCGAATGGCTACCGATTTACCCAGGTGCGCAGCCAAAGCCGGCGGGAGTTCCAGGCGTTCCTCGCTGCCGATCTGCCGGCCGAGTTGCCGAAAATAGTCCTGGAAGTCGGACGAGAGTTGATCCCGCCGCAGTCCCGATATCAGATTCAACCGCCGGCCGGCGCGCCTCGAAAAATCCCTGAAAAACCCGACGACCATTGGATTGATGTCCAAAGCATGCACCCGCAGGCGCTCCCGGCGGGCCAGGCCCAGAGACAGAGCGGCGTCGGCTACCGCGAACGGCTGGTAACTTTGCGGCGGGAACAGGTCGATAAGCCCGGTGCGGGGCGCCAGGTCCAAACCGGGACCGACGATAAGGATGCGATCCGTGCGCAGCCCGGGCTGCAGCGACTTCAGTACCGATAGCGCGGTCCACACCGCGAAGTTGGCCTCTACTTGCGTGTCGGTCGCGTATCCGCGCTCCTGATAGAGATCGGCAGGGGGAAGATTTTTCGTCTGGCCGCTTTCCTTTTCGTAGAGGAAGCGCATGGTGCGCGCGTATTCAGCAATGAGATAGGGCTTGCCTCGACCGGCGACAAGCCTTTGAAAGTAGGCCAGGCGCACATCGTCACCGGGACGGGCCTTCAAAAAGCGGTCCATGCGCCATGCAACAGCAGCGGGAACGGGGCCGGCCGGCGCATTGGCGCGCATATATTCCATGGCGCTGAGCGCCGGCTCGATCTTCGGTTCGGTGGTGAAGCGCGCCGACTGCAAGAGGTAGGCGATTAGGTGATCGTTTTCGCCTTCCAGTAACCTTTCCCTGGTGCGTCGCTCCAGTTCCGCAATAGCGCGATTGAATGACGATTCTGATTCCGCCCAACCGGCGGGGAGGTCCTGGAATCGGATGTGGCGTGGCTGCTGGCCATTGAGATAACTACTGGACAACCACATAGTGAAGAACAGGGTTGTCCAGTAGCTCTTAACCGAAATCAGGTAAACAGCGTGTCTGACCCCATATTCCCCATGTTTCATTGCGGTCGCCAGACATAGGTGGCTACGGAGCGTGCCGGGAGAGACGTCGTGGCCGCCATTTCGCCAAAGAGAATTAAGAATTCTTGCGCCTCTGTTCCAGCATTGGCAACGATTAAGGCAATTCGGCCATCGGGATTCTGGAAGGCCACTCCCCCCAAGGCCTTTTCCGGCTCACCACTGTCGATGCGCACCGCACCGCGCTGGATGAACTTCATAAATTGCCCGTAGATGGAAAACTTCTCCAGTGGCACATCCGTCTGGCCTGCGGGTACATCATCGTAGGAATACCAGGGGTCTCCGGTGAAATCAGGGGTCCCGATGCAGATCCGCATCAGGTTGATCCCGATCCCCTCCACGGGATGGACCAGACGTTTGAGAACCTCCTCCTGACGCCGCTCATCCAACCGCCGGATGTTGGCGCAGGTGGACGGTTCCAGTGAAGAACCCAGCCCGAGCATGGTTTGATAGCGGCGGCCGGGATTGATCCGGATCATCGGTTGCTTCGGTGCCTGGGATGGCCTAAAAATACCGGGGAGCTGCCGGCTGAGTTGGTATCGGTTGTCTTCCGAACTGACCCATGAATCAAACTGCACTTGGGCCAAACCGGCCACCGAGGAAAGCAACAGGCAGCCCGTCAGCAGCCCACTCTCTAAAAAAGTCCAGCGCCATCGCATCGATGCCTCCTGCCTGATTGAAAATCGGCTCTTAAAGCAAATCTCAAGACTCAAGACTTCTTCACACCGGCCGCGCAGAAGGGTAGCGGAAGATCGGCTCGGTCTGCTTACCCTGCTGCTTCACAACCTTGACCTCGGCCTTGCAGACACGCCAGTTGCCGGATTTCAGAATATCACAGTGAAACTCATGGGTCGAAACAAGCAGGCACTGAGGATGGCCGGACTCATCGCAGGCGCAGAAAGAACGGGCGACCTTCCGAAGCCAGGTAAACAGCCTGTCTATCCCCTAATTAGTTTCGCGAAAGTGCTTGGCTGAGTTCAGAGTTCAGCCTTCAGGCTGCGTGGAACATAGCTTCCAGGCACACTTTCCCCCTCAGGTACGGCAACCGCCCTGGCCGGGAGCAGACCCAGCCGTCTCACTCGGTCGCATCGGACCACCGGCTGACGTCCTCAAACCCGGGAATGTCAGGATCGTATCGTATGAGTCTGTCGGGAGCGCCCTATGAGCGTCCCGACAAGCGATGCGGCCATGCCGGTAATTGCCGTCACAAAGAGACCGCCGGGATCCTTGCCGGGCCTGATGAATTTTGCGATCACTCCAACAACCAGGCCAAATACGAGCAGTCCGAAATCGGCTTGAATGCCGCACTCAGTTTATCGCTGGTCTTACCTTTAAAATACTCAGTCGCGGCGGTATCGCCCCCATTGAGTATTATTCCAGCATCCTCGAATCTCATCTCCAGAATGGCTTTGACGAAGATATCCTTCGCGAAGGGCGCAGCCTTCTCCGCCGCTCGGTTCATTGAAAGTATCAACTCGTCCACTTTTGGACCTTCCCCCGGGACTCGCAGCCCCTTTTCAACCGTTCGGAGCTTCTCCGGCATCAGGATTTTGATCGCCGGATCGCGATAGCTACTGCGGCGGCGGTTGCTGCTTCTTCTTTTTTGCACTCTTTAATTTTTCAAACAGGTCGCCCAGCGGATTTGCCGCCGGTTGAGCCTGCTGGCCTGCCCCGGTGGCGTTTTGCTGGTTCTGCTGGCCGGATAGGGCGCCCAGGATGCCGCCGATTCCCCCTTGCTGCTGACCTTGTCCTTTTTTGCCGCCCGTCACCGCACCGAGGATGCCGGAGGACATATCGCCGGGCTTGCCGAAGCTCGGCAGCAGGTTCTGCAGCTTCATGCGGGCGACCGATTCCAAATCCGGGGCAAATCGAGGCTGATCAAGCGTGCCGGTGACCAGAACCGGCATCACCAGTTCTCCCTTGTTGTTGGCCAGCGCGGTCCGCATGAATCCGCCGACACTGGTTCCGCCGACTTTCTGGCTGAATTCCTTCGAAAGCACGGCCGTCACGTGCATGTCGAGCGCGTTCGTCGCGAGATTTGCCGTGCCTCTGGCAGCGAGGTTGGCCCCCGGAATGACGGCCGTCAGGTCATTTGTCTGCGCAACGCCGTTCACAACGTTGAGAGTTCCCGTGAGCTTTGTGATATCCGTAAAAGGGTTCTGCGAGGCCGGCGAATTGCTCAGAAATTTACCGATGCTTGCCAGTTGGTTCAGAAGA
>Ga0315275_10005832_pt1 | contig 11720 bp, 6 predicted proteins | sample YL17G03_0_MG_FD_205557 | JGI IMG/M metagenome (GOLD analysis project Ga0315275, IMG submission 205557) | Sediment microbial communities from Yellowstone Lake, YNP, Wyoming, USA - YL17G03_0 | ecosystem: Environmental > Aquatic > Freshwater > Lake > Sediment | place: USA: Wyoming | collected... | reverse complement strand
CCCGGGGCTTCCGCACGGCGGCCTTCGTCGCTTCGTTTTCCGTGGATTCCCGTTTCGGGCTCGACCAGGGGTTTGACCTCTACGACGACAGCTTCCAGGCCGGGCTTCCGTTCAAACCCCTCAACTCGGAGCGGCGGGCGGACACGGTGGCGGCCCTTTTCTCGGCCTGGCTCGACGGGCAGGCCGGGGAGCCGTTTTTCGCCTGGGTCCACTTTTTCGACCCGCACCTTCCCTACCGGCCTCCCGCTCCTTACGACCGGGAGTTCTCGAGCAACCCCTACGATGGCGAAATCGCCTTTATGGACGAGGCGGTCGGCACGGTCGTCGGAAAGCTCCGGGAAAAGAACCTCCTCGAGCGGACGCTTGTCGTCCTGGCCGGCGACCACGGCGAGGCCTTCGGGGAAAAAGTGGAGACGGGCCACGGCGTTTTTCTCTACGACGGGACCTTGAAAGTCCCGCTCATCCTCCACGCCCCCGGCCGTCTTCCCGAGGGGAGGGTGGTCTCGTCGCGCGTCCGCTTGACCGACATCGTCCCGACGGTCCTGGATATGGTCGGCCTGTCCGTTCCCGCCGAGGTCGAGGGGCAGAGCCTGGTCCCCCTCGCCAGCGGGAATAAGGGGAGGGACCGCGAGACCTACATCGAGACGTTCTACCCCCGTGAGAACTACGGCTGGTCCGAGCTCGTCGGCCTCATCTCCGGCGATTGGAAATACATCCGGGCCCCGAAACCCGAGCTCTACAACCTTAAGATCGACCCGGCCGAAACCCGGAACGAAGCGGGCTCGACCGGGGAGACCGCGGCCGGCCTCGACCGGAAGCTCGGAGACCTCGTCCGGAAGAGCGCCGGGCTCTCGGCGGGTCCGAGCCGGCCGCTGACGGCCGAAGAACAGGAGCGGCTGAGGTCGCTCGGCTACGTCAATTTTTCGGGCGCGGGAACGGCCTCTTCAGCGGCCGACCCCAAGGACAAGCTCGACGTCCTGAAGCTGGCCCAGCTTGCGGAGGGCTTCGAGCTCGAAGGCCGCTACGCGGAGGCCAGGGACGCCTATGCCCGTCTGCTCGAGCTCGTCCCCGATTCGCCGGCGAGCTATGTCAACCTCGCCCTGAGCGAGGCCCGGCTGAAGGAGTTCGACGGGGCCATCGCGACGCTCCGCCTGGGCACGGAACGGATGCCGGACTCGGCCGTCCTCCACGTCCGCCTGGGGCATACCTATCTCGTCACCGGCCGGGCCGCGGAGGCGCTGGCCTCCATGGACCGGGTGATCGCCCTCGAGCCGAGGAACGTGGACGCCTACACGGCGGCGGCCTCGGCCCTTGACGCCCTGGGCCGGAAGGCCGAAGCCCGCGGCTATCTCGAGAAGGCCATCGCCGTCGAACCCGAGAATAAATTCCTGCGGATGAGCCTGGCCATGAACCTGGCCTCGGCCGGGGACGTCGGGCAGGCGATCGAAGTCTACAAGGCCCTGGTCGCCGATTATCCGGGAGATCAGGTCCTGCGCCAGCATCTCGGTGTCGCTTACGGCGTCGCCGGCGATTACGCGAATTCCATCGAGAGCTTCAAACAGGCCATCGCCATCAGCCCCACGCCGACCGCCTATCTCAATCTCGCCGTGGCCCTGAAAAAGGCCGGCGACGTTCCGGCGGCGGTCGAGTCCCTGCGTCTGTATCTGGCTGATCCTAAAGGCGAAAGTCCGGCTTCGGTCAAGGCCGCGGAAGCCGAGCTCCGGGCTCTCGAATCCTCCCTCAAAAAGTAATAAAAAAAGGCCCGCCCCCCGGAGGGGGCGGGCCTTGTGCTTCTGCGTGTACTGCTGCTTCTGCTTAGAACGAGAACCGAGCGCCAAACCTGGCCGACCAGGTTCCGAACTGGCTGGTGTACTTACCGAATGCTGCGTTCGGCCAGTAGTCGGGGAGCAGGGTTTCCCAGTTAGTGGTTTGCGTCAGGATCTCGTCGTCGCTAAAGTTCATACCGGTGCGGTTGACCGAGGTGTCCTTGCTCTGCCAGGTCTTGGTGTTGGTGACGTTGTTGACCTGGAGGTTGAAGGCGAGGGTCTGCTTGCCGGAGATCTTCAGGGCGTACTCGACATAGAGGTCGGCCCACATGGTGAAGGGCAGGGTGCCGAGGTCGCCGCGATTGTTCGGGTAGATGCCGACGTTGTTCGCGTTGAGGTTGGTGGTGAGAGGGTAGCCGCTCCGGGCGTAGCCGACGAAGCCGACGGTCATGCCGAACGGGAAGACGTAGGAGCCATAGGCCTTGATGTAGTGGGTGCGGTTCTGAGGCAGGAGGCCCGAGAGCTCTTTGCCCTGGAAGTCATAGGCGAGGAACCAGAGGTCGAAGTACCGTTCGACGTTCGGGGAGTTCCGGCCGCCTTCATCGGTGCTGGACAGGCCGCCGTAGTTGCCTTCGACCTTGCTCAGAGTGTAGTTGATGCCGCCCTGCCAGTTGTGGCTGAAGCGCTTTTCAAAGGAGAGGTTCATGCCGTAGTACTCTCTTTTAGCCTTGGGGGTCGGCCAGTACGAGTTGCCGGCTTCCGTAGTGTCGGCAAATCTTCCGCCTTGAGCAATGGGCAGGGACCAGCCGAAGCCGGGATTGGCGTTGTAGTACAATTCACCCTCGGGGGTCAGAACGCCGATGTCCTCGATCGTCCGGATGAGGTGCTTCTGAACGAAGCGGACGGACAGGGACAGGTCTTCGGTCAGTTTTTTTTCGGCGCCGAACGAGATCTCCCTCTGGGAGACGGGCTTCATGCTCGGGTCGGTGGTATCCCATGAGGGGAGGCGCCAATTCATCGTTCCGCGGTAAATCCCGCCGGCCGCCTGGCTGACGGCGTCTTCGAGGAGACCGGTCTTGGCGATCTGTGTGATGTCGAGATTGTTGAGCTCGTAGTAGTCGGTTTTCCACTTGAAACCACCGAAGGCGCCTTCGGCCATGTACAGCTTCATGACGTCGTAATAGATACCGTAGGAGCCGAAGACCTTTAGGCTGGAGTCGCCGAAGACGTCATAGACGATGCCGAGCCGCGGAGCGAGCTTGTCCTTGAAGTCGAACTTGATGGGTTGGGCCTGGTATCCTGGAAGCTGTGCGTCCGCGGTGAACGCCGGGATGTACTCGGATTCCGTCCGGACACCGGCGTTGAGGGTCAGGCGGCCGGCGATCGTCCAGGAATCCTGGAGGTAGAAGGCCCAGTTGTTCCGGTGGACCTTCCAGACCGAGCCGTAAGGAGAGGTAAAGCCGGACCGGATCTGGTAGTGGCCGTACGTGCCCAAGACGGGTATGCCGCTGGACAGGCCGTTGTAGGCGCGGCCCCAGTAGATGTTGACGCGGGGGTAGGGAGCGCCGCGGAAGACGTCTTCCTGGTCGCGGATGAGCTGCGCGCCGGCTTTCCAAGCATGTTCGCCGCCGAGGCTCAGGTAGTAGGTCGCGTCGAGGTTGCTGGAATATTTCTCCAGCTTGTACCGTTTAGTTTCCTGCCACGTGGAGCCGTTGTTCGTCCCGGCAGGGCCGATAAGGGAAGCCAGGCCGGCCTCGGTGAGCTGGGTCGTGTAGGCGGTGTTACTGTAGTTATAGTACCACGTCGTTCCGGGGACATTGATCTGCTGATTCGTGGTGTTCTGCGTCGCGTAGCCGACCCGACCGCTGACCAGGAAGTTGTTGCTGGCGCTGTAGTCGAACATGAAAGCGCCGCTCATGTTAGGATAATCGTAGCCTTCCTTTTTCCAGTCGTAGGTCTTAGTGCCCGTGCCGTAGATACTGGGGATACTGCCCCGGTACTTGGAGAAGTTGTTGACGAAGGAGGCCGACATGCGCATGCCCTTGAACGGGGAGGCGGTCAGCTTGAATTGGCCGTTCAAGACGAAGTTCTTGTTGTAGTAGGGGTACACCGGAGCGAGCACGAGGTTCGTGGAGCCAGAGGGGAGGTCGGAGAGAAAGGCGCGGCTGGCGGTCGTTTCGCTGTACTGAGGGTTGAACGAGCCGAAGAACCACAGCTTGTCTTTGAGGATATAGCCGCCGAGGTTGAAGACACCTTCCATGCGCTTGTAGGGGTCGCGGTCGAGCCCGCCCTTGTACAAGATGTCGTCGTTGTTGACGTACTCGAAAAGCTCGTCGTCGTAGGGGTTCAGGCGGAGATAATCCCGGGCCTTGCCCTGCATGAGCATGCTGTTATTTTCGAAATACGCCATGGCGTCGCCGTGGAAGGCGTTGCCGCCGGAACGGGTGATGACGTTGACGACGCCGCCCATCGAGCCGCCGAACTCGGCGCTATAGCCGGAGGCCGTGACCTTGACCTCTTCGACGAGCTCCATGACAGCGCCCTGGGCCCGCGTCCCGATGTGGACGCCGGTGATGTCCGTTCCGTCCATGTACCACATGTTCTCGGTGCCGGTCGCGCCGTCGACCGAGAGGCCGCCGGTGATGCCTTCGTTCTGGACGCCGGGGACCGTGCTCAGCAGGCCGTCGAAGTTCCGGCTGCGGGGCAGACTCATGAACACTTCCTTGGTCATGGTCATGCCCTTGACCGTGCTCTTGACGTCGATGAGCGGGCTCTGGCCGATGACCGTCACCTGCTCTTCGAGAGCAGCTTGCGACAGGGTGACGTTCATGTTGATCGTCTGGGACAGCTGGATGTAGACGTCCTTCCGGACGAGTGTCTTGAATCCCTGCAGGATAAAGGTGATTTCATAGTTTCCGGAAGGCAGGGAGAACAGACGGAAGGTGCCGTCTGCAGCCGTGACCGCGGTCGCCTTGCCCACCATCTTCGGGCTCGTCGCTTCGATCGAAACGCCGGGAAGCGGAGCGCCCGTGTCGTCCTTTACGACGCCTTCGAGCTTGGCGGAGGGCGAGATTTGGGCGAAGGCGATCCCGGCCATGAACAGCGCGAGGATCGCGATGACTAATTTTTTACTCATGAAAAAAACTCCTCCTAGATGTTGAAAAATATTGACCAAAAAGCGGCCCGCTTTCCGCCGGCCGTTCGCCTGCGGAAAATCCGGCCGCCCCGGAGCAAGAGCGATGCGCTCCCACCCCTCCCCTAACCCTTATGCATATTCGTCCTCTTGTTCTCACCTCCTCGTATGCAAAAATATTAATATCCATCATTCATTGTTCCAAGAATGTTTATTAGCAAGTATCATGCCAATGCCTTTGAGCGAATATATTATTTATTATTAATAACTTATATTTAAAGCAGAGGGGCTTTCCCTACGGTTTTCTGGACTTGTCCAAAAAAATGGATTTTAGCTGAATTCTTGGACTTCCCGCCGGCTCAGCGAAGGCCCAGGAGATTGGCTACAGAAGGCGCTTTTTGGACCCGATTTGGGGCTGGGTTTCGAGGCGGAAACAGCCCGCCGGAATGGCGGGCCCTAGTCCTCCGCGATGATCAGAGCCGTTTGGACGTGGGCCAGCGTTTTGGAAACGCGGTCTTCGGCGGTTACATAAAGGATATATCGCCCCGGCGCCAGGCCGGCGACCGGGAATTCCAGGCTGACCGTTTCCGCGGCCGGGTGCCAGTTCCTCCCGACCAGGGCGAATGCGACCGGCAGGACTTCGCCCGTGGCCGCGTCGATGAGCCGAGCGGAAAAGGCGACGTCGGGCTCGTTCGTCCCGTACTCGGTCGCCCCGGCGATCGAGTACGGGACGACGGCCACGAGCCGCGAGGTAAGTTTCGATACCGGTCCGACGGCGGGGACGAGGACGGCCTTATCGAATGCGTAGACCTCTCCCCACGGGATGGCCGCCTTACCCTTCGCCGCCCCCGCTTCGAGGTAGGCGCAGCCGGTTTCATCCCGGAGAAGGAGAGGGGTCCCGAGCCTCAAGCCCTGTGCCGGAGCGGCGCGGACGACGGAACGGGCCGAGCTCACCGCGCTCAGGCCGGTGTCCATGTCCCTGATCACGAGACGGCAGGTGTAGTCGCCCGGCTCGAGCGAAGTCCCGGAGGTGAAGACGACGGCCTGGCCGCGGCGCGGCCGCGGGTCGGTTTCCAGCCGCCGGACGTCGCTGATGTCGTTCTTGGCGTCGAAAATAAGGGCGACGTACTCGACCTTTTTACCCAAGAATTTGGCCGTTACGTCCCCCGGGACAGCGGCCAGGATCTCCAGTCCCGCCGCACCTCCGATCCCGAAGGCAAGCGCCGTCAGGGGGAAGTTCACGGGCAGCCGAAACAGCGACCGTTCGTTCAAAGCCAGGTCGTAGAGATGGAGCTCCCTCTCGAGCGGCGTGAATTCGCGGTAGGGCTTGGGGTTGAAATAGCCGGCCTGGGCCCGGACTTCGCAGCCCGGCCTCCTGACCGAGGCCTTGATCTCGTGGAAGCGGCCGTCCTCCTTCTCTCCGAACGAGTAGCCGAGGACGTAGTAGGTCCCGGTCAGGGCCTGGACCTGGTCGAGGTTCTTCTCGTACATGTTGATGTTCGAGTAGAACTTGCCGCCGGTGATATCCGAGAGCCTCTTCAGGGAGTTCAGTCCGGTCGTCTTGTCGTCCCGGAAGATATCCGTGGAATCCTGGAAAACTCCTTGGGCGCTGGTGAACCCGCGACTGCCCGCCTCGAAGGTCAGTTTGTCATAAGCGAAAAGGTCGGCCTCTTTGGCCGATTCGCGGGTGTCGAAGGAGAAAAACGTGCAGTTCGCGGCGCCGAATTCCTTGTACATCTCCTCGTTCTGGGTCCTGAGGACGCGGTCGCCGGGGTCGAACGTCGTCCGGCCGCCCTGGCCCGAAGGGTTCCCGGACTGGCCGCCGTAGATGATGGAGCTGGGCACGCCGGTCGAGAAGAGGATGAAGTGCTTCTGCCCCGGGATGTAGCGGAGGGACTTAGCCAGGGCGGTCAGCCTGAGGATGAACGTTTGGGCGATCCGCTTCGATTCCTGCCGGTTGGCTTCGGCGATCTTTTGGGGCAGGGTCGCTTGGGCCGCGTTCCCCCCGGCCGCCACGATAGGTTCCTGGGCCTGGAGCCAGTACTGCTGTTCGATCTCGCTGGCCCTTCCGGCGATGTCCTTGCTGCCGATGGAGTCGACGACCTCGCGGATCTTGGCATGGTCCCGGGTCAGGTATTCTTGCACCTGGACGCCCTTGAACATCTGGTAGGTGAGGATGCCGACCTCGTCGTCCGGCTCGAGCTCCTTGTCGAGGAAATGGAGAGCGGCTGTCCTGGCCTTGACGATGCCCCGGCCGTTATTGAAGGCGAAGTCGAAAAAGAGGAAGAACTTCCGCGTCGTTTTCAGGGAGGCCGGGGGCGGGGCCGCGGCTGCCGCTTTCTCCGCGACCGTCCCGGCCTTGGGAATTTCTTCCGGAGCCGCCTGCAGGCTGTGCTTCTCGAAGTCCGTCAGGACGACCGGCCGACCGTTGTCGGTAACCGTAAAATCCTCGAGCTTTAGATCTTCGATAGGCTTGCCCTTCTTGTCCGTGACGAAGACGGTGATGAGCTTGAGGGCGACCGTGACTTCGTGTTGAAGCGGCTTCGAGAGGTCCTGCGCTCGCTTTGGGGAAGCGGGATCGGAAGAGGCGGCCGAGTGACCCCAAGCTGTCAGGCAGGCCATGACCGCCGCCAAGGCGGCCACTCCAACAGAGCGAGCTACGGCTTTAGGAAACATATCGACAATTCAGTATATCACCTTATTCCCGTTATCGTCATATCGCCGCGGGAAGGCCGCCGCAAGCCGGACTCCGGGTCTGTATTGACTCGTTCCCTCTCCGGGCCTATACTTGTTTTGTAATATCTCTTCGATGGGGAGGTCGATTATGAACAATGGAAATAATCGTCGAATCCTCTTTGCCCTGGGCGCGATCTTGTTATCCGTCCTGGCCCTCGCCGCCAGCGGCGTTGGCGCCATACCTAAAAAGGATACCTGGTACACCCAGCACTACATCATCATGCAGGATTTCGAGCGGAAGGCATACCGCGCGTTATCGGTGGACAGCCGGAAGGCCTTCCAGGAGCTCTTCTGGGCCGCCCGGACGAGTGATGCGCGGGCGACCTTCCAGGCCCGGCTTGGTTACGTCACCAAAAATTACTGGAAGGAGAATTCCCAGCAGCCGTGGAACACGGACCGGTCGCGGATCTACCTCCTCAACGGGAGTCCGGCGGCGATCGATTTCGATCAGAACGTCAGCTGGGCCCTGACCGCCTTGCCCACCGGCCAGGGGGGCGCCGTGGCCACGGATCGAAGCAACGAGGACATCGGGGCGAACAGGGCCGAGATCTGGACTTATGCCTATTCCCGGTACTTCATTAAATACGGCTTCGTCTTTGTCACCCCGAACTCCTGGAGGTCGGCGACCCCTCCGGCGGCCGGGACCCAGTACCGCCAACAGTTCGAGGACTACAGCAAAAACGTGACCTTCGGCATCGTCGACCTCGAAAAATATAAGCAGGAACTGGCCGGCCTCGAAAAGAAGAAGTAACCGTCCCGAGAGAGCCGAGAGACCAGCCACGCGCGAGCTTCTCGTTCTTGCCGCCTGTCTGGGCGTCCTTCTCTTCTATCTTGCGCTCGAACGGGTCCGGCTGGGACGGGCGCTTGGGCGCGTCCCACGCCGGATCGCCGTCACCGGGACGCGGGGCAAATCCGGCGTCACCCGGCTCGTCGCGGCCGGCCTGAGGGAGTCAGGGGCCCGAGTCCTGGCCAAAACCACCGGCTCGAAGCCCGTTATGATATTCCCGGACGGTTCGGAACGGGAGATCCCGAGGGCCGGTCCGGCCTCAATCCGCGAGCAAGTCCGGCTCGTTTTCTTGGCCGCGGCGACGGGCGCCGACATCCTCGTTTCCGAAATGATGAGCATTGGCGCCGAGTGTCTGGCCGCAGAATCCCGGCGGATCCTCCAGCCCGGCACCCTGGCCCTGACCAACGTCAGGCTCGACCACCTGGACGAAATGGGCCGGTGCAAGGACGATATCGCCCGCTCCCTCGCCTCGGCGTTCCCCGAACGGGCGGACATCTTCATCCCTAAGGAAGAGATCTATCCCGCCTTCGAAGAAGCGGCTGCGCGGACCGCGTCGAGGCTCCATCCGGTGGCCCCTTTGCCTACGGTTGTCGAACCAGGCCCGGGCCCGCCTTTATCGTTCGGAGAGTTCGAACCGAATGTCCGGCTGGCGCTGGCCGTCCTCGCGTCCCTGGGCGTCGAAAGAGAGACGGCGATGCGGGGAATGGCCCACGCCTCGCCCGATTTCGGAAGCCTCAGGGCCTGGCGCGGCCGGTTCGGCGATCCGCCCCGGCCGGCGGTCTGCGTTAGCGCTTTCGCCGCGAACGATCCGGAATCCTCGGCCGCGGCACTCCTGAAGATCGGCCGGGAATTCCCGTCGCACCGTCGCGATGCGGGCGGGAATTCTCCGCACGTGTCGCGATGGTGGGTCGGGCTTCTCAACCTGCGCGAGGACCGCGGCGACCGGACGCTCCAGTGGATTCGGGCGGCCGGAGAGGGCTTCTTCCGGGACTTCGCCCGTGTCGTCCTTCTCGGCCGGCCGGCCCCGGCGGCCCTGCGGAAGATCCGGAAGTCGCCGCCGCCGGGCGGGACGTCTTTTTCCTTTTATGACGGGGCGTCTCCCGAAGCGCTCATGAACCGTGCCGTATCGGCCGCTCCGGGCGAACGCGTCGTCATCGGCCTTGGCAATATCGTCGGGCCGGGCGAGCGGCTCGTCCGTTTTTGGGATGAGAAGGGGACCCCTCATGATCCTTGAAACGCTCCTCATCGGCCTCGTCCTGGCCCTCCTCTGGGCCGAGATCACTGACCTCTCACCCGGCGGCATCATCGTGCCCGGCTACTTCGCCCTCTATCTCGACCGGCCGCTCCGCGCCGCAGCCACCCTGGCCGTCGCCCTGCTGACCCTGGCGATCACCAGGTTTCTCGCCCGCCGCCTCATTCTCTTCGGCCGTCGTCGCTTTGTCCTGATGGTCCTCGTCGGGGCGGTCCTTTCGCAGGTCTGGCTCCTCATCCTGCCGCGGCTGTTCGCTGCGCCCGTCGAGCTTCGCGTCATCGGCTGGGTCATCCCCGGCATCCTGGCCTCGAGCCTCGTCCGGCAGAAGGTCCTGCCGACCCTGGCCTCCCTCGCCGCCGTGGCCACGCTGACCTTCGCCGTCGTCCGGCTGGTGTCGCTCCTATGAAACGGCCTTTCGGGCGACTTCCGCACGGGGCCGTCTATGCGGCCGCGGCCCTGAGTCTCGCCTATCTTCTCCTCGTCCGGTTCCTTCCTTTCCCCGAACCGGCTCTTCGCACGGAGATGACCGAGGCTTCGCGGTTAATGGCCGCGGCGGGCGCGGCTATCAAGGACTGCCGCGAGAGCCGGGGTGTCAAAGTCGACCTGGAAACAGATCCGAACGGGACAGGCCTCATCGGACTGGAGACGTCGGCCATCACGACTTCGGCCGGCCGGCTCGAAGCCAAAAGGACGACGACGAACCCGAATTTCGCGGGTTTGGTCGCTTTCCTCCTCCATGAAGCCGGAGTACGACGGGGTGACGCTGTCGCCATTGGGGCCTCGAGCTCGTTTCCGGCCCTCATCGTCGCGACGCTCGCGGCGGCCAAAGTCATGGGCCTCGAGCCGCTCGTAATTTCCTCGCTGGGTTCGTCGGAGTGGGGCGCGAACATTCCTGAGTTCAACTGGACCGATATGGAAGATTGCCTTCGGGCCGCGGGCATGCTCGATGTTCGGCCTATCGCCCGCGCCGTCGGGGGGGACGAGGACGTCGGACGGGACATGAGCCCGGAAGGCCGTGCTCTCCTGGAGTCGAGGATCCGCGAAAGCGGCATCCCGTTCCTCGAGGAATCCGGCCTCGAGCGGAACGTCGCATCGCGGCTGAAGATCTATCGCCAAGGTGCCGGGACGAGGCCCATCAAGGCCTTCGTCAACATCGGCGGCAGTTGGGCCAATATCGGCACGAACTCCGAAGTACTGAAACTGCGGCCGGGCCTCGCCGGTGACGTGTTCGTCCCGCCGCCCGGCGAGCGAGGCGTCCTCCAGGCTATGGCCGCGGAAAAGGTCCCGGTCATCCACTTGCTGAATATCAAGGGTCTTTGCGAACGCTACGGCCTTCCCTGGGATCCCAGGCCGCTTCCCCGCCCGGGCGACGGACCGCTCTTTCGTCGTGCCGCTGCCGGTTCATGGCCGTCCGCCGCGCTGGGCGTCGTTTACATTCTGGCGGTGATCGCCGTGATGTTCACGACCCGGCGGCGTTTTATATAAATTAATGGGGGCTCTGTTTCCGTATGGTTTTATCTGATGCGGGATGAGGGCTGGCATGAAACCCCCTGCCGCGAGAGAGAACGGGGACACGCCCTAAAGGGCCTTTACCGGGCCCTTTAGGACCCCCCCCCCCGCTACGGTCCCGCTACAGCCAATATCGGGCAGCGTCCCCGTCATGCCCCCTTGATTATCTGACGAAGACGCAGGCCGGATCGGTGATGGGGACCATGCGAATCCCCCGTAGCGGAGGGGCGGCAGGGAGCGGATTCTGAGAAGCGACCGACAGCACCGCTCTGGAGCGACTCGGAGGAGCGGTGCTGGGAACTATCGGGATAAATCCACTCTTCCAAGATATCTATCAGAATTGAGGCTTTGAGTACTCAGCCTCAATTCTGCAGGTCGCTCGCTGAAGCGCGCTTCCCGCCGGGACAGGTCCCCAGGGGGGCCGGGGGAAAGCATGGTCCCCATCGCCGATAGAAACCGGCGGCGTCAGAGTCGGATCGCAGTTTTCTTATTCGAACAAGAGCTTGGCGGGGTTGACCGTTTTCGGGTCCTTGAGGT
>Ga0315275_10005829_pt1 | contig 11726 bp, 9 predicted proteins | sample YL17G03_0_MG_FD_205557 | JGI IMG/M metagenome (GOLD analysis project Ga0315275, IMG submission 205557) | Sediment microbial communities from Yellowstone Lake, YNP, Wyoming, USA - YL17G03_0 | ecosystem: Environmental > Aquatic > Freshwater > Lake > Sediment | place: USA: Wyoming | collected... | reverse complement strand
GATCGAGACGCTGGAGTTCCTGATACCAAGGGGACTGATGGTCACGAGAGCATTCCCAGATGAGCTCAGGCAGCAATACGGGTTGCACGCCACGCCCATAGTCTGGCTCACAGAATCGGCCGGGGAGCTCAGGATAGCCCCGACGAGCCTTGCGGTGCTCACGGATGCCCTAATGAGATTTATGGAGAACAACCACAACAGCATAGTGCTCGTGGAGGGCGTGGAGTACACGGTCACTTTCAATGACTTCCGCAAAGTGCTTAGATCGCTTGACCTGCTCAACGAAACGGCCTGGATCACGAAGGCAAGGCTGATCGTTGCGGTGAACCCGAATGCCTTCGACGAGAAGGAGCGGGCTCTGCTCGAGCGGGACCGCACGGTCTTGAGAGGTGCGCCGGGTATCGAAGAGCTGAAGCGGGAGTCAATGGTGGCCGGGACTGCCGGATGAGCCTCCCTTGGGCTGGAGAATGTCGGGGTCAAATCTCTGCTTTCTTGTAGGAGCCGAGGATCTTGACGAACGCTCCGGTCTTCAGGAGCCCGCCTATGGCCGCATGGCAATCGGGGTCGTCCATGCTTCCGTCGAGGTCCGCGTAGAAAACGTAGACCCATGGCTTGTTCTTCCTCGGTCTTGATTCCAGCTTCGAGAGATTCACATTTCGTGAGGCGAATTCACCCAGGCAGCTGTACAATGCTCCTGGGGCGTTCTTCGTCGCGAACACGATCGAGGTCTTGTTCGCTCCTCGCACGGGCGATGGATTCTTCTCGAGCACAAAGAAGCGGGTGTAGTTGACCTCCTCGCTCTGAATGTCTTCCTTCAGGATCTTCAGCCCGTAGACGCTAGCTGCCCGCTTGCTCGCGATCGCCGCGATATCCTTCCGCTTGGACTCAGCGACCATCCTCGCGCTGCCAGCGGTGTCGTAGCAGGGAGTGACGTGCCAATCTGAGTGATTCGCGAGGAATTTCCGTGATTGGCCAAGTGCCTGGGGGTGGCTCATGACCTCCCTTATGGTGTCCATCGTCGCGTCATCGAAGGCCATCAGATAATGCTTCACCGGGACCATAGTCTCGCCCGATATCGTGAGGTCGTGGTCGAGAAGCAGGTCGTTGACCTGCGCCACGCTCCCCTCGATGGAATTCTCGACCGGGACGACCGCGTGAGTCACCTTGTCCTTCTCGACTGCCTCGAAGACGGATTGGAAGTCCAGGAAGGGTTGCGTCTTGACTGACGCGCCGAAGTACCTGAAGCAGGCATCCTCCGAATATGCACCCTTCTCCCCCTGGAACGCGACCAGGGATTCCCGTGGTGTAGGCATCGTCCGATGTACCTTGAATTACGTATTTCTAGTCTTCCAATCATCGAGAAAGGGCCGAATCGCAAACGAGCTGGCACATCCCAGGACATGTAGCTCCAAAGTTTTATATCACAAAAGGGCATGTCCAGATACGTCAAATCCTATGGGTTTGGCCTATCTGCAATCGGAGACAAGGAATGGCGCACCAGAGCAAGAACCTGCTTATTCTGCCCTTGGGGCTGCGTATCCTAGCCTAAGGGCTGCAGCATAGGATTTTTGGAGAGTGTTTTGATGCCACAACCTCCGAGTGAGAATGCTAAAGAACCGGTCGATGCAGCCTTCAGGATACCCGATGCCGGGTTGTTCGTGAGCGAGTACAACAAGAAGATATTCTCGGCGACTCGCCTGCCTGAGAGGGTCAAGATTCTTGACACCACCCTCAGGGACGGGGAGCAGACGCCGAACGTCGCGCTCTCGACCGAGGACAAGCTGAAGATCGCACAAGCGCTCGACGAGCTCGGGGTCGACATCATCGAAGCAGGATTCGCAGTGAACTCCGAAGGTGAGGCCGAGGCGATCAAGGTGATCGCCAACGCTGGCCTGAAGAGTGAGATTTGCTCGCTGTGCAGGGCTAGCATATCCGACGTCGACGCTGCGTTGGCATGCGACGTCGATTCCGTGCACATCTTCCTCGCGACCTCGAAGACCCACCTCGAGAAGAAGCTCAAGATCACTCAAGACCAGGCTATCGAGAAGGCTGTCGAGTCTATCCAGCATGCGAAGGACCACGGACTGATAGTGGAATTCAGCGACGAGGACGGAACGAGGACAGAGCTCGAGTTCCTGCACAGGATGCACAAGGCGATCCAAGATGTGGGCGTGGACAGGATCGACATCCCAGACACGGTCGGTGTGATGGTCCCACCTGCGATGACCCAGTTCGTGAGCGAGATCAAGAAGCACGTCAAGGTCCCGTTGGCAGTCCACTGCCACGACGACTTCGGGCTCTCGGTCGCCAACTCCCTCGCAGGAGTCCTGGGAGGGGCGGAGGAGGTCCATGTCACGGTGAATGGTCTGGGAGAGAGGGCCGGGAACGCAGCGCTCGAGGAGGTCGTGATGAGCCTGCTGGCGTTCTACAACATCAAGACGAACATCAACTCGAGGAAGATGGCGTTCGTTTCCAGGCTGGTATCACAGCTCACGGGCATCGCGGTCCCTCCGAACAAGGCCATCGTCGGAGAGAATGCGTTCTCGCACGAATCCGGAATACACGTTCACGGAGTATTGAGCGATGGCTCCACCTACGAACCGATGCGCCCAGAGATCGTCGGAAAGGAGAGGAGCTTCGTCGTGGGAAAGCATTCCGGTGTGCACGCGGTCCAGAACAAGCTGAGGGAATACGGGATCGAACTTAATCCTGACCAGATGAAGGAGGTGGTCGCGAAGATAAAGAAGTGGGCGGAGTCCGGGAAGAAACTCGATGATGCCGAACTCCTCGCGGTCGCCTATGACGTCATGGGCGAGCAGGTCCAGCCTGTCATCCGTCTCGAGGAATTCACGGTCTTCACCGGCCTGAACTTCACGCCGACCGCCACGGTCGTCCTGAACATCGATGGCGAGGTGCGCAGAGCGTCCGAGACGGGGGTTGGCCCCATCGATGCGAGCCTCAGCGCCATCAGGGCGGCGGTCTCGAAGAACATAGTCCTCAAGGAGTACAAGCTGGAAGCCATCACCGGAGGGTCGAATGCGCTGTGCAACGTCACGGTGAAGCTCGGCGATAGCGAGGACTCGCAGCTGCTCGCCCTCGGCAGGAGCGTTGGCTCTGACATCGTGACCACGAGCGTCGATGCGATGATTGAAGGACTGAACAGGTTATGGGGCCGGAAACTCACCCTCCAGAACGGCAAGGAGAAGAGGAAGGCCTACTGAGGCCGGCCATAGAGGTGAATCTGTGAGCAAGACCATAGCCGAGAAAGTGCTTTCCGCAAAGTCCGGAAAGGATGTTCGTGCTGGTGAGATTGTCGAGGCCAAGGTCGACTACGTCATGGTCAACGACATAACCGCGCCAGCCGCGTTCGACGAATTCGAAGGTCTTCGTGCCCCGATCCTGCGCGACAAGATCGTCCTTATCCCGGATCACTATGTTCCAAACAAAGACGTCGCATCAGCTAAGCAAGCCAAGAAGATGCGCGACTTCGCAAAGAAGCACAGGATAAAGAGCTACTTCGAGGTCGGTAGGGGAGGCGTATGCCACCAGCTCATGATCGAGCAAGGGTTCGTCGCACCCGGGAGATTGATCGTCGGAGCGGACTCGCACACCTGCTCCTATGGAGCCCTCGGAGCGTTCGCGACTGGCATAGGTAGCACCGAGGCCGCGACCGTGTTCGCCAGGGGAGTGCTCTGGTTCAAGGTCCCGGAATCAATGAAGTTCAACGTCAGCGGCAGGTTGGGAAAGTGGGTCTCAGGCAAGGACATCGCGCTGACAATGATCGGTGACATCGGGGTGGAAGGCGCAAGATACGCATCCATGGAGGTCGGAGGCAGTTCGATCTCATCACTACCGATATCGGATCGGATAACCATTTCCAACATGGGCATCGAAGCGGGCGCCAAGGCCTGCATAATCCCCCCGGACAACAAAGTCGATGACTACCTGAGACCCAGGGTCCGAGGGAAGTACAAGCATGTCCTGGCGGACGCGGACGCGACGTACTCCGACTTTCGGGAATACGACGGGCGGGAGATCGTGCCTTTAGTCGCGAAACCTTTCCTGCCCAGCAATGTCGCCCCGGCAAGCGAGGTCGGCGTCGATATCGACCAAGCGTACCTCGGGTCATGCACGAACGGCAGGATAGAGGATCTCAGGATCGCCGCGAAGATACTCCGAGGAAGGAAGGTCAAATCAAGCGTTCGCATGATCGTCGTACCCGCGACCAAGGAGGTCTTCGACCTTGCGGTCAAAGAAGGCTTGGTGAAGATCTTCTCCGACGCTGGAGCATTCGTGTCAGGTCCGACCTGCGGCGCCTGCCTGGGTGGACACATGGGCGTCCTGGCCCCCGGGGAGAGGTGCGTGAGCAGCACGAACCGGAACTTCGTCGGGAGGATGGGCGCAAAGGATTCTGAGGTCTACCTCGCCAGCCCAGCCGTGGTGGCGGCGAGCGCCGTGAAGGGAAGGATCGTCGACCCATCGGAGGTGAGCAGGTGAAGGGGAGTCTTGGGGGAAGGGCGTGGGTCTTCGGAGACAACGTGGACACCGACCAGATCATCCCGGCAGAGTACCTCGTCACGATGGACAACACCGAGCTGGCGGCACACGCATTTGAGAATCTGAAGCCGGAGTTCGCAAAGAAGGTCCGAGCAGGGGATGTCATCGTCGCGGGCAGGAACTTCGGCTGCGGTTCGAGCAGGGAACATGCTCCGAGGGCACTCCTTGGCGCGGGGGTTTCCTGTGTCGTTGCTGAATCGTTCGCTCGCATATTCTTCAGGAACGCGATCAACCTCGGGCTGCCTGTCATAGAGGCGAGACTTGCTGCGTCCGGGGGTGACATCATCAGGGTCGATCTGGTCAAAGGGGTCGTGGAGAACGAGACGAAGGGGGAGAGGGCCGACTTCACGAGTTATCCACCATTCATCATGATGCTGATAGAGAAAGGCGGGCTCGTGCCTTACACCAAGGAGATGTTGGGTTGCAGAAAGTAGGCGTGATCCCTGGCGACGGCATCGGCCCCGAAGTGATCAAAGAGGCCAGGCGAGTCCTGGACAGTGTGACTGAGTCCAAGAGCATCGCTCTCGAGTTCGAGGAGTTCCCCCTGGGTGCGGGCCATTACCTCAAGACGGGAGAGGTCCTGGCCGAGGAGACCTTGCAGAGACTCTCAAGGAAGGACGCCATCCTCCTGGGAGCGATGGGGGACCCGCGGGTGAAGCCAGGCATCCTCGAGAAAGGGGTGTTGCTCAGGTTGAGGTTCCATTTCGACCAGTATGTCAACCTGAGACCGGTCAAGCTGTACGAGGGCGTGCCGAGTCCGTTGGCTGACAATCACAGGAAGATCGACATGCAGTTCGTCAGGGAGAACACGGAGGACTTCTACGTCGGCCTGGGCGCCCGAGTGAAGAGCGGCATCTCCAACACAAGCCTCTCGTTGATCAGGCGAGCCTACGAGGCCAAGTTCGATGTCGGAGTGGACCTGAAGGATGAGCAAGAGCTCGCGTTCCAGATCGGCGTCATAACGAAGCATGGCGCGAAGAGGATCATGGACTTCGCGTTCCAGCTGGCAAAGAGGAATGGCATAGACCTCGTGACATCCGTGGACAAGGCCAACGTGCTGACCGAGATGTATGGGCTTTGGAGGGAAGCGTGCGAGGAAGCATCGGCCAGGCACGGCATCGCCAAGGAGTTCCAGTACGTCGACGCTGTGGCGCTTCACATGGTCAGGGACCCAGAGCGGTTCAAACTTCTCGTCGCCCCCAATCTCTTCGGGGACATCTTGACCGACTTGGGCGCGGCTCTTCAGGGCGGCCTGGGTCTCGCCCCATCTGCCAACATCAATCCCTCTGGCGTGAGCATGTTCGAGCCGGTCCATGGGTCTGCACCGGACATCGCCGGCAAAGGAATGGCGAACCCGGTCGGAGCCATACTTTCATCAGCGCTGATGCTGGACACGCTCGGGCACAAGGCGGCCGCGGACGAAATCGAGAGCGCAGTGAAGAAGGTCTTGAAATCCGGAAAGCACAGGACCGCGGACATGGGCGGAAAGACTTCCACCTCGAAGATGACGGACGAGATTCTAGCGCATCTAGCCCACCGCTAGAGCGGAGCCGCCCATCATCTTCTGCCTTCGACGTCCTTTTAGGCATAGTTATAAGTAGCCACAATCTAATTTGAACCAAATAGGGACAGCCGGTGGATGGGATGACACAACAGGTATTGCCGATTCCGAAGGAGAAGGCGATTGAGATCGGGGAGTTCCTCACGAACAACGTTTCGAGGGCCGTCGTCTACTCCCTGCTGCATAACCAACCGCTGACTAGAAAGGAGATAGAGCGGAGCCCCCTCACCGAATCCATGAGGCGCCTTTCGCTGAGCGCCCAGACAAGACCCCTGAAGGACAAGAGCACCGTCCAGATGAGGACGCTTTTATCCAAAGGTGTCGATTGTGGAGTCCTGATCCCGATCAACTCGAAACGCCAGAACTACTACTTCCTCAACTCCGACATAAGAATCGAACCTGCTCCGATCAGGGAGGGGCAGGACACATCTGACGAGGTGGCACTGACAGCCTATCTGGACAGATCATATTCGCACATGCCTGGGCATGCAGTGCTGCCTGGATGGGGGACCGCAGCGGACCATACCGTGCTTCCAGTGCCCTATATCGACACGCCGAAGTCCCTCATGCTTTGGCTCAGCTGGCTGATCACGCCAACAAGGCGAGAGGTCATGGGCCACATCGCGGACCAAGGCCACACGACGAGGCCGAAGCTGCGCTCTGAGCTAGGATTCTGGGCTGACAGGATCGTGGCGAAGGAAGGCATGCCTTCGGGAGTCCTGGAAAGGGACGGCGAGAAGATACGCTATCAGTTCTCGACTTTCTCTTTTTCGAAGCTCAAGATGAAGAAGGATGAGGAACCGGGCAAGAAGAGGTCATGGACGGCCTACCCGCCGTCGTTCTGGCTCACGAGGACCTACGAGCCATTGAAATGCATAATGGGCGCCTCGCGGTACGTGGGTGACAAGAAGCCCGACGCCACCCCCGCAATGGTCCTCGAGGAACTCGCAAAGGAAAATCCGACCATAGTCGAGAAGAATAGGAGGGAGTTCTTGGAGATCAACTTCATCGAGAGGATGAGCTTCTACGCGATCTACCATTCCTCAGGGGACCCAGCTGTGAAGTTCTCTGCGGAGTCGTTGGTCCCGGAGAAGGTAACGTACAATGCTCCGGAGCATCCCCTGCTCTGGGTCTCTAGGACTGACGAGGAGCACGGAGCGAAACTGGATTTCAAGCATGAAGCTGCGTTGATGCTCATCTCGAAGAAGACGAAGGACGACCAGATCGCGTATCTCGAGAAGATGCTCAAGGACATCGCCTACGAGAGGATCGGAAAGTTGATCGACGACCACGAGAGGAAGCTGGGGAAGGACCTCGACAAGCTGAGAGTGCAATCCTTCGGGTTGGGCACGGAATCCCTCTCCGCGGTCGCGGGTCTGGAGCTGACGAGAGAGCAGATACTCGCAGAGAGGGAGCATTTTGAGAAGTTCATGAACATCTTGGTCCCCGGGTCGATACTGAAGAGGAGGAAAGCGACTACCGAGGAACTGATCAAGGCAGTCGAGGATCAAAAGGCCTTGGAGACAAAAGCGCCCTCGACGGATCAAGACGAAGACAAGCATTGATAGGGCCGGTGACAGAAGCTGAACCGCACTGATCCGAGGTTGAAAGGACTCGTCAAGGCCGCGAAGGCACACGGAGCCACGAGTGCCAAGATCATTTCTGCTCGTGATGTCTTTGTGGACAAGCGCGCGCGGCTGAAATGCCTCGTTCCCAGATGCAGCAGCTATGGGAGGCACCTACTCTGTCCTCCGAACCTCATGCCTGTGGATGAGTTCAAAGAGATTCTAGATTGCTACGAGAGCGGGCTGCTGATCCAAGTCGAGGCCGATGTGGATTCTAGCGACAAATCCCTCAAGCACCTCGACAACGAAGTCTGCGAGGAGATAGAATCCGAGACTGACTCGAGGGAATGGCAGCTGAAGCTGCTCCGCCTGGTCAATACAACAGAGGCGATCGCGTTCAAGATGGGATTCTACTTCGCGGCGGGTCTGGCTGGTGGCAACTGTTGCCTGTGCAGAGAGTGCGTTACCCCTCAGAGCCGGAGGCCGTGCAAGCACCCCTTCCAGGCGAGGCCATCGATGGAAGCCATGGGAATAGATGTCATCAAGACTTGCAGGAAAGCAAGGATGCCAGTCTCTCTATCATCCAAGAACGCCGTTCGGTGGACCGGTTTGCTACTTGTCGACTGAGAGTTCATGCCGACCTATGCCCATCGCGTCCCATCTCTAAACATTAGGAGCACCAGGCGGAACCGAAACTCACACATTAATGAATCTCCAGCGCGCTGCAGGAAAGGCTATATCGGCACAAAGCATAACCTACAAAGAAGATGAGGCATAAGGTGCCATTAGCATACATTAGCATCAACTAATACATTACTTATGGAAGTGATGAGAATGCTGACGCCAAGGGAGAGGGAAATCATCGAGGTCATGAACAGGGGAATTCATTCGCCGACGATTCTGGCAGCCGAGCTCCACATCACTCAGTCAGGGGCCACCCAGGCACTCCAAAAACTGGAGAAGAAGGGCGTTGTGACGAGGACGAAGGTGGGGCGGAACGTGTTCTACAGGCCAATCCAGGAGGAAAAAGTCGACCAGACTGGGGCCCCGGAAACCAACGAGGATCTCGAACTGATCAGGGAATCCTACCATGCCCTTTCGAAGGTCTGGGGCCACGTCCTTAGGCTGGACTTGACACACGAGGAACTTGCCAAAGTGAGAGAGGCGAGGAACTTGCTCGAAGAGATCCTCGCGAAGAGAAAGAATCCTTGACACTCCATGGTTGTCATTCGGGGCTGCGCGGCAGCTGGACCTTGCGTTTGACCCACCAGTAAGCGAGCCACGTCGACAAGACGGTCGCGATCGACAATACGGAGAGGGTCCAGAACAGCCATCTCTCATCGTCAAGCGCGAACACGAAACCGAATATCGTGGCTAGCGTGTTGGGCACAAGCACCGCAGTGCCGAGGATGGTGAGCCAAGTCATCGTCAGGGCCATCCTGTTGTTGAGGATCTGGAGCTGATTGTTGTAGAGGGCCTGTAGGACTTCCAGCCCAGACGCCAACACCTCCGACATGTGCTCGCTCAGCGAGATCTGCCTATTCACGTCCTCCACGAGCAGCTGGATCTGTGCCAGGACCTTCGGATCATCCGAGATCAAAGCGGCATCGCCGTATCTGATATTGTGGAGCACGTCCAGCGTTCTCCAGAGGGTGTTCAGATAGGTTATGAGTGTGTGCTTCAGATTGTAGATCTGTTTGCCTATCTCCATGCGCTGTGTCTTGGGATCCAGCAGAAGCCGGCCCATCTCATCGCCCTGTTCCTCGATCTCCCTGAGGTATTCGAAATTGCGAGAGTTGTTCTCGTCGAGGATGCGACCGAGCATGGTCGTGAGCTTGTCATCGAGTGGCATCGCCGCTGGAAGCTTGCGAAGGTAGACATCTGCGTACCTGGCGAACTGAACGAGCCTTACGACCTCCTGGCTGTGTATCGTGACGATGAGGTCCTTCCTCACCAGGATGATCAACGGATACGACCTGAGATCGAGCTTGGATATCTTGACCGCCGGGACCATTATGCCAAGCTCGGTCTCATTGTCGATAAAGGCGGCATGATAGCCCTTGAGCACTTCTGGGACAAGCGACGCGCTGAACCCCAACCTGGATGCGATCTCCGGTCCATCCTTCGCCACATCCGAGACAGTGAAGTTGATCCATGCGAGGGTCGAGCCCTGGAGCGTCGAGATGAATTCTGTGGGGGACGTCCCCATTATGCGCGTAGGTTTGCCCATGTGGGGCAACGCAACGCACACCGCCCGAGGAGATACTACATCGCATGGCTCAGTGACCGAAGAAGGTCCGGGCAAGACAGGCTCCGCCTTGGCGGAAGGGGGCTCCGCTGTTTTCTTATTGCCGACTGCCATTTTCCTCTCGCGAGAGCCCAAGAAATGTCCCCCTGGAAGCTGTTTGCGTTTCAGCCCTGTCCACCCGTAAGCCCCGTTGATAATGAAGTACGTTTCGCTGGTCCCGGCCATCCATCTGGCTAGCCTCCCCAGTGCATCCTTTTAATACTCTTCCATCCATTTCGACGCTGGTGCCACATGCGGGTACTCCTCATTCATGCAGACCATTTCGGCTATGAGATCAAGGAGCCCACCAAGCTAGCTGAGGAGCTCCCGCCAGGTCATGCGAAGAAGCATTCGTTCAAGGAAGCTCTGGTCGTCTTCTCCACGATAGAGTCTTCGGATGATAACGTAGCGGCCATCTCAGAGGCCGCTGCGACGGACATCGCAGAAGTCTTTGCCCAGGTGAAGGCCCAGAGGATCATTTTGTATCCCTACGCTCACCTCAGTCCCAATTTGGCCCCGAAGAAGCTCGCCATAGAGGTGCTCAAGGCGGCAGACGTCGCACTGACCGCGAAGGGGATCGAAGTTCACAGAGCCGCATTCGGCTGGTACAAAGCATTCGAGATAAGCTGCAAAGGTCACCCCCTCTCGGAGCTATCCAGGGAGTTCACCGCTGAGAAGAAGATCACGCGAGAGGAAGTGGTCGAGAAGATCCGGTCCGAACATTACATCCTCACGCCGGATGGAAAGGAATATCCAGTCGACCTAGAGAACATTGATTCCACCACAGTCCTGGACGAACACCCGTCGCTAAAGAAGTTCATCCTCGCCGAAGAGGTCGGAAGGACGAAGGGCACAGAGCCGCCATCGATCAAGGCGATGCAGAGGCTTGAGCTAGTGGACTACGAGGAGGCGAGCGACAGAGGTCACTTCCGCATGTTCCCCAAGGGACACTTGATCTTCAGCCTTCTGGAGCAATGGGCCCAGCAGATCGCACTCGACAGGATCGGTGCCATCCAGATAGATACGCCGATCCTTTACGACTGGTCGTTCCCAGATATCCGCAGTCAGGGGATGTCGTTCCACGAGAGGCACTACACGCTCAAGACGGAGGAGAACAGAGAGTTCGTCCTTCGGTTCGCCGGCGATTTCGGCTTGTTCAGGATGATGAAGGGCGCGACGCTGAGCTACCGAAACCTGCCCCTGAGGGTCTACGAGTTCTCGAAGAGCTTCAGGCTCGAGCAGCGGGGGGAGCTCACGGGCCTAAAGAGGCTGAGGGCTTTCCACATGCCAGATGTGCACTGCTTCACGAAGGATATCGACGACGGCTGGAAGGAGTACATGCTCCTCTACAAGAACTACGCGGATCTGGCCGACGCCACGGGTGTGGAATACGCCGTCGCGTTCAGAATAGTGAAGGAGTTCTACGACAAGTACAAGGACAACTTGATCGAGCTCCTCAGATACTCGAAGAAGGCCGCATTCATCGAGGTCATCTCTGAGATGAAGCACTACTGGGCGGTGAAGCATGAGTTCCAGGGAATCGATTCCGTCGGAGGAGCGGTCCAGCTCAGCACGGTCCAACTGGATGTCGAGGATGCGGCGCGATACGGGATCGTATACACGGACTCGGACGGGAAGAAGAAAGGATGCATCATCTGCCATTCCTCCATCGGTTCGATCGAGAGATGGATATATGTTCTGCTCGAGGAGGCGCTCAAGCACGACAAGCCCTCTCTGCCTTTCTGGATCGCCCCGA
>Ga0315275_10005828_pt1 | contig 11726 bp, 15 predicted proteins | sample YL17G03_0_MG_FD_205557 | JGI IMG/M metagenome (GOLD analysis project Ga0315275, IMG submission 205557) | Sediment microbial communities from Yellowstone Lake, YNP, Wyoming, USA - YL17G03_0 | ecosystem: Environmental > Aquatic > Freshwater > Lake > Sediment | place: USA: Wyoming | collected... | reverse complement strand
GGCATCAGGACCCGGCTCTACGTCCCGGAGTTCGGGTACTGTGACTCCTCTTCCCGAACGCGTCGTGTCCTGGACACTCTCTGAATCGCAATTCTATCAATACGCTGTCGTGTCCGGCGACACCGGCTGGAAAAGAGATATCTCTTTCTTGCAGATGGAGTCGAAGACGCACTTGTCGCACGCCGGAGCGTCCATCTCAGGACAGTATTGCCGCCCCATCCACAATAGTCCGTCCAGGGATGATGGGGAGTACCCTGACTCCTGGACGAGCTTTTTGAGCGCGTCGTAGGTGGCATGGCGTATCTTCCGTTCCTCTGGTGCTGTCGCGAACTCCCTGCTCTGGCTCTTCTGCGCCTCTTCCGGCGAGAGCCGGACGCAGCCGAGGCGCAGCGAGAGGCGCATCAGGTGGTAATCGACGATCGGCCTCCAATGCTCCGGGTCCTTCACGTCCAGGAATCGCTCCGGCCGGTTCGCGAGCACCATCGCCAGGAGCGTGTTCTTCTTGAGCAGGTCGTCCGCATCATAGCCGGGAACGGCTGTCGTCGCAGCGAGGAAGACACTCAATGGAGATGCGCTCTTGTTCGCCTCTTCCACTATCGTCGCCGGCGTGTATCCGCACTCCACGAAGTGGCGGGCGTACTGATGGGAGAGCGCGAGGCGCCGCTCCAGGTCATGGAACTGTATCGTGCCGTCGTCATCGGAGAACAACCATCGCAGGTCGTCATCGGAGAGATTGTCAAGGGCGCGTGGCGTGAACGCCTCGGGGTCCAGGGCGAACTCCTTCCTCAAGGCCCGCCACAGGAGATCCGATCCCTTGCTCCTCCTCCCATCCACCACGCCATAGAGCGGCTCCACATAGCGCTTCCCGTCGTGCTTCCAGAAGCCGTACTCATGCATCACCGTGAACATGAAGAGATCGATCGCGTTCGGATGATGCAACGGCGGGTACATATCGCTGTCGATGCGCTCCTCACCATCCTGGACATGGCTGTAGAAATTGAATGGCTTTGGAGGGGTCAGCTCCTTGAGACGTTGCGCCACCGCCATCACTTGCCCATGATCGACAAAAGCCATGTGCTATCGCCCCGCCTCAATAGCCCCTTTTACAAGCGGAAAACGCCGCGCTTTTTTAATGGTTTTTCCGTCCATCGCGCCGCAAGCGTTAAGAAGCCCGGCGCGCTTCCGCGGGGGCATGGCGACCCAATACACGCGGCAGACCGCTGTTCCGTGCACGCTCGAGGAGATTAAGGGCGGCGCCTGGGTCCAGAACGACGGCCTCACGCCGAGCGGCGTCAGGACGCCCCGCGGGATGATCGCCCGCGCGAGCACGATCGGCGTCATCATCGAGAAGCGCGGCGACGCCGGGCTCACGCTCGATGACGGCACGAGCATCATCAACGTGCGCTCGTTCGACACCAACCCGGTGCCGGTGCGCGCCGATATCGGCGACATCGTCCTCGTGGTCGGCCGGCCGCGCGAGTACAACGGCGAGCGCTATCTCGTGCTCGAGATCTGCAAGAAGCTGCGCAACCCTGCGTGGGCGCAGTACCGCAAGCACGAGCTCGCGGCCGGTCTTCCAGCCACGCAGGAGCGCGGAGCCCCTGTCGCGCCGATCGAGGTGCCGGCGCACAGCGTCACGATACAAAAAGATGAGAGCGGAGAGGATGGTGGCGAGGTGAAGAACCCCTTCGAGGCCCTGATCGGCAAGATCCGGGAGCTCGACTCTGGCAGCGGCGCCGACATCGAGGATGTCCTGGCCGTGCTCGCGGTCGATGGCGGCGACAAGTACCTGCGCACGCTCATCGAGGAGGGGGAGATCTTCGAGACAAGGCCTGGCAAAGTGAAGGTGCTGGAATGAATGAAGGTATGGAAACAGAGTTAGATGGAGATTGTTGTAGAATACCCCCCCCTAGATTGAGAGAGAAGCCGGATACGCTACCGGTTAATCTCGGTCGGTTGGTTGAGTGGCTCTATTCGCTACGTGATGACGCGGAGCGCCACGGCGGCCAGCTCTGGCAGGACAAGCCGCGTATCATCATCCCTAAGGGGGATGTCATCGCGTACGGCTGGCACAACGCGCCGAGATTGCACAGATGGCATTCCGGCCAGACCATGTACCGGGGACGCCTCGAAATCGGCGTGCAATACACGCGCGGCGAACAGGGGTTCTACATGATCATCGGCCACGACGAGAATCCTGCGGAGAAGGATACCTTGAAGAGTCCGTTCAACGCGCGCTTCTGGTACTCCGCGCCGCTCGGCCACTGGGATACCCACGGCGCTACGGTCTTCGGTTGGTACAGCAAGCCGCGATGGTGGATGCGCGATGTCTGCGTGCAGATCACGCCGAGTGAGAGACCGCGCTTCGCGCGATTGGGAGAATAGGGAGACAAGAATTTAGAGAGAAGAAACATTGGTGGGCGCATGCTGCAGTTGTACACGATGGAAGACGTGGACGGCCTCGTTGCCGCGCTGCGCGACGCGCCGTACAACGCGCGCCCGGCGCTCGCCATCCCTACCGCGCGCTTCACGCTGCGCGCGCGCCACCCGGGCGGAAGGGTAATCCCCGGGGGCGCAGTGCTCGATGCTCGCTTGGATGCGCGCAACGACCGCCTCGACACTGACTTCATCTGGTTCTTCGGCCGTCTCGAGATCAACAAGGACGTCAACTACCAGTACGGCTTCCTCGGCTCGGTGAACGGCCACGACGCGTTCGACTACCAGACGCGGCTCCGCTTCTGGGACAGCGCGCTCCACAACCACGACCCTGTCCTCGTCGCGTTCTGGAAGAGCCCTGTCGACAGGTACAAGGAGAGGGCGCATCTCGCCGACGTCATCATCACGCCGTACCACGGCCTGCGCAGAGAGAAGATGCAGAGACCGCTCTAAGAGGCCCGTTCTAGCTGAAGATTAACGGCGTCACCCAGACCTCGAGGATACCGGCGATGAAGCAGAGGAGGAGCGCGATGAGCAGGAGGTCTGCTGTGTCGAGCACCACATGCTCGAACTTGCGCGTCCCCATGTCGTGCTTGATGACCGCGATGCTGATGATGCCGCCGGCCAGGCCCGCGACGAAGTAGGCGGCGATCTCCGGCACGCCGTGGATGGCGTAGCGGAAGAGCGCGTAGCTGAAGACCTGGAGGTTGCTCGCGAAGGCGTTGAAGCCGAAGAGCCCGGCGAGTTTGCTCGTCTCGTTGCGCACGATGTTCCCCATCGCTGCGCCGATGATGCTCGCGTTCCACGCGAGGATGAAGAGCGCGCCAGCGCCGTAGAGGAAGCTGAAGAGCGTGCAGAAGACCAGGACGCGGATGTTGTTGAGGAATATCTTGGAGAAGATGCTGATGTCGATGCTCAGGAACCCGGTCGCGCGGCCGTTGAGCGCGTTGATGGTCTCCTTCTGCGCCGAGAAGATGCCGTTCGTGCCCTGCACCATGTCCGCGGGGAGCACTGAGTACCAGAGCATGAACGCGACGCTCATCCCGATGAACATCCAGAGGTAGGCGCTGATCGCCTTGCCGTGCTCCTTGAGCAGCCACCCCTCCTGGTACCCCTCGAGGTCCTTCTCCTCCTCCATCTGCGTGAGGTTGTAGAAGAGCGGCAATCCCGCCATCGTGACGAGGAAGACCATGGTGGTGCTCGCGTAGGTGCGGAAAACCATCCAGGCGAGGAAGACGGCGATGGTCGTGTAGATGAAGCCGAGGAAGAGCGTCTTATAGGGGCGCTGCTCGCTCTGGAACGCCGACATGAGGTTCTCGAGGACCATGGAGTGCGCCTAGTTCGTCGTCTTTACTGCCGTTGTCGCCTTGGCGTATATCCCGAGGCCCGAACGCTCGGGGAAGGGGCCCCGACCGGGTGAGGGCCGAGACAATCCTGCGATGAGGGAGCAGCACGAACGCCGCGACAGGAGAATCGTCGAGAAGGAGATATTTAAAGATTGCCTGTCAGGAAGAGGATAAATAAAAAGAAGCACCTAGCTTTGCCCGAAATGTCTGGGCTTGACCGGCACGCCCATATAGCCGGGCAGATTGATGCTCGTCAATCCTATAGAGTTCTCTTCGTTTAATTTCAGGGTGAACTCAGAGACATACTGGAACCGAATCAGGGCAATAGCGCCAAGTTCGAACGCCTTGACACGAATATCGAGAGGGTAGAACTCAGGATTGTTGCAGATGGCGTGATAAAGCGGACGCGCCTTTTCCTGTACAGCGTTCTCGAACTCTGCCAGCTTCTCCTCCAATTCCGATGACTCCATATCCATATCGGCTGCGACTACACGAGCGGCGCCCCTGGACATCATTCTCGTCTCTTCGAGCATCTTCTCTTCATCTTCAATCATCGTGCCGAAGAGATAGGACTGGTCACCGTGCAGAGGGGTGATCTTATACTGCTTATGGCCGTTGCTGTACGCTTCGTTGAACTCCTCGAGACTACCGGGAAACAACCGGATGCCGGTGATCATCGACCGAAACTCTTTATCATCCATAACACTGCCTCTCTCACCCCTGCTCACAGAGAGGATTCTCTCTTGATTAAAAAAATCTCCCCTAATCTTTATAAACCAACCAAGGATTCTGCGTCCCATGCAATCCTACGATGAGATGCTGGACCGCGCCAAGGAGATACTCCCCGACGAGTCGGAGGAGACCAGCCGCTTCAACATCCCGAACGTGAAGGGGCATATCGAGGGCGCGAAGACCATCATCAACAACTGGCTGCCGATCGCGGACGCGCTGCGCCGCAAGCCGGAGCACATACTCAAGTATGTGCAAAAAGAGCTCGCGACGCCTGGGGAGCTCGTCAAGACCTCGGTCGTCTTCGGCAGCAAGATACCCGCCTCGAAGATCAACGAGAAGATCAAGCAGTACGCGGACGAGTTCGTCTTCTGCAAGACGTGCGGCAAGCCCGACACCAAGCTGTCGAAGGACGTGAACGTCTACTTCCTGGTCTGCCAGGCGTGCGGCGCGAAGAACCCTGTCAAGAGCAGGATCTGAAAATCCTCCGGATTTCTCTTAGATAGTCACTTGAACAGCGAAAGCGTCTCCTCGTCATGGACCGCGATTTTATAAACAAACGGCGCTTCATAGGGAGCATGAGACAATTGACTGCGGTGCTGCATAAGGAAGGCGATGGCTTTGTCGCGTATTGCCCTGAGGTCGGCACCACAAGCCAAGGAAAGAGTGTCGAAGACGCTATCGCCAACCTCAAGGAGGCGACCGAGCTCTACCTCGAAGAATTCCCGCTCCCCTCGATGGACCGTCCGATCGTGACGACCTTCGAGGTGAGCCATGCATAGCATCTCCGGGAAAGAGTGTGTGCGCATCCTCTGCAATCGCTTCGGTTTCAAGGTGGTCCGCCAGCGCGGTAGCCACGTGATGCTGGCGAAGGAGACGCGTTCCAGCAAAGTCGGGACTGTGGTCCCGCTCCACGACGAACTGAAACCGGGGACACTCAAAGGCATCTTGCGATTGGCGAAGATTGATGAGAAGGAGTTCTTCCGCTAAAGCGAATAATTGAAGACAGAAGTTCTATGCGTTCTTCGCTGCCCAGCGGGCGGCGCCGGAGACGAAGAGCAGCCCCGCCAGCAGGAAGAGGATGAAGATGATGATGGCGCTCATCTGCGAGATGAGCGATGCCTCCGGCTGTGTCGAGAAGCCGTCGCCGAGGTGGACGGTCTCCTGGTAGAAGAGCAGCCCGGCGCCTATTGTGACAGTGAAGACACAGAAGACCGCGAGGATGACAAACATCGAGACCGAGGTGGACATCACGCCCTCTTACATTCTGGTGTTTAAATAAATGACGACATCCTTGCCGGCGGCTCGTCGCCGTACTTAGGCCACGGAGCATTTACCTGCACCTGCAGGGATGTACGGCGTGCGAGGCCTCCAGCACCTCTCACGCCTGCTTTACTCCAAGGTGGCCCTATCTTTCCTCCGTCATCAAAGGCAATCCCTTGATGCGCCCCTCCTTGTACAGGTCCCAGAGCTCACGCATCGCCGCTATCTCGTCCACGTCAGATATCTTCCCGGGCCCGACGCGCTCGCCCTTCGTCGTCGCGCTGTGCATCTCCGCGATGGTATAGGAGTGCTCGCCGAAGAGCTTGATGTACGAGCGCTCGAACACGTCAGAATCGTAGCGCTGTTCCTGGATAGGTCCCTTGATAGTGGTCCCGTCCCAGAGCACAATATCGGTGAGGTGCATGGTTCACGCCCAGGCCGCGAGGCCGGTCTGCTTCTCCTTGTCCTTGCCGAAGAGGTCGTTCACCTTGCGCTGCAGGAGCTCGAGGTCCTCGCGCAGGTAGCCGGTGATGCCGTACTTGTCCGCGAGGTCGATGGAGAGCTGCAGGTACTTAATGACGCTGCCCTCGCTGATGGTGAAGAGCACCCTCCCTCCGCACGCCGGGCAGCGCCCGATGAGCGGTGGCCGGCGGTACTTCTCGTTGCAGCTGACGCAGCGGTACTCCTGCTGCGTGAACTTGCGCAGGTTGCCCTTCGTGTCGCGCAGGAAGTGCTTCTCGATGACGAGGCGCGCGACGTCGCCCGCGTCGCATGCGCGGATCTTGACCGCGAGCTGCATCTGCCCCTTCAGCTTCTCCTCCATCGACGGCAGTGTCTTGTACGCCGAGCAGAGCACGCCGGCGTTGATCGAGGTCATGCCATGGGTGAAGCCCATCCCCTCGAACTGCGCCGGCGTCCCGAGGAAGTCGCCTAAGAGCGGCACCTTGACGTCGTACGGCTTCTTGTACGCGAGCGCCGCCTCGTAGAGCTCGAGCGGGTAGCGCCACGCCGTGTCGACGTGGAACGCCATGTCGTCCACCTCGGCGGGATTGAGGATGTACGTCAGCACGAGCGGCGCGTCCATCGTGCTGCCGCGCGACTCCGCGAGGAACCTCGCGCTGAAGTTGAGGAAGACGTCCATGAGGAGCGAGATGCACGACTCGTCGCCGTCGCAGTCGCGCCGCATCGCGGCGTGGTAGAGCGGGTGCGCGAGGAACCCCTGCGTCTTCGAGAACCCGATGATACGGCCGACCATCCCGGCCGAGGTGTGCGGCGCGAGGCCAACCACGTACTGCCCGACGAGGTGGTCGCGGGTGGTGCAGCGGTAGTATGGCTTGAGGCCGTAGAGCCGCTGCAGCTCCTCGTCCACGAACTGCGCGACGCGCAGCAGCACCACGTCGGACGGCTCGTCAGGGCTCGTCGGGCAGCAGGGGATGACGATATCCTGCGGCCGCAGCTCGCAGACCTGGTCCGGCCGCTCGAGCTCCTCGCCATAGCAGTCTTTCGTATAACCCAACCCGCGCAGGCGCGAGACGTCCACGCCGATCTCGTCGGGACGGAAGTGCGTGAGGGTGACTTCGCTGCAGTCGTAGCGCACCGTCCCGTCCTTGTTGACCGAGACGTCGTGCTTCGCGCGCAGCACCGCCTTGATGAGGTGCTCGGGAATGTGCGAGCGGTTGCTCGTGCCGCGCACGCCTTTGATCATGTCGGGGTAGATGCGGTAGTGCAACTTCTTGAGCGCGCCCCCGAAGATGCGCCGGATGGGTATCTCCTGGCGCGCGTAGGTGCGCTCCTCCTTCCTCTCCCCGTCGGCGGTGCGGCGCGTGACCGTGGTCGTCCGCTGCTCTGCCGGGCCGTCGCACTGGTCGCACCGGCCGAAGATAGTGGTGATGCCGCACGCGGGGCAATACCGGAGCGGGTACTCCGCGGTGATCTTCCCGCGGTGGAGCGCCTCCTGGATGCTGCGCATCCTCCCCCCCTCCTCCCCGACGGGGAAGAGGCCGTGCGGCGAGCCGGTGAGCTTGCGCATCTTCGCCTTCTCCGGGCGCCCCATGCGCGAGCCGATGAAGATGCCTGCCTTGTCGCGCAACATTATTCCGCCTAACGAACTGACTATCTCGTACAACGGCATGGTGCGTGGCATGCGTTCGGCGATAGCAATGGCCTCCCGCGCGGTCATGATGTCAAGACCGAGCGTCGCGGCGAGCGCCCGGCTCCACTGCTCGTCGAAGAGCAGGACATCGCCGTCGATGACGTGCGGCACCGCGAGCACGCCCATCGTCTCGCGGTTGCGCCCGGAGGCCGGGACGACGACGATGCGGTCGCGCAGGGAGAGCGACGCGAGGAGCTCGATGAAGTCGTCGTAGGAGACCTGCGACCAGTAGGGCGTCCACGCGCTGTGCAGCGGCGTGCCTGTCGTCCGGGCGAGGAGCATCGCCTCGTCGGCGGTTGGTGTTGAACGCAACGGGTCGTTGATGAAGGACGCGCACCGTTCCTCAGGGACGCCGCTTATTTCGCTCAACACTTGTGGGGTGAATCCTCTTCCGGCTCTCCCCTCTGTCCCTCCCGCCATCCCCTTGACCGCGCGTTCGACCTCCTGGAGCCACCACTCAGGGCAGTACCCGACGGGCACGAGCGCGTGGTTGCGGTTGTAGAAGTCGCCGTAGTTGACGAGCACGTCGCCGATGTAGATGATCTGCTCGACCTTGTTGGCGAGGCGTTTCGCGTCATCCTCGTTGTTGAGCGTAACGACGCTGCCGTCCTTCAGCCGCACGACAGGCCCCTCGAGCGTGTCGCACGGCATGAACGCCGCGGCCTTGCCAGGCCGCTCGACCTTCAGCTGCGTGCCGCTCGCGATGTAGTCCTGCAGCACGTGCATCGTCGACGGATGTATCGCCTGGCCGGAGTATCCCGAGGCGCGGCTGCGGCCGTAGCGCAGGCGGAAGCCGCCAGAGCGCAGCGGGTAGCCGAGCACCGGACGGCCCGCGACGAGGTCCTTGATGTAGGTGTAGTCTGGGCTGATCTTCGCGGAGTCCTGTCTCTTGCCGGCCGCCTTCATCCTCTTCTGGAGGTCGAGGAAGTCCTTGAGGAAGTTCCAGTGCTCCATGCCGAAGTCCTTCCCCCACTTCTCGAGGTTCTTCCAGAGCTTCGGCGCCTTGAGCGGGATGCAGCTCGAGTGGATGAGGCAGTAGCCGTTGCGGAGGATGTTCGTCGGGATGCGCGGCAGGTCCTTAAGGTTGACGTTGCTCACCTCGTGCTTCTCGCTGCCCTCGCCGCCGATCTCGACAGGGAGGCGGTGCATCAGGAAGATGCTCTCCTCCCTGCTCGGGAAATACTGGAGGTTGGTGACCCACTCGTGGTAGTCCTCGAGCTCCGCGGGGCAGCGCCGGACCTCCTTCTCGGTCGGGTCGTAGGCGCCGTATCCCATCTGCACGCGTACGTGGTCCGCGATGAGCACGCACACCGCGGCCGAGGTGCCGCCCGCGTTGCGTATCGGGCCGGCGAAGTTGAGGCAGAAGTACTTGCCGAGCCGCCCCTCATGCCCCGGCTTGCCGTCGTCGAGGCGGCTCTTGAGCTCGATGGTCGTGATGCCTTCGAGCGGCGCGCTCACCACGCCGAGCGTGTTGTAGGCGAAGCCCACCTTGACGCCGATCGTTATCGCCTCGAGCTCGTCCTTGAACTTGCAGAACCTCTGCTGCGCGACCTCGAGAGCAATCTGGAGCGCGACGCGCCAGTCGAGAATATGATATTTCGCCTCGAGCTCCTCGATGCGTCGCTCGACGCCGGCGCCCTTGATCTGCGGCGCGATGACGCTGATGAGGCCGATGACCCGCTCGGCCAAGGTCTCCGCGAGCGTGACGCTCACGTCGGTCTCGGGGTCGTAGCCCAGTGCGCGCGCCCTCTTCGCGATGGCGTACGCGCCGAGGCAGTCCTTCTTGAACCGCTCGAAATACTTCTGCATCGCGGGGCTGGCGTTGAGTGTTGTCATGGTTCATCTCGGCTCGTAGAGCTTTATCAGGATGTTCTCCAGCGCGAGCATCTTATAGTAGACGCCCTCGCGCGGGCCGTTGTAGCGGAGCCTGCACCTCACGCCCTCGCTCTCGACCCGGCGTGCGCCCTCGTCGCCGGCGTACCGCACGAAGTCCGAGAGCGTGAGCATGATGCTGTGGCGCTCTCCGCGCAAGCGGAATATCATGTTGACGAGCCTCCCCCACATATTGGGGTGGTCCATGATAGGGTACGACCGCTGTATCTCGCCGCCACCGAAGGGATGGACGACCGCCTTCGTCGAATCGCTTGCGTCGAACGCGATGACTGGCTCGAGTTGCCGCAGCACGAAGTCGGGCTCGTATCTCGTGATGGAGGGGTCGCCGCAGGGTATCCGGACAGCCGCGTCAGGGGCATGGGCTCGTGCTATCGTGAACTTGTCCTCCAGTTTCATGCGTTCGTCTCCCTTCATTCATCTTCTTATTGTGGCGTTCTTCTCTCTTCGGATCAGAAGTCCGATCCTCCGAACGATTCTGGATCCACATAGCGGGCCATCTCGAATTCGCGCTTCCGGCGCTCCTCATCTGCCTTCTGTTCGGCGTCATACTCTGCCTTGAGCTTCTCTGCCAGCGCATCCAGGGCCTGGTGATAATTGGCGACGATGTTTGCGCAATGGTCGAGAGGCCCCTCCGCCTGCAGCACGCTCTGCAGCAATGACCTGTTCTTCTCATGAGTAAAATGAAGCGCATAGCTGGACTTCTCAGCCCTCCCCCACAAATAGTATTCGATGGTCTTCACGTCTAGGGTAATCAATGCGCCTTCGGGGAATGTCGTGCCCAATGGCAGCGAGGCCTGTCTCCTCTCATAGGACGGTTTTGTCCTCCACTCGATCGTCTGTGTGGACCTCTGCGGGTCTATGGGAAGCCCGTGCGCCGCCAGCAGGTCGCAGAGCTCTGCCGCGTCGATGCCGGACAGCCGCTGCGCTTGACCGCGCGGCGATTGCCTATACGACCGTTCGGCCGTCAATTTCGGATAGATATCCTTACGCTCTTCGGTTTTCGTCATGCTTTCACCTTGTTCATTTTCATGGGTTGACTTCTTGCTTCCGGCATCTCTCCTGTTTGCGCTGTTGTTCAGCGCGCTTCTCATCACTGAGTTTCTGCTCAAGTTCGTTCAACGCATGGTGGAAGTGGTCCAGGGTGACCAAGCCGTTCTTCAGTTTTCCCTCGAACGTCAGTGTAGCGAACATGGTTGAACTCATGTAGTCTATGTCGTTTCTCCTGCCTTCAACGCAGATGCCGTACTTGTCTATCCTGTCGCTATAGTCGCCACGGAGGTGATATGCGGTGACACTGTTCTTTGAAGACAGAGGTATGGTCGCTTCTAGCGGGAGATGTACCTTGACATCCTTCATGCCTATTGGATCACGCCATTCCGCCTCCATGCTCGAGATGGCCCGCCTCACCGGCAGCTCGTGCTTCTCCAGCACCGCGCACAGCTCGTCGATGGTGACGCCGCCAATGGAATCCGCAGCATCGCGAAAATACCGTTCTTCTGTCAGTTCCATACACACATTCCGACCTTCCACAATCTTTGTCATGCTTTCCCTCCAGATTTTCCAGAAATGAGCGTGATACGTATGGTCTTCGGATTCATGTTGTCCCTCCGTTGACGACCGCCGCCTGCTGCATCGCGAGCTTCTTCTCCTCGCTACCGTGGTAGAAGTTCATCACGCGAATCTCGCGCGTCTTCAGGTCCACGATCGGCAATCGCGCAGGCTGCGCCTCGATGCCGCGCTTCTCCTGCTCCTCGCTCTCCTCGCTCCAGCAGCTCGCGTTAATCATCGTGACGCCGCGGTAGTTCCCGAACGCGACGCGGTGGATGTGGCCGGTCACGAAGAGGTCTGGCACGCGGTCGATGACGAGGAAGTCCTCGTCCGGGTCGGGCACGTAGGTGTTGCATCCG
>Ga0315275_10005825_pt1 | contig 11731 bp, 8 predicted proteins | sample YL17G03_0_MG_FD_205557 | JGI IMG/M metagenome (GOLD analysis project Ga0315275, IMG submission 205557) | Sediment microbial communities from Yellowstone Lake, YNP, Wyoming, USA - YL17G03_0 | ecosystem: Environmental > Aquatic > Freshwater > Lake > Sediment | place: USA: Wyoming | collected... | reverse complement strand
CTCGCCAACGGTGCCTTCCCAAGAGGTGGTGGGCAGCCCGCGAACCGGGGAGTTGAGCCAGGCTGGAGTCCCGGTTTTGGCACAGGAGCCAGGTCGTTTGTTCTACAGCACCTATCTCGGAGGCAACGACCAGGATTCTGCCAATGCCATTGCAATCGGTCCGGATGGCGCGGTGTATGTGGCAGGTCAGACTTTATCGATGGATTTTCCCGATACGTCCGGCTTGGTCTACGCGGATCGGGACGGTGGGCAGTACGATGCATTCATTGTCAAGCTGGATCCAACCGGCTCAAGTCTGGTCTACAGTATCAAAATTGGTGGGAGTGCTAATGAAAGTGTCGGAGGTATCGTCGTGGATGCCTCCGGTTCAGCATACATCATTGGAACAACCTGGTCGCCCGACTTCCCAACCACCGCACAGGCATTCGACACCAACTGCAATGGAGGTGAATGGGGAAGTCAAGATGTATTCGTGGTCAAGCTGGCAAGCGACGGTAACAGCCTGGCCTATGCCACCTGCCTGGGTGGGAAAGAGCTGGCAAGGGGAGACGAGGGGCAAGGGATCGCCCTCGACCAATCTGGCAGTGTCTACATCGCCGGTACAACCAACTCGAAAGATTTTCCCGTAACACAGGCGGCATTCATGCCGTCTTTCGACAATGCCTCCGGCTTGGGTCAGACACAGGATGCCTTTGTGGCCAAGCTCAACCCCACTGGGTCGGCACTGGTCTATGCAACCTTCCTGGGTGGAGGTAATTTTGACCAGGGCACCAGTATTGCCGTTAACTCCCAGGGGCAGGTTTACGTCCTCGGAACGACGAAGTCCGAGGATTTCCCAGTAACTTCAAATGCATACGACACCACATACTACAATTTAAAGGATTGTTTCGTGGCTAAACTCAACGCAACCGCGTCTGCTCTGGAATATGCCACATTCCTGGGTGGGAATAGCGACGAAAATTGCACTGCGCTTGCCCTGGATGCGGACGGCTCTGTCTTCATCACCGGCGATACCGTTTCTGCAGATTTTCCGACAACCAGCGCAGCTTTTAGCCCCCAGTTGCAAGGTTCCGATGCTTTCATTGTGAAACTCAGCCCGGATGGCTCCGGCGTGCCTTACGCCTCCTTCCTCGGCGGTTCTGGAGCGGATCTTGGCAGGGACATTGCGCTAGCCCCAAACGGGGAGGTGTATATTACCGGATTGACGCTCTCAAGCGATTTTCCAGTCACGCCCAATGCTTTCAATTGGGAGAAAAGTGGCAGCCCGAACGATTCCGAAGCCTTTGTTGCCCGGTTGAACCTGGCCGAATCCTACATCATGTACGCCACTTTCCTGGGCGGTCGGAAGGATGATGAAGGCAATGCGATCGCATTCGATAATAGCGGCGCAGTGTACGTGTCGGGTGAGACCGACGGAGACGATTTCCCGGTCGTAAATGCCCTTTACCCGGACTATGGTGGAAGCTTTCATGATGGTTTCGTTGTCAAGTTGGAGGCACCTACTTACGATTACCCGACGGTTTCACCGGTCATCACTCTTGATCCTGAAATGGGTTGCGCGGGATTGACCGTCTCAGTCAGCGGAAGGAGTTTTCCAAGTGGCAGTTATTACCTCACGTATGATGATGAGAGGCTGGGCTCAGGAGCAACGGCCAGTGTGGATACCACGCTATCGACTACTTTCATTGTGCCTGATAACACGACGGGGGGCTATCATACTGTAACAGCAATCCAACAGGGCAATCCGGCCATCCGGGCAAGTGCACAGTTCCGTACCCCCCGCACTGATTTGCCGATTGTCCTCATCCCCGGCGTCTCGGGCAGCGAGTTGGTTGCTGGCAGTTCCTTTTATTTTATGGCACCGCCCGATCCGAACTTGATTAATACGGACCCACTCGGTATTCTAGCCGCGGCAAATTTGCTATTGACCTCGCCCTTGACTCCTGAAAATCATCTGTACGCCTCGAATGAGGTGCTTTGGTTGGATGCGGTGGGCATTGCGGAGGCAATTCTCGGTCGCTCGCGCTATTTTGATGCTCTGGGCTTGAAGACGAACGGTGTGGACCCTGTACAAGACATCTTTGGTAACACAGCCGATATCCATGTGGGAGATGTTCTATGGGATATCAACATTTCTCTTGCATCTCCGGATCTCGCGCCTTTAGCCTCGGTCTTGATCGACAACTCTATCTGGTCCTTGCCGCACAGCCGGGAGTTCTTCAGCCTTCTCCAGGAAGGCAACCTGCTTGCTTCGCAGGATATTGACCACCTGCTGGCTATTCTCAGCCAGAACGATCTATTTACGTCAGCGGATGTCCGGCTTCTGATCCGGCTTCTGAGGGAGTACAACTTGGTTACCGGCCTGGACCCCCGGCTGTTACTTGATTTTTTGAAAACCAGCGGTTCTCTCACATCCCCCCCCACTTTCGTCACCCTGGATCTCTTGATCCAGGCTCAATTAATCACATCACCGGATATCACCCGGGCGATAGTCATCCTGAGGGACAACGGACTGCTTGGATCTACTGACATGGATGCTGTCCGGGAAGTTCTGACAGATAACGAGCTGCTCCCATTGCCAGATGTTCAGCTCTTATGGCAGATCCTGACGGATAATGCTTTAATTGCCTCGCCGAATTTCGGTATTCTGACGGATGCCCTGGTGGAGGCGTCTCTGATGGCTCCCCAGGATATTGAAGTCCTTCTGGAAATTCTAGACGCCAACGGTTTTCTGGAACCCGTTAACACCGTATCCCTGTTGCGCTTTCTGAGGGATAAGAATATGTTTCTCTCGGCAGACCTCAACAACCTGTTGGACCTTCTTATCCAGCAAAATATGCTGGCGGAGGCATTTCTCAGAGATCTGTTTTCCTTTCAAATTGGTTTCTCGGTGATCGACAAGGATATTTACCGTGGATTGAGGTTTTTCCTGGCCAGAGAAGGATATGTGGAGGGGGAAACCTTATTCTATTTCCCTTATGACTGGCGCAAGGATGTGACCGACACTGCCAGTGCGCTCGACAATGTGATCAACGAGGCCCTGCAAAGATCCGGCAAGGACCAGGTTGTCATTCTTGCCCACAGTCTGGGGGGCATCGTCGCCCGCAGCTATCTTGCACAGTATGGCACTTCAAAAGTGGATCAAGTCATCAGCATGGGTACCCCATATTTGGGTTCACCCAAGGTGGCCAGCGTGCTGGAAGTGGGCGATTCCTGGGGCGTCAAGCAAACGGTCGGAGACAACGGGCTCTCCTTCGGCATGCATCCCATGGAGATCGCCAAGATCAGCAGGAATTTCCCGGTCTCCTATCAACTCAGCCCGACGAACGAATGGTTTTTGAAAAGCGCAACATCCTCCCCGGAGTATTCCTACTATATTACACGCACCACCCGAACTATTACGCCGACCGGTTATAATGTGGCCACGGAATTTTTGGATTATGGACAAACCTTGACCTTCCTTAGGGGACGCTATAACTCATCCCTGGTAAACAACCTGCAGGATTTTTATGATCTGGGCGTCGGAGATCTGTCGTTACTGACGGACAGCTATTTTGCCCAGCGTATCCTTGGCACAGACTCTCCTACCTATGGTCACATTGAGTTCACGTCTCGCCGGATATGTGTCCAGACATATGTGTTTGGTCGCCAGTGTATTACCTATGATTCGATAGCCATTCCTCATGAAGACTTCATGGGGGATGGTACCGTGCCAGTATTCAGCGCCATGGGGTACAACCTGCCCTCCGGCGATAATCGTTATTACGAATTTCCAGGGGTGGGTCATGTAGCTTTGCCCACAAACTCAAATGTCCAGGAGCTGCTTGGTCGGATGCTGAGGGGAGAAGTGTGCTGCAATAGTCAAGTGCACAACCAAATGGGGAACGGGAATTCCCCCGCAGGCAAGAGATTGGCCGTGGCTTTGCCCGTCGCTTATTTCAGTGCTGCACCCCTCGCCGAGACAGGCGAGGACGACGATTTGGTCTCCGGCACAGAGATCCAGCTCATCGGTACGGCTGCTCTCGATCTTTATGACTCCGCCAACCGCCATACCGGACCCGTGCCCAAAATACCTTTTGCCATTGAAAAATACATTCCTGGTGCAGGTTATGAAGTCTCCAACGGTGCGGTGGTGGCCGTGCTGCCGGATGGCGTATACACCATTAAACTACCCGGCACTCAGGATCAAGGCGCCGCCCAGCTGCGTTTGAACCGGCTCTCCCATGGAAAGGTGACCGAGTCGCTTGTCTTTGAGAGTCTCCCGACCTCAAAGACAAGCGTGGCTACACTTACTATGAATACTGCCAACTTTGATCCAGAATTGACCATAAAATTTAAATATGATGAGCAATCGCCCGAGCAGGAAATTGGTGTCCTCTCCCACCTGACCGGCGCAGAAAGCGAGGACATTCTCCCGCCAGTTTCCACAATCGTGCTTGGTGCAAACAATCTGGTCACGATCACTGCAGAGGATAACCCGGGTGGCGCAGGGGTATACCAGATCCTGTTCAGCACAGAGGACGAGCCAACGACGTATCAAGTCTATCGCGATCCCTTCCACCTGCCAGAAGGAGCAGGGAGGGTAACCGCTATAGCCATCGACTTGGCTGGGAATGCTGAATATCCATCAGCCTCTTTGCTGGTTGCTGTCCAACCTACACCCACCCCGCCCTCCCAGGAGGCCGGAGAAGAAAGTGGTACCAATCCAATCCTGCTCATCGGTCTACTCATCGGTCTACTTATTGGAGGTTTGATCCTTTTAGCCGTTTTGGCCTTGTTCCTGGTTAAGAAAAGAGGGAGGGTAGGTTAATTCCAATGGTGTTTTACCCCATGCCGGAACACGCTGCCATCCGGGAGGTTCCCGATGACATTGATGACGAAAGTTGAATATATCAATAGCCTGAGCAGGCTGAAGAAACGGGTGTTCATCATGGGTCAGGAGGTCGAGAACCCGGTCGATCACCCATTGGTCCGCCCGTCGTTTAATGCTTGAGCTCTGACATATGAGCTGGCTTGCTGCACGTACACCTTGACCGTATCTGGCGAAACCCCCTCCCGCCTCTAGCTGAGGCCTGGTCGAGGCGGCGTCATGCCGCCACTAGCATAGACGGCCACGAGCCGCCATCGGCTGTTCCGGCGGCATGAGTCGTCGAAGAAGGCGTCGATGTGAGGCGCCCGATGCCAAGTTGCTTCGTAGCTACCTCGAAGCCGAAACCGTTGCACTCGATCATCTGGATGACGCAACACGCATCCCCTCATTCGTTCCTCCTTCGTTCCTCAGGAACAAATCGCCTGCTTTGTTTTCCTTATTGCTCCTCCCCTATTTTCCGTCCGCTTGCCCCACGTTTTTGGTGGGGTGAAAATGGGGGAGGCTGGGAGGCGGCAGGAAGGAGAATTCCATGAGCAATCACTCCTCCCCCATTTTCCGCCCTTTAAAATGGGGGAGGTTGGGAGGGGGCGTGAACCGCGTAGGCATCCTGGTACCGGCAGCTCTCGCGGGTGGCGCATGGTTCGCACGCTCGGCCCGCGTATTTCATCTCCGCGCTGATTCTCGTGTTCATGGTTAGCGATTTGCGCGCGATCATGATATAACTCGGCGTAAGACGCACAGCTGCCCCCTAGCGCAGACCGTCGGGCAGTCAAGTCTGTAGGCCACATGGACACAATTGGAATGATCGCTGCTATGCCGCAGGAAAGTGGAGCACTCCTCCGCCGCATCGGGGAGTGGGAACGAACCATGTTTGGCCCGTTCCGTGGGTATCGTTTCCGGCTATTCGACCGGAATTGCCTGTTGGTCCAGTCGGGTATGGGGTTCAGGCGCGCCATGGATGCCACCCGCGCCCTTCTAAAAGCAACGAGTCCGCAGTTTCTCGTCTCTTTCGGCGTGGCGGGTGCAGTAAAGGATGATCTACAGGTCGGGGATGTGATCGTTGCCAGGGTTACCTGCTGCTTGGACAAGGGTATCCAAAGTCAGTTTCTGGGTTTGGCCTCTTTGTCTGATGCAGCCCAGCAGGCGGCCGCTCGAGCACTACAGGTGCGCGGCGCGCGTTTGGTTTCTGGGACTGCTATCACCACGCGAGGGTCTCAAGTTGTCCAGCTACAGCCGGAGACGATGGCAAACCCAGTCCTGGAAATGGAGACGGCTGGAATTGCACGCGTTGCCGCAGAACAGGGGATACCGCTCCTGGCTCTGCGCGCGGTGAGCGATGGCCCCCAGGCGCCGATTCCCTTTGACCTCCAGGCAGTGACAGACGAAGATTCTAACTTGCAGATTGGCAAGCTGATCAAGATGGCTCTCCGCCATCCTCGAATTATTCTTCAATCCATACGGCTAAGCCAGAATGTCGAGAGGGCCGCAAAGAACGTGGCAATCGCGTTGGTCGCAGCGCTTAGTCTGCCGTCACCTGCCCTATCTCCATGAAACAGACAAAGGATGTGTAGTGTCAAGTCGCTTGGAAAAATCCGGATATTATCTGATTGTATTGCAGCATGAGTAAGCCTTTATCCATCATCAACAGCGTGGCTCCCATCCGCATCTGTGACAACGGCGGTTGGACGGATACCTGGTTCGCGGGTCACGGCCAGGTTTTCAACATCGGCGTGTACCCTTACGCCGAAGTCCAGATCGCCGTTTATCCCTGCGAGAGCCAGGGGAGCCGGATCGTCATCAATGCCGAGAATTACGGCGAGCGTTACGTCGTCGTCCCTGAAAAGCATTGGGACAAGCATCCGCTGCTCGAAGCGGCCATCGAGTACATGCGCCTGCCTGCCGACCTGAGCTTCGAGGTGACCATCTACTCGGAAGCGCCCAGCGGGGCTTCCACCGGCACCTCGGCGGCGGTCACCGTGGCGCTGATCGGCGGGCTGGATATGCTCACGCCCGGGCGGATGACCCCCCACGAGGTGGCCATCGCGGCGCAGAAGATCGAGACCGAGATGCTTGGCCAGCAAAGCGGCATCCAGGATCAGTTGTGTTCGGCTTATGGGGGCATCAATTACATCGAAATGTTCCATTACCCTCACGCTTCTGTATCCCCGATCCGGGTCCCGAACGCGACCTGGTGGGAATTGGAAAGACGCCTGGCGCTGGTCTATCTTGGGAAATCGCACCGCTCATCGGAGGTGCACGAGATGGTGATCCGCTCGCTGGAAGACGCCGGTCCGGATTGCAAGCAGCTCGAAGATTTGCGCAAAACTGCGGCCAGGTCGCGTGACGCGCTCTACGCAGGCGATTTTGCCGCCCTGGGCGCGGCGATGATCGAAAACACCGAGGCTCAGGCTCGCCTGCACCCGGCTATCGTCAGTGCCGACGCAGCCCGCGCCATCGAGATCGCCAAAGCGCACGGTGCGCTCGGTTGGAAGGTGAACGGCGCGGGCGGGGACGGCGGCTCGCTGACCATCCTGTGCGACGCGGCCGCGCAGGTCAAGCGCGCCATGCTCCGCTCCATCGAGCAGGAAAACCCGCGCTTCAAGAACATCCCGATTTATCTCAGCCGCTATGGGCTGTGTGTGTGGAAACAGGAAGTATGAATCGCCTACAGTCGTGTTTCCTCTTATAATAGCGGGGAGTTCTTTTAAAGTTACATTCATCTGACAAGGAGACTCGATGAAACGTCTACTTTCCGGCAATGAGGCGGTTGCGCACGGCGCGTGGGAAGCCGGTGTAACGGTCGCCTCGGCCTATCCCGGCACGCCCAGCACTGAGATCCTGGAGTACTTTGCCCGCTTCCCTGGCGTGTACGCCGAGTGGGCGCCCAACGAAAAGGTTGCCCTGGACGTGGCCATCGGCGCGGCGTATGCCGGGCGGCGCGCCCTGGCGTCCATGAAGCACGTCGGGTTGAATGTGGCCGCGGACGCCTTTTTCTACGTAGCCATGACAGGCGCGGAGGCGGGGCTGGTGGTCATCTCGGCGGACGACCCTTCGATGCACTCCTCGCAGAACGAGCAGGACAACCGCCAGTTCGCCAAATTCGCCCGCGTCCCGTGCCTGGAACCGGCCGACAGCCAGGAGGCCAAGGACCTGACCGTGGCCGCCTTCGATCTGAGCGAGCAGTTCGATACGCCCGTCCTGCTGCGGCTGACGACGCGCCTGTGCCACACCAGCACCCTGGTCGAGTTGGGCGAGGTAGGTGCGAGTCACTTGTACCCATTAGGGCATGACTCGCCCCAACATCCGCCGCGCATCGACACGCAGTGGGCTGCGCCGAAGTTCCCGCGCAACCCGGCCAAGTACGTCATGATCCCGGCCAACGCGCGCAGGCGTCACCCGGTCATCGAGCAGCGCATCCTCGAGCTGGCCGAATTCGCCGAGACTTACGAACACAACCGCATCGAAATGCGCGCCGCCTCATTGGGAATCATCACCGCTGGTGTGGCCTACCAGTACGCCCGCGAGGTCTTCCCGCAAGCCAGCACGCTCAAGATGGGCATGGTCTACCCGCTGCCCAGGCGTATGATCGCTGATTTCGCCGCCCGCGTCGAACGCCTGATCGTGCTCGAAGAACTCGATCCGTTCATCGAGGAGCAGGTACGGCTGATGGGAATTAAGTTATATCAACCAGAGGATGTGGACAATTATCCGAACACCAAGACGATTTTCCCGCTGATCGGTGAGCTGGACCCGGCTTCGGTCCGCGCTGCCGGAGTCAAGGCCGGACTTTTGCCTGCCCCCCTCTCTCCCCCCATTTCTGGGGTTCGAAATGGGGGAGGCGGGGAGGGGGCATTGCCTGGCCGCCCGCCGGTGCTGTGCGCGGGCTGCCCACACCGCAGCACGCTGTACATCCTGCATAAAATTGGCCTGCCGATCAACGGCGACATCGGCTGTTACACTCTGGGCGTCATCCCGCCACTTAGCGCCCAGGATACCTGCGGCTGTATGGGCGCCAGCATCGGCACGGCGCACGGCGCGTCCGTGGCCGGCGACTGCGAGCGTCACTTCGCCGTTTTAGGCGATTCGACCTTTTTTCACACCGGCATCCCGGCTCTGCTCAACGTGGCTTACAACAAGAGCAACGTCATCACCATCATCATGGATAACCGCATTACCGGCATGACCGGCCACCAGGAAAACCCCGGCACGGGGCGGACCCTCCAGCAAAAAGAGACGGTGCAGATCGAACTCGAACCGCTCGTCCGCGCCCTGGGCATCCAGCGCGTGGCGACGGTGGACGCCCTGGATGTCGAATCCATCGAGAAGACACTGAAAGCCTGGCTCAAGGAAGAAGGCCCGGCCGTGCTCATCACCCGCCACGCCTGCGCCCTGTTGCCCGAAGAGCGAAAAGAGTGGCTGGCGCTGAAGGTCGTCGAGGAAAAATGCAACGGCTGCACGATCTGCTTCCGCATTGGCTGCCCGGCGATCCTGAAATCGGACAAGATGGATGCCAAATACAACCGTCCGCTGGCCGAGATTGACCCGCAGATGTGCACCGGCTGCGAGATCTGCGCCCAGGTCTGCCCGCAGGATGCGATCCTGTTCCGCGAGCAAATGCGCGCGTTGGAAGAAGCATGAAAACTTAACCGCGAAGGAGCGAACCCCATAGAACGGGGGCAAGAGGATGCGAAGATTTATTCTTTCTTAGCGCTCTTGGCGACCTTCGCGGTTCGAAAATGCTGGTTGAGGAAATCATCATGTCTGAAAAGAAAACCTTTAAGAATATCAACTTCCTGCTGGTGGGAGTGGGCGGGCAAGGCACGCTCCTGGCGAGCGACATCCTGGCGGAATTGGGCGTCCGGCTAGGATACGATGCGAAAAAGGCCGAGATACACGGCATGTCGCAGCGCGGCGGCAGCGTGACCTCCTACGTGCGCTGGGGCGGGCAAGTCTTCTCCCCCATCATCGGCAAGGGTGAGGTGGATATTTTGGTGGCCTTCGAAAAACTGGAAGCTCTCCGTTACCTCGACCAATTACGGCCCGGCGGCATCGTGCTGGTCAACGACCAGGCCATCGAGCCGATTACCGTCAAGGCCGGGGATGTCAAATATCCGGACGACGCACTGGTTCGTTCCACGTTAACCGGCGCGGCCGGCGTGGTGCACTGGGTGGACGGTCAAGAGATCGCGGAAAGCCTCGGCAATCCCAAAACGGCCAACGTCGCCATCCTGGGTGCGCTTTCGGCGCTGTTGGATACGCCAGAAGGCGAATGGTTGGAGGCCGTCAAAGCGCACGTGCCGGAGAAGCACATCGCAATCAATAAAAAAGCGTTTTTGGCAGGACGAAAGGCAGTCAAGTAAGCAGGGACCAGCAAGCTTGGGAGACCGAGGAACAGCCAGGCAGTATTGTCATTATGCCGGCGAACCAGCCAGCTTCAATTTCCGCCTGCGAGTGCGATGCTCGCTTTCGTATGCCAGCAAATGAATGTGCCGCATGATGGCGTGCGACACGCTCTGAACATCTTCACGGTTTTCGATATCCCCCGCAAAATTCAGTGGCCGGCCGACTGTAATGCCGTAAGGACCGCGTAGATACCAGTAGCCGGAGGTTTGTTTGCCACTGATCCCGGAGGTGATGCGTACGCTGCGCTCACGCGGCAGGTAGATCCCTACCGGCACCACCGGCACGCCCGTTGCCAACGCCAGGCGGGCCGCGCCGCTGCGCGGGGGGTGAAAACCGCCTCCCTGTGGAGAGAACTGCCCTTCGGGGAAGATCGCCACTGAATGGCCTCGCTCGATGGCGCAGCGTGCTTCACCCAATGAAGCCCCGCCTCCTCCTTCGCCAACCGGAATCTGCTTGAGCTGGCGTAGAAAATGCCCAAACATGGGCACGGCAAAGGCGTTCGCTGTGATCATCACGCTCATCGGTTGAGATGAGACGAGATGAATGAGAAAGGGATCGGTGGCGCTCGGATGGTTGGCGACGAAGAGTTTTGGTCCCGACGGAAGAGCGTCGTGCCAGTGAATGTCCAGTCGCAGCATCATGCGCGCATAGGCTCGAACTAAAATGCGCCCGAATGTGTAGAGTAGTTTATGTGACAAGGGCGTTTCCTGACTTTATGGAGTATATTCAACAATAACACGCAACCATGTTCTTCGTTGTTCTATCCATTTGGGTGGCAGGAGGTTGGTTTTTCAGAATCCTTATCCCGCCTTCTGCTGCCGGATTGCCTGAGGGCGTCACCGCTGAGTCTACTCTGGCAGACGGTTCACTCCAGGGCTTGAATGATTACCCAGAACCTTATCAGGCTGGATACGGTGGTCCCTGCCCTGGGACTGACGAGAAGCATCTTTATGTCTTAACGCTATATGCACTGGACACTGTCCTCGATCTGCAAGCCGGCGGGACGATGGATGCGGTAAAGGCTGTTATGGAAGGCCACATCCTGGCTCAAGCAGAATTGAAAGGTTATTTCCTGTATCACTAAACTGCCCTTGCCTTTGGAAAAAATCCGTGCTGCGCGCCCTTGAAAGGAAAAGGCGCGCAGCTTTTGTTTTTCACGGAGTGATCGCACTGCAGAATCTCTCTAAAATCCCTGGTAGACAAAGGGGGCGGCCGAATCTGCAAATGAGGCCAGGAACAGGCCCAGGGTCACGAGAGCAAGCAACGCAGCCTGTGCCCAGCGCGGCCACTCCAGAAAGATAAGCTCGTTCTTGTGACGGTATTGCGTCCAGTCCAGCAGTATGGCAGGCAGGAGCACCAGGAAGATGCGCGGATCGGGGATGTTCCACCCGTACACATCGCCGACGGGAAGGTGTCCCTTGAAAACCTCGCTCATCCACAGAAAATCTGGCTTGAGCC
>Ga0315275_10005824_pt1 | contig 11732 bp, 15 predicted proteins | sample YL17G03_0_MG_FD_205557 | JGI IMG/M metagenome (GOLD analysis project Ga0315275, IMG submission 205557) | Sediment microbial communities from Yellowstone Lake, YNP, Wyoming, USA - YL17G03_0 | ecosystem: Environmental > Aquatic > Freshwater > Lake > Sediment | place: USA: Wyoming | collected... | reverse complement strand
GACCGTCAGGAGATGGAAAATATAACCTGTTCTCCTCAAACACTTCTCTTGCGTAGCGAGTCCTCTTGTCATCCTCGATGTGGGCGTATTTGTACAGTCTGTGTGGTACTGGGGCTGTGCTGTCGTCCAGAACGTCGATGATACCTTTCGTCGGACCCATGATTGCGATTCCGTCTCTGCTCTTGTCTCAAGTCTCGAATCCGCCCTTGCGTGGCGATTTCAGTTCCAGATTGTCGGTCTTGAGGCGGTTCAACGCTTCGCGTAAGGCCCTCTGCGTGAACTCCGATCGCGTGGTGCCGAGTCTCTTTACAGCCTCATCGACGCCAGCTAACAGTTCGTCATCGAGTGTTATCCGCACCGTTCGCATCGCAAGTCCCTATTGCCGCAACTTCGAGAACCAGCGTTGCTGCTCGACGAGACCCGATGTGGCAGGCGGTGTCCAGTGCCGCCGCGCGGACTCGAAGGCGTCGGATAGTTGCTCGATGGCTGTCGCGGTATCGCTGTTGCGTATGGCCTCATCGCGGAGCCGCTCGAGTACGGGCGCCGCCTCCTCCCAGTTCCGGACCCACTGCCGGACACGTTTTTCTTCCAGCTTGTCCATAGTCCTATTCTACCGCGGGTCTCGCCTCTTGGGTAGCGCAATGCGCGTTGAGTGTGCCACCCGCAGGTCTCGCCGCCTCGTCGTGGGGACGACCTCAGCCGACGAGGCTGGGGATGAGCAGGCCGGCGGCCAGGGCCAGGCTGCCGACGTTGTGCAGGAGGATCGTGAGCTGGTTCGCGCGGTACAGGCCGGGCTTGGCGAGGTCCTGCTGATTCGCCGATCGCATGGCGAAGATTGCCAGCGGAAGCGTCAGAAGGTAGAACGTGCCGCCGAAGAACGTCGTCTGACGCGCGAGCATCAGGGCCGCGATGACATAGCTCGCCGCCAGTGTGATGCGATAAACCGCGATACTGACCGGCACGCCGAAGACAACGATCATCGTCCTCTTGTGCACCTGCCGGTCGGCCGGAAGGTCGGGGAACTCGTTGATGAGGATCACCAGGAAGATCAGGATGGCCACGATCATCGCCGGTAGTAACGGCAGCATGTCCACGGACCGGGCCTGAAGGTAGTACGACCCGAACACGGGAAGGATGCCGAACAGAAAGCCGATGACGATCTCGCCGACGCCGCGATAGCCCAACTGGATGGGCCTGGCGGTGTAGAAGAACGCGCCGAGCACGCCCGCGACCCCGATGCCGAGGATGAACGCGCTTCGCGTCAGGAGCACGATGATCAGGCCAATCCCCGAGCCGATGGCCAAGTACGCCAGGCCCGCCAGCAGCGTGGCCTTCGGCGAGAGCCGGCCGTCCTGAATGAAGCGGCTGCCGCCGGAGAATGGCGTCGGGTTCGCGTTGACCCAGTCGTTCCGGGACACATGGTCGAAGTAGTCGTTGACGACGTTCGCCCCCGCGTGCAGGGCCATGATGGCCAGGGTAGCCAGCACGAACAGGCCCGCGCTGAAGCTGCCGGTCGTCGCATACCCGAGTGCCGAGCCGACCAGAACCGGGGCCACGCTGGCCCCCAAATACTGCGGCCGCGCTGCCAGAACCAAAGTGCCAAGCCTTGCCGCCAACGCCTGAATCCTCATGATCGTCCTTCCAGACCAACCCGCCTCCCCCCGTGCAAGAAGGATTCTACACGCCCCCAGCTTCCTGTCAAGCCGCCGCGAGAGGCAGACCTGTACTGCCAGCGTGGCAGAGTGAAGGCAGGTACCTGCAATTTTGCCAGATGGACACGAGTGACCGCGGCAAGTGTAAGTGTCTACCATTTAAGCAGTTAGGAATCATCCAGTGAAACAGCGACTATTGGCACGGTGTTTGCATTATGACAGTGGGACGGTATTGTTATGGTTGCACAGTGGTCGAAATTGGATGAGGTGAACGTGCTGGCCAGTGCGGCGGACTGGGCTTGGCCGCAGGCGCTGCGCGACATCTTTCAGCCGCGAGGGGTCAACCTGCTCGTGGCGCAGGACGCCGGCGAGTTCGTCCACATCATCGCCAACCGGCGGATTCATACGACGATCGTGGATATGGAGTCCGGCCGGTCCAGCGGATTGACGACGATCAAGCTCATCCGCATGGACTATCCGCTCGTGCCCTGCATCCTGCTGACCAGCAAGGCGGACCCGGATGTCCTAGGCAAGGCCCTGCAGCTCGACGTATTCGGCGTCGTCGGCAAGCCGGTGGATATGGACATCCTGCGGGAGCTGCTGCACCGGCTGTTTCTCAAGAGGTACAACAGCGACCTTTTTGCATTGCGATAACTACTCAAACTCATAGATCTTACGGAAAGGAGCAAAGACCAATGAAGATTCGACCATTGTCGGATAAAGTCCTGGTGGAGCGCGTCGAGGCGGAAGCGAAGACGGCCGGCGGCATCGTCCTGCCCGACACAGCCAAGGAAAAGCCCCAGAAGGGCAAGATCGTCGGAGTCGGCGAAGGCAAGCTGCTCGAGGACGGCACCCGCAGACCAGTCCAGGTCAAGAAGGGCGATCTCGTGCTGTTCACAAGCTACGCCGGCACGGAAATCAAGGTGGACAGCAAAGAGTACCTGATCATGGACGAGACGGACATCATGGCGGTCATCGAAAAGTGAGAAGTGAGAAGTCTGATTGTTGATTCGTAAATCAAAAATCATACATCACAAATCAACAATCCGCCTCGAAGCTTCAAAGGAAAATGTGAAGGAGTGATTGAGACATGACAGCTAAGAAAATAGCTTTTGGAACTGATGCACGCAGCGCCATTCGCGACGGCGTGAAGAAACTGGCCGCCGCCGTGAAAGTCACGCTCGGCCCCGCCGGCAGAGTGGTGATTCTCGAAAAGTCGTACGGGGCGCCGACCGTGACCAAGGACGGCGTGACCGTGGCCAAGGAAATCGAGCTCGAAGACGCCTATGAGAATATGGGCGCCCAGATGGTGAAAGAAGTAGCGTCGAAGACCTCCACTGTGGCCGGCGACGGGACCACGACCGCCACGATCCTGGCGGAAGCCATCTTTGAGGAGGGGCTCAAGAACATCACCGCCGGCGCGAATGCCACGCAGGTCAAGCGGGGGATCGACCTGGCCGTGGAAGCCATCGTCGGGGAGCTCCGGAACATGAGCATCCCCGTCGAGTCCGGCAAGCAGATCGAGCAGGTCGCCACCTGCTCGGCCAACCAGGACGTCGAGATCGGCAAGAAACTCGCCGAGGCGATGAACCGGGTCGGAAAAGACGGCGTTATCACGGTAGAGGAGGGACAATCTCTGGAAACGACGGTCGATCTGCTCGAAGGCATGCAGTTCGACAAGGGGTATCTGAGCCCGCACTTCATCAACAACCTCGAGAACATGTCCGTCGTTCTCGACAAGCCGTATATCCTGATCCATGAGAAGAAGATCAGCTCCCTCAAATCCATGGTTCCGCTGCTTGAAAAGGTAGCCAAACAGGGCAAGCCCCTGCTGATTATCGCCGAGGACGTGGAAGGCGAGGCGCTGGCGACGCTGGTGGTGAACAAGCTTCGCGGCGTGCTCCAGGTCGCGGCGGTCAAGGCCCCCGGATTCGGCGACCGGCGAAAGGCCCTGCTCAGCGATATCGCCGTGCTGACCGGCGGCGAGCCGATCTTCGAGGACCTCGGCCTGCAACTGGAGAACATCGAGCTGCGTCAGCTCGGCCGGGCCAAGCAGATCACGATCGACAAGGACGCCACGACGATCATCGAGGGCGGCGGGAGCACCGAGGCGATCAAGGGCCGCATCGAACAGATCAAGGCCGAGATCGACAAATCCACCAGCGACTACGACATCGAGAAGCTCCAGGAGCGGCTGGCCAAGCTCGCCGGCGGCGTCGCCCAGATCAACGTTGGGGCCGCCACCGAAGCGGAAATGAAGGAAAAGAAGGCCCGCGTGGAAGACGCCCTGCATGCCTGCCGGGCCGCGGTCGAGGAAGGCATCCTGCCCGGCGGCGGCGTCGCAATGCTCCGGGCCATGCGCGTGCTCGATAAGTTTAAGGGCAAAGGCGATGAGCAGGTCGGCGTCGATATCGTCCGCAGAGCCATATTCGCCCCGATCAAGCAGATCGCCCAGAATGCCGGACTCGACGGCTCCATCGTCGCCCAGAAGGTGATCGAGAGCAACGAGAAGAACTTCGGGTACGACGTGCTTCGCCGCGAGTACGGCGATATGGTCAAGTTCGGCGTCATCGTGCCGACGAAGGTCGAGCGAACCGCCCTGCAGAACGGGGCGTCCATCGCTTCGCTGCTGCTGACCACGGACGCCATCGTCTGCGATATCCCCGAGAAGAAGGAAAGGGCCCCCGCAGGCCCTCCCGGCGGCGGAATGTACTAAGAGCCTATCCGAATTACCCTTGATTTGCCGATAAGCCTTCCAGGGACATGGTGGTCCCGGAAGGAGATCAGAGATGAGCAAGAATCGGTATCGTGTATCCGACGGACTGTGGGCCAAGATTGTGCCGTTGCTTCCCAAGCACCCCAATACCCATCGGTTTGGCGGCGGTCGGCCCCGGGCCGATGACCGGAAGTGCATGGACGCAATCCTCTTTGTGTTGCGGACCGGCTGCCAATGGAACGCATTGAACGAGACGGGCATCTGTCCCAGCAGCACCGCCCATGACCGGTTCCAGGAATGGGTTCAAGCAGGGGTCTTCCGTCAGTTGTGGGAGGCTGGGCTGCTGGAGTATGACCGGGGCAAAGGCATCGAATGGGCATGGCAGTCGATGGATGGGACCATGACGAAAGCCCCCCTGGGCGGGGAAAAAATGTGGACCCAACCCCACGGATCGAGCCAAAAAAGGCGTCAAGCGCAGCTTGCTGACCGAGGCCAACGGGGTACCGATCGGCCTGGCCATTGAGGGGGCCAACCGCAACGACTTCAAGATGATGAAAACGACGCTGGAAAGCATCCCGGTCAAACGACCTAAGCCCACACGGAAAAAGCCGCAGGGGCTGTGCCTGGACAAAGGGTACGACTACGACGAAGCGAGAGCGTTGGCCAGGGAGTTCGGGTATACCGCGCACATCCGGACTCGCGGCGAAGAAGCCCAGGCAATCAAGCACGAGGCGGGCTTCAAGGTGAGAAGATGGGTTGTGGAACGTACCCATAGTTGGATGAACCGCTTCCGCCGCATCTTGACGCGGTGGGAAAAGAAGGCCGAGAATTACCTGGGACTGCTCCATCTGGTCTGTGCGATCATTACGTACCGCTGTGCTGGGTTATTCGGATAGGCTCTAAGCCGGAAAACAACATTACATATTACGTGACCTACATAACGCCTGGCTGTGTCGTGGCATCAAGACAGATGACCGTCACCCTGCGACCCCCGGCGTCCTCCAAGCCCAGGCCATAGAGTTGAAAGGGACTGGCGGGGCCGGGTCTTGAATATTCACTGTCCGAGGGGGGCGGGAGGATCAAACCCATAGATTCCTGGGGGCCCAATCCAATCTGGGGACGTCATACTCAATTCAAGACCGAAATTAGTACGATGTCCCGAATGGCGGTCCGTTAACCGGGCAGCCACGTTGAAAACCCCTGTTTCTGACCTGAAAACGCGGATCATGGCGCCAAGAATGGCCTTAACGGACCGCCATTCTACGATGTCCGCGGAATTCCCCGGAATTCAATGCCGAGGTCTTACTATGGCGCAGAGCAGGTAAGACCAAGATCAAGGTGCTCGCGATCACGGATGAACTGCTCATAGGAACGCGCGAGATAATAGAAGTGGATATGCCAGGCAGCTAAGTCGAGAGCGCAGTGTTTGAGAACGACTGCGACTCTCCGCTGCCGGCAGTGTGTTTGGGCTGTGGTTGATCGAGCGAGGTCGGGACGATGCGCAGCTTGATGAGATTCGCAATCAGCCCAGCGCTATCCAGATGCTCAGAACGCAGGAAGGTAAGGCAGCAAGCCCGCCAACGGGCCGATGATCGCTGCGCCGAAGTTGCCGCATTTCGAGAGTCGCACGCCTGAGATTGCTTCACTTCGTTCATTACGCATGAAGGGTGCAGCCAACGGTGGAGAAACCTCATTGACATGGAGCGCTGTGCTCCGTAGTATCGCACGTCGGCTGTCCTCGTTGGTCGCGTGGTATCAGCGCGGGCATGATGGCTGGGGCACAAGGAACGAAGGAGAACAGGGATGGCGGAAGAAGGATTGATTGAGGTAACGGAGGACAAGTTCGAGGACGAAGTTCTGCGGTCGGAGGTCCCCGTGCTGGTGGATTACTGGGCGCCGTGGTGCGGCCCGTGCAAGATGGCGGCCCCGGTGCTCGAGAGGATCGCCGGAGAATATGAAGGCCGGTTGAAGGTCTGCAAGATCAACGTGGACGAGGAGCGCGAGGTCGCCAGCAAGCATCGGATCATGAGCGTCCCCACGATGTTCCTCTTCAAGAACGGCGCGCTGGTGGACCAGATCGTGGGCGTGACGCCGAACTTCGAGAACGACCTGAAGCGGAGAATCGAACCCTATCTGGATTGACGGCAATTTCGGATCAGCGATTGCGGATTGCAGGTCCGCTGTCTGCGATCGCTGGTCCGCGATTCGTGGTGGCAGGACTGTGGAATGACGGATACGGTCTATGACGTGATCATCGTCGGCGCGGGCCCGGCGGGTCTGGGATGCGCCTTGTACGCGGCCCGGGACCGGCTCAAGACGCTGGTCATCGAGAAGATGATCCCCGGCGGACAAATCTACAACACCGATAGAATCGAAAATTATCCCGGCATCGTCCGCGTCGATGGGCCCGGCCTCATCGACCAGATGCAGAAGCAGGTGGAGAGCTTCGGGGCCATGATCAGCCCGGGCTGCGAAGTGACGGCCCTGGAGAAACGCAAGGACGGCAACGTCGCGGTCCTCTGTGGCGGCGACACGCACGTCGCGCGGGCCGTGGTGCTCGCGCTCGGAAGTCAATATCGCAGGCTGTCCGTTCCGGGCGAGGAGGAGTTTCGCAACGCCGGCGCCGGCGTCAGCTACTGCGGCACCTGTGACGCGCCGTTCTTCCGGGGCAAGGAGGTCGTCTCCGTCGGCGGCGGCAACACGGCCATCGAGGAGACGCTCCATCTCGCGAAGTACACCAGGAAGGTAACGCTCGTCCATCGTCGCGACGAGTTCCGCGCCGACAAGGTCCTGACCGAGGAGCTTCGTCTGGAGGCCGCCAAGCCGGACGGCCATCTGGTCATTCGCTATGACACCATCATCACAGCCATCCAGGGTGAGGGCACAGTCCAATCCGTCAAACTGAAGAACGTCAAGACGGGCCAGGAGCAGGACTACCCCTGTGACGGCGTCTTCGTTTTCGTCGGCATGGTCCCCAACACCGGATTCCTCAAGGGCATCGTCCAGTTGACGGAGCACGGGTTCATCCGGGTGGACTGCGCCTACCTGCGGACGAGCATGCCGGGGGTGTTCGCCGCCGGCGATTGCCGGATCGGGGCGGCCATGCAGCTCGTCACGGCCGTCGCCGACGGGGTCAACGCCGCCATCACCATGAAGCAGTACTTCCGCGACCCCCGGTGGTGGCACAAGCCCGTCACCGACGAAATCCAGCCCGGCGGCTGGTGACAATGCCGACTACGCCTGACTTCTTCGCAGCTTATCGCAATCATCCGGGTGGCAGCGGCGAGCGCGAGCTTGCCGATGGCGAATGGACGAATCATCGGGACGACCGTCAATGATGGAGGAACGTCCAACTGAGAAGCATGATCGTGAATACGCCGAGAAAAGCGGCCAAGAGATTGCCAAGAGTGCTGAATAGGCACGTGAGAGTCAGCACGTTGGCCCTGCGACTCTGGGCGACCATGAAGTCCATCGTCTTCATCTCGGGCCCGAGATCCCTCATTCGCGCAATGTTCTGCCAGATTCCCCAATAGCAGCCTAACTTGAACAAGAGCCAGGCAACGATCAATTGCCAGGCCCATAGCCCGATGATCGCGAGAAAGCCCACAAAGACCAAGACAGGCTGCTGAAAGAGTTCTGGAAATATCCGCTGCATCGCTCGGCCTCCGCAATTTTGTCCTCTGCCCCGTACTCGCGTCTCACCGGATGCGTGGTTTCCAAGTCTCTCTCACTCAGCGAGACAAGGTGGGGCGATTTGCACGCAGTTCCATGACATACCAGCGCGCTCACAGCAACATGCCAAATCGAAAGCGGAAAACCCCCTATGTATTCTCGGACGTTGCCCCTGTCACGATAGCCCGCAGTCCCAGATGTCCTTCCGATAGCGCCCTGCGGCCGGAGTATTTTGTATGTTTTATTGAGAACCCGGCATCATTAACTGTGGCTGCCTTCTCGGAGCCGCGAATCGGATAAGGAAGGACGGGTGAACATGTCAGGCATCTGCCAACAGAGGGTGAGCCGGCGGCAGTTTCTCAGGGGCGGTCTGGCCCTTGCCGCCGGAGCGGCGACATTCGGGCCGCGCTCGGTCCTCGGTGAGGATCGCGAAGGGTGCGCGCGATGGGCGTTCCTGTCGGATACGCACATCGCCGCCGACCCGGACGATTGCTACAGGGGCTTTTATCCCTACCGCAACCTCCAGGAGATCATGTCGCAACTGGCTTGCGATTTGCCCGAGGGCCTCATCATCACGGGCGATCTGGCAAGGTTGAAGGGCCAGCCCGAGTCCTATACGAATGTGAAGACACTGCTGACTCCGCTTGCCGAGAAGCGGCCGGTCTATCTCGGCCTCGGCAACCACGACAGCCGTGAGGATTTCTACCGCACGTTTGGAGATTCCGGCAGCAGCGGTCGGGCAGTGGACAACAAGCATGTCATGGTGGCCGACGGCGGCCCGGCCAGATTGATCGTCCTGGACACGCTTCTTCACATCAACAAGATGCCCGGAATGCTCGGCTGGCTCCAGCGCACCTGGCTGGAAACCTACCTTCGCTCCTGCGACGACAGGCCCACGATTCTGTTCCTCCATCACACCCCTAAAGTGGACTTGCTCGACACCGGCCGGCTGTTCCGCATCATCGGGCCTATGGCCAAGGTCAAGGCCGTCGTCTACGGGCACACTCACCATTTCGGATTCTCCCAGTACCAGGGCATTCATCTCATCAACGTGCCGGCGGCAGGCTTCAACATCAGCGACGGCCACCCGGTCGGCTGGATGGAAGCGAAGCTGACGAGCGGAGGCGGCGAATTCCTCCTGCACGCCATGGGCGGCAACACCAGCCTTAACGGCGTCACCACGAAACTCCAGTGGAGAACGTGAGGCCACACCCGGTCACATGATTCCATTGTGTGCGGCTGACTCTCGTGGATTGTGAAACCGCCCCACACAGGGCAATCCCGTACGCAGAGGCTGTCATTGTGAGCGAAGCGAAGGACCCGGCGGTCGATGCAGACATGGGACCGGCGTGCTGGCGGGCGTCTCCTGCTGAACCCAGATGCTTCACTGTGCTTCGCTCCGTTCAGCATGACAAACATGGGTCGTTCCGCCGCCCAATGTAGTCACACCTATTCTGTTGCCGATGGGATTGCAGAACGCCCGGATTTCCGGTACAAGAGCACCATTGCAGGATCATGATCCGACAACCGTGGAAAGGTCGTGGCGTATGTCCCAGGTCTCTGACAACAGGATGAACAGGCGGCAGGTTCTCAAGGCCGGATTGGCTCTCGCGGGCGGCTTGGCCGTTCTGCGGCCGCACCGTAGTAGCGGCCAGCCCCCGAAGGACGATGCCCCGTGGGCCTTTCTGTCCGATACACACATCGCCGCCGACCCCGAGAACAACCACCGCGGCTTCTATCCCTACCGGAACCTGGAGAAAGTGCTCCCTCAAGTCGCCTCCAGCAGGCCCGAAGGTCTTGTCATCACCGGGGACCTCGCCCGGCTGACGGGGCACGTGGGCGACTACGAAAACGCCAGGAAGCTGCTGGCGCCCATCGCCGACGAGCGGCCGGTCTACTTGGCGATGGGCAATCACGACGACCGTGCCAACTTCCGGCGAGTCTTCGAGAAGCCCGCCGGCGAGCGGCATGAGCCTGGGGGCAGGCACGTGATCGCAGTCGACGCGGGGCCCGTCCGGTTCCTGATTCTCGATTCGCTCATGCTGACCAACGAAACGGCGGGCCTGCTCGGCAAGGCCCAGCGCACCTGGCTGGAGAATCACCTGCGAACCTCCGACGACAAGCCCGTGATCCTGTTTGTCCATCACACCGTTGGCGACGAGGACGACGACCTGCTGGATGCCCCCCGCCTGTTCGCCCTCGTCAAGCCTGCAAACAAGGTCAAAGCCATCCTCTATGGCCATTCGCACGAGTACGAGTTCTCCGAGCGTGATGGCATCCACCTGATCAATCTCCCGGCGACGGGATACACCTTCGACGACGTGCAGCCGGTGGGCTGGGTGGAAGCCCGGCTGACCGGCCAGGGTGGTGACTTCGTTCTGCACGCCATCGCCGGCAACACCCACGCCGACGGGCAGACAACGAAGCTGCGATGGAGATGAGGATCGCAGTACCCGTGGCCGTGGCAACTGCGGCCGCGCCTGTCATGCTGAACGAAGTGGCCCTGGTCGCTTCATTTCTGATACTCGCCACGAAGCGACGTGCGTACAATTCAATCGGAATTCATACCGATTACGATCGAGTATTTCGTATCTCCGGGTGGCAGCCGCAAGGCCGAAGGCTTTACCGATGACGAACGGGCAAACCATCGGCAATCCTTCGACAAGCTCAGGAGGGACGCTGCCACCCAAGGCTCGATGACTTGCCACGAAGAACTCATGTGTAGCCGTTTTCACGTGTGTCGCACATCGCGGGCGAATGTCTCGATGGCGGCAGGCAAATCCTGGTAGCGATAGGGAACCTCCAACCCCTCGCACAGGGCTTTGAGCCTTTTGAGCACGGCTTCGCTCAGCTCGCTCTGGAACGCGGAGTCGCCCTTACAGCAGAAGATCCGGCAGGCGGTGAAGCGGTGCTCGTGAACCGTACAGCATCGATCCTGCTGATACGGACACCTTCCAGCGGGCATCGGCTTGAGCCCGGTGGTATTGAGCTTTGCGGCCAGGTACATCAGCTCCGGCGGCGTGACATAGAGGCGATGGTCGTACGCAGGGAAGTCGCAGCAGGCGCCGCAGACATCACACCGCCCGGCGCCGCCCGGGTCCTGTCTTCGTTGCGCATCGAGCCAGTCGTAGAGGCCCGCCATCTCCGCGATCAGCCGGCGGTGTCTTTCGGGTGCTCCCACCATCGAGTGCCCTTCCGGATCCTCTCTATTTCCTCGCAACTGTAGTGTCGGCCGGAGTTGATGCCGGGGCACCGCCTGCCGACCTCGTTCCAGGCGTCCAGGTCGGACAGATTCTCCGGCCAGAACGGCCACGTCCGGCACTGGTTCGGGCGGACGGTGTAGATCGCACATCGCCTCTTGCCCTCCACCTGCCCCAGGAAGATGCAGTCCTTTGTGGTCCTGTGCTCGACGATCGTGGTGCGCAGCCCCGCCTGCCGCAGGTACCGGCGCCGAAGCTCGCCCGGTGTCACGTTCAAGTGCTCGGCGATCCGCTCGATCTCCGGCTCGACGACCCAGATATACCCTTCCGTCGGCCCCGCGCAGCACCCCCCGCACTCCCGGCACGCAAAGTGCAACCCACCCGCATACCATCTTGTCCCAAGCGTCTCTTCGATCTCGCTCATGCGGGAACGCCCTCCCGCCGGATGTTCATCAGGAGAGGACTGTTGGTGTTGAGGTAGTTCACAGTATG